>JAANMU010001467.1_pt1 | contig 21293 bp, 13 predicted proteins | sample 7279701 | NCBI WGS metagenome assembly JAANMU01 (sample SAMN14094539, study PRJNA606508) | bioreactor metagenome | isolation source: A lab-scale SPAN reactor treating ammonium-rich wastewater day 57 | place: Ireland: Galway | collected 2017-03-13 | reverse complement strand
AATCAGGAGGATGGTCAAGATGGCGGGCAGGCCGCGGAAGATATCCGTGTAGACCCGGGCGATCCAGCGGGGGATGGGATTTCGTGAAATGCCCATGACCGCAAGGATCATGCCCAGGATGCAACCGAAGATGGCCGAGGAAATGGCCAGGATCAGGGTGTTGGGCAAGCCGACCGTGAGCATTTCGGGGACAACGGCCCCCATGGCGTCCCAGTCGAGGAACGTTTTTCCAAGCTGCTCGAGAACATCCATAAATTAGGCCTTGGGTACCGTGACAGCCTTGGAGCCGGGGGTCCAGTCCTCAGGCATGGGGCGGGTGGGGTACCACTCCTTGGTCAGCTTGGACCAGGTGCCGTCGGCGATGACCGCGTCAAGTGCGGAGTTCAGGGCGTCGGTCAGCGGCTTGTTCTTGGAGTTCACGGCGTAGGCGGTGAAGTTCTGGGTGTTGACAACCTCTTCGGCGATGACCGTGCCGTCGCCGTCCTTGACCTGGCCCGTGGCCTGCTGGGACGGGGCAACCCAGGCGTCAACCTGGCCGTTCTTCAAGTTGGCGTACGCCGTGTTGTAGTCGGGGAAGCGGACAGCCTCGAACTTGAGCGTGTTGGTGACGTAGTCGTCCTGCACGGTGCCCTGCACGACGGCGATGCGCGTCTTGTCGGTCAGGTCGGCGAAGCCCTTGATGTCGGAGTCGGTCTTGGCGACAACGGCCATGTAGCCAAAGTCGTAACCGTTGGTGAAACCGACGTTTTCACGGCGGGCGTCGGTGGTGGAGATCGAGGAGGACCCGACGTCGAACGTCTTGTTCTCAACCTGGGCGAGAAGTGCTGAGAAGTCGGTGGACTTGAACTCGACCTTCAGGCCCAGCTTGTCGGCCATGGCGCGCAGCAGCTCGTTGTCGTAGCCGGTGAAGACGCCGTCCTTGATGAAGATGTTCGGCGGGGCGTCGGAGAGCGTGCCCACGGTGATGGTGCCGGGGGTGATCAGGCCGAGCTCGTCCTTCTTCACGGAGTCCAGGGCCACGACGTCGTCGGTGGTGTAGCGGTCAAGCGACTGCTGGTCGCTGCCGGCCAGAGCGTCGGTGGGGCCGCCGGAGGAGGTTGAGCCGGTGGAGCCGCCGCAGGCTGCGAGGGAGAACGCGAGTGCCACGGCCACGGGGACGGTGGTGAGCCACTTCAAGGCATATTTCTTCATCAAACATTCACTTTCATTGCAGGAGCCGCAGCCGATCAATGCCTCGGGCGGGAAAACCGGTGATGCTGGGAATCGACGGAAGGGACTCACAGGGAGTTCGTAGCAGACCTCGGCCAGCAAAACTAAATTATGTCATCCATGGCGGAATTATGGCGTGCGCGAATTTGTGCACGGCAAAAGGCGTGTTAGGCAGAAGAAGATGCGAAATTTGCCCCGATTGCGGGGCCTGCTGCCGGTGTGGTGCCGGCGCGGCTGCACGAGTGGTGGCTGAAAAACTGCCGTGGCGGGCGCAGGGGCGGCTGTGATTTAGCTCATGCCGGCCGCGGCGGACGGCGGAGAGCAGCCGCCGGCGACCCGTGCAGCGCCTGAAAATCCGTCAGTCGCCGGTAGTCAGCCCCGGTCTGGACCCCGGTTCGCCGGACCGCACCTGGACAAACCGTCCGCCGGCCTGGCCAGGACCCTACGGCAGGACCGGCCAGTCGCCTTCGATCACGGCGGCGGGGTCCTTGACCCGGCGCAGGTAGGACTGGAAATCGGCGGCCTGGTCGCGGGCCCAGCCGACCTGGGCGTTGTGCAGGTCCGCCACGTCCACGCGCAGGGCGCTGTACTTGGCGGCCAGTGCATCGGCGAGCCGCAGCGTGGCTTCCGCGTCGGCGGCGGAGGTGTGGGCGTCGTCGAGCTTGATGCCGTATTCCTCACACAGGGCCACCAGCGTGCGGCTGCCCTTGCGGAACTTGTCCACCTGCTTGTTGCAGATGAAGGGGTCGATCACGGGGGCGGCGGTGATCTGGGCGAGCTCGTGGCGGCGGGCCTCATTCGCCAGGACGGTGAAGTCGTAGCTGGCGTTGAAGGCGATGACAGGGATGTTGTTCTTGAAGAGGGTTTCCAGCACGGCACCAACCTCGGCGGTGACAACGTCCGAGGGGCGTCCGTGCTCGCGGGCATGGGCGGTGCTGATGCCGTGGATGGCGGCAGCTTCCTCCGGGATGTCCACGCCGGGATCGGCCAGCCACTCGTGGGTGTCCGCCACCTTTCCGGATTCGTCCACAATCACGATCGACGCCGTCACGATGCGGGCCGTTCGGGGGTCCTTTCCGGTGGTTTCCAGATCGAACGCGGCGCGGGGGTTCATGCTCCAGCTAGTCATGCCACTACGCTACCTGCCGCCACCGACAAAGCTGCACCGCCACCCCCACACACGGCTACCCTTGAGGCATGCGTGAGCAGTACATTGAAGCGGTTTTGGCCGTCGCCGAACTCATTCCGCCCTCCCGCGTCCTCTCTTATGGGGACATCGCGGCACTGCTGGAGAGCGGCGGCCCGCGGCAGGTGGGGGCGGCCATGGCCGCGCAGGGCAGTGCAGCGCCGTGGTGGCGGGTGATCCGGGCCGGCGGTGCCGCCCCGCTGTGCCACGAAGGCCGCGCCCTGGAACACTACCTGGTGGAGGACACTCCCCTGCGCGGCGACACCTCAGCCCGCACGCCGCCGGGCAAGCCCATGCCATGGCGGGTGGACATGAAGGCGGCACGTTGGAACCCTGCCGAGCCTGACTTTGACCGGATCGACGCCATCGCCGCACGGCTCAGGGAGTCGGATGGCGCCGACGGGCACGACGCCGGCACGCACCACCGCGCTGCAATGTCAGACCCCCGTGGTGGACTGGAAGCATGAGCACGCAAGGAGAACAGGGCCTGCCGCAGCTGAGGCTGGTGCCGCCGGCCAGCAGCATCCGCAGCGCCCCTGCATTGAGCGCCGACCAGCGCGCCGTGGTGGAGCTGGCCCCTGGCAGCGGGCCGGTCCTGGTGTGGGGTGCGCCCGGAACGGGCAAATCCACCGTGCTGGTGGAGGCGGCCGTGAAGCGGATGGAGCACGACGGCGTTGACCCAGCAGGTGCCCTCCTGCTGGCCCCGTCGCGGCTGGCTGCCGGACGGCTGCGCGACGGCCTGAGTGCCCGGCTCACCAAGAGCCTGAGCACCTCCCCGGCCAGGACCTGGTCCTCCTATGCCTTCGACCTGCTGCGGCGGGCCAAGGTGGAGGGGCGGATGCCGCACCTCGACGGCCCGCCGCGGCTCATGAGCGGCCCGGAGCAGGACCTCATCATCAGGGACTTGCTGGCCGGGCACAGGGAAGGGCTCGGCACGGCCCCGGACTGGCCCCGCGAACTCGGCGACGCCCTCGACACCCGCGGCTTCCGGCAGGAGATCCGCCAGCTCTTTGACCGAGTCATCGAATACGGGCTCGTCCCGGAGGAGCTCGCGGACCTTGGCCGGGCCAACCACCGGCCCGACTGGGTGGCCGCCGCACAGCTCTACGGTGAATACCGGGACGTGGTGGACTGGGGCAAGTCCGGCTCCTTCGACCCCGCCGGCATCATCACGGCCGCGGCCACGCTGCTGACCCTGGACCCCGAGTTCCTGGAACGGGAACGGCACCGCCTGGGGCTGATCGTGGTGGACGACATCCAGGAGGCCAACAAGGCAGTCTATGAATTGCTCGCACTCGTCGGCCGCGGCAAGGACATCATTGTCTCCGCGTCGCCTGACACCGTGGTGCAGGGCTTCCGAGGCGCCCGGCCCGACCTGGTCGCCTCGCTGTCGGAAACACTGTCCACCGACGAGCGCCCCCTGCAACAGTTCGCCCTGACCGTCTCGCACCGCATGGGCCCGGAACTGGCCGCGGCCTGGTCCGGCGTGGCCGAGCGGATCTTCCAGATCCGCGGCGGCCACAAAGCCCGCCAGCTGGCCTGGCCGGGCCAGGCGGAGGACACGGCTGACGGGCCGGGCGCCGAAGCCGGGGAGCCGGCGTCGGACCTTGAGCAGGAATTCAACAACGAACCGGCCGTCACCGCCCACGTGGTGGCCTCCGAGGTCCATGAGCTGCGGCTGGTGGCCGAGCGCATCCTGCACCTGCAGCACCTGCGCGGGCACAGCCTCAGCGAGGTCGCCGTGATCGTGCGCACCGGTTCCGCCCTAGCGGCCCTGCAGCGGTACCTCAGCGCGCAGGGCATCGCCGTCAAGGTGCCCGTGGCCGAGAACCCCGTGCGCGACGAACCCGCCGTGCGCCCGCTGCTGGAGGCGCTTGGCATTGCGCTGGCGCCTGAAACGCTCGACGCCGAGGCCTGCGTTGCGCTGCTGACATCCCGCCTGGGTCGCTCGACCGCGCTGCATTTGCGCCGGCTGCGGCAGGCGCTGCGGCAGCAGGAACTGCACGACGGCGGCGGCCGCGCCAGCGACGAATTGCTGGTCGAGGCGCTGCTGAACCCCGACAAGCTGGGTCCCTTGGGCTGGGAGGCGGCCAATGCGCGGCGGATCGCGGCCATGCTCGCGGCAGGCCGGGCCGCCGTGGCCGAGCCCGGCGCCAATGCCGAAACCGTGCTGTGGGCGCTGTGGGATGCCTGCGACACCTCGGGCACCTGGGAAACGCAGGCGCTGCGCGGCGGCCCCACCGGCATCCGCGCGGATCGGGACCTGGACGCCGTCATGGCACTGTTCCAGACAGCTGAGCGGTATGTGGACCAGTTGCCCGGCTCCAGCCCGCAGCAGTTCCTGGACTACCTGATGGACCAGGAGCTGCCCATGGACACCCTTGCCGCCCGGGCCCAGCGCAGCGACGCCGTGGAAATCCTCACCCCGGCCAGTGCCGCCGGGCGTGAATGGCCCGTGCTCATCGTCGCCGGTCTGCAGGAAGGGGTCTGGCCCAACACGCGCCTGCGCGGTGAGCTGCTGGGCAGCCAGTTGCTGGTGGACGTGCTGGAAAAGGGTCCGGAGGCGGCGCGGCAGGTTGATCCTGCCGCCCGGCTTCGCGACATCCGCTACGACGAACTCCGCAGCTTTGCCGCGGCCATTTCCCGGGCCGGGCGCAAACTGATCCTTACGGCGGCGGCCGGCCACGAGCTGCAGCCCTCGCAGTTCATCGACCTGGCTGCGCCGTACATGCCGTCCACGGATTCCGGCGGCGAGTCCCAATACCCCGTCCGCCCCGTGGAACAGGTGCCGCGCCCCATGACACTGCGCTCGCTCGTGGCCGAGCTGCGCCAGGAATCGGAGATGCACGCCGAGCCCGAAGCCGCCCGCATGCTTGCCGTGCTGGCCGGCAACCAGGTTCCGGGAGCTGCGCCGGAGCAGTGGTGGGGGCTGGCACCGCTGAGCAGCGACGGCCCCATCATTGCGCCGGGGGAGCCCGTCGTGGTGTCCCCGTCCAAGGTGGAGGAGGTCCTGAAGTCGCCCCTGAACTGGTTTGTCAGGGCCGCCGGGGGAGAGGCCACCACCGACTTCGCCCGGAGCCTCGGCACGCTCATCCACAGCATCGCCCAGGACATCCCTGCAGGTGCAGGCCACGAGTACCTGGCCGAGCTGGAACGGCGCTGGCCCTCCCTGGGCCTGCCCGAGTCATGGGAAACCGACCAGGACTACCTGCGGGCACAGACCATGCTGGGCAAGCTGGCCCAGTACGTGATCGACGCCCGCATGGAGGGGCGTCGGCTGCTGGCCGTCGAGGAGAATTTCGCCGTCGATGTCGGGGAGCTTCCTGCTGATGCCTCCGGTGCCGGCGGAACCAACGCCGCCGACGCCGCCGACGCCGGGTCCCCGCCTGCCGGGGACGGCGCCAATCCCGCCGTCCCTCCCGCCGGGCAGCCCCGCACGGTGCGGCTCCGCGGCCAGGTGGACCGGCTCGAGGCCGATGCCAACGGAAACCTCGTGGTCGTGGACATCAAGACCGGCCGCAACAAGCCCACCAAGGATCAGGTGTTGGTCCACCCGCAGTTGGGCGCCTACCAGGTGGCCGTGGCGGCCGGAGGCTTCGAGGAACTCGCGGCCGCCGTGGGGCTGGCCGGTGCCGGATCCGGCGGAGCCGCGCTGCTGCCACTGGGCGACACCACCAAAAGCGTCAAGACCCAGGACCAGCCGGCCATGGTGGCCGGTTCCGACGACGACCCCACCCTGAAGGTCATGGAGGCCGCACTCCTCATGGCCCAGTCCGCGTTCCCCGCGCGCCACGGAGCCGACTGGTCCGAACGCAACGGCTGCCCCCTGCCCACCATTTGCCCGCTGTGCCCGGAAGGGAAACAAGTCACCGAATGAGCACCCCCACCGCCAACAATGCCGGCCAGCTGCCCAATGCCACGGCCGCAGCACCCCGCGAGCCGGTGAGCCCCTACGAGCTGGCCGAGCTGCTGGGCCAGTTCCCGCCCACGCCCGAGCAGGCGGCCATCATCTCCTCGCCGCTGGAACCTCTGCTGGTCATTGCAGGCGCCGGTTCCGGAAAGACCACCACCATGGCCGACCGCGTCGTATGGCTGGTGGCCAACGGCCTGGTCCTGCCGGAGGAGATCCTCGGCGTCACCTTCACCCGCAAGGCGGCAGGCGAACTGGCCTCGCGCATCCGCGCCCAGCTGTCCAAGCTGGGCACCCTGGCCCGTTCCGGTGAGGTGGAGCTGGCACCGGCCGCAGCTGCCCGGGACGCACTGGAGCCCAAGGTCTCCACCTACCATTCCTACGCCAGCGGAATCGTCAGCGACTACGGCCTGCGCCTCGGCATCGAACGCGACGCCGTGGTGCTCGGCGCCGCCGAGGCCTGGCAGCTGGCCAGCGAGGTTGTTGAGGGCCACGACGGCGACCACGAACACTTCACCGCCGCCAAGTCCACGCTCATCCAGTCCGTCATGGACCTGGCAGGCGAATGCGCAGAGCACCTGCAGGAGCCGGAGTCGGTCATCGCCACCATTGACGGCTACCTGGCCGGCTTTGAAGCACTGCCCTACATCGCAGAAACCGCCAAGCCGCGCACCGCCGCCGTCGCCAAGCAGCTGGACGTGCTGCGCACACGCTCTTCGGTGGCGGCGCTGGTGCAGAAATATGCCGAGGCCAAGCGCCGCCGCAACGCCCTGGACTACGGCGACCTCGTAGCCCTGGCTGCCCGCATTGCCCGCGACGTGCCGCATGCCGCAGAGATGGAACGACAGCGCTACAAGGTGGTGCTGCTGGATGAATTCCAGGACACCTCGCACGCGCAGCTCCAGCTCTTTGCGGAGCTCTTCGGCGCCGGCCACCCGGTCACCGCCGTGGGCGACCCCCACCAGTCGATCTACGGCTTCCGCGGCGCCTCCGCCGGCCAGCTGTTCCGCTTCCCGGAAATCTTCCTGAAGGCCGACGGCGGGTACGCGCCGACTGCCGAACTCACCATTGCATGGCGCAATTCCGCACACATCCTGGCCACCGCCAATGTCATGTCCGCAGAGCTCACGGCCGCCCAGGCCCGCAAGGCCAACGCCAAGCTCGCCGCCGGGCTGACGGAGGAGCAGCGGGCGGCCGCCGGCCCCCGGGTGGTGGTCTCGCCGCTGCGGGAGAAGCCCCAAGCTCCGGACGGGGAGGTGCTGCTGGCACGCTACGACACCGAACTGGCCGAGGCCGAGGCCGTTGCGGAGGAGATCCTGGAACGCAAGGGCGATTTCACCCACCGTCGCGGCGCCCAAGGTGCGATGACCGTGGCGGTGCTGTGCCGCCGCCGTGCGCAGTTTGCCAGGTTCCAGTCCGTGTTCGAGGCCCGCGGCATCCCGTACGAAATCGTGGGGCTGGGCGGCCTCCTCGGCACCCCCGAAATCGTTGATTTGGTGGCCACGCTTCGGGTCATCGCCGACCCCGGCCGCTCGGACGCGCTCATGCGCCTGCTGACCGGGGCCCGTTGGCGGATTGGGCCGGCGGACCTGATGGCGTTCGCGGACTGGGCACGGTACCTGGCCCGGCGCAGGGAATGGGCCGCCCGGAACAGGGTGGACTTTGACGCAGCCGTGCTGCAGGGCGACACACCCGAACAAGCAGGTGGGGCGGAACAACTTGAACCTGTTGTGGTGACCGCGGACATCGTGGATGCCTCATCCCTGGTGGAGGCGCTGGACTACCTTGGCCCGGACTTCTGGCCGGAGTCGGCCCGGCCGCTGAGCGATGCGGCGCGGACCCGGCTGCTGGCGCTGCGCGACGAACTGCGCATGCTGCGCGGTTTCGTGGGGGAGGACCTCGTCAACCTGCTTGGCGTCGTGGAGAAGACCATGCTCCTGGACATCGAGCTGGCTGCCAAGCCCGGCTCCAGCATCCACCATGCCCGCCGGCACCTGGACGCCTTCGCGGACGCCGCCGCCACCTTCATGCAGGCTGCGCAGCGCGTGGACCTGGACGCCTTCCTGGGCTGGCTGGAAACCGCCGAGGCCGAGGAGGGCGGCCTGGAAATGACGGCCGTGGAGTCGAACCCGGACGCCGTGGCTCTGCTGACGGTGCACGCGTCGAAGGGGCTGGAATGGGATGTGGTGTTCGTTCCCGGCATGAATTCGGGCGCCTTCCCCAGCACCCGGGCCGACCGCTGGAGCACCGGCGCCAAGTCGCTGCCGTGGCCGCTCCGGGGGGACCGGGCCGACCTCCCCGTGTGGGAGCTGGACGTGCCGGACCTGAAGACGCTCATGGACAATGAAAAGCTGTTCGCCTCGGATGTGGCGCTCCATGGGGAGGAAGAGGAACGCCGGCTGGCCTACGTGGCGTTCACCCGGGCCCGCGACTTCCTGATGTGTTCGAGCACTGTCTGGGGGACCGGGAAGAAGCCGCTCACTGTCTCGCCGTTCCTGTCCGAACTGTTGCCGCTGACTGAGGGCGCCAGGCATCCAGCCGTGCTGGGTCCGTGGCAGGACGACCCCGAGGAAGGCGCGGAGAACCCGGTCAGCGCCGGGGCCGAAACCGCCGACTGGCCCTACGACCCCCTCAACGGACCGGTGATCACGGGCCGGACCGGTGTGGCCGCCCGCGTAGGCCGGCGTACCAACGCGGAGCGTTCAGCCGGCTCTGTTGCTGCGGCCTCCACCCAGCTCGCCGAACTGGCAGGCAGCCGGCCAGCGGCCGTGCCGGGCACGCCCGACTTCCTGTCAGCCAACCCCCGCTGGGGCGCCGAGGCCAGCGTGCTGCTGGCACAGGAACGGATGGAAAGCGACCAGCTCCGGGTAGAGCTGCCACCGCACATTTCAGCCTCCCGCCTCGTGGCACTGGGCGAGGACCCGGAAAAGGTCACGCGCGCCATGCGCCGCCCCATCCCCACCAAGCCGGGCATGGCCGCCCGCAAGGGCACCGCCTTCCACGCCTGGATTGAGGACTACTTTGCCACCACCGGCCAGCTCGACTTTGACGAGGAACCCGGTGCCGACGCCTACGTGGACGAGGCCTACGACCTGGCCGGGATGCAGGAGACGTTCAAGAACTCCGAATGGGCAACCCGGATTCCGGCTGACCTTGAGGTGCCCATAGAAACCCGGGTGGCAGACGTGGTGGTCCGCGGCCGCATCGACGCAGTCTTCCGCGACGCCGACGGCGGCTGGGACCTGATCGACTGGAAGACTGGCCGGATTCCGTCCAAGGCGCAGCTGGCAGTGCGCGGCGTGCAGCTTGCCGTGTATAGGCTCGCCTGGTCCCGGCTCCAGGACGCGCCCCTGGAACAGGTCAGGGCTGCGTTTTACTACGTCGGCCAGGACAAGCTCATCCGCCCCGTGGACCTGGCAGGCCGGGAAGAGCTCGAAGCCATCGTCACCGGCGCTTACACCACGTCTTAAGGAGGCGGCGGCGCTACTTGTCGAGGGGGATGACTTTCATGGCCGTGGTGTCCACGTCCTCGGCAACATGCTTGCCTGTTTCGGCCGCATGGTCCGTGGCCGCCGTGTCGTCGCCGGCCTTGTCACCGGCAGGGTTGTCCGCGGCATCCGCTTCCCCTGCTCCGGAGGGTGCCTCTGCGCCGGCGGGGGTGCCCTCCGCCGCATGCACCGGGCGGGCGTCGCTGCCGGATGGGCCGGCGTTGTCCGTGGCCGGCGACGCTTCTGCAGCGGCCTCAGCGGGCGCGGCGTCCGGCGCCGGGATGGGGCTGGACTGCACCTTGGCCGCTGCCGCGGGGGCGGACGCCGGTGCGTCCGGTGCTCCGGATGATGTTGAGGATGCCGCGGTGCCTTCTGGTGCCGGCGCTCGGCCCGCCGCGGCGGGCCCAGTTGCGGCGGCCGGCATTGCGGCCGGGACGGGATCGTCCTCGACGCTGATGGGCTGCCCGCCGTGCTCGGCAATGTCGGCCTCGAGCGTCTTGAGCATGGACTCGGCGTCCTCCACCATGCGGGCACTGTCTGCTGCGTAGCCCTTTACCAGCCACTGGGCCAGGGCAAATTCTGCGCTCAACGCCGCCCGGCGCAGGAGGTGCGGGTCCGGGGTCTCGTTGCGGGCGGCGGCGTAGGCCTGCATGACAGTGTCCACGAAATCGGGTTCGTTGATGGCCACGAGCCAGGCAAAGTCGTCGGCGGGGTCGCCCACGCGCAGGTCGGTCCAGCCGATGACGGCGCTGACCTGGTCGTTGTCCAGAAGGATGTTGTCCTCATGCAGGTCGCCGTGGACCACGCAGGAGTTGAAACGCCAGAGCGCAACGTCCTCCATTGCGTGCTCCCAGCGGCGCAGCAGCGGCGGCGGGATCTTTCCGGTGGTGGCGGCCTGGTCCAGCTCGTTCAGCTTGCGCTGGCGGTATTCGTTGGCGGTGTAGCTGGGCAGGTCAAAGGTGGTGACCAATTCCTGCGGCAGGTCGTGGATGGCGGCGATCGCCCGGCCGATTTCCAGGGCCAGTGCAGCGGTGCCGGATTCCAGCTCCTCCACGGATTCGGCCTTGCCTGCAATGTGCGAGTACACGAAAGTGATCAATTCCCCCTGCCGCACGGTTCCGGCCACGCTGGGCAGCAGGAACGGCAGTTCGGCCCGGATCGCGGGGGAGAAGGCACGCAGCACCTGGCGCTCGGTTTCCAGGCGGGTGCTGGCTTCGGCATGGCGGGGCGAGCGGACACGCCAGCGGCGGTTCTCGGAATCAACCAGGAGTGCGGAGGAAAAGTCGGCTGCATCGTCCGGCTCCGGCCCAAACGCGGTGACGTTGAGTCCGGGCACGGCGGCGCTGGCTATCGCGGCCAATTCAATCGCAGTCAATCTTCTCACTCCTCTACCGTAGAGCGCGCAGGCGCCAACCGTCTGCCGTTGGGGCGGCGAGTCGCAAGATGCCCGTCACATGGCGACATCCTGCGTCAGGCCCGTTGTCCACAGCGGGCCGCGCAGGAATGTAAAAATTGGCATCCGGTGCGTACGGTAGAAACATGACTTTTGCCAGCCCCACGCCCGAGCCCGTGCTTGACCGCCAATGTGAACAGCGGGACGCGCCGGGGTACCTGGCGGCCGTGCTGGCCTCGGCCAGCCACCGGGTGGTGCTGTTCCACCGCGGCAAGGCCCTGCTTCAGGGGTCCGGGCTTGGCTATTTCGATCCCGCCGAGCTGCCGGAAGTGCTGCCCGCAGGCACCACCTCCGTCTTCCTCGGCCAGGTGCGCCCCGGCCAGGGCCACCCGCTGCCGGACGGCACCGACCTTGTGCTGCATGTGCTCCCCAACGACACCGAGAATCTGGACTGGGTGCCCGGGGACAGTGCCTTTGCCGGGTACCGCGACGCCGCACAGGAACTGCACAAGGGGGATGCCCAGGTCTTTATCCAGGCCCAGGCCGTGGCCAACTGGCACCTCAGCCACACCCACTGCCCGCGCTGCGGCACCCCCACAGAGGTGGAGGCCTCAGGCTGGATGCGCCGCTGCGCCAAGGACGGCTCGGAGCACTTTCCACGCACTGATCCGGCAGTCATCGTGGCCATCGTCGGCGCGGACGGGCGGATCCTGCTGGCCAACAACTTTGCCTGGGAGGAAAACCGCTACTCCACCGTTGCCGGCTTCGTGGAAGCGGGCGAAAGCGCCGAAGACGGTGCCGTGCGAGAAATTGCGGAGGAAGTGGGCGTGCACCTGCATTCGCTGGAGTACATCGGTTCCCAGGCCTGGCCGTTCCCCCGCTCCCTCATGCTGGGATTCATCGGCCACACCAATGACATCGATGCAGCACCAGACAACGTGGAGGTGCGTGCCGCCCGGTGGTTCGGCCGTGAAGAATTGCAGCAGGCCGTGCTCAGCGGCGAAGCTGCCATCTCGCACCGGCAGTCCATAGCCCGCACACTGATTGAAGAATGGTACGGCGGCCCCATCCTTGAACCTGGTGACAACGCATGAGCTTTGACCCGCAGCAGTCCGGACTCCCCGTCATGGACGAGCGAACGGCCGAACAACGCATCCTGGCCGGCCTGGATGAGGAACAGCGGATGGTCGCCACCACCCTGAACGGGCCCCTGTGCGTGCTGGCCGGGGCAGGCACCGGCAAAACCCGCGCCATCACGCACCGCATCGCCTACGGCGTGCACACCGGCGTCTACAACCCCAACCGGCTGCTGGCCGTCACGTTCACGGCACGGGCCGCGGCGGAGATGCGCACCCGGCTGCGCGACCTCGGCGTCGGCACCGTGCAGGCCCGCACCTTCCACGCCGCGGCTCTGCGGCAGCTGCAGTATTTCTGGCCCCACGCCGTCGGCGGCCAACTGCCTGGGCTGCTGGAACACAAGGCTCAGATCATCGCCGAGGCCGCACGCAGGCTGCGGCTGCCCACGGACCGGGCAGCGATCCGTGACCTGGCCGCCGAAATTGAGTGGGCCAAGGTGTCCATGCTGACGCCGGAAACCTACGTGGTGAAGGCCCAGGACCGCGGCGAGCCCGGCGGCCTGGACAAGCTGGCCGTTGGCCGGCTGTTCCAGGGCTACGAGGACGTCAAGGCGGACCGGAACCTCATCGACTTTGAGGACGTCCTGCTGATCACGGTGGGCATCCTGCAGGAGGACCCCAGGGTGGCGGCCACGGTGCGCGAGCAGTACCGGCACTTTGTCGTGGACGAGTACCAGGATGTTTCCCCGCTGCAGCAGCGCATGCTGGACCTGTGGCTGGGCGGCCGGGACGAGCTGTGCGTTGTGGGCGACGCCAGCCAGACCATCTACTCCTTCACGGGGGCAACACCGCGGCACCTGCTGGACTTCCCGAAACGCTACCCGGACGCCAACGTGGTGAAGCTGGTCCGGGACTACCGCTCCACCCCGCAGGTAGTGGGCCTGGCCAACTCCCTGCTGGGCAACCGGCGCAGCGGCGGGATGACGGCAGATGCGCTGTGGTCCAAGCCGCTGGAACTGGTGGCGCAGCGGCCGGGCGGCCCCGCACCCGAGTTCCTTGAATGCAGCGACGACGAGGCCGAGGCGGCCGCCGTCGCCGCCCGCATCAAGGTCCTTCTGGAACACGGGACCCAGGCCAGCGAGATTGCCGTGTTGTTCAGGACCAACGGCCAGTCGGAGGCCTATGAGCAGGCCCTGGCGGCGGCCGGGGTCGGCTACCAGCTCCGCGGCGGGGAACGCTTCTTCGCCCGCAAGGAAGTCCGCGACGCCTTGCTGCAGCTGCGGGCCGCCTCCCGCGCAGCCGACGGCGAGCCCCTCGGGCAGATGGTCCGGGACGTGCTGGGCAACCTCGGATACCAGGCCGAGGCTCCCAAGACCGGCGGCGCGGTGCGTGAACGCTGGGAATCATTGGCAGCCATCGTGGCCCTCGCTGATGAACTGTTCCTCTCGCGCAGCACGCCCGAGCATGAGTTCACGCTGGTGGACTTCGTGGCAGAACTCCAGGACAGGTCTTCCGCGCAGCACGCCCCCACCGTGCAGGGCGTCACCCTCGCCTCACTCCACTCGGCCAAGGGCCTGGAATGGGATGCCGTGTTCCTCGTGGGCCTGAGCGAAGGCCTGATGCCAATCTCCTTCGCCGACACCCCGGAAACAGTGGACGAGGAACGCCGCCTGCTCTACGTGGGCATCACCCGCGCCCGGGAATTCCTGAACTTTTCATGGTCGACGGCGCGCACCCCCGGCGGGCGGGCCAACCGGAAACCCTCGCGGTTCCTGGACGGGCTGCGGCCCAACTCGGTGGGCGGGGCGCCCACCGGCCCGCGCATGGCCACCACGCGAAAGTCCCGCAAGGCGGCGGGCCCCTCGGTGTGCCGGGTGTGCGGGAAGATCCTGAACACGGGAGCCGAACGCAAGGTGGGGCGCTGCGCCGACTGCCCGCCGGGCTACGACGAGGCGGTTTTTGAACAGCTGCGCCAGTGGCGGCTGGGCGAGGCCACCACTGCCGCGGTCCCGGCCTTTGTGGTGTTTACCGACGCCACCCTGATGGCCATCGCCGAGGCTGCGCCGCAGGGCCTCGACGCCCTCGCATCCCTTCCGGGCGTTGGCCCGTCCAAGCTGGAACGCTATGGCGAGGCCGTGCTGGAGATTGTGGCCAACGGCTGAGCCTGCCACTGGCAGCCGCAGTCCGGATGGGGGCTGAACTCCTGGCGGGACCAGCGCCCGTCGTCCTGGTGCAGTGTCAGCACCGCGGACCACGAACTGGGCTGGTTGACGGCATCAAGGAACAGCAGGACCTGGGTGGCTGCCGCACCCGCCACCATCATGGCCAGCGCCGCACTCTCGGTGTGCTCTGCCCGGGGACTGCGCCCCGGCGGCATCGCGGCCTTGGCCGCCAACTGGGCGGTGATGTCGGGCCATTGCGGGTCGGCCGCGGCGCGGTGGCGGTCCACGCACTCGGCACAGGCAGTGTCCCCGGGCACCACCAGCGGACCGACTGTGCCGTCCTGCTCGCGCAGCAGCACCAGCAGGTGGGGCCGTTCGGCGGCCATGAACCGGGTGGTGCCGTAGGCGGCGGCAGTGTCGTGGCCCACCAGGATAGCCAGGTCCAGGCATTCTGGATTGGGGTTGTAGGCCCCGTCGTCATGCACCACATGGGACTGGACGCCGGAATCGATGGCCAGCAGGTGGCGCCGCACGGCGGCCGCCCTCCGCATGCCGATGTCAGCGGATGAGAAGGAGCCCGGACCGACGTCGGATGCCCTCACGGGGTTGTCATCCTCCAGGAAGATCGTGCCCAGGCCGGAACTGACCAGCACGGCGGCCAGGGCCGCGCCGGTGCGGCCCAGCCCCGCCAGGTACACGACGGCCCCCTCCCTGCGATTCAGGTAGCCTTGGCACGGGCTCCGGTACAGGCCCAGCATGGGCAGGCGTTCGGGCAGCAGGCGCTCGGCGCGATGCCCCTGGGTGCGCAGATCGGCGTCGGTGAAGAGTGCGCCGGCGAGCTTGGCACAGATTTCCTGCGCACGCAGCGGGTCCACGCCCAGTTCGGAGGCCCGCTCCAGCACCAACTTGTCGGAGATGCCGCGGTGCAGCGCCTCAACGAACGCCATTTCCGGTTCCTGCAGGCCCGTCAGGATCAGCCCGCCGGCACCCAGCCCGACCTGGATGCTGTGTTCATCCCTGCGGACCATGCGCAGACCTGGATTGATTGTTGCCATGACGCCCTCCCACAATGCCGGCACCCGCCTGCTGTCTGCAGGGCCGTGCCACAACCACTGTTCCGATCTTGGCACGGCGATGGTATTTGTGCTTGAGGTTATCCACAGGGAGGCGTTGTCCACATTTTTGCGTTCCGGCTTGCCAGAAGGGGCCCGCCTTCTTGTACGGTCGAAGCATGACAGCTGCAGCATCCACCCGCAGAACCATAGGCACGGGAACACCGGGCCCACTGGGCGATTCACTGTCCGAGCACAGGCTCAGCGACGGCAGCCAGGTGGTGGTGCGGCGCACCGCGCGGCGGAAGAACGGATTGAGTGCGTTCGAGGAGGACGGACAGGTGGTCATTGCCGTCCCTGCCCGGCTGACACTTGAAGATGAGGGCTACTGGGTGCCACTCATGGTGGCAAAGCTGGAGCAGGGCCGGCAACGCCGAACTGCTGCAGCCGGACGCAGCGATGAGGAGCTCATGCGGCGCAGCTTGGCGCTGAGCAAAAAATACCTGGGGTCGCGCGCAGTCCCCGAATCCGTCCGCTGGGTCACCAACCAGAACGGGCGCTGGGGATCTGCCACGCCGTCCCGCAGGACGATCCGCATCTCACACCATGTCCAGGGCATGCCGGAATGGGTCCTTGACTATGTCCTGTTGCACGAACTCGCCCACCTGATCCACCCCAACCACAGCGCCGCCTTTTGGGCGGAGCTGGCCGGATATGGGCAGCTGGAGACGGCCAAGGCATTCCTGACCGGGGCGTCCTTTGCCTCACACCGCAACCTCAGCGGCATGGGCGGGGACGACGACATCGACGGCTAGTTGCGCCTGCCGAAATCCAGGGCTCCTGCCATGGCGATCTGAGTGCCGGCCGGCAGGGGACCCGACTCAGGGAGTCCATGGCGAGGCCGTTGACTGGCAGTAAATGTTCGGCAATGGTTGGACCATGAACAGCCAGCAGAACCTGCCCCTGCGCATAGCGATCTGCGTGCTTGCCCTTGGGGCGGCAATTGCCCAAATATTCGTGATTCCCCGCGCCGCATCGAGCTATGCGGAAGCGTATCCCGAGGTAGCTTACCTGGCCGCGCCGTACGCGGCTGCCAGCATCGTTGCGGTCGTGGGCATCGAGGTGGCGCTGCTGGCAGGCTGGCAAATTCTGTCGATTGCCAAGCGGGACGAGAGCTTTACAAGCTCGGTGCTGGGTTGGGCCAATGTCATGGCGGCCAGCCTCGTGTTCACGGCAGCTGTGCTGGTGGGCGTCTTCGCACACGCTTCCTTCGTAGCAAACATTGGCGGACCCGCCATACTTTTCGGACTCCTCTCCTCCACCGCTTTCGGGGCAGGGGCAGTCGTCGCCAGAAGGGCAGTGAAACGGGAGATTCTGTTCGACAGCAGGGAACAGCATCCGTTCGTTGTGCCGTAGCCTGCCTGGATACGAAGCAAGCCCGGGGCTGCTGCCGCAATCCGCCACAATTCAACAGTTGCGGATTGCGGCAGCAGCCCCGGGCTTCGTCGTTGGCCTGCCGCTATGGCGCCGTTGACGGCGGCTGCCCCCGGCAGCTGGCCGAAGCTACTTGTCGCCGGTGTCCGGCCCGTCCGGGGCCGGGGTGCTGTCGTCGCCGGGTGCCGGCTCGTCGAAACCGCCGTCAAGCAGTTTTGCCAAGGCCGCGTCAACGTCCGATTCCGAAGCAGCCTCTGCGCTGCGTCGGGCGCCGAAGCCTGCTGCGTCGTCGAGGTCGGCCGAGGTGGGGAGCAGGTCCGGGTGCGCCCAGATGGCATCGCGGCCCGCGATGCCGCGCTGTTCCTTGAGGGAGGACCACAGGGCGGAGGCCTCGCGGAGCCTGCAGGGGCGCAGTTCCAGCCCGACGAGCGACCCGAAGGCGTGCTCGGCGGGGCCGCCGGTGGCGCGGCGGCGGCGGATGGTTTCACGGATGGCCCCGGCCGAGGGCAGGTTTGCTGCCGCCTCGAAGGAGACCTCGTCCACCCAGCCTTCCACCAGCGCGAGTGCGGTTTCCAGCTTGGCCAGGGCGGCGTCCTGCTCCGGCGTGCGGGCGGGCATGAAAACACCCTCGGACAGGGCTTCCTGCATCGATTCGGGGTTGCTCGGGTCAATGTTGCGGGCCAGGTCCTCAATGCGGGACATGTCGATGTGGATGCCGCGGGCGTAGGATTCGATGGCGCCGAGCAGGTGCCCGCGCAGCCAGGGAACCTGGACGAACAGGCGGGCGTGCGCGGCCTCGCGCAGGGCAAGGAACAGGCGGATCTCCTGTTCGGGAACTTCCAGCCCCTCGCCGAAGGCCTTGACGTTGGCCGGCAGCAACGCCATCTGCAGGTCGGCCAGCGGGATGCCGATGTCGGTGGAACCGAGAACTTCCTTGGCCAGGGCGCCGACGGCCTGGCCCAACTGGAGCCCGAACAGGGCCCCGCCCATGTTCTGCATCATGGAGGCGGCCCCGCCCATCATGGACTTCATTTCCTCGGGCAGCTGCTCGTTCATGGCCTGGGAGATGGCGAAGGCGATGCTGTTGGCCACAGGCTCGGTCAGTCGCTGCCATGTGCCCAGCGTTTCCTCCACCCACTCGGCGCGCGACCAGGCCTTGCCGATGATGGCGGTGGCCGCCAGCTCCGTGAACGGGTCAAGCCACATTTCGGCCAGGCGCAGTGCCTCGTCCACGTCCTTCTGCTGGGCCGGGGTGATGGAGGGGTCATCGCCTGCTGCGGCCTTCCTGGCGGCATCGCGGGCCAGCTCCCAGTTGACGGGCGTGTCCGAGGAACCGCTCATCATGGCTTGCACCTGGGAGAACATCTGGGCGAGCACATTTGGGTCCGACGGCAGGCCGGCAGCCTTCGCCAGCTCGGCCGGGTCAAAGCCTTCCATTCCCTGGCCGCCCAAGAGGTTGGCGAGCATTTCCTGAAGGGGGTCCTTCGGTGTGTCGTCGTCGTTGTTGGCTGGTGTGGAAGACATGATGGCCCGATCGTTGGCGTGGACGCTGAATATCTTCACGTTACCGCCGCCACGGTGCGTTGTCGCCCCATGGCGGGGCCCTGTTCGCTACAGGCAAAGGGCGCCCTTCGGCTCACGGACAACTCCCAGCACAGGCACAAGCGGGGCACATCTGAACACAGTAGGCTTAGGGCTTGGCGACTGCTTTCCGCGGCCGCCCCACAGTACGGAACCGCTTGGAAAGGCCACATCATTGAGCCAGGAGACAACAGGTGCGGCGCAACCACCCGCGACGGTTCGCGATCGCAGATTCTCCCTCATGGCGGTCTCCGGGGCACTGGCAGTGCTGCTGGCTGTGGCAGCCATGACCATCCCCGCCCCGTACGTTATTGAATCCCCGGGACCGGCCATCAACACCATCGGCCAACTCGACGGCAAGGACATCATCACGGTGTCCGGCCATGAAAGCTTCCCCACCACCTCGGGCACCCTGGACCTGACCACTGTGCACATGACCGGGGGGCTGCCCGACAGCCAGATCAGCTTTGGCGAGGCGCTCGTGTCCTGGCTGACGCCGTCGCACACTGTCTACCCGGCCGAGCTCATCTATGCGCCCGGCACCAGCCAGGAAGCGGTCAACAACGAAAATTCCGCCGCCATGACCGGTTCCCAGGACAACGCCACCGCCGCCGCACTGACCGCCCTGGGCATCAAGTACCAGAGCAACCTTGCGGTGGCCACGGTGATCGGTGACGGCGCCTCCGCCGGCATTCTGAAGCCCGACGACGTACTTCTCACCATTGACGGGCGCGCCATCAAGGACCTCCAGGTCATCCAGGACGCCCTGGCCGAAGGCAAGGGCGCCGCTGTGGAGCTGGCCGTGCGCCGCGACGGTGCGGACATGACCGTGTCTGTGGTGCCCAAGATGGGCCCCGAAGGGAAGTACCTGCTGGGTGTTGCCCTGCAAAATGTGTTCAATTTTCCGTTCGAGGTGAACTTTGCCCTGGACAACATCGGCGGCCCCAGCGCCGGGATGATGTTTGCACTGGGCATCATGGACAAGCTGACGCCCGGCGACTTGACCGGGGGGAAGCCCTTCGCCGGCACCGGCACCATCGACCCGGACGGCAATGTGGGCGCCATCGGCGGCATTGCACAGAAAATGGTGGGCGCCCAGAAAGCCGGTGCGAAGTACTTCCTGGCTCCTGGAGCCAACTGCCAGGACGTCATCGGCCACATCCCCAACGGGCTTGAAGTCATTAAAGTCAATACACTCAAGGAAGCGTATGACACCGTTTCCGGGATTGGCGCAGGCACGGCAGGCATGAAGCTGCCGCGCTGCGAGTAACGATTGAGCATCATCCGGAACGTTGTCCGCGAGCTGTTCGTGGTCCACAGTAGGTACAAGTACATCAGTTGAGTAAGAGGTAGAGAGTGACATCCCGCCCATCCCCACCGCCTGGCAATGCCGTCCGGCCAAAACGCCGCAGTGCCCTCCTGCCCACCATCCTTGTGGTGGCGGCACTGGTCATTGCGCTGGCGATCTTCTCCGGCGTCTATACAGACTTCCTATGGTTCAACCAGCTCGGCTTCTCCGGTGTGTTCTGGACCGAGCGCGTGGCCAAGCTGCTGATCTTCCTGTCAGGCTTCCTGGTCATGGCACTGGGGGTGTACTTCTCCATCAGGGCCGCCTACAAGGCACGGCCCATCTATGCCCCCGACAGTGCCCGGGATGACAATCTCAACCGCTACCAGGTGCAGCTGGAGCCGGTGCGCCGCGTCGTCATGATCGGCGTGCCCGTTGTCTTCGGCCTGTTTGCCGGCACCGCAGCCATGGCGCAGTGGGAAAAGGTCATGCTGTTCTTCTACCGCGTGCCTTTTGGCCAGGCGGACCCCGAATTCGGCATGGACATCAGCTTCTACACCAACACCCTGCCGTTCCTTGGCTTCATTGTTGGCATGCTGATTTCCGTCACCGTCATTTCCTTCATTGCCGGAATCCTCACCCATTACCTGTACGGCGCCATCCGCCTGACCGAACGCGGCATCTTCACCTCACGCCAGGCACAGATCCACATTGCTGTGCTGGCCGGCATCTTCCTGCTGCTGCTCGGCTTCAATTTCTGGCTGGGCCGCTACGCCACCCTGCAGGACAACGGCGGCTACCGTGCAGGTGCCATGTTCACCGACGTCAATGCCGTGATCCCCACCAAGGCCATCCTGGCTGCAGCCGCCATCATCGTGGCCGTGCTGTTCATCATCGCCGCCTTCATGGGCAAGTGGAAGCTGCCGCTGATCGGCACCGGCATGCTCGTGGTCACCGCCATTGTGGCCGGAGGCATCTACCCGTGGGCCGTGCAGGAGTGGCAGGTCAAGCCGTCGCAGGGAAACTTGGAAGCCCAGTACATCAAGCGAAACATTGACATGACCCGCCAGGCCTACGGCCTGTCCAACATGGAGGTCACGCCTTACAACGCCACGGTGACGGCCGAAGCTGGTGCCCTGCGCCAGGACGCCGACACCGCCGCCAACATCCGGCTCCTGGACCCCAACCTGCTCTCGGACACGTTCCGCGAGCTGGAACAGTACCGCCCGTACTACGAGTTCCCCAAGACCTTGAACGTTGACCGGTACACGGTTGACGGCAAGGTCCAGGACGTAGTTGTCGCGGCGCGTGAATTGAACCCCCAGGGCATCAACCAGGAACAGCAGAACTGGTACAACCAGCACCTGGTGTACACCCACGGCTACGGCATGGTGGCCGCACAGGGCAACACCGTCACCACCGACGGAAAGCCCGTGTTCATCCAGTCAGGCGTACTGCTCCGCAACCGCGACGGCAGCCTGCGCTTCGAGGTCGCCCTGGGCCCCCGCGCGCCC
>JAANMU010001466.1_pt1 | contig 21320 bp, 17 predicted proteins | sample 7279701 | NCBI WGS metagenome assembly JAANMU01 (sample SAMN14094539, study PRJNA606508) | bioreactor metagenome | isolation source: A lab-scale SPAN reactor treating ammonium-rich wastewater day 57 | place: Ireland: Galway | collected 2017-03-13 | reverse complement strand
AAACTCGCCACGTTCGACACGCCTACCATTTGTAACATTATTGAATTGTTCGACGTTCGGCCGCGCAATGTTGGCTATATGAACGCCACGATTAAAGCGAATTTCCCTGAGATGCCCCCGATGGTTGGCTTCGCAGCAACGGCGGCGTTCCGTTCCGATGCGCCGCCTATCGGAGGCGACGCCTACGGGAGCATTCAAAAACAACTCGAACAATTTGCCCAGCTACCTGGTCCGGCGGTAGTCGTATTTCAGGACCTGGATGATTCGCCCGTGGCCGCCACGTTTGGCGAGGTCATGTGTTCGACGTATCAAGCGTTCGGATCGCCAGGATTAATCACGAGTGGCGCGGGGCGCGACTTGGAGCAGGTGCGGTCGCTGGGCTACCCTGTGTTTACCGGTTCGACGATTTGCTCGCACGGCTACTGTCATATTCTGCACATCGGTCTGCCGGTGCGCGTCGGGGGAATGACGATCCACCAAGGCGATCTCTTGCACGGCGACGCCAATGGCGTAACGACCATCCCGCATGACATTGCGTCCGAGGTCGCCGATCTTGGCGACGAGTTTGTCGCGTCGGAACTCGTCATGCTGGAATACGTCAAGGCGCCAGGCGAAAAGTGCCTGCAAGAGTTTAACCGTCGCCGCCAAGAATTCCAGCGCATTGTGGCGGACCTGACCAAGCGGGTCTCGCGCAAAAAGTAAGGCAAAACCGCGTTGCCATTCGTGAAAACCACACAAACCGCATAACCTCTCCCGAGTGTCTAGCCGCGCACATTGGCTCACTGCGCGCGAAATGCGCCCGGCCGGTACCTAATCGACGTATCCAACGCCACAAAAATCTCTCTTGGGGCGCCGACGCATCTGGTGCATGATGCTGTCCGGCGGCGCGCCGCCGTAGGCTACTTTTCTCAAGGAGGAATCCGATGCGCACAAAATGGGTCCATGCGTTGACATGTGCGGTAGCCGGCGCGGCCGCCGCGGGCATGCTAGGGTTGTGGGTAGGCGCCAACGCTGCGCCGCAAGGTGGGCAGCCGCCGTTCCGCAACTCGGTCGAACAGCGCGAAGAAATGATCCGCGAGCTTCGCGAAATCAACGCTTTGCTGAAAGAGCAGAACGCGTTGCTCCGGACGCTTGCCGCCAAAGGTCCCGCTCATGCGCCGCACCGCCCATGATTCACGCACGACGATGTTCGCCGGGTTCTCGCTGGTCGAACTGATGATCGTGCTCGTGTTGATGGGCGTTCTGACCGCGGCCATGACGCCCATGTTTGAACCGTCGCTTACTGACGAACTTCAGGCGACCGCCCAGATTGTCGTTGCCGATCTGGACTACGCGCGCAATCTTGCCGTAAGCAACGCTGGTACCTACCGCATCGAGTTTGATGAGGTCGCCAACCGCTACGTGCTGCGGTACAGCGGCGCCAGGGAATCGCTCAAGACACTTCCCGCGTCGCCATTTCGAAAGCCGGGGGACCGTTCTGACCAGCAGGTTGTCGATCTGGACGACTTGCCGCGACTGGGGCCGGCGGTGGAAATCGTCGGTGCGCAAATCGATCGAGGCTCACTCCAGGCCGTGCGCGACGTAGAGTTTAACGAACTAGGCGCAACAACTCGACGTGAGGCCACGGTGGTGTGGCTCGCCTGCGGCCAGGGACCGCAACGGCGTTTTATTTCGCTTTCCGTCGATCCTGTAACAGGCATGGCGTCCGTGGGCGAGATCACAACGCGAGTCCCCGCGGGCCTGTACAACTGATGGGAAATGAGAGGCAATTCGGATGTGGCGAGTATGGACTTCAAAGAAACGCGCGGGGCCGATCGGCGTTGATATTGGAACGCGCAGCATCAAACTGGTGCAGTACAACGCCGATCGCACTGAATTGCTCGATGCGGCGCGCTGGGATTTTCGTACAAACGAAGGCGAATCGCAGGCGGCGCCCGAGACGATCGCGGACGCGATACGCCGCGCAAGCGAGAATCGCCGGTTTCGCGGACGGGAGGCGGTGCTGTGCCTCACGGATCGTCAGTTTTTTCTCCAAAACGTGCGCGTGCCCAAAAGCGACGGCGCCGAGTTGGACCGGCACATCCAGCAGGAGGCCGCTAAGCGTCTTCCTTTCCCAGTCGCCGAATCAGAAATCCGTTATTGCGAGACGGCCGACGTGCGTCAAACCGGCGCGATTTTGCGCGAGGTAATTCTGATGGCCGCGCCGCGCGCGAACATCGATGCGACGCTGGACGTGATTGAATCCGCCGGCCTGACTCCCGTTTCGGTCGACGCTGAGCCACTAGCGCTATTGCGAAGCTATTCCGCGCAGTTTCGTCGCGAGGACGATCAAGCTCAGCGGAGGCTATTCGTCCACGTGGGCTATTCGCGCACGGTCATCATCATTGCCGATGGTGAAACCATTTTATTTGCCAAGTATGTCGACATCGGCGGATCACAAATGGATGAGGCCGCCGCCCAAGGCTTGGGCATGAATGTGGCCGATGCTGCGGCGTTGCGCCGGCATAATGGTGATCGCCGCGCCGATCAACAGGACCCCGAAATCGCCCGCAGCATCGCGCAGGCGGTGCGCCCGGTCATTGAGAAATTGGCTGGAGAGTTGGCCGGTTGTGTACGGTACCACAGTGTCACGTTTCGCGGTAAGCCGTTGATTCAAATGGTGCTGGGCGGTTGGGAAGCAACGCCTGCTTTGGCCGAGTCGCTCGCGTCTCGATTGAATCTTAAGTACGAAGTCAGCCAACCATTCCGCGGAGTGGCGCACCAACTGGTTTCGGGACGACCAGGCCAATGGGACGTCGCCGCTGGCCTGGCTTTGAGATTTCCTTCCACTCTGGCGTAGCCGCGATGCCGACGACGATCGAGTTCTTGCCCGCCCGGTATCGATATCGACAGCGCGCTCGACGCGAGACGGCGCGCCGCCTTGGCGGCGCGTTGCTGATCGTGTTGGCGATCGTCGCCGCATCGGCGTGGCAGCATGCGCAGATGCGGTCCGTGCGCCGCGCCCTCGCTCGAGTAGAGGCGGACTACGCGGCCGCCGAGTTGAATCATAGCCGCCTAAATGCATTGCGAGGTGAACTCAAGAAGACGCGCGCCGCCGCCGAACTGTGCGTGTTTCTCCAACTCCCGATGTCGCATGCGCAGGTGCTCGCCGAGATCGCGAATGCGCTGCCGCCCGAAGTCGAACTGACCGAGTTGCGTGTAACTTTGGAACAAAGCGCTAAGTCTCCCGTGCGCCGTCTTGGGCATGCTGGCAATGACCAAGCCGCGACTTCCAAGGCCGTCCTTGTTCCGGGGCCCCTTCAAGACCTGCGCCGTTTACGCGAGGAAACAGACGGCGCGCATCAATTAGTTCGTGTATCCGGCGTTGCTTTTGATTCCGCGGCTCCGCATTTGTTCGTCGCTTCCTTGAACGCGAACGCGCTCTTACTCCGCGCCGAGTTGACTTCGCTTGAAACAACCGACCTGGAGGAACGTGGGCCAGTGACGCACTTTTCTGTTAGCGCCATGGTGCGGCCGGTCACGTCTGCGAGCTCACCGCCGATCCCGCTTGCCGTCCATGTCCCGAGCCGGAGCAACGTACCATGATGGCCGCAGGTCTTGTAAAAGCTGGTGAGCGATTCGCGGTCGTTCTCGCGATCGTTGGGTTAGTCGTTTATGGAGCGTTGATTTTTCTACCTCGCCGCACGCATATTTCCGACGTGCGCAACCATATTGCCGATAAGCGGCTTTCCGTAGCGCAGTCGGGCGCGACCGTGGCGGAAATCGCTCGCATTTCGGAGGAACTCGCGGAAGCCAAACCCGTCGTTGCGGAATGGTTCACGTCAGCGCCTGCCCAGGATGGTCCGACGGCGGTCTTTCGCGAAATCACCCAGCTTGCGAAATCAACGGGGATTCGCAACCTCCGATTGGAGCCGGCGCCCGTTGAGCATCTTGTCGTACTTTGGCGATCGCCCCTCGAATTGACGGCGGAAGGAACGTTCCTTCAGTTGTTTGAATTTCTACGCGGCCTAGAGGCGATTTCTCCGTGCGTGCAAACCGCATCGCTTCGGATCGAGTCGATTCGCGAGGAATCCCGCATCTTGCGAATGAGCGTGACATTGACAGTTTTCGCGCCGAAGTCCGAATTTTCCGATTACGTTGACCTTGCCGAATAGCCGATAACACAAAAGCCGCCCCGCCGTAAGGCGGTCGGCGCGCGATCACGATGGAAAAACTTTTGCGGAAAATCCGTCGCGAATTGACTCGCAGCCCCAAAAAAACGGCGACGCTTGGGGTTGGATGTCTGATCATGGCGTGGTTTTGGGCGCCCTTGATCGCCAAGTGGTGGTCACCAACGGGGCAACCAAAGTCGCTCAAAAAGCACGTCGCTACGGCGCCCGTGATGGTCGCGCCCGCGAGTGCATCGACGGCTTTGGCGGAGCAACCCGATTGGCGCGAATTGGCGCGGTCACTGAATAACCGCCCTTTACCCAGCTTGGCGGCGCTGATGACGCCGGCGCGAGATCCCTTTTATTCCGACGAGGCGCCAACCGCAACGCAAACGCTCGGCAAAGAGCCAGCAAGAGAGTATGAACCAGAATCGGGATCGCTCGCAACCTTGGAAGCGATGAAATCCCAGCTCTCCCATCCCGGCATGAAGCTGGATGGTGTACTACTGGGTGATCGCTTTCGTGCAGCGATTATCAATGGCGTTGTTTATCGCGAACGGGAATCGATCCCGGTAGAAGAGGTGCTTCCTGCCGACGATCTCATGAACTCCGCATCCCGGCCCAACCTGCCCATGGCGTTGTTGATGGTCGTTGCGGTCGATCATGCGATCGTGCGTGTGGGCAACGATACCATGCGGCTGGACCTGGCGGGGCCGAAACTGGCGCCGGGAGATCGAATTGTGCCCCACCACACCCATACCGGGCGATAACGACGTCTGACCACGATCGGGGATCACGAGCGTTACGACCGTTTGAGTCATGGATGACCCACGATGACCGCGTTGCGATTCACCTTGCTGGGAGTATTCGCCGCCGCCGGGATAGGCATAGCCGTGTCGCTCGCGCTTCGCATGGAGACGCCTGCCGGTTTGGGCGTCGCCAGCGCCGCTTCTCAGGGAGAACAATCTCCAACGCGCATCGCAAGCGCCCAGGCTCCGGATTCTCGCAATGCCCCCTCCACGACCAATCCCGTGAGGCGGGCGCCTACGCCCAAAAGCGTCCCCGCGGACGCGCCGAATCCCAAGCCTCCGCAGTTCACGGAGACGGCCACGAACCATGCTATACCGACACCGGAGCCAAATTCGGCCGACGGTTTGCATCAATTGACGATTGCCCACCAGATGGGCCGCCTAGAGGAGAAACTCCGCCGGGCCGAAGAATCGGCCGAACGTCAACAGCGATCGCTGGAACTGGTGCTAACCACCTTCGAGCAACAACGCGAATCGGCGGCGCAAACTGCCGTCCTGCATCGCCAGGACGCAACCTCAACGCCCGACCAAGACGTTAGCCTCCCAACCGCGGATGGCGCAATGGGAACGCCGTCGGCGCCATCCCCCTCGGGAGCGCCGTCGCCCACGCTTGAGGTTTTGCCGCCACCTTTGTCGCCGCAGGCCGGCAATGCGATTTCCGAAGAAGGCGATGGCCTGCTGACGTTAAACCTGAAAAATTCCGACCTGAGACAAGTTCTCGAGTTGTTAAGCGAGCAACATGGATTGAACATCATCGCAAGTGGCACGGTGCAAGGAGCCGTGACGGCTCGCCTGACGAATGTTGACGTACATACGGCTTTGGACGCCGTATTGAGAGCGACCGGTTTTGTCGCGCGGCCCGAAGGAAACGTAATCTACGTGGCCACGCCGGCAGAATTTCTGGCGATGGACCACGCTCATGACCAGATCGGAACGCGCGTCTACCGCCCCAACTACATCACAGCTTCCGAGATGCAAAGATTGTTAACGCCCCTGATGACACCCGAGGTGGGAGTCATCGCTGTCTCGACCGCGGCCAAGGTCGGCTTGCCAGCAGACAGTGTCGATGCCGGCGGCGACTCGTTTAGCGGCGCCGAAGTCGTGCTGGTGCAGGACTACGAATCGGTCTTGAAACGCATTGATCAACTCTTGTTGGAGGTCGATGTTCGCCCGCTCCAGGTGTCGATCGAGGCGATGATCATCAATGTCACGCTTGACGACCAAAACAGAACCGGGGTGAACTTTGCCCTCTTGCGTGACGAAGGCGACTCGGTGATTGTGTCGGGCGGCCCGGTCAAGAACCTCCCCGACATTGCTTTTGACGGCGGATTGAAGTTCGGGTTCCTCGATTCCAGCCTGGCGGTGTTTATCGAGGCGCTTGAAACCATTGGAGATACGAACGTGGTGGCGGCGCCGCGCGTAATGGTGCTGAACAAGCAACGCGCCGAAGTGCTGATCGGTTCGCAACTTGGCTACGTTAGCACGACGGTTACCGAAAACGCCGCTACGCAGTCGGTCGAGTTTCTCGAAGTTGGCACGCAGTTGCGAATCCGCCCTTTCATCGCGAGCGATGGGACGATTCGGTTGGAAGTGCATCCCGAGCTTTCCACCGGCGCCGTCGATGTGCGCGATGGCTTCACCTTGCCGAACAAGAGCGTCACGCAAGTCACCACGAATATCATGTGTCATGATGGGGCAACGGTCGTAATCGGCGGATTGATTCGCGAAGACCTTGCGAGCAACACCACGCAGATCCCGGTGTTGGGAGCGCTGCCGTGGGTCGGAGCAGCGTTTCGTCAACGCCGCGAGCAGTTGGCTCGCCGGGAGACGTTGGTGTTGCTTACTCCGCGGATCGTGAGCATTCCCGTTGCCGCTGCCGAAGGGGCGCAGGGCAAAAACGAGTACCTGCGACGACAGGACGTGCGATATGACAAGATGAGCCCGCTGGCCCAACGTTACTACGGCAAACAATATCTGCGCAAGGCACGAGCGGCATGGTTGGCCGGAGACGCCTCGGTCGCGCTGCGGTTTGCGAACCTGGCGATCCACTTCGACCCCGAAAGCCTCGAGGCAATTAACCTGCGATCCGAGATTGTCGCCAACTCGCCCTATGGCGATCGTTCGGTGGAGTCCCACCTGCGTGAAGGGCTAGCTCCCTGGAAACATCCGCTGCGAGATTATTCGAGCCACGGCTACCCTTGGCAATCCACGGAGGAGCCAACCCTCATGTCAGCCGATTTACATGATCCCGGTATGCCAGGGGAAATTCGTAAACTTGGTCCCCAGGATGCAGCGAAGGGATTCCCAATAGCAGTTCCAAACGCCATATATCCCAGAGGCCCCGTCGAAGAAATACCAGCGCTTCCCCCGCCCAATGCTTCAACCGAGCAACCTTGATCTATCATGCGAGCGATGGATCGCTCCGAACAATAATCCCTATTCCTTCGCGCGGCATCATGCGGATTTTGTGCAACTACGTACTTCCGTTGGCGGTGACGGCGGGATGTTGCCTGCTCGCAGGCTGCGCCGCGATTACCACGCCCGCGGCAACCATTCAAGAAGCGAAGCGCGATGCATATCTCGAGAAAGAAGGCTCGGCTATCGAGCAAAAGCGAGACGATGCGCAGATGGCCGCGGCGCGTGATCGCGCCGACCAGGGCGATGTGGACGCCGCCGAAAAGCTGTTAGAGGCCCTTCTTGAACGCAACCCAAACCATACGGATGCGCGATTGCTGCTAGCCGACCTATGGGTGGCGCAAAATCGCACGGCGCAAGCTGAAGAGCAATTGCGCCGGGTGCTAAAGAATCATCCCGAAAACGCGCGGGCGCATTTTTCGCTAGGTTTGTTGTGTGAAGTTTCCGAACGAAATGACGAAGCCGCCGAACATTTCCGCCAGGCTCTGGAATTGGCGCCAGACGACGCAACCTACCGTCTAAGCGCCGCACCCGCGACGCCCACAAAATGACAGGCTGCAAGAATTCAAACCGTCGCCCCTCGCCGCGCGGTCAGAATACGCTCGAGCGATCGCCAGAATTGAAAAGTTCGCCAAGCACGTCCAAAAATGTTACGGCTTATGTAGTTCGTCGAGAATCTTGATTAGCTCGTCATGTTGTGGTTGCGGAAGCGCGGCGATGAGGTGTTTGCTTGGTCGATCGATATGCAAAGCGCCGCGTCCCTCGGTGAATGCGGGTTCTCCCAATTCGCTCTGAATGCGTTCGAGAAACAACGCCTCGTTCATCTCGCCCGATAGCATGTCGCCCACCGGGTAAAACCACGTCTCGATGCGCGAACGCACCTGTTCCGGCGCGGTCACTTCCAAAGTCGAGCCATCGACCACGCGGTACGCCAAATCCATGGGGGCTAACAAACGTGTCAGCGTCTCGCCCAGCGGCGCACCGTCTGCCACCACCGAACCTTTCGCGCTGGGTGGCCAACCGACTTCGCTCGCCATCCGCCAATCAACAAGAAACTTTACGCCCGCCGGCTTGCCCAAGGCATTCAAGATGGTCGTTAGTTCGGTTGGGCGGCGGTAGTTGAGAGTAGTCGGCGTTGCCAATTTAGCGCGAATCGCTTGTTGCGGCGACTGCGGCTGAAAGAGCGCAGGGTCAAATCGTGTACGGGGCGAGGAGCCGCGGGCGGTGCGCAAAGTTTCGCAAAACACGATGACTCGAAAATGAATGCTCTCGGTTTGCTGAATCAGCAACCCTCCCTCGCTGGGTTCAAGCAACCCGGCCCCGCCAGCATCTTTCCAGCTTTCAGGGGCCACGAGACGTTGGATAAGCCCCGCCAACTCGGCTAGCTTCGTGTCGTCTCCCCCCGTGAGGTCTTCCACGGGGTGCTTGATCTGGCGAAAGGCACTGTCCCGCGCGCTTTGCGTGGTGACAGTCAAATGGCCATCCTCGACGACATAAGCCAGCCCGAGTGGGGTTAAGGCCGCGACGAGGACATCTTCAACGGTGGCGCTGGACAGGCGCACGGACACATTCGTTGTTGGCGTCAATCGACGCCACGCCAACGCTTCAGGCTCAACCGAAATGGGAATGGTGCTTAGGTCCGATACGAACTTGAGAAAGTCGCATAGCGCAATCGCGTCAAAATCCACTTCGTCCAGCGGATCAGCCAGACGCGCGGCAACATCAACAGGTCGGATCACCGGCCGCGGCACAGGAGTTTCCTCAGCGGCTGGTTCACTTCCTGTCGCATCCGATGGTTCATCCGATCCCGAAGAAACATCGTCGGACGGCGGACGGCGGAGTGGTGCGACCGCCTCGGGCGCCACGAAGGTCGAACTTCCCAGAAAATCGCCAAACTTATCCAGCACATCGGCATTCGAGGCAATTTCAACGCGTTCCGGCGACGGAGCCGCGCGATCGAACGGCGTTTCATTTTCTTCGCGCACGGGCGGCGGTGGAGTCGCCTCATCAGGCGTTCCCTCCGGGCCTGTTTCAACATCGCTGTTTGCCGAAGAAGCCTCTTTTGGCGTGAAGGAATTCGGAGGAGCGGGAGTCACATCGTTGTCGGCTTCGCCCGCGATAGGATCGATGCTCACTGAAGCGTCTTGCGCAACTTCCAGCGGCCCGTGCTTAGTCGTCTCCTGGGGGACAGCTTCCCCAATAACGGGACTGGATTCGTTGGCAAGCGTAGCGTCAGCGACGGTCGCTTCAACGCCGCGATTCGCATGTCGCACGGCGTATCCGAATACGCCAATGGCCAACCCCATGCCCAACGTCGCGGCTCCTCCGAGCAATGCCCACTGCCGCCAACTCGCCGCCTTTGGCGAAATCCAATCGTCCGAAGGGAGCAAAGGCCCGGAATCGGTTGCTTCCTGCGGGGGTGCGTCAGTCACCGCCGGCTCGTCGTCGGCGTCCAACGTGTCGGCCATTCCCGCCAGTTCTGGCGCATCCGCTGGCGCCGGAGATGGGGCGTGGGCGTCGGTTGCGAGTGGTTCGCCGACGGTAGGCGTTATTGCCTGAGGCGGCGGGATTTCGTCGACTGTATCGGACCAAGGATCGATACTCCGCAAGGGAGTCGAGGTCGAATTCGGCGGCGCGTGAGGCGGCGGTCCCGCGAGCGACGGCGGCGTCTGGGCGCCGAGAATTTCCACTGCCTCGTCAAAGGTATAGTCCAGCGCCGGCGCGGTTCCGGACGCGGCGGCTGCGGGGGTCAGCAACTCATGAGATGATTCGCTCCCGCCTGCCCCTGCGGAAGGCAACTGGCGAGGCGGCGTGATCATCACCATGCTGCCGCACCGCGGACAGGTGTGAATCTCGCCTACCGCGGATTCATCCCGCACCTTCAAGCGAGTCTTGCACGTTGTACACGAGATATAAAACGGCGCCACGGCTTGGATCAGAGTTGAGGGTTGACGGGAGTCGCCTGGGCGAGCAAAGCGCGAAAGCGAAGGTCGATCACGGTTGAATCTTATTATTTGAATGCATCGGGCAACGTGTAATTCTTGGCCGCGGCGGCGTCGCGCGTGGTAATGAGAATAATATTTTTTCCCGCGTCGGCCGGGTCCGGTCCGACGACCCAAATCAGTTTTTGGTCCGTCTCGTTCGGAGCTTTGACCGTCGTGATCGGGTTTGCCTTCATCACGAGCGCGGTCAGGACTTCGTTCAACGGCTTGTCGCGGGCCTCAAAGTCGCGAATGGCTTGATTCTGCGTAATGCCGTTCATTTCGAGGTCTTTACCGATGATCTTGATGTCAAACGGGAACGACAAATTGGGGGCCCCATCGCGCACCTCGTTGGCGACGTCGCGCATGGCGAAGTCAAGGGATTGTTGCGGGAAGCTGAGGTTAATTTTGTGGTTAAGCAACTCGTTGAGATTCGCAATGACAGGTTTGGCCGGTCCAACTTCCGCTACATACGCGGCGCCTGGTTGCGAAACCAGGGCCAACTCCGTCGCGGCGATCAGATTCGGCGCCGCAACTCCGGGCAAGACGGCATTGATGACGGCATGATCGTCTTCGGCGGCGATTCGTGTTTGCCGGTGCATAAAACGAATCATCGGTGGAAAGCGAAGCGCCAGTTTGCGCCAGTAGGGGTGCGGCACAAGCCGGGCCACGTAGTCTTCAATTTGATCCGGCAATTGCGCCAAGCGTTCTTGCATGTCGGACGCCAACGTCCGCTTGTCGCGATCAAGAGTTCCGGCCAAGCGCATTTCAATGAAAAAGCGGTCGCCAAAGTGGACGCTCGCGAGCGACGCCTGCAATCCGTCTCCAAGGAAATCTTGAACGGGCTTTTGTAATTTCTCGAAGTCGCCCGAAAAAAGTTTTTGCGCGTCAAAGAACAAGAAGTTCGGAGCAAACATCACCGAGACGTGACGTTGGGAGTCTGAGGCTCGCAACAGTCGCTCCATTTCTCGCCCTAAGAGAGGTTTTGCACGAGGGTTCTTGGCGACATCTTCGACTTCCGTCGCCGCGCCCATGAGGAATACGCCCGGGCGGTCTGAGGGAATGAAAAACGACCATCCTTTTGCCGAATAAGTTGTCACGCCGCTTTGCTCTTTTGGCGACGGATTACCCCACCGCGAAAGCAGCGTCGGCTCGTCCAGCGGCGTTTTGAGCCACACGACCAACGACGGTCGCGGCGCGGCGCCGCTGTTTTCATGCAGCGACAGCACAAGTTGATCGACCTCATTCAATTGGACGCCAGCGGCGCCTTCCCAAGCCTTGACCAGCGCATCGAAACGTGGTCCCAGGGACTGCATCAGCGCGGGACCATGCGGGCTGGCGAGAATGTCCGCCGGACGGAACGCGACGAACATTTGGGAACCGGGCGGCGCATAGGCCAGATCAATCGGTGGGCCGCTCGTCGGCGAAGCCCAAGGCAGCGTTCCGTCGTCCGCAACAACCTCCTGCACGGTCATGGGTTGGGGTGTATTTAGCGTAACGTCGGAGGCCACCGTCGGCGCGGCGGTTACGGCTGGGGCATTCAAGTCGCGGGAATTACCAGCTTGCTCTAGTGTTTCGTCAGGTAAAGGTGTTTCCGTGGCGTCATTCGTTGCGACTTGGTCAGCGGATTCTGGGTCGCCGCCGCCGCCCAGGTAACTCAACCCCGCTAAGATTACGATGAGCAGCGCCGCCGCGGACCCCAGCAAAACCGCCAACCTTTGCGGAGTCATTTCGGACTTGCGCCGCTCGACCCGCACGGGCGGCGGCGCGGTGGCGCCAGGGCCTGGCCCCACCGCCGATGGCTTGGCGAGCGCGCTAAAATCCACCGGCCCTGAAGAGTGCGGTCCGGCGGCCGTCCGCGCTGGCGCCGTTTGTGGGAAGCCGATGCCGGGGCCGCCCGTCGCGCTACCTACGGGCATGGCGCGACGCGACGCCACCCGACGTTGTTGTGCCGCTTCGCGTTTGGCATATAAGTGGTGTTCGAAAGCAGCCAGGGTAGGCGGCGGCGCTGGCAAATGAGAATGCAAGTGCGCGGGATTAATAAATGGCGTTAACTGCTCTGCCACGTTAGCTGCTTCTTGAAACCGCAATTGCGGATTCTTGGCCATCATGTAAGCGACAATTTGCCCAAGCTGCGGAGGCGCTCCAACTTCTTCGAGCGGCTGAATCCGCGCCGTGGCGTGCAAATTCATCTTTTCCAGCATATCGCCGCCCGCGAACGGAGGCCGGCCGGCAACTAAGGCGTAGAGCGTGCAGCCTAAGGCGTACACATCGGTTAGGACGTCGGGCGAGCGGCCGGTCTGGCTCATCTCGGGCGCTAGATAGTTCGTACGCTCGAGCAATTCGCCTTTCGGATCAGGGGCCCCCCAAGGAAATGGTCCTGGTGGTGAGGCGAAATCGCGCAATACCTTAACGTGCCCTCCAGCTTCGATCCAAAGATTACCAGGCCGGATGTCACCATGAACGCGCCCGGAATTATGGAGATCATGGATCGTCAATGCCGCCTGGCGAACAATGCGACAGGCCTCGGGGCCTGGAAGGTCGCCTTTCGCCATTTGTTCCGAAGCGGCATGCCCATACACGTCTTCAAGAACAAGAAACTTGTAATCGTCGAGATCAATGACCTCGTAACATCGTTGCAAGCCAGAATGAGTAAAACCGGCCTCTTGTTCGGCCCACGCGGAAAATGCTTGCCAGGCCGCGTCGTCTTCAATGAGCATCCCGGTGAGGAACTGCAACATGACGGGATGGCTCGTTCCCGTATGTACGGCGCGAAACACCCCGGAGAAGCGCCCTCGATCCACCCGATCGTAGATGACGTAGTCGCCGTAGAAGAATGGCCCTGGCCGACCTGCCTGCAATAACTTGGATTGGTACGGGCTAATAATGTTCCGGCCAATAAGCCATTCCGCCAGAGCCACAACGCCAGCCGCGGAGGAAGCGGTCCTGGCCTGGGCAAATTCGGCGCTTAGTTGTTGACATTGTTCATGCGTGAGCAGGCGGCTTTCCATTAAGAGCCGCCAAAACTCCGAAATTGAAATGGCCATAAGAAACTCGCTAACGCTCGTGCCGCTATGCACTTCCTCTTTTCCAGTGTAGCGAAGCGCAAGTCGCCTTTGCAAAGTAGGTGGAGGAAAACCCTTAACAGACAATCATTTACGCAGATAGGAACAACCGAAGGTCGCGATTTTGTCGGTCGTGCGGCAAACGCTGGCGAACAGGGCGCCCCCCTCGCCTCGCGGGCATCACTCTCCCCAGCTACACCGCAAGCGTCTTGCTGGAAATTCCGAAGGGATCCTCGGGACTATTCCCGCGGTTGGTTTTAGGGTGGGTCGTGTCCGCCGGGGCAGAAGGGATTGCAACGGCAAATTCTCCACAGGCCTTTGGCGGCGCCGCGGATTGCTCCGTACTTTTGAACTGCCTGGATGAAGTAGTTGCTGCACGAAGGCGTGAATCGGCAGTGACGCCCCAAAAGAGGGCTAAGGAAGAATTGGTAACCACGGACAGCGATTATCATCAACCAGGCAGGAAGCAAAACGAGATAATGCCAAACAGTTTTCATGTTTCGCTTCGAGTCACCGCCGTGCGCGCAAGGAAGGGTCCGGCGAGACTGGCGGTCGCGGACGTTGATAAACCCGCTTTTCTAACCGCCGCGCCAGCTTGGGTAGCGACGAAACCAGTCGATGGAATTCCGGCTCCACGTCACGGCGTGGGATCAATACCACGTCAAGCCCTTGTGGCCACTCCTGCCGGCTGACGCGAAATGCCTCGCGTAGCAATCGTTTCCAACGATTGCGCACCGTCGCGTTTCCGACCTTGCGCGAGACGGACAGCCCAATTCGCGTGTACGTCAAACCATTGGGGCATCCGTACATGACGGCCAGTTCATCAGCGACCGACGTTTTCCGTGCAAAAACACGCTGAAATTGGTTTGTGTTCAGGAGACGGAATTGCTTCGGGAACGCCTGGTCGGACATGGCGGTTTATTACGTTGGCGGTTCTTCGTCGGAATGGCTTGTATGGGGCGTTTGTCGCGGTTTACTCGCCCAATCATCGAGGCGCGTGGGGCTTTTCTTCTGCGTCGTCACTGCCCGTCGCGACGAATTGCCGTAGTTGCGCGCCCAACGGGCGCCGAGCGACGCCAGCAACATCAAGCCGAACATGAGGATGATCAGTCCGGTTAGCGCCGCGAGGACTTTAGCCCGGGTCAGGGGGTCTAATCGCTCGATCGCCAAGTGCCGGTTGGACTCGCCTTGCGCCAAGAGCAGGCCCGCCCACGCGGTCCAAGGCCCCTCGCCGGAATGGACAGACACGCAACTGGACAGAAAAATCGCGGATGTGGCGTTCACCACGTCAGATCGATGCGAGGTTTATGGTTGTAATGTTGATCAAACTGACGAATCGACTCCTTGTCTTGCTCCGAGATTTTTTCCGGAAGCATGATTTGTAGCTCAGCGAAGAGGTCTCCGGGCGGTTCCCCAGCAGGCTGTACGCCGAAACCTTTGACCCGTAAGCGCCGGCCACTGGAGCTATTCGCCGGAACCGTGAGCGTAATTGTGCCTTGGGGAGTTGGCACGTCGATTTTCGCCCCCAAGGCCGCTTCGGCGAGCGTGACCGGTACACGAACCTCTAGATTATTGCCTTTGCGTTCAAACCAAGGATGCGACCCGACGCGCACCACCACGATTAAGTCGCCTGCCGGACCGCCGCGAACCCCTTCATCTCCCTGCCCACGCAAGCGAATTTTCTTGCCGTCTTGGATACCTGCGGGTATTTTCACGGTAAGGGTTTCCACCGCGCCGCTGGGGCGTTGGACCATAAACCGTGCTTCGCCGCCGCTAACCGCTGTTTGGAAAGGGATTTCGACATCGTGACGGATATCCGCACCGCGTCGCGTAGCGGCGCCGCGGCGGGGGCGTGCTCCACCACTAAATTGGGAAAAGAAATCGCCAAAACCGCCGGCCGGCTGTCCGCCGAAAATCTGACTAAAGTCGAAATCTTCAAACGTAGCGCCCCTGGGTCCCGCACCGCTCCATCCGGCGCCGGAATGTCCCGCGCCGGCCGCCGCAGCGCGCTCGAAGTCGGGACCAAAGCGATCGTACAACTCTCGCTTTTCCTTGTCGTTCAGGACCTCGTACGCGCGCTGAATCTTCTGAAACTTTTCTTTGGCCGACTTGTCATCAGGATTTAGGTCGGGGTGGTTCTTTCGGGCTAGTTCACGGTACGCTTTTTGGATTTCGGGCGGAGAGGCGTCGCGGTTGACTCCCAGGATCTTATAGTAGTCTTCGGCCATCGTAAGTCATTGCGGCTTGACGCTGTATTAGGCGGGCAGCAGAAGTACCAACCTGAACTATTCTACGAGCGCCCCCACCTTGCCAGCAAGGCAACCGAATCGAACACGCGCACGCGAAGGGGCAATGCAAGCCGCGGACGAGAATGGTGCGGCATGGAAGTGGTGGAGTTTGGGCAATACCGAATCGAAAGGCCCCAACGAACCTGGTTTGTCCCACAGCCATCGGGCTGTTACTCCATTCGACTCACTGCCCCGGATCGCGTCGCGCCTCGACCGCCTCCAAGTGCGATTTCTCGATCGCGTACCAGTTGCGCCACGCCTGCTGATTGAAGCCGAAGCCAGGGCCGCGCGCCAGGCGCGTCAAAGCGGCAAGCACCTCTTGGTTCTGCACGGCGTGCCGAACCACCCCGGTCCGGCCGCCGGTAGTAAAGCTTGAACCGCCATTTCCGGCGCTATCGTGAGAGAACGAGGTTGATATGGCGTCAGACGAGCCGCCCGCGCGGACCGCTTGCTCGTGAATAGTGACCAGCGCCTCGATCAACGGCGCGATGGCGGTGCAGTCCCCCAATTGACCTAATGCGATCGCCGCCCGGTTTATGCGGCGCGGGTCTCGATCCTTTAGCCACCGAATGTAAGGGTCAGCGAGGCCGGGCGGATTAAGATTCAGGAGGTGCTCTAACGCGGCCACGCGAACCTCTTCATCGGGGTGTTCGATGGACAAGACGATGAGAGCCTTAACGGCGTCTTCCGAAGCTACGTTGCGCAGAATTTCGACATAAAGCAGACGCACCGGACGAAGCGGCTCGCGCGCCAGATTCTCGCTCACGGCGGCTACGGCGCTTGGATCGCGTATTGCGGTGAGTTGTTGTTGGATTTTTCCGGAGGAGTCGCGAGCCAATGCTTCGCGAAGGCGTTTTAGTTTGTTTCGCCACTCGTCTTCCGACTGCTGATTCTTGGAGCGATGCTCCAGAAGCTCGATTTCTTGCACGAGCCGCCACCGCCCGCGATAGAATTCGTAGCCTCGTTCCTGAAGGCGATCCTTGCGCGTAATCCAGCGGCCTCCCGCGTGTGTGTAGCCCAGTCCCAAGCGAGCCTTGATATGGTCGGGATCCAATTCCAGAATTCGGCGCAGATGGAATTCGCGTTCGACGTGAAGATTGCGTTCCCGGCACCACTCGGCGATTTTCCACTGACCGTCGATGGTATCGGCGGCGAAAGGGGCAAGCCGCTCATGCTCGACTTGCTCCGGCCGTTGGACGATCACCTCGGCCACACGATCCTTTCCGATGGTGACGCGGCCCGCCGATGTTTCAATACGATAAACCGACGACGCCTCATGCCGGTTGACCCACGTTCCGCGCACCCGTCCGCCTTGGTGGAGAAGGAAATCATCGGCACGCGCCGGCGCGCAGGCGGCGATGGAGATCAGCAGCAAAAACAAAATTTCCGAGCGGACAAGCATAGTGACGGCGCTCGTGGTCGTTCGCGGAGTCGTGCCGGCCGGGTACACTGAAGAACCAATAAACCGCAACTAGTATATGAAATCCAATCCAACCGACGCAAACGACGCCGAGGTTTCTCCACGGAAAACCGGCGTACCCCGCCTGCGTATGAAAACCTTGTACCTTGTTGTAATCAGCCTGACCGCGCTGTGGGTCGTGGGCGATTTCCTGTACGCGCGGGTCATTACTTTGCGAATGGCCCGCTGGGAAGCGACCATCCAACGAGGCCCCGACGGCGTACGTGTCGGATGCGAAGCGTTTACCGTGGGAGACGGCAACACCGCTTTACTGCTGGTGCATGGCATCAACGATTCGCCCGCGATGTACCACAAGATGGCGCCACGCCTGGCGGAACGCGGGTTCACTTGCCGCGCTATGCGGCTCCCAGGGTTTGCCATGCCCATTGAAGATTATGCGGCGACCACGCACCAACAATGGGTCGCGGCGATCGGGAAAGAGGTCCAGACGCTTCGGGAAACACACGCGCGGGTCGGCGTTGTCGCCCATTCGCTGGGCGGGGCGGCAGCCATCCGTTTTCTACTTGAAAACCCGGATGGCGCCGACCACTGCGTGTTAATCGCCCCCTGCGCCGCCGTGTCGGACCGGCGGAGTCCGATGCTGAGCACCCGCGCGTGGCACACGCTGGGTAACTGGACCTTGTTCTTCACGCGCGTGACGGAAACGCCCTTCCCCAACGACGCTCACGACCCCGCCGAGCGAACCTATGCCTCACGCACCCGCTTTTGTCCGCGCACGGTGTTCAACGAATTGTTCCACCTGATCGACAAAAACCGCGGTCAAGCGACACACTTCCGCACGCCGTTACTCATGGTGCTGGCCAAAGACGACCAGGTCATCGATTGGGAGTCCGCGCACCGGTTCTACGAAGAAGTTGGCTCAACGGAAAAAAAAGTGCTCTTCGTTGAGGACGCCGGCCACGCCATCCCCGTCGATTACGGCTGGGAGCGCGTTGCGGACGAGATCGTCGCTTTCGTGGGCGAATAACGCGCCGCGGCTTATTTCAATATCTCCTTCAACCACGCATACGCTTGTTCTCGCTCGGCGTCTGGGAAGTCGTGGCCGGCATCGGGGTATTTGGCGACTAAGCGTTGGGGCGCAGCGAGACGTTTATAAACCTCCTCAACTTCGGTCACGACCTTTTTAACCCCTTCGTTCTCAAAGTTACTGTCACGCAGGGGCGCGCAAATAAAGATGCCACGCGGGGCAATAGCGGCCAGGACTTCGTAGAAGTCGAAAGGGACGCGATCGGGGGCGTTCGCGTAACGGTCCCGAATGAGGGGCATGTAACGGTCGCTCGTCCAACCTTTTAGATCGCCGCCGTAGTAGTGATGGAATGCGGTAAAGCCGCAACTGGTCACAACGGCTTTGATCCGTTGATCGAAGGCCGCCGTGAACAGGCTGTTGTGACCGCCCAACGAGTGACCGAGCGCTCCAATGCGGTCGGGATCCACCTCGGGCAGCGACTCCAACAGGTCGAGCGCGCGGACGTTGTTCCAAATGGCCTTCATCGACCCACTGGCGTAATGGGCGCCTTGGACTTTGAAATCGTAGGGGTATTCACCGAAGCTGGGGTAATCGGGCACAAGACACACAAAGCCGCGTTCGGCTAGCTCGTGCGCGAACCAGCGGTTGTCGCGCCCGCCAATCGCAGCGAGCTCGTCTTTGCCGATCGACGTGGTCTGGTGCAAGCACAAGACCGCCGCCGAGGGTGATTTCAGATCTTTCGGAACCAACAACCAGGCGGGCACGCGGTCGCCCGGTTCCACGGCGAAAGTGACTTTGCGGCGGTAATAGCGCGGCGTCTCTTCTTCCGACTCAATTTTCATCTCCAACGGCACGCGGCGGGCGGAGTTTGGAAACTCTCCCATCACCGCTTCCATGCTCTTAAGAATATCCACGCGGCGGCGACCCCAGTCACTCGGAGATTGAATCTCGCGGCGTTCTCCATCGTCCGCCAGGTAATACGAAAGATCACGTGGGTCATACTCTCTCGGCGCTCGCGCGACGATCGGCCGCGCGGCCGCATTCGCATCTGGTGATTTATTGACGAGCACGTTCTCGCACCAAAATAGCCCGGCGCGGCTGGGCGCGACAAAGTCCACGTCGCCGTCGCCGTCCAGGTCGGCCGCCTTGGGATCAAGATCGGCGCCCGCCAACCCCGAGTCGTCAATTACGCCGCGGCGCCACGTATGGGTATCTTTATCAAAGGCGTACCAATAGATGGCCAACGGGTCCCACTCGCCCGGATCGCGGCCATCGTGGCCAAGGTAACGCTTGCCGGCAATCAGCTCTTGCCGACCGTCGTTATTGAGATCGGCCAAAAGCAGCGCGTGGGGTTGCGACCATGCGGTGTCGATCGCGTGCTTGGCCCAAGTGCGGCCCTGGTCGCCTGCGAGTTGCTCCAGCCAATACAGGCCGATGTTATGGGCGCGACCCCAAATCAAATCGGCGTCGCCGTCTTCGTCCACGTCGGCGACGAGAATTGGAATACTCGCGTCTCGATGGAGCTTGAATTCCGGTTGGAGCACCCAACGGCCGTTGCGGCGGTCCTCGGGCGCGCGCAGCCAGCCATGCGGCGTAACCAAGTCGCCGCGTCCGTCTCCGTCAATATCGCCGAAGCCCAGCCCATGTCCCATCGCTTCTTTCGGCAAGTCGTGGCGTATCCACTCGGGATTGCCCCGCGCGGCCGACTCGGACTTGGGCTGTAATTCGTACCAGGCGGCGTACTGCGTGCCGTTTGGCAGCAGATCCAGTCTTCCGTCGCCGTCGATGTCGACCAACCGTCCGGTCTCGGAAGGTCCGGGCGTGTCGATTTCGTGTTTTTTCCATTCGCCGCCCGTTTCACCTGGATTTTCAATCCAGTAAATCGAGCGACTGCGGTAGTTCGCGCTAATCACGTCGGTCCAGCCATCGCCGTTGACATCGAGTGGCAAGTTGGCGTAGTCATCATACCGGCCGCCGATTTGTTGCACCTCGCGCACGAAGTGGCGTTTCCACGTCGGCGCTTCGTACCACCAGCCGCCAGCCAACACGTCGACGCGACCGTCTCGGTTGACGTCAAAAACCGCGCACGCGGGAAACTGTGAGTCCGGGTTCAATGGCTGCAGTCGAAATTGCGGTTCTTCCTGCTCTTGCGCAAGCGTCGCGCCATTCCAGGTCGCAGGAACGAACACGACCAACGCCAGACACCAACGAACGAATTTGCGCGACATGTCGTAGTACTCTCGCCAACCTGGGAAAGAACCATTGCGGGCGATTGTAGGCTCCGCGAAGCCGGATGCAAGCACTTTCTCGGAGGGCGGTTGTCGTCATGTCGCGGCGTAGGTAGGGCGTTTTCGTTGATAGTCCGTTGGCGCCGAACTATGCTTGGCAGGTAAACTCGGCACAGGCGGACAGGGGCTAATACTCGCTGGCAAAACGACTTAGGCGGTTTCAAGCTAGATTGCGCTGAGCGCCGATGGTGCTAGCAGTCGATGCGCGGTACACTGGTCGCTGGTTCGGCTTTGGCGGAACGGCGACGTTGGGATATAATTGTTCGCCCCTATCCAGGGCAACGATCTCCGTACAGGCAAGGAGCCTTACCATGGCCCGAGGATATTGGGCGGCCGTCGTCGCCGTAACATTGGTGATGAACATTGGGTGCGGGTTTTCCAAGCCCCGCTGGTGGTCCCCCGGCACCATGGGGCGGCAGCAGAATCGGGCTGTGGCGCACGACCCCTATCCCGACAATCAGGCAGGTCCGGAGGTGGTGGGCGGTCGTCCGCGCGAGTACGCACGGCAACTCCCGGAAGCCGAACGTTCTCAACCTCAATTCCTCGGCCCCGGCCGAGGATCATACTTTATTCCATGAGAAGACGACTCCTCAAATCCAAGATTCATCGGGCCACGGTGACCGAGGCTGATCTGAATTATCCTGGCTCGATCACGATTGATCTCGATTTGATGGAGTTGGCCGACATCGTCGAGCATGAGCAAGTCGATGTCTATAATGTCACGGGCGGCGAACGTTTCACCACCTACGCCATCCCAGGAGAGCCTGGGTCGGGGGTGATCTGCATTAACGGCGCCGCGGCGCATCTGGCGCGGCCCGGCGACTTGGTGATTATCGCCAGTTACGCGGACTATTCGCCGGAAGAAGTTCGCGAGCACGA
>JAANMU010001465.1_pt1 | contig 21324 bp, 16 predicted proteins | sample 7279701 | NCBI WGS metagenome assembly JAANMU01 (sample SAMN14094539, study PRJNA606508) | bioreactor metagenome | isolation source: A lab-scale SPAN reactor treating ammonium-rich wastewater day 57 | place: Ireland: Galway | collected 2017-03-13 | reverse complement strand
TTCGATCGCATCGGCCAGGTTTTCAGTGGCAACCCAGTGGAGCTGGATATTCTGGCGGGTGGTGATATCCGCCAGATCACGGCCGTAGTCGTGGGATATGGAGGAAATCACCCTCAACTTGGCGGCTGTCAGCTGGCCTCCGCCAATCTTGATTCGCAGCATGAAATATCCATCATTCGGCCTTTGCTGGTAAATGCCATACCAGCGCATCAGAGCAAAGTGGTCCTTTTCGATGCTTGAAAAGCCTGTATGTTTGAACTGGCGGATCAGATCGATGGAATCTAATCCATCCATTTTGAGCTTTATTTCTTCGATGTGTATCATTAACGGTAAAAACCTTCCAGGTTGAACGAATGTTTCATATTACGACGCCAGCAGGCTTGAAGCAAGCGAATGAGCCTGTTTCGGGAGGGTATCAACCGGTTTGCAGGCGAAATGGATGCCTTTGCCTTGACATAGGGGTATCGGTCGATATCATCCCAGTAAGAATAAGCGAGATTGGATAATCAGAGATGGGAAAATTGTGCCGCAGCGATGCCGAACTGCAATGCGAGCTGGAACCTCTTCGGCGTGCGGGAAAACAGATTGTTACAACCAATGGCTGTTTTGACATTGTCAGCTATGCCCACCTGGTCATGCTGCGGGAAGCCAAATCCCAGGGAGAAATCCTGGTGGTCGGGGTTAACAGCGATTTATCGGTCAATAAACTCAAAGGCCCCACACGCCCGATCCGCCCGGAACTGGAGCGTGCCAGCATCATCGCAGCCTTTGATATCGTTGATTTTGTCATCCTTTTTGATGAAAAAGACTGCACCGATTTTGTCACCCGGGTTCGCCCGAATGTGCATGTGAATGATGCCTCTTATGGCGAAGACTGCATTGAATCCCAGGCAGTCAAAGAGTGTGGCGGGAGGCTTTACCTGGTGCCGAAATTCGAGTGGGAATCGAATACACAGCTGCTGGAAAGGATCAAGACACTGCTGTGAGTATGGCTGACAACCAGGACAGTTTGTTCACCATCTGGGCGCCCCGGATTATCATCGGTTTTTGTGTGGTGCTGTTGATCTATTTCACCCAGCGAACCTATCGATTCAGTGGGGTATATGATGAGACCTTTCTGGATCCGGCCAACCTGAATCTTGTGCGCGGCCCCTGGGCCAAATTTGAGTACTACAAGCGTGGTGAACTCGGATATGTGGGAACACCTCTCTTTTCAGCGACAGATGAGATCGAGACCGGGACTGAAACAGTCGATAACCTGCCGGCCTCAATCCCTTCTGAGGCGACAGCCACAACCGATTCGGCATCCTGAACGGGATAGCCCGAATCCGGGGGTTCAAATCAGACCGCGATAAAGAGCGCTTCCGATGCGGATATCGGTGGCGCCTTCCATCAGAGCAACCTGAAAATCCTGCGACATCCCCATCGACAGCCTGGGAAGGCGAACTCCAAGCCTGGATTCCAGCTGGTCTCGAAGCAGGCGCAGGTTTCGAAAAACCGGACGAACTTCCCCGGGATCTTCCACCTCCGGGGCCAAAGTCATCAAACCGGCCCAGTCGAGCAATGGAGATTGAATCAGCATCTGTCCAAGCTTTTCGGCCTGGCCAGGTTCAACCCCGCTTTTGGATGCCTCGCCCGAGATGTTCACCTGGAGGAAAACAGGGAAAGGCTTGCAGGGTTCATGCTCCGCTTTTCGTGCGAGCTGGCGGATCAATTCCAGGATGAGACTCTCACGGTCAATCGAGTGAATGACATGGAAAGATTCAATCACCTGGCGGACTTTGTTGGTCTGAAGGTGTCCGATGAAATGCCAGCAGAGCGGCAGGGTCTGCAGGGCATTGATTTTCGGGCTGGCGATCTGGATTCGATTTTCACCGAAATCCTTCTGGCCAAGGTGGTAAAGGGCTTCGATGACCGGGGCTTCGACATATTTGCTGACAGCAATCAGGCGGATTTCATCGGACGCACGCCCCGAAGCATGGCATGCCTGGTCGATCTGGCTCTGGATGGAATTGAAGTTGGCGGCCAGAATGCCTTCTTTCATACGATTCTCTGCGAGCTCCTTCCTCCGATTAACATGACAGCTCCGATGAGCAGGATCAGAAATACACCATAAGCAGAACACAGGCCATAAGCGCCAGCATGAAACTCACCGAAAATCGCGACCGAAATCGGTTTATTTCCCGGAGTAAAGAGAATGGCCGAGGCGATGAACTCACCGAGCGCGGTGACAAAAGCCAGCAGGCCGCCACCCACCAGGGCGGGAAATAACAGAGGGATCGAAACAGTGCGGAGGGTCCGCAACCGTCCCGCACCAAGGCTGCGCGCCGCCTCCTCGACCGACTCGCCCACCTGCTCCCAGGCAGCAGCCAGCGGGCGCACGACAAGAGGGATATTCCGGATGAAATAGGCCATGGGCAGCAGCCAGGCGGTTTGAGAAAGGTTCAACCCGAGTGTGAGGAGTGAAGGCTGCCCAAATGTCACGAGCAGGTTGATCGCGATGACTGTCCCGGGCAGCGCCCAGGGAAGCATGACCAGCAGATCCGTGATGGCCTTATTCCCGGCCGATCTGGCCTTCAGCAGGAATGCTGCGGCGATTCCGAATGCCAGATTGGCGAGAGTGGCGATTCCTGCCATCCAGGCGCTGTTACGAACAGGCTGAACGATATCGGTGGAGATATCAGCAAGCCCGAGAATCCGCCTGTAGTTTTCAAGGGTGTACCCGGGAGGCAGGAGCTGCCAAGTCCAGGAACCATCCTGTGTGAAAGACCAGAGAAGGATCCCGAGATGGGGCAGCAGCAACAGAATCAGAACAGCCCAGGCAAGAATCCCGAGGCAGCACCTTGCCGGCAGGGATTGGGCTTTCCAGGGTTTGCGGGGCACCCCTTTGCCGAGGGGCTGGTAGTGCCGTGATCCGCGCAGAAAGCGCAGGAACAGAAGCATCGAGAGTGACGCGCCCATGAAGAGTGTGGTGGCGGTGAAGGCATCCTGCCACAGGTCCTGTGTCTTGAGGTTATAGATATAAGTGCTCAGATACAGTCCTTCGACATCGAACAGGAGGGGAGCCGAAAAAGAAGCCATCGAGGCCATGAACACCATGATGGCGGCTCCATACAGCGCCGGGATCAGCATGGGAAACTCGATCAGCAGGAGGGTCCGCCAGCGGGACATCCCCAGGCTGCGTGAGGCCTCGATGAGAGAGTTGTCCATTTCCCGCAGGGCATTCGACACCAGGAAGAAGAAAAAGGGGAAGAAGGAATAACCATGGATGGCGATCACCCCATCCCTTCCGGAGAGGTAAAAAGGAGGCTGATCCAGCCCGAACAGCAATGCCAGACAACGGGGCAGGATGCCGGCTTCTGAAAAAATCAGGTCGAAAGAGACGACCCCGACAATCGGGGGAAGGGTCAATGGAAGAAAGGCCAGGGATGCCAGCCAGTTCCTTCCCGGAAAACGGTTCCGTTCGACAAGGAAAGCGAGAGGAATTCCAATCAGGGCAGCGAGGAAGACACTGGCGCAGGAAACCACCAGGCTTCCTCCAAGCGCCAGGAGGCCGATGCCGGGAACCAGGCGAGACCCCTCCTCGGATTCGATGAAGAAGCACTGGTAGGCTTTGAGCGACAAAGTGCCCTGGTCGATCAGGCTTCGGGCCAGTGTCTCAAGTGCGGGATACACCACGAGGACCAGGAGGGTCCCCCATACCATGAAAAGCAGAGAATACCTTCCAGGAAAGAACCGGATCAGCCTCAATCGCCTGGATGGCCCCATAAAATCACACGGTTTCTTCCCTGGCGTTTGGCACGATACAGGGCCTCATCGGCGCGGCGTAAAATCTCATCTTCATTGGAAAGTTCCTGGGTCGGATCGAAACAGGTCACACCCACACTCATCGTGATCTGATGGATCCCGACCGATGAGGCATATTGCTCATTCTGTATCTTCATGCGCAGCCGCAGCCCGGCGGCCAGTGTGCCGGGAGAGGTGATTTCCGGCAGGATGACAGCGAATTCTTCTCCTCCATAACGGGAAGCAATATCGGTGAAGCGGGTGGTCTGGCGAATTGTTCGAGCCACCATGCGAAGGACTTCATCTCCCACCAGATGCCCATGGGTATCATTGACTTTCTTGAAGTGATCGATATCGGCCATGGCCAGACCCAGGCAATGCCGGTATCGAACAGCCCGCCGGACTTCTTCTGTCAGCCGGTAGTCGAAATACCGCCGGTTATAAAGCCCGGTCAGCGGACATGTGATCGCCATATCCTCGAGCTCACGATTCCGTTGCCGCAGGAATTCCTGCACCCGAAGGGCTTCGTACAGCTCACTCAGGTCCAGGATGATGGCATACAGGCTGGCGCTCTGAGCGGTTGGGTCGGAGTAACGAATCAGGCGGAGCAGCACCGGGATCGGCTCAGGTTTGCCGGCTGCCAGCATTCCCACCTGGATGCGCACCTGGCCCTGTTCCTGGGTGTAACGGTAAGCCTGGTTCAAGGATTCATGGCGGTCCGAAGGAAACAGCGACCGGAAATCTTTCCCGAGATAATCGGAGGATTTTCCACCCAGGATTTCCGCCAGGCGATCATTGGTAAAGACGATTTTCCATTCTTCGGTGAGAAAACAGACCGCTTCCTCGATCGCATCGATAAGATCGAAGCGGTGTGGTTCCGTTGTCCCGGAAATAATCTTTTGTGTCGGCCCTGATCTGCTTGTCGCCATACTATTTCATTGGATGATTCACCTGCAAATGACGGATTCCCATATCCTGTCGAACCTGTCTGCAGGCCCCTCTCAGGGATGAATTATTAGGCTATCCCTTCAATCGATCCGGAACAAGGGAAACGGCTGATTCCGGGGAGCCTTATTTTCTTGACGGATTAAAGTAGCATTTCTATATTCTTTTTAAGAGAATCATTGCTCAATGCTGCTGTTACTCCGAATTTCCTTTCTTTTGGTTTTTATAATGGTTGGCCCGGGATGGCCTCAAAGCCCCACACCCGACCCACGTGCCGACCTGGATCAGAGTGGCAGGATCGATGACCGGGATCTGTTTATTTTCCATCAATTCTGGTTTTCGCTTTTTCCCACAGTGACGCCAACCGAGGCGGGTCCGAGCCGGACTCCCACCCCGACCAGCACAATGACTCCGACAGTAACAAATTCACCGACTCCCACATATTCTCCCACAGTTTCCCTGACCGGGCGTGTTTTCGGCATCATTACCGATGGCGCCAGTGGTGAGCCGGTTCCTTTCTTTCAGATTTTTCTGGACTTGCCGGATCCATACCCGGATCGAAATGGAGCCACAAACAGCCAGGGTTTTTATGAGTTTATCAACCTCCCGATGGATACACAGGCGGTTCTGAATAACATTTCCTCTGTCGGATATGCATCTTTCCAGATCGGCATCCTGATTTCCGTTAATCTTGAACGGAATATCCAGCTGATCCCTCATACACCCACTCCAACATCGACCCCGACTTTCACTCCCAGCTTGACCCGGACCATCACAAATACATTCACCCCGACCGAAACCCCGACCATCACCGATACCCCGACGATCACCTCAACTCCGACGATCACTCTCACCCGGACTGAAACCAGCACTCCAACCCCTGTCAATTCACGCACACCGACCCGAACCGCCACCCCCACCCGGACTTTTACAAAAGCGCCACCGACAGTGACACCGACAGCGACACCCGTGAAGTTTTTCAACACCAGCTGGAGCGGGACCGCCCTGATCGATGGAGGAGTATCCAACATCACCCTTTCGAATGATGAAGATCTTCTTCCGAATCAGCTGCGGGTGGTGTTCCGTGGCACAAAAATCTATGTCAACACACCCGTGATCAGTGGCATATCTTTTTCTTTTCCTGGCACCAGCCAGCAGAATGGGACCGGATATATCATCCTGAATGGCACTTTCAGCGATGGAGATCATCTGTCCGGTGCCATACAGCATCGCTCGGCTGTCAGCCAGCCGCTTTCCAGCGGAACCTTCACTGTCCAGAGGGACTGATCCGCCAAGTTTCCTGCAAGTTCCTCATTCAGGTTCTGGCGTGACCCTCCGATAATCCTTTTATCAGCGTCTGTGGTAGTGGGAATTCATTTTTTTTAAGCTGAAAGGGCATCAAGTTAAATGGGTCGTAGAGGGGGCTCGACGACTTTGCAGGTGAAATCTGTCCAATATGCTATGACCAACCAGCAGAGAGATATCCCAAATATTGAAATCTCTCCCAACTCCCAATCTTCTTCGACAAATGGCCGTAACAGTGTCGTTTTTCTTGTACGGTCGGATGTCAAAAAAGAACTGGAACGGGGCAAGCGAAAGTTTGAATCAGGGGATTGTGAAGGGGCCAAGGTGGCCTATGAACGGGCACTGGATCTCGATCCGGGTTGTGCAATTGCCTACTTTTACCTCGGATTCACCTTCCATGAGATGGGGAATTACGAGATGGCCAAGGAATACTACCTCCAGGCCATCGACCTCGAGAAACGCCAGGCCCTTTTCCTCGAGCACCTGGCGCGGCTGCACTTTGAGCTCGAGGAGTATTCGGTCTGCCTGGTGCGCTTTCAGGAAGCCATGGTGGTCGGATCATTGCAGCCGATCAGTTACGGCCTCATGGGTCGCGCCCATTATGAACTGGACCGGTTTACTGAAGCCATCGACTGCCTGGAGAAAATGCTGGAGATCGAGACCGAACCACGCCTTCAACGGATCGCGTATTATTACCTGGTCCTCACCCATCTGCGGGACAACTCGCCGATACCGGCACGCCTCTATGCCCAGAAACTGCTGGCGGTAAGCGAATATGACCGCCTGATTTTTTCCGGGCTGGCGGAGCGTTTCCAGAATGCCGGCTGCCTTTCCCTTGCTCTGGCTTTCCTGGAGAGGTTGCGGGAAGAATCCTGCGATGTCACAGACCGAATCGAGGATGTCCAGCTGGCGATTGCCCGGGCTGATTCGCAAATACCCAGATTGTTCAGCAGTGATGAAGAAAAACTGCTTCACCGCATTCATTTTCTTTCACAATCCGGAACCGACCGGATATACAAGGTATTGCTGACCCTCATGGAAACCTCCTCAGTGCTGGTAAAAGAGGCGGTGCTGACCTGGTGCCGCAAGTTTGGTTATGAGGTGCCGGACAAAGATCTGTCGGATTGCCTGAATGGCCCGGCTCTGCTGAAAGAGGCGGCGTTTCAGTACATGGCGGAAACATTCGAGCCTCGATTTCTGAATTTCCTGCTGGGGCAGATGCACCATTCCAGCCGGGATGTTCAGCTTGCGGTGGCACGGTACCTCGAAAGATCGGGGCAGCTCGAGCATCTATCTGTCCTCGAATGCCAGATGGAAACCGCCAGCGGCGCGGGACTGAGGCGCCAGATTCAGCGTGCGATCAACCAGATCAAACGGCGCCACACCGAAGAAACCGACAAGCTGATTCACAAGAACCTGGAGACTCTTCGAAGAACTTCCCTGTCAGAGAAAAAAGAAGGCTGGGGAACCCTGCAGTGGATCTTTATCACACTGGTGGGGGCTTATTTGCTGATCTGGATGATGTTCCATCTGTTTTGAAATGGAATGAAAGAAGGGTGGGGGCAAAGCCTGGAAAGCCTTGCCCCCAGTGTCCGATCCGGATTACTTCTTCGAGAGGCTATCGAGGCCTTTCTGCGCGGCGATGGGAATCTGATCGCCATCCTTTGCCTTGAGCAGGCTCTCATAGATCTTTCTGGCTCTCTCGGTTTCTCCCTGAGCCGCCAGGTTGTCGGCGAACATCAGGCGGATATTCGCACGGACATCGGGATCGATGGGCTTGCCGATTGACTCGAAACCCTTCCTGAGTTCCCTGGGAGGCAGCGCGCCTGATTTGGCGAGGGCTTCAAGGGACAGGAGCTTGAGATCCCCATTGGACTGGTTCATGAACTTCTCGAGAGCGGGACCGGCGCTCTTGTCTTTGCGCTGGCCGAGAGCACCCAGCAGGGCGATAGTGAAATCACCCTGGGATTTCTCGAGGGATTTTTCAAGACATTCGGTCGCCGCGCGCCCCGGGATGCGCTGGATGGCGCGGCAGGCTTCGACACGGACCGCCTCATCGGCCAGAAGAGGTTCGATGGTGGAGAGGTTGGATTCATCGGCGATATATCCCAGCAGGTCGAGAATTTCGTTCTTGACCTTGGCGGATCGATCCGGAACCAGCAGCTTCACCAGTTCGGCAGCCACCGCTTTGCGTTCGGCATCCGCGCCAGGCTGCCCGGCCTGATGGACAATCCGCTCGATAGCCCGCTTGAGATCCTGGGATTTCGAACGGTCAGCGGCTTCCATCTTCTCCCCGAGTGGAACAATCACCGAGGGGCCATATTTCTCGGCTGTGGTCCAGGCGGGATAGCGCAGTGTGGCGGAGGCATTGTCCATGGTGGCCAGGAAGGCGGCGGCATCCTCGGCCATTGCAGAACTGCCGCACAACCCGCAAAGGGCCAGCAGGGAAAGCATCAACAGACATTTGAGCGATATGTTTTTCATGGATAACATAGAGGATTCTCCCTTTTACAGATGATACTGGCCGCGACCTGGGGCCTTGATGTAACGATTCGCTTCTTCATCACCGATGAATTGCTGAGCCACCGGATCCCAGGACAGCTTCCGCCCCAGGATGTAAGCCAGGTTGCCGATGATGCACATCTGGGACACACGGACCCCGGCGACAATATCCATCAGGGGTTTTTCCCGGGTGCGGATGCAGTCATACCAGTTCTCTTTGTGGCCCGGGCTTTTGAAAACCTTCACACCACTGGCCGGGGGTGTGTACTGAAGGGCCTTTTCCTCGGCTTTGCAGCCGCCATCACCACCCATGACCACCAGCTTGTCTTTTTCGCCATGAAAGATCATGCCGAAATCCCAGTCTCCGCCACGGTCTCCCGGCTGGGCCCAGACAACTTCCCACTCGGGATCTTTGAAACGGTAGGTGATTTCAAGTTCGGTGGGCACATCATAAATGCCTCCGCTCTTTGGTGGAGTTCCATGGGCTTCGACCTCGACTGGTGTGTCGCGATCCTGATTCATGCACCACAGCACGACACTGAAAACGTGAGCGCCACGATCCCGGATGTAGCCTGCGCCATAATCCAGGAACCAGCGGAAATTGAAGTGGCACCGCAGAGGGTTGTACTGGATGTATCGCATGGGGCCGAGCCACATATCCCAATCGAGCTCGGGTGGGGGATCGCAATCCGCATCGAATCCACCCTCCCGGTTGGGAACATGCCAGCAGGTGACTTTTTTAACCGGGCCGAGCTGGTCATTACGGACATACAGGCAGGCCTGGTAGGCGTCATTGGTCGACCTTCCCTGGCTTCCGACCTGCACCACACGGCCATAGCGTTCGGTGGCATCGATCATGGCCTTGCCCTCTTCGAGGGTGTGGCAGGCAGGTTTTTCGACATAAATGTCCTTCCCGGCCTGGCAGGCATGGACCATGATGATTCCATGCCAGTGGTCGGGAGTCGCGATCACGACCGCATCGACATCCTTCCGCTCCAGGATCCTGCGGTAATCACCATAAGCATCGACTTCTTTGCCGCCATTTTTTTCTTTGGCGCGATCGACTGCCTGGGAAAGGTGGTTCTTATCGACATCGCACACGGCAATTGTATCTTCGGAGATGTGGCCACGCCCCATGCCACCGACACCGATATTGGCGATGCGGATCTTGTCATTCGGGCCGATGCGCCCCTGGCGCGCCAGGGCAGAGCTGGGGATGATGGTTGGAAATGACAACACCGCGCCCACCTGGGCTGTGGTTTTGATGAAAGACCGGCGGCTGAAACGCCCCTTTGGTGAAAATATATCCATGGACCTCCTCCTTTCGATTTTCAGAGCACACAATCCGGCTGCAAAGCCGGATTGTGTGCCGAGCTGATGATGGATCTTTACAGTTTGGCTGGTGGAACCGGAATCGGGCCGACCGGATAAGGTTTGCTGAAATCCCACTCCGCAGGGACAATCGACAGATCGGAACTCATGGCTTCATCCCAGGAGATCTTTTTGCCTGTGTAAGCCGACATGCGTCCCATGATGGCAGTCAATGTGCTCTCGGCCACCTGGACTCCCTCATTGAGATAGGGGCCTGTTCCACGGATGCTGTTGACCACATCGATGTGTTCCTGAACATAGGGGTCTTCGCCCTTTTCGCCCATATCACGGCAGCTGCTGCGCCCTTTGGTTCCGACAGCTTCCTCGAAAACACCTTCATCGAGGCCATTCCAGTGGCGGGAGAAGCTGATGACATGGACACCATTGGGATATTCGAAATCGCAGGAAAAATTATCCCACAGATCCCCGAACTTCTCCTCATGAGGCTTCCAGGCGCGGCCGCCCGATGCAAACACAGATTCCGGGTGGCTGTTCAAAGCCCAGTTGCACACATCCAGGTTATGGACATGCTGTTCAACGATATTGTCACCGCATACCCAGCAGTAGCCATACCAGTTCCGGACACGGTATTCGAAATCGCTCCAGCCCTCTTTGCGGTCAAAACAAAACGGCAGCCCGCCACACCAGTAGGCGCGCATGGCCACGATGTCTCCGATTGCGCCATCATGGATTTTTTTGATGGTCTCGACATATTCCTTCTGGTGGCGGCGCTGGGTTCCTGCGCCAAAGGTCAGGTTTTTTTCCTTAGCCAGCTTGGCGGCCTCGATCACCTGGCGAATGCCCACCGGATCGACCGCTGCGGGCTTTTCAGTGAAGAGGTGTTTCCCGGCCTGGATGGCGGCCATGATGTGTTTCGGACGGGAGTAAGGGAGAGTTCCTTCCACCAGGATATCGATATCGGTGGCAAGAATTTTCTTATAAGCATCCAGCCCGACAAAGCAGTGATCATCCTCAACCGCATAACTTTTGGCGGTCTGCTCATTTTTGGAGTTCTTGACCCGGTTCCGGGAAGCACTCAGGCGGTCCTCGAACAGATCGGCCATCGCGATCAGCTTCATGTTGGGGTTGCCGCGGAGCATTTCCATGGCAGCACCGGTCCCACGATTTCCGCAGCCGAGCAGTCCGACCTTCAGGGTATCCGAGTTTGTTTCAGCCCTGCCTGACTGAGAGGACAGGATCGTGAAACCCGCAGCAGCCGCTGCGCCGAGCTTGGCGAAGTCACGCCTGGTCAAACCAGTTCCTTTGTTTCCGGGCATTGTGTGCCTCCTCTGGAATGAAATGAAATACTGTGGGGGTCGCGGTATCCTTGGATATTCAAGGGGGCCGTGGCCCGATTCTCCACTGGAACTGCTCCAAGCTAGCACAAACCTTTTGAAATTGGGAAACCCCTCAACAGAAGGAGCCGAAGATTTTATCCGGAGGCCCGCAGGGGAGGCTGGTTGGTATTGCCGTTTTTGATAGTGAGGTGGGAGACCAGATAGCTCCGTGCACGCCGGATCCGGTTGATCAGGCGGAAAGCACGGCTGCCTTCGAGGCATAGGCGTTCATCCTCGAGTTCGCGCAGGCGTGCTTCCTTGCGCACCATGGTCCCCGGAATATAGCAGGATTTTATAAAGGCTTTTGCCATGCCTTCGACAATTTCGGGATGCTCCTGGAGGTATGGATCATGGGACATATCCCGCAGGGTTTCACGCGGGATCGCCCCGAACTGGGTCAAGGTCCACATGGCATTCCAGAAACGGTATGAAAGTTTTTCTTCAGCCAGAAAGGCATTCCGGCCGTGCAGCAGATGGCCATTGAATCCGCGTTCTTCAGCGATGCGTGTGATTTCAAAGTTCCGATAAAGAGCGAGGGGGTTCACCTCGTGAAGGGTGTAATCATCGGGGAATTCGAGCAGCATTTCGAAAGTCTCCCGCATGTTATCCTCGGTCTCCAGTGGGTTGTTTCCGATCAGGTCGATGACCAGCTGCACACCGATGCGGCGGAGAAGGTGAACTGTGTCGATAATGCGCTGGCGTGCGGTGCGGCGGTCATACATTTTGAGAATTTCTTCGCTGCCGGATTGCACTCCCATGACTGTGACAGTCCAGCCGGCGCGATGCAGGGCTTCGAGATCTTCATTCCGGCACATGGTGGGATGGGTGTAGGCAAAGAAAGGAATTCCGATCTCCTCGCCAAACCGCTTTGAAAATTCCTGCAGCCATGAGGACTTGAAAGTGAAGACGTCATCATGGAATTCGATGAATCCCAGGTTTGGGAAGGTTTCTTTCCGATATTTCATCTCACGGATGACATAATCGACACTGTGGCGGCGCACATAATTGGCTGAACCATACAGATCCCGGTAATTGGAGTTGCAGCAGAAACTGCAGGAATAGGGACAGCCCCGGGAGGTCAGTGTGGGGTAGTTGGTGTGCAGATGGCTGCTTGGCGGATAGACCCCCTGCTCGGCTTTGCCGGCATGGAGGTACCATTTCCCACTCTGCTCGAAATCGGTGAAAGGATAAACATCCAGGTCTTTCTGGGTGTGCCGGGGAGGGTTCTGGATGAACCCTTCAGGGGTTTTCACCCAGATGTTGGGAATGGATTGGATCGTGGTGCCGGCAGCCAGCGCTTCCACCAGATCGACTATCGCCTCTTCGCCTTCACCCTGGCAGACATAATCGGCATGTTTGACAGCCAGGTCTGGATTGATGGTCGGATCGGACCCACCCCAGATGATCGGGAGGCGTGGAAACTCCCGGCGGACATGTTCAGTCAGGACACAGACCAGCCCATGAAAATTGGACATGAACGAAAAACCGAGCAGGCTGGGCTGGAGTGCCCGGATATGGTCCAGGAGGGCACGAATGTCGCGGCTGTGAACACTGCCCGGGGGATTGTGATAGCCCTCGGGATCCTCGATCCCTTCGGTGTCATTGAGGGCTGCCATGTCCCGGAAGTAGGTGATCGATACCTCGTGCCCTTTCTGTTTGAGGATCGAAGACATGGAACGAACCCCGAGACACCACTCATCGAAAAGAGTCACAAAAGCGATATGGGCCATCCGGGTTTTTCTGTCAGGACCGGTGAACAGTCTCCAATAAAAATAATGTTCTCAGCGGATTTTCCCTTCAGTCCCTTCATCCTAGGAACCGATAGCGGGAGAGTCAAGAGACTTGATGGATCGAGAGGGTAAAGATCGCTGGTTCCAATCTGGAGGGCTGTGTTGAAGGCTGAGGATATATTAAGTTTTCTTTTCTTGTCTCAAATTCAATGTGGTTTTATGATCTCTCCCAATTTTCTGTTCTGTTGGTATGGCTCGAATCGCCTGAGGGTTTTCTGCACCAGACTCCGATCACCATATCGAGGAGGCTCAGGATACTGAATGGTTGTAACCGCACTGATCAATAACATCGCATTGATCGTGTCTCTGAGCATCCTGCATGGCGCTCTGCTGCGGCGTTTTTCTGAGACCAGCAGGTGGTACCCTTGCCTTTCCGGAATCCTTTTCGGCTCGGTGGCAGTCATCGGGATGCTGAATCCGCTGGTAATCATTCCGGGCCTGATATTCGATGGACGGTCGATCATTATCAGCACTTCCGGGTTTCTGGGCGGCCCGGTCACAGCGGCGATATCCGCTGTGATGAGCCTGATTTACCGTATCTGGCTGGGAGGGCCCGGGGCGCTGGTGGGGGTATCGGTCATCACATGGTCGGCATGTGTTGGTGCCGGCTACCACTTCCTGGTTCGAAGGAATCCCCACTTTTCCTCACTGCCACATGTCCTGATTTTCGGGATCGTGGTCCATGTCGGAATGCTGCTGCTGATGATTCTCCTTCCATCGAATCTGCGCATGGAGGTGCTCCAAAAAATCAGCCTGCCGGTCATGGTGGTCTATCCGGTCGGCACAGTCCTCATCTGCGGGGTGCTGCTGGATCAGATATCCTACCGGAAAGTCGATGAAGCGCTCCGGAGAAGTGAAGCCAGGTTCCGAGTGCTTTCCGAGAATGCGCCATTTGGTGTGACCCTGCTGGGAGGAGACCACCGTTTTCAATATATCAACCCCTATTTCACAGACCTGTTTGGTTACACCGCTGCAGAAATGCCCGATAAGCAGCACTGGTTCGATCTGGCTTATCCCGATCCTGTGTACCGTGAGCAGATCCGAAACATCTGGCTGGCGGACTTCGAGCGGGTCAGTGAGGTGGAAAAAATAATCGAACGCACTGTCCGTGTCCGCTGCCAGGACAAAAGTGAAAAGGAGGTGTCCATTCGCACTGTATCCCTGGATGATGGCAGGCAGCTGGCATTTTATGAGGACATCACCGAGCGCAAACGCCTGGAAGACCACTATCGTCAGGCGCAGCGCATGGAAGCAGTCGGGCAGCTGGCGGGTGGGATTGCGCATGATTTCAATAATCTTCTGCAGGCCATCCAGGGGTTCACCGAGCTGGCCCTTTCTGAGCTCCCGTCAGGCCATGGGGCTGCGGATGACATGAAGGAGGTTCGCAAAGCTGCAGATCGTGCCGCGACACTGGTGCGCCAGCTGCTGGCTTTCAGCCGCCGTCAGACCATGCAGATGAAAGACATCGACCTCAATCAGGTGATCATCGATCTGGCAAAGATGCTGAGGCGTGTGATCGGGGAGCATATCGAGTTGAAAACCAGCCTCAAGCCGGATCTGAAGCCGATTTCAGCCGATCCTGGGCAGGTCGAACAGATTCTCCTGAACCTGTGTGTCAACTCACGGGATGCTTTGCCGGATGGGGGGGTGATTCTAATCGAGACTGTGGAGGTTAACCTCGATGAGGAGTTTGTGAAGGTTCACCCCTGGTCGCGGCCGGGTGATTATGTCGTGCTCTCGGTATCCGATGATGGGAAAGGGATGGCCCCGGAAGTTCAGGAGCGGGTGTTCGAGCCATTCTTCACCACCAAAGAAGTGGGCAAGGGAACCGGCCTGGGGCTGGCCACTGTGTATGGCATTGTCAGGCAGCATGAAGGCTTCATTCATGTCTACAGCGAATTGGAGCATGGGACCATTTTCCGCATATATCTGCCGACAGCGGTCCATTCATCAGACAGTGGACAATCGGCTGAGAACACAGGGCATCAGGATTTCATCCACGGGAAGGGAACTATCCTGATCGCCGAAGATGAAATCCTGGTCCGGGATCTCGCTGCACGGATCCTGGGCAATGCGGGATATGAGGTGCTGGTCGCTTCGGATGGGCAGGAGGCCTTGGATCTGTTCGGCCTGCATGGCAACCGCATCGATTTATTCCTGCTCGACATGGTGATGCCCAGGAAAAGCGGGAAGCAGGTTTATGATGAAATTCGAATTAAAAAAGAAAATGCACGCTTTGTGTTCAGCTCGGGATACAGCTTCGGAACCCTGGATGGGGAGCACCTGAGCGAATCGGGGGTGGTGATGATCCAGAAACCCTACAGCCCTCCCAGCCTGCTTCGTGTGATTCATGAAGCCCTGAACCCACCGGAAAGCCAGGCTTGAGGTTCCCTTTGGTCCGGATTCATTCCGGCAGTGTTATCCCCGAAGCCGGTTATTCTTTCCAGCGTCTGCACAGCAGCTCGATGCCTTCCAGCGCTGAGGGAATGCTTTCAACTCCCCCCTGATTCCAATTGTAGGCGCAGATGAAGCGGCAATCCCGGAACCGGAGAGTTTTTTCGAAATGGTCGGCCCACCCGGCGGCATCCTCAGCGGGCCACCACCACTCGGAGGCACCCCAGCGCGCCACCCCGGCCTGGTCCAGCTGTTTCCCCAGGTCTCCGGATGATTCGGGATCTCCCCAGTAGAAACTCCAGCCGGGGAAAGACCATTCATTCAGGGCAGCCCAGAAGGGCAAATGAATTTCGTATGGAGGGCAGACACCCCCCTGGTGGGTGAAAATTTTTTCACGATTTATGCCGGATTCATGAGCCAGACGAGAAAGGAAAGAAAGGTAATTCTTTGTCACCTGGGCGATGTCATCCCGGGTCAGAATTCCATGGTCTTTCAGGCCCGCTGTCATCACCGCCGCATAACCCAGCTGGAGCAGCCCGCCCGAGAGGCCTTTGGAGGCAGCCAGCCCGGTATGGGGATCCTGAGTATCAAAATCCGGCCATCTCTCGAAAAATGAATTTCCATCAGGATAAAAATAGGCATTATACCCGATGCTGGTTTCCCAGCCGACTTTCAGTCCCGCAAACAGGTGCTGTTTTTCAGCGGGCAGGCTGACACTCCAGTCCCTGATAACCGGCAGGAGGAGGCTCAGAGTTTTTCGGTTTTCTTCGAGAAATTGAGGGCTGGCCAGATTCGGTGCCGGGCTGACACGAATCTGGGTTCCCCAATTTCGCCATCCCCCTTTAACAGCCAGAGCCGGGGACCAGCCGGTCCATTCCACATTGAAGACATTGGCGGGGTTGTATCCCGGAGCTTCCGGATCCCACCAGTTCCAGAGATCCCGGCGCTCTTCCCACCAGTTCTGCCCATCCAGTGCGATCATGATGGGGACCCCGCTGTCCAAACTGGACTGGAAAAGTTTCTGAAGGCAATCGATCAGGACTCCGGAAGGAGACTGGAGAATCGAAAGGGTAAATGCCAGGCCCGGACGCAGATCCAGGTTCTGGGCATTTTTGAGAGTGTTTGCGAAGTCATGGAAAAGAGCTGGCCGGATCGAGCTGGGGTCTTCTTGCCGCCAGTCCCGCCCCGGCGACACATTGAACAGAAGATAACGTGGCTCGGCCTGCAGGGAAGGAAGGCATAAGAAAAGGATGGTAACAAAATAGATTTTTCCTGAACGAATCAGGCTTATCATGGTAAAGTCTCCTGGATGGCGCACAGCAATTGACCCGAATTGATTGTGAAATGAAGCGGATGCTCAAGCAACCGGGGTGAAGGAGAAAAAGGGGAGTGGATCCACACCCAAAAGCCACCATCCCCGACACCCCTGCCGTCGTTCCCTTTCTCCCTTTGTCATTCCCACGAAAGTGGGAATCCAGAAAATTGCTCGGAGGTCATGGATCCCCGCTTTCGCGAGGATGACGAAAAAGGGGAGCGAGGATGACGAAAAAGGGGAGCGAGGATGACGAAAAAGGGAAGCGGGGATGACGATCAGTGAGGCAGGGATGATGTGGCAGGCGGACTGATCTCCCTCTCGCAAGGAACTCAGGTTTCATCTTCTCCTATGGCAAGCCGGATACCGCCTTGGTAGGATTTCGCTGTGCCAGATTTTCCATTTCAGAAAAAGACCCCACTTCAGCTGCTCCCCTTCCTGGCTGGGCTCTACCTCTTGTTCCTTTTTCTTCTACTCGGCAACCAGTCTCTGCCATTTCCCTTGAACGATTCAGATTTTCGGGCAGTTAACAATGCCTGGGGCATACCGGGGGAAAGGGTGCCGGATTCCTGGGTCGCGGAAGAGCTGGATGGCTGGCTGGTGCATTTCTTTCCTCAAAAACTGTATGTCCCGATGCAGCTTTCAAGGCGTTTCAGCATGGCACTGGCCGGGCTGGGGCTGGTGGTCTGGGCCTGGCGGGCCTTGGGTGCAGTCCCCGGGTTGTGGATGGCGCTGCTGGCGCTCGGATTTATGCCACTCAGGCTGTGTGGGATTTCGTATGCTTCACAGGCTTTCGGTCTGGCTTTCTATATATGGGGGTGCTGCCTGATTTTCCCGGTTCCCTGGAGCAAGACAGGGGGTGTGGAGAATGCTGCCGGCGGATTTCTGCTGGGAGCATCTTCGCTGGCAGCTCCCTGGGCGTGGTTGTATTCCCTGGCAATCCTGTTACGCATCTCTTATTCCAGGCCTTTCCGATCCCGGTTGCAGAGGGGGTTCTGGTGGGGGTTGGTGTGTGGCCTGCTTCCGGGGCTGATCTGGCTGGCAGATGGAGGGAGAGGGGGCCGGATCGATCTGGGGATTCACCTTGAAACCCTGGTTCCAGGGAAAATATTGACAGCTTTTTATCTGATTCGGGATGGATGGGGTCTGCCTGTTTTCCTGCTGGCGCTTCTGGGAATTCGGGTGGCGGGTTCCTTGAAAGGATCTCCGCTGAGCTGGTGGGTCGACCTGGTCTGGCCCTTGCCGGTTTCTTTCTTGCTGGGTTATGGGGATTCGATCTCCCTGGCTCAGGCAGGCCCTGGGATCCTGTTTCTGTCGCTGGCAGGGATCCAGCGTGCCGGTAAAATTTTTGTCAATCGCACTGAACAGGTTGTTTTGCCAACCTTTCTGGTCCTGTTGCTGGCTTATCACATGTTTTTCGCGGGTCTCAGGGAAGTGCGTGACTGGCAGGCTTATGCACGAGAAAACCAGGGGCTGGCCGATCTGGTCCGTGAGAATGTTCCACCCGGGGCTTCGCTGGCGTTGTTCTCAAAATCCAGCCTGGTGGCACTGATCGACCCATATCGACCGGAGAGCTACCTGGTGGGAATGGTGCCCACACAGGAATTTAACCGTGGAATTGAGGATCTCGTACGGTATCTGTCACAAAGAATCGAGAGGCGAGGAAGCCTGTGGATGGCCCCCAAACAATTCAGGGAGGTGTTTGCCCCGGATGGGGAAGCCATTCTGGCCAGGCTGTGCAGACAGTTCGATTGTAAGTCGGTCATCGGACAGGACCAGGCGGAACTACTGGAAATGAATCTGCCCAATTCGCGGTAAGTTTGCCACACACCCCTTTGGATGACCGGAAGATTGAGGCTAATAAACCGCATTCCTGGCTTTTTGGAATAAACCAGGCTTGGATGGAGATCATGGGCACTTTCAGTAACTCATTGATTATGCAGAGGATATGTGGATGGTAGAGGATGATTTTGGCTACTGGCACAGGACCTGCTCTAATAAAGAGCAACAAGAATTCCCCTAGTACCCGTTTCAGAGTGCGGGGCCTGATTGACCCTGAGCAAGTGAGTCAGGCGCCGCACTCCTCCTCAAAACCTCGGTGAGCGAAAGTCAAAAGCTTTCGCTCTCTTTATTTTTGCCCCCTCCAGTTTGCCTGATCACTATTCCATCAGCAAATAAATCTTCGCCAGCAGGTAAAAACGCAGGTTTCGCCAGTAGTTGTTTCGATCATGGCGGGAGAAGGTCTGAACCGTTTTTTTGAAGGCATTCCGGCTCTCCTCCGGAAGCCCTTTTTCGCGATACAGAAGCCCCAGCTGATAAGAGGGTTCACAGATAGACGAATTGCGTGCCATAGCCCGTTCGTACCAATCCATGGCAGCGGATATATCGCCCAGAGCTCGATAGCACTGCGCGATCAGCAGGTGAGTCTGGCCATAGCCTTCCTCGGAACGGATCTGCAGGGCGGTTTCGAATTGGTCCGCGGCTTCATGGTATTTTTTGAGGTGCAGCAGGGCGAGGCCATACTGCGAACGGCAGTGGGCGTGTTCCGGAAACAGATGGACCGCTTCTGCCAGCTCTTTTTCAGCATTTTTCCATCTGCGTGATGCGAGGTACATTTCACCCAGTGCGAAACGTGCTTCAAATCCATGCGGATTGATCTTCCCCGCAGCAATGCGTTGGCTGAAATATCTCCGATGGTTCAAAAAGCGAAAGAAGTGGAAAACAGGAATGCTGAGGTAAACCAGCAGAATCAGAATCGCTCCACTCGCCACCAGCTCGCCTAACCATTGAAACAGAGCCTGCATGTTGAAATCGCTTATTGCCAGTCAATCCGCAGAACAGCCCCATCGAATCCACCGGGCACAATGCACAGCAGGGTATCCGATTCTGAATCCAGTGTCTGGCGAACCTCGAGAGGAGTGGCCTGCAGGTGGGCCTGGGCGGAGACTTTGAATGGCTTCATGCCATGGCAGGCCAGGCGCAGGGTGGATGGTGTATTGTCGGGTGAACGCAGCTCGACAATTGTCCGGGTTTGGCTTTCTGTGGCCTGTCGAACCCTTGGACCGGCAAAGAGGATTCTCGATCCTTCCCGACCGGCCAGTTTCTTTTCGCAATCAAGGAACAATCCGACCGACTTCGGAGCCACAGAGGGATCTGTTAAAACCGGGAGATCCGGATGGAGCAGGTCGAGATACCTCCCTTTGAAGGAGTGTTCCCGGGCACAGCTGCGGACCGCAAGGAAGTTCCCGCGCCGGGTCTGATAAAGGTCGGGCATTTCCAGATCACCTTCACGGCCTGAAACCAGTGCCACCAGATCGAGCGCAAAAAGCCCCATCTCTTTCGAGTCGGCGAAGGAGGTTGCGGGCAGGCCGCAATAAAGCAGCTCTCCTTTTTCGATGCCGACCCGGCTGATGATGGAGAGGTTGTTGGTCCCTGTGAGGCTGTCATCGTCCGGAATAAAAAGGGGTTGTGCCCCCTTGAGTGAATAAGCGGCAGCCGTTTCGCTTTCCTTGAATGGAATGGTTTTTTTTCTGTCAGGAGATACGCCTCCTTTGACTGTCTCCAGAACCTGTCTGGCATCACCACGCGACCAGATCCCCAGCTGTTCCCAGAGGTCTTCCTGGGGGGAGTTGAATTTTTCCCGTGACCACCACTCATCGACCTGATCATAGGCATCCTGGCTGCCGACATATATCAGTTTGCCACCGGCCCGAATCCAGCGGGCAAGGCTTTGATGGATTTTCGGGGAGAGTGGTTTCTGCGCTTCATAGGACAGAATGAGGACATCGAACCCATTGAGAAAGTCGATATCGGAATGCCTTTCGAGTGGAACCATTTCGACCGGTATTCCCCTTCGAAGAAAGGGAACAGTCAGGCCATGCAGGGATTCCATGTGCGATCCCTCAGGTCCTCCACGCTGCCAGCCGAGGGTATCGGCGACAAAGAAACCGATCCGTGGCCCATGGGAGGGGGAGGGTGAGGATGGTTCCGGCGGGAGATCCCCCAGGTCCTGAAGGATCGCGAAGGCGATCATTAAAGCCCGCCGGTAGTCCTCAGGACCGGGTGTTCCGGTGGCCATCTGATATCCGGGAAGGAAGACCCGGTCCGGCCATGGCATGACTTCGAAATCTTTCATCCAGGGGAACTGGAGCATGGCGACCAGGCACTGGTTGTACCAGCGGCGGTATTCATCCCAGGTGTACTGAGGGTCGTCTTCGACCGGATCGGCCAGGAGATAGCAGGGGATGGATGTTCCTTTGACCAGGTGAGCGAAATAGGAGTACATCATGTAAGCTGATTCGAAGAAATCGTCATAACGGGACATCGGGGAGCCTTCAGCCGAAGACATGCCCCAGGCGATCGGGCCAGTCCAGACCTGGCCGACAAAACCATCCAGCCCTTTCCCCGCCAGCTCGAGGGACCTGCCGGAGGCATAGGTCATGCGGCCTGTGGCATGAGACATCAGGGGGTGGATGGGCAGCAGCATCGTGGTCCTTTTCCCCTGCCCGGCAGCACAGGCATGTGTGTATTCAGCCGCCTCCTTCACCAGCTCGAAATACAGGTCACAGAGAAGCTTGCTGGA
>JAANMU010001461.1_pt1 | contig 21353 bp, 26 predicted proteins | sample 7279701 | NCBI WGS metagenome assembly JAANMU01 (sample SAMN14094539, study PRJNA606508) | bioreactor metagenome | isolation source: A lab-scale SPAN reactor treating ammonium-rich wastewater day 57 | place: Ireland: Galway | collected 2017-03-13 | reverse complement strand
TGTCGTTGCGAGTCTTCGAGAAGCAATCTCCTGTTGCCATAGATTTTCCTGCAAAGTGGGGATTGCTTCGGGACGAACACCCTCGCAATGACATCCATTCCGTGGAAGGTGAGGGAGCTTATTTTTTTACGAACCCTAAGGCGAAACCTGTGACAAAGAAGTCAAAGGCAAAATTACCTGTGAAAAAGAAAGTTGCAGCTAATAAGCCAGCAGTAAAGAAGGTTTCAAAGTCTGCGAAACGCAAAAAGAAATAGTTTTCGAGCGGTATAATGACGGAAGAGAAAGGCAGGACGATATGAAGTTTACCGTTGAATACGAACAGGAAGAAGACGGTCGCTGGCTGGCGGAAGTGAAGGAAATTCCAGGGGTGTTGACCTACGGCAAAGACCCGGAGGAAGCCGTTGCCCACGCGCAGGCATTGGCGTTGCGCGTCATTGCGGACCGTCTTGAGAACGGCGAAGCGATTCCCGCGCTGATGTTTTCCTTCTCCGCAACATGAGCAATTGGAAATCGGTCAAAGGGAAACGACTGTTATCCGCGCTGGAACGAATCGGCTGGCGGGTAAAACGGCAGACAGGTTCGCACAAAATATTGGAGCGCCCCGGCTGGCAGGATGTTGTCTTTGCATTCCACGATGGAGACGAGATCGGACCGAAAATGCTGGCAAGAGTGGCAAAAGTTACCGGGTTGAAACCGGAAGATTTGTAAAATGTGGCGTGGACGGTGGAGAAGTTTGTGGAGGGGGAGAAGAAGAAAGTGGAAAGCGATGCCCTGAGGCTCTCGAAGGGTGGAAAGTAGAAGGTTGCTAAGGCGAAACCTTTGGCGAAAGCAAGGTCAAAGCCGAAGGTGAAAACACCTGCGAAGAAAGTCACGGCTAAAAAGAAGCCAGCGACCAAAGCGAAATCGAAAAAGAAGAAGTAAACAAACGGTCCCGTGAAAAAACTTCACGGGGTTTTTCTTACTTGACGGAGATATGTTGCGGGGTTATGATGTGACCACAAAGGTGACCACATGAAGAGAAAGCAACCCAAAACAGAAGAAATTGGCATCCGTGAGTTGAAGAGCCGCGCCTCAGAGGTGGTCCGCGCGGTGAAGGAGGAACGCGCCCGTTACGTTGTCACGCAGCGCGGCAAACCTGTTGCAGTGATCGTTCCGATGGATGCCGTGTTACCCGAAAAGAACGAGGAGGATGGTTGGGAGAATTTACTAGCCATCCGTGCAAAGCTAGGCAAGGAGAAAGGGAATAAAAAGAGTTCCCTCGAAATCCTTTCGGAGATGCGCCGATGAATGCACCTGTCACTGTGGATGCAAGCGTTTTTGTCAACGCGCTGAGTCCTGATGAGAATGGAAGTGATAAGAGTGCGGACTTTATCTCACGATTGAAGAAGGAAGGCACTGCACTCATCCAGCCGACCTTGTTCATTACCGAGGTGGTTGCATCCATCGCTCGAAAACAGGATAGTACGCAAATTGCTTTGGAAGTTCTACAGGGACTCAAGAAAATTTCAAACCTGACGTTGGTTGATCTTGATAATGACTTTGCCGATTTCGCAAGCGAAGTTGCCGCGAACAACCGTCTGCGCGGCAGTGACGCGGTCTACGCCGCGGTCGCTTTGCGGTTTGGCACAGAATTGATCACACTGGATAAGGAACAATTGGAAAGGTTGCCCAAGGTGTTGGCTGTGCGAAAGCCGAAGTGAAGGAAATGACTTCTGATTATCGTTTCGACCGTAAAAAAGCAAAACAGAACCGTTTTGCTCAAAAATGAAAAAAGGCGGCCAACCACCGCCTTTTCTTTTATGCTTTCATTGTGTTCATGTCAACAGGCATTTGATCCCAGGTTCTTCCATCGAGCAATCTACCTGTTTTTTTCTTTTGTACTCCGCCCCATTGCTTGAAGAAGAAAGGTACTTTTGCTTTCAGGCATTGATCTCGCACGCCGACGACCCATTCCCTTTCGAGTGGACGCGCACCAGGACCTGATTCGCCTCCAACAATTACCCAATTAATTCCCTTCAAATTTATCTTCGGCAATGGACCAAGTAATGGTTCAACGGAGAGAAATTTTATTTTCGCTTTTGTTGCACGCAGGTCGTCAATCCTATAAATATACTTTTCAGTCTCAACACTTACGCCCATCCAAATATTATGAGTCCATTCGAGGTACGGACTAAGCTCCTTCAATCGTTCAGAACGTTTTGTCAAAACCTGAAATTGATGCCAGTGAGCGCGTTTCATCGTGTCGAACACGCGCTGAATAAATTCCAAAGGGACATCCTTATGGAATAGATCACTCATGGAATTGACGAAGATAACTTGTGGGGTCTTCCATTCCAAAGGCTTTTCAAGCACATGCTCGTGCATGGTTAACTTGAAACCGTTGATGTAATTTGGCTGTCCCATTGCCTGGAGACGCTTTGCCATTCGCTCGGCATAACAATGCTTACAGCCAGGGCTTATTTTTGTACAACCAGTAAGCGGATTCCAAGTGGATTCCGTCCACTCTATCCGAGATTGGGTAGCCATTGCTCCTCCAAGAAGATGACTGTTTAATTTATTATAGCACTTAAGTTCTAATTATCTAATCGTCAAAAAGCCGAGGTTGCAGTTTTGCCATTCGTTCTTTTGATGTTAAGTTTAATTTTGGGAAGAACTTTTGAGCCTCATCTGAATCGAGCCTGAAGAAATCTATCTTCTTATAATTTTTGAATATATCTGTATTACTTCCAAGTAGGAAAGTCCATTCTAAATTATCAAACCTTTCAGGCTTCCTTATGAGCCAATGTTCTTTGCTAATTTCTTGCATATAATCTTGCAAGGATTTTTTTGTGATGTGGTGAAGACGTTTCATGTTTCTGCCCGATAAATATAACAAGATTTCCATACGAGGACGCAATTCGCTGACAACTTTGATCATATCGAAATTAGGTAAATCTCCTGAATGATCTATAAAGATCAAACCAAGTTCACGATTGTTAGTTTGACCAAGTATCTTTGGAAAGATTTTCTCATAACTCCCTAAATGATAATTGGTGAGTTTTTCGTCATCCCAGCTTTGTCTAGTACCATAATCAGCAACATTCCTTTGAAGCTCATCAAAATTGTTTTTACTTTGTTCTATCAAATGGATTTCATAGTGCTTATAGAATTTTTCTTCATGAATTGCATGTAAGAACACCAGAGGACTTCCTGGTAACCTACTCTCAGGAACAAATCCTTTGCCTGCTGTTGCATCTATGTATTTATAAAGTTGTTTGTAAGAAGGGTGTCTATTCAATACCGCTTGGGTGACCACAAGATGCATTCCAACAATGCTTCTGAATATCTCCAATTTAGTTGCTGTAAATTTTCCAAATCCAACATTGTCAATTTTGGGCATGTTACCCTCCTGAGGTTGGGCTTCATAAAACAGACGTTAATATTTTACACCTATTGTCGTGTAAATTCATCTGAACCCCACATGCCAAACACCCCGATGGTCAACGGCGCGTCCCCCGTCTGGATGATCTGCTCCGGGTCGAACCTCTCCGCGATGTGTTTCGCAATGGCGCGGATGGTCTTCATCGGGATGCGTTTGCGTTTGTCGAGCGGCGGGACCCGGAACACGGATGGCGTTGCCACGTTCGTATTATACGTGATTTTGCATGGCTGCCCCTCCGCCCCACCGCCCGGTATTCCCCCGAAAACCGCCCAACCAAAAACGCCCTCCACATGGAGGGCGTTGGTATAATACCGCTTCGGGTACCCTGTCGCCTGTGCCGAAGGAGGGAATCGAACCCTCAATCCCGTAGGGAACACGATTTTGAGTCGTGCGCGTCTGCCTGTTCCGCCACTTCGGCTTGTGTGACAAATTGACGATCTGTCGCACGCGTTCGCAAGTATACCACTCCCAAGATGTAACGCAAGATCAATCCTGCGCTGCTTTCACAAGGAAAAGATGAAACTCGGAATCATCGGACTGCCCCAATCGGGCAAGACAACCATCTTCAACGCCCTGACGCGCGGGAACGCGCCCACCACCGCCTCGGCGGGACGCTTCGAAGTCCATACCGCTGTGGTGGACGTCCCCGACCCGCGCGTGGACAAACTCTCGGAGATGTTCAACCCGAAAAAGACCATTTACGCCAAAGTGACGTACACGGACATCGCGGGACTGGAGGCTGGCGCGGCAAAAAGCGGCATTTCCGGTCAACTCCTGAACCAACTCGCGCAAATGGACGGCTTCATCCTCGTCGTGCGCTGCTTCGAAAGCGACCTGGTGATGCACCCCGACGGCAGCGTGAACCCGAAGCGCGACGTCGAATCCATGCTAAGCGAATTACTGCTCAACGACCTGATCGCGGTGGAACGCAAACTCGAACGCCTTGCGGACGAGAAACGTAAAGGCGGCACGGACAAAACCATAAACGAGCGTCAAACCGTATTGTTCGATCGCCTGCTCGAAGCGCTGAACGATAATATCCCCCTCCGCAAACTGGAATTCTCGAACGAGGAGCAAAAGGAACTCTCCTCTTATGGTCTGCTCACGCGCAAGCCCGTTCTGGCGGTTTTCAATTTGGGCGAGGGACAGTCCGCGCCGCAAATGGAATTGGACGCGCCGTCCGTTGCGTTGATGGGCAAACTCGAAATGGAGATCGCGCAACTCTCCTCCGAGGATGCCGGGATGTTCATGCAGGAATACGGGATTCAGGAACTCAGCCTGAATAAAATGATCCGCCTTTCGTACGACCTGCTTCAGGTGCAGTCGTTCTTCACGGTGGGCGAGGACGAGGTCCGCGCCTGGGAGACGAGGATCGGCGCGACCGCGCAGGAATCCGCAGGCGAAATCCACACCGATTTGCAGAAGGGATTCGTCCGGGCGGAGGTGGTGGCTTACGACGACCTCGCCAGCCTCGGGTCCATGAATGAAGCGAAGGCAAAGGGCAGGCTCAGGCTGGAGGGCAGGGACTACGTCGTCCAGGACGGCGATATCGTCCACATCCGATCCAGCCTGTAAAATCATGGAGTCAGCCGGCGTCGCGTGGCGGCGCCTGTTGGTATATATCACGGGAGCAGGCTCCCGAATCCAAATAGGAGACATCATGGCATACGCAATCAAGAAATGGGATCTTGCGCAACTCTTTCCCGGTTTCGACAGCCCCGAACTGCAAGCCGCGTTCGATAACATGGAGGAGCAGGTCGCGTCGTTCGAGGGCGCGCGGGACAAACTCAAACCCGACATGGACGCTGGCACGTTCCTCGACGTGGTGCGCGCCTCCGAAGCGACGACCCGCATCGTGAACAGGATCTACGTCTTCGCCGAACTTTCCTTTGCCGAGAACACGCAAAACCAGAACGCGCAAAGCCTGATGGGACGCGTCCAGCAGTTCGCGGCGGAGATGCAGAACCGCACGCTGTTCTTCAGCCTGTGGTGGAAGGAATTGGACGATGCCAACGCCGACCGCCTCATGTCCGCCTCGGGCGAGTATCGTTATTACCTCGAAGCGATGCGCAAGTTCAAGCCCTACACGCTGGGCGAGGCGGAGGAGAAGATCATCAACATCAAGGACGTGACCGGCGCGAACGCGCTCGTCAACCTGTACGAGGCGATCACGAACCGCTACGTCTTCAAACTGGCTGTGAACGGCGAGGTGAAGGAACTGACGCGCGCCCAGTTGCAACCGTACATCCAGGGACTCGACCCCGACCTGCGCGCCAAAGCCTACCAGGAACTGTACCGGGTCTACGGGGACGACGGTCCGATCCTCGGACAGATGTATCAGACGCGCGCCCGCGACTGGCACAACGAAAACATCAACCTGCGGAAGTTCAGGAGCGCCATGTCGGTGCGGAATCTCGTGAACGACATCCCCGACGAGGCGGTGGATACCCTGCTCGACGTGGCGAAGAAGAACGCAAAGGTCTTCCACCGTTATTTCAAGTTGAAGGCGAAATACATCGGCGTCGGGAAACTGCGCCGTTACGACATTTACGCGCCCGTCGCCAAATCGGACAAGGCGTTCGATTTCAGCGACGCCGCCGGGATGGTGCTGGAATCGTTCAACGCCTTCGACCCGAAACTCGGCGAACTGGCGCGCCGCGTGTTCGACCAGAACCGTCTCGACAGCGAGGTGCGCAAGGGCAAGCAGGGCGGCGCGTTCTGCGCTTCGATCAATCCCGAAGATACGCCCTTCGTGTTGATGAACTACACGGGACGCGCCCGCGACGTGGCGACATTGGCGCACGAACTGGGACACGCCATCCATGCGATGCTGGCTTCGCATCACAGCGCCTTCACCTTCCACTCGTCTCTTCCCCTCGCCGAAACTGCCTCGACCTTCGGGGAGATGATGCTCACCGAAAAATTGCTCGCCGCGGAGAGCGACGAAGCCGTGCGCCGCGACATCCTCTTCAAGCAAATGGACGACGCCTTCGCGACCATCCTGCGCCAGATCTATTTCGCGCTCTTCGAACGCGAGGCGCACGAGTTGGCGCAGAAGAACGCCACCGTGGACGAGATGTGCGCCGCGTACATGGCGAACCTGCGGGAGCAGTTCGGCGATGCGGTGGAGTTGAGCGACGAGTTCAAATGGGAGTGGGTGTCCATCCCGCACATTTACGCCGTGCCGTTCTACGTGTACGCTTACGCGTTCGGTCAGTTGCTGGTGTTCTCGCTCTACCAGCAGTTCAAAGCGGAGGGCGACGCGTTCAAGCCGAAGTATCTCAAGATCCTTTCGGCAGGCGGATCGGAATCGCCCGCACAGATCCTTGCCGAGGCGGGCGTGGACATCAACTCCGCGCAATTCTGGCAGGGCGGCTTCGACGTGTTGAGCCGCATGGTGGACGAGTTGGAAAGCCTGCCCGTGTAGGTCCCATGTTCATCACGCTCGAAGGTCCCGAAGGCTCCGGCAAGACGTCCCACATCCCTTACCTCGTGGAATACCTCCGCGAGAAGGGACGCGTCGTATTTCCTACGCGCGAACCGGGCGGCACGTCCATCGGGGAGCAGATACGGGAGATCATCCACGACCTGAAGAACGTGGAGATGCACCCGCGCGCCGAGACGCTCCTCTACCAGGCGGCGCGCGCCCAGATCGTGGAACAGGTTATCAAGCCGCGTCTCGCGGACGGGGGGATCGTCGTCTCGGACCGATACTATGACTCCACGATTGCCTATCAGGGCTACGGTCACCAGCAGGACCTCGAGCAGATCCGCGCGCTGGTGAGGTACGCGACGGGAGGCTTGGTCCCGGACCTGACCGTCCTGCTGGACGTGGACGTGGAGGAAGGGCTGAGGCGAAAGAAGAAGGATAACGAATGGAACCGCATGGACGCGTATACGGTGGAGTTCCACCAGCGCGTCCGCGCGGGGTATTTGGAGATGGTCGGGCAGGACCCGCATCGCTGGGTGGTCGTTGATGCAGGGCGGAAGTGGGAATCCGTGCAGGAGGAGTTGCGGAGGGTGATCGTGGAACGATTGCAGGCCGGTAACTGAACGCCAAAGCGGATTTTTCTTGCTGTATAATGTTTTCATGCCGCGCGCAAGTGAATTCCTTGGTATTGTCGTTTACATGTATTGCCACGATCACATGCCTCCGCATTTCCATGCAGGGTATAAGGAAAAACTCGAAGAAGGCGGGGCAGCCGTCCCGCAGGAAAGAGGCGAACATGTCCGAAGAGGAGACCTGGGTTCCCGGCACTAAATCCGAGTTGATGTCCGCCATCGAGCAGGAATGGAATCTGCTCATGGAGGTCGTGTCGAAACTGGATGAGGCGAAGATGACGACGCCGGATGAAGGCGGGTGGAGTCCGAAGGACAACCTGGCGCATCTGACGGAATGGATGAACGTGCTGATGGGGTATCATCTCGACCGCCGCCCAGCCCACGAGGTTCTCGGCGTTTCCGAGGATGTGACGAGGGACTGGGACATGGAAGTCATCAATCCCGTGTTGTTCGAACGCAACAAGGATCGTTCGACGGAGGACACGCTGGCGGAGTTGAAACGCGTGTACGCCGAACTGGTGAAGAAACTCGAAGCCGCGCCGTTCGAGGATTTGCTCGCGCCGCGTCACGCGGACGACCCGCAGAAACGCCCCGTACTGCTGTGGGTTTTGGGGGATACAACCAATCACTTCGCGGAGCATCGCGCGGCGATCGAAAAAGCGTTGTAGTGTTATACTTCCGCGCATCTCGATCATTTTCCCCGGAGGAGACGTCCCATGGAATTCGATATCAACAGTATTTCGGCCGTTCTTGGCGTGCTGGGCGCGTATTTCGCGATCCTGCTCGTGTTGTCGGTCAGCGTGGAAACCATCCTTGAACCGTTTTCATTTTTCAAGGGCTTGCAAAAACAAGCCAACCCGGACGACGTGGTGAAGTCGGTGCAGGAGTGGCTCCCCGAAGGGTCGGGCGAAGCGGCAAAGGTGGTCGCCATCCAGGCGATCGCCGAAAAGACCCGCACCGACCTGGCGCAACTGGAAAGGAAAGCGACGGATGTGGCGACGAACGCGGAGGAAACGTTGAAACAGTTGGGGCTGGGCGAACAGGTGGATATCGAGAAGAAGAAGGTCGCCATCAAACTCGCCGCCCTGCGCGAGCGCTACGCCGCCAGCCAGAGGCAGCGCATCACGATCCTGCGCACGCTTTCCGGGATCATCGGCATTGCCATCGCCTTTGCCCTGCAGATCAACACCTTCGACATCCTGGGGTCGTTCTTCTCGGCGGACGTGGCGCGCACGCTTTCCTCGCCTGCGGGACAGTTCGGCGGCATCGTCATCACGGGACTTGCGGCAAGCGCCGGCAGTTCCTTCTGGCACGACATGCTCGGACGCGTCCGCAACATCAAGGACACGGTCAAGCAGGTGGAGAAGGCTGTCAGCAGGCAAGAGTAACGAAATCGAAGAACCGCTCCTCGAAAAGAGGGGCGGTTCATTTTTCGGACTTTTGGCTGGTCCTGTTTACTCCTCGCCCCCCGCGTCCCCACCCAGATCGGGGATCGCCTTTTCGATCTCTTCGGGGCTTTGACCCTTTTCCAGGCGGTCCACCACTTCGTCGAATTCGGGAGGCAGTTCCTCGCCCATTTCCTTTCCCATTTTCCGCATCATCCTGCCCATTGCTTTGGGGTCGTCCTCCAAGCCTTCGAATCCGCTGAAATCGTCCGTCATGGATTCCACGCGGCTCTCCTCGGAGCGGGCGATGCGCACCTTCGTCATGCGGCGGCGGACGTTTTTGCTTCCGCAATGCGCGCATTTGACGGCCTTCCTGCCGTATTCGGCGAAGGTGAGAAATACGTCGAATCGCTGGTCGCAGTCGTTACAAATAAAGTCGTAGGTGGGCATGATTCAATCAATACTCGAAGATGTATCTCTTTCGGTGTGAGAGGCTTCCTGCGTCAGCGCTGGAGAACGTTCAAAACAGCCTGGATAATTTGCGCAACCTGGGTTTGAGAGAGTACTCCCAATTTTCTTATCAACCTTTGCTCGGATATCGAACGCACTTGCAAGCCATCCGCGGCGGACGGCTTGGTCAAACCATTTTGAGCGTCAGGGGCAATTCGCACCATCCAGTTTGCGTTTATGAAGCGGTCCTTCCACTCCGTGAGAGGAACAATTACCTTCAGGGGTAATGTGCCGATCAGGTCGCTGCTGACTATTACGGCAGGTCGGGTCTTGCGGATTTCCGATCCGATTGTCGGGTCGAGATTTACCACCCAGATTTCCCCCCTCTTCATGGTTCTTCATCCTCGAAGATGAAATCATCGGCATCCAGAGCAGTGAACTCCGTCAAATCGGGATCGGCGGCGTAGTCCGCTTGAAGTTCTCGCGCGGCAAGCAGCGTTTGGCGACGCTGACGGAAACGCAATTCGCGCTCGATCATCTCACGCACAATCTCTGAAATACTGCGGTTTTCCTCCTCTGCGATCATTGCCAGGATCTGGCGCTGGGATTTTTCGAGCAGGATTTGTATTTTTTGCAGTTCCATATACACATCCTTTACGGGCAGAAACGCTGCGTATGATTATTGCTTGTAACCCTGCGCCTGTCAAGAAAAGCATGAAAGGCTGTTGACCGGCTTCCCCATGGTGCCACCTGCCCGCGACGAAACCCATCCTATTTCTTCAAATATTCCTCCATCGCTTCGAGCAGTTTTTCGATATCTTCCATTTGCGTCTCGCCCATGTGCGCGATGCGGAAGGTCGTCTCCTTGATGGGACCGTATCCGCCCGCGATGCGCATCTCGCGCCCCTTGAGGAAGGCGTTGAGTTCGGAGACGTTGATGCCGCGCTCGTTTTTGATGGTCGTGACCGTTTGCGAGCGATAACCGGGAGGCGCATACATGGACAGGTCGTGCGCCTCCGCCCAATCCTGCACGCGCTTCGCCATGACGGAGTGACGCGCAAAACGATTCTCCAGTCCCTCCGCGAGGATGCGATCGAGTTGGAAGTCGAGGGCGTAGATGAGGGACATGGCTGGCGTGGCGGGGGACGAATCCTTGAGGCGGTGTTTCTCCATGCGGAGGAAGTCGAAGTACCAGCCGCGATTTTCGACGGTCTCCGCCTTTTTCATGGCGCGGTCCGAGACCGCCCCCAGCGCGAGACCGGGCGGAAGCGCAAGGCATTTCTGCGAGGAGGTGAGAACCATGTCGAGTCCCCACGCGTCCATTTCGATCTTTGCGCCTCCGAGCGAAGACACGGCGTCCACGAAGATCAGCGTATCGGGCGCGACGGCGCGCACCGCTTCGGCGATTTCCCGGACGGGATTCTGCATCCCGGTGGAGGTCTCGTTGTGGACGATGGTCAGGGCTTCGAATCCGCCCTTTCGGACGGTATCAGCCACTCGGTCGGGCGAAGCGGGCGCGTCCCATTCGAAGGACAGTTTCTCCGCTTCTTTTCCGTTCGATATCGCGACCTCGTGCCAGCGATCCGCAAACGCGCCGTTGACCACGGAAAGCGCTCGCCTGTTCACAAAGTTGCGGAGGGCGGCTTCCTGCAAACCGGTTCCCGAGGAGGCGGTGAGGAAAACGCGGTGCCGGGTGTAGAAAAGTTTCTGCGCCTTTTCAGCGGCGCGGCGATAGATGGCTTCGAATTCCTTGCTTCGATGCGGAAGCATGGGCGCGGTCTGCGCCTGCAACACCTCGTCGGCGACATCCACCGGACCGGGAACGAACATGCGGGACATAAGAACTCCGTGTGGTGCGACTTGAAAGCCGCGGTACGTTGTTATTTCAAAAAGAACGAGATGACGATCAACACGAGGACGAAGAAGCCTGCCAGCGATCCGATGCGCTTCAGGTCCTTTTTGACGTAGGTGTAATCGGGGTTGAATTCGCTCCGGCTCGGGGCGGGCGTCGCGATCACCGTGGTTGTCGTTCGTCTGTTTTTCTTTGCCATTCGATACTCCTTATCGCTTCCGTCATTGCGAAGTGTAACGAACGAAGCGATCCTCCCGCGAGGGTGGAGATCGCTTCGGGCTGGGTCTCGATACGCAACAAATGCTGCTCGACCGCCAACCCTCGCAATGACATTAATTTTGCAACCGCGCAAAGACCACAATGCGCTGGTCGTTTACGAGATATGGATAACATGAGATCAGGGTCGTGGTGGGATTCCCGGTGGACGCCATCACTTCGACCGCGGTCGGCTCGACGATGGCGGCGCGATCCACCACGTACACGTACTGCCGCTGTTGGGTGTAAAGGATCACCTGGTCGCCCGGCGCAAGCCTGTCCAGGTGGCGAAAGATCTCGCCGTACACGTCGTTGTGCGCCGAAAGAACCACGTTCCCGTTCTGTCCGGGGTTTGCGGAACCGACGTGCTGTCCGACGCCCTTCTTCAACTGCTCCCATCCGTCGCCCTGCACGACGGGCGCATCCACGTCGAGGGCGGGGATCTGGATGCGTATCGCCTGGTCCGGCGCGGGCGTGGGGATGGGGATGTTCGCCAGCGATTGCACCATCGGGCGCAGGTGTTCGGGAATCTCCGCGTCGTTCGGGCGCGTGTTTCCCTGCGCGTCGGGCGGCGTGTGACCGGAAGGCAGGATGACCGCCATCACCAGCGGAGTCGGCGTGAACGTTTCCTGGATCAGAGCCGCCGCCACCTCCTCGTTGAGGTCGCGCAGCACTCCGAACCCGCTGATGAGAACTCCGACCAATCCGACCACCGCCAGGACTTCCACCGCCAAAAGGATGCGATCCATCACCCGGCGGCGCGTCGAAACCTGGACCTGGGGCTGGCTCCCGTTTTCTTCGAGCGTATCCACCACCGGAGCCGACGGCTCCGGCGCCACGTCCACGACGCGCCCCGTCCGTTTGAAATGTTCGAGCCGCTCGCGGCGCGCGCCGCGCCGTTTCTCGATCAATAAACGGCGCAACTCCTCGACCGACAGATCTTCAGGGGCTTTCCTTCTTGGCATGGCGAGGGGATTATACCGCAGGGTCGTTCATCATGTGTTTTGAACCCGGCTCGCCGAATGAACCTGTGCCTGCAAGGCCGAGAATTGGAGAAACGGAGGGTTGGGATGGCGGAGGGACGAGGGTGAAGCGCGATCGCTCGTCAGGGCGAACGGAACCACCATACATTATGGGCTCTTTGGGGACTCCTGTGATCCTCTGGACACGGACAGCACGGAAACGTGGAATCCCATTCACCGAAGCGGGAACAGTGTTTGGCGATGAGCCTGAGATTGCCAAAGCCTTCCCCAACGAGAAGGCGGTCAATGACGCCTTGCGGCTGGTCATCGAATTGAACAAAGTGCAGACGAAGGCAAGACACAACGCAAGATGGCAACCCAAAAATCCGAAGCCCATGGGCTTCGGATTTTTTATTGCAACCACCGGGGGAACGGTCAATCTGCGGTTCCGAATTGCCCCAAAGAACAAGCCGTTACAGGCGCAAAATTTCTGCAATCCAAATGTATCGCTTGCCCTCCAAAACGCTCTTATACTAGGGCTTGGCGTTGGAGCATAAGTGGATACACCCAAACAAAAATTCAAACGTTACGAGGTCATCGAGGAACTGGGCATCGGGGGAATGGCTACGGTCTACCGCGCCTACGACCCGCTGTTCGAGCGCGAGGTGGCGCTCAAAGTCCTCAAGCGCGAACTGCTCGAAGACCCGGAACTGAAGGAACGCTTCGAACGCGAGACCAAGATCGTCGCCAAACTCGAACACGCCGCCATCGTCCCGGTCTACGACGTGGGCTTCGACAACGGTCAGTTGTTCTACGTCATGCGCTACATGACCGGCGGTTCGCTTTCCGAACGCATCAACGCGGGCAGCCTCGACCTCGAACAGGTCGCCTACATCCTCCTGCGCCTCGCCGACGCGCTCGATTACGCCCACCGCAAGGGCATCATCCATCGCGACCTCAAACCCGCCAACATCCTTTTCGACGAAGTGGGCAACGCGTTCATCTCCGATTTCGGCATCGCCAAATTCGCGCAAGCCGCCACCCGCATTACCCACTCCGGCATCATCGGCACGCCGCGTTACATGAGTCCCGAACAGGCGCGCGGCGAAGAAATTGACGGCCGCAGCGACCTTTACTCGCTGGGCGTGCTGCTCTTCGAAATCCTGGGCGGCAAGGCGCCCTTCGAAGCCACCACGCCGCTGGCGCTCGCCTTCAAACACGCCACCGAACCCGCGCCGGACATCCTCAAGGTCAACCCCGACCTGCCGCCGGAACTGGGTCCCATCCTCAAAAAAGCCATGGAGAAGGAACCCGGGGATCGCTACGAGACCTGCGCCGAATTCGCCAACGCGTTTCTCGAAGCCCTTCCCAGCGGCGCCGCCCCCAACGCCAAACTCATCACGCCCCTTCCGCCCCGCCCCCCGCACAGGCACGAGGCGCCCACTCAAGCCCCCTCGGTCCCCGAACCAGCCCAAAGGTCCAGAAAGAACGTTTGGATGATCGGGGGACTCGCCGCGCTCATCCTCATCACGTTTGGATTGTGGAGAACGTTCGGACCCAATTCCCCGATAAACGATTCAACCTCCACGCCGGAAACTGCCACCGCCACGAACATCCCTCCCTCCCCGACGCCTTCCCCCACTGCCTCCGCAACGATCACTCCCACGGAGACCCTCGCTCCATCCCCGGCTCCCATCGTCGAAAACGGCGGCGCGATCAACATCGCCCTCACCTCCAACAGGGAAATCTACCTGATGGACATGAACGGGGGGAACATCAAGCAACTGACCAAGACCGGCATCCCCAAATTCGACCTGCAATGGCTTCCCGGCGGGAACGAACTTTTGTATGGCGAGGGGAAATGTGTGTACAAAGTGAACGTGGAGGAAAGCCAGCCGCAGCCGGAAAGGATCGCCTGTTTCACCGACGAACGCTTCGAGGGGTTCCGCGTCTCGCCGGACGGCAATCACGTCGCCATCAGTATCGAGCGGCGGCTGATCGTCCTTCCGTTCGACCTCGAACTGCTTGGGACAGCCAAATCGGCGTTCGAACTTCAACGCTCCGAAAAGGTTTGCGTCAACTATTCCGAGGTGGCGGTCAAGGGCGCGCAATGGTCTGCGGACGGAAAGAGCCTGGCGATCCTGTACCAGAGCGCCATCGGTCAGCGGCTCGGCGAAACCGTCCGCATCATGGACGTGGACCTGGCGCGCTGCAAGGCGGTGGACCCGTTGGTGATTGATGAATTTCCCGGCGGACATTTCGTCCCCGAAGGGTATGGCGCCCTCCCCGTCCTGCCCTCCTATCATTGGGACGGCAGGGAAAGGTTTTTACTCAACACCTACATCCGCAACGGCGGGTACGGCGACCTGTACCTTTACGATATGGCTGCGGCTCGGGAGACCCATCTCAACCCGGTGAACGGCGTTTGCTGTTATCGCAGCGCCACATTCAGCCCGGATGGGACGCGCATCCTGTTCGCCTTTCAGGATATCGGCAAAGGCTCCGGGAGCAGGACGGAGTTGTATTACATCCCGCTGGACGGCAGCCAGCCGGTCGTCCCCTTCCGCCTCCCGCTCGATATTTTCAAGGACATACGCGAAAACATCATGCTCGCCCTGCGCCCCGCCGGTCAATGATGGAAGCCCGCCTGCTCGAAACACCGCCCTCCCGGCGGTGTTTTTGTTTGTAGCGCAGGATGTTTCCCGGTTCGCCGGTTCAGACGCCGGATCGCGGGGCGGCACAAAAATGCCGTAACCGCGCGTAGTTGGCGTTCTCTAACGCCAATGGGCGCTGCCGGTTCAATTGTTGGTTCGCAAACGTCGTCGCCATGGATAGCCCTTCGAGAAGCGTTGATTGTATAATTTCCCAATCGAAAGATTCACAAGGAGTATCTGCCATGCAATACATAAACATCGGAAAGACCGGAATGAAGGTCTCGCGTCTGTGCCTGGGCATGATGAGTTATGGATCCAAATCCTGGCGCGAGTGGGTGTTACCGGAAGAGGACGCCAAACCCTTCGTCAAGCGCGCCCTCGACGCGGGAATCAACTTTTTCGACACGGCGGACGTTTATTCCCTCGGCGAAAGCGAACGCATCACGGGCAGGCTGCTCAGGGAGTTCGGCGTGAAGCGCGCAAATGTAGTCCTCGCCACCAAAGTACACGGTCAGATGAGCGAAGACGTCAACGACAGGGGACTCTCGCGCAAGCACATCCTGGACTCGATTGACAGATCCCTGCAACGCCTGGGAATGGATTACGTGGACCTGTATCAGATCCATCGCTGGGATTACAACGCGCCCATCGAAGAAACGATGGAGGCGTTGAACGACGTGGTCCGCGCGGGCAAAGCGCGTTACATCGGCGCGTCGTCCATGTTCGCGTGGCAATTTTCCAAGGCGCAGCACACAGCCCAAAGTCACGGCTGGACGCGTTTCGTCTCGATGCAGAACCACTACAACCTGATCTATCGCGAAGAGGAACGCGAGATGATCCCGTTGTGTCTCGACCAGGGCGTGGGGCTGATCCCGTGGAGTCCGATGGCGCGCGGTTTCTTTGCGAAAAATCGCACGCGCGGCGGAGGCGGGGAAACGGCGCGGGCGAAAAGCGATCCCTTTGCGAATCAGTTGTATTTCCGTGAGGAGGATTTTGTCGTCGCCGAACGCGCGAATGAAATTGCCGAGGCGCGCGGCGCCAGCGGTTCGCAGATCGCGCTGGCGTGGCTGTTGAACAAACCGCACGTCACCTCCCCCATCATCGGCGCGACCAAAATGGATCACCTCGAACAGGCGGTCGCCGCGCTCGAGATCCAACTCTCGGAGGACGAGGTCAAGCAGCTCGAGGAGCCGTACAAGCCCCATCCCATCCGCGGTCATTCGTAACGCGGCATTCACGTCGCAACCCGGAAGACATGATTGTCGCAACCCGGGCGACATGAATGTCGCGTTACGGCATTAACTTTCTCCCGCTTTGTCCGTCTTTTCATTGGTACAATATCAGGGCAATACACCACAACAAACGGAGTTGACCTTGGCTGAGACCTTCAAGATCGTGATTCCCATGGCGGGCTGGGGGACGCGCATGCGTCCGCACACGTTCAGCAAGCCCAAGCCGCTCGTCAGTGTGGCGGGCAAGACCACACTCGAACACCTGCTGGATATGTTCAAGACCATGCCGGACCCCGAAAACCTGGAATACGTCTTCATCATCAGTCCGTTTCTCGGCGAAATCCAAATCCCCGCCTTCATCGAGGAGAAATATCCGGGCATGAAGGCGCATTACGTCGTCCAGCACGAGATGAAGGGACAATCCCACGCCCTGTGGCTGGCGCGCGAATACCTGCACGGACCGATGCAAATGGTCTTCTCGGACACGCTGATCGAAACGGACTTCTCGTTTCTCGCGCACGAGACGGCGGATTCGGTGGCTTGGGTCATGCCCGTCCCCGACCCGCGCCGCTTCGGCGTGGCGGAGGTCGGCGGGGACGGCTTTGTCAAACGCTTCATCGAGAAGCCGAAGACCCTGGAAAACAACCTCGTCATCGCGGGCTGTTATTATTTCAGGGAGGGACAGGACCTGGTCGCCGCCATCGAGGAACAGATGAAACGCAACATGACCCTGAAGGACGAATATTTCCTCGCCGACGCCATGACAATAATGATCGAACTCGGGACGAAGATCCGCGTGCACGAGATCAGCACCTGGCTCGACACAGGCACCATCGAGGCGACGTTGGAGACGAACAGAATCCTGCTCGAACGCGGCGCGGCAAACATCACGGAGGACGAGATGCGTGACGGCGTGATCATCACTGCGCCCTCCTTCGTTCACCCCAGCGCGGAGATCAGGGAGGCGATCATCGGACCCCACGCCTCCATCGGAGCCAATTGCAGGATCAGCCAGGCGGTCATCCAGGAAAGCATCATCGAGGAAGGCGCGGAAATCAAACGCACGGCGTTGACCGACTCCCTGATCGGGCGCAACTGTTACGTGGAGGGACAACCGAACAGGGAGTCGCCCATGTCCCTGAACATCGGCGACGAGAGTTCGGTGGTGTCGAAATGATGAACGCCGTCGAATGTCGTTCCGACACCACCTTCGCGGAGCGTCCGCTTTCCCTCACCTGGCAGGGATGCAAATACGAGATCGCGGAGATCATCGCGCGCTGGCGCGGTCCCGCCGAAAGGGGCTTCCGCGTGAAGACGACGGATGGATACGCTTTTGAACTGACCTATCGGGAAATTCCCGATGAATGGCACGTACAACCGATCTAATGTCATTGCGATGAGTGATGTTGCTGGTTGAGTAGAGCGGCGCTCTCCCGCTCGTATCGAAACCAGCACCCGCTCGCAATGACACACTCAATGGAGGCGCAATGCAGGAAGTGACCAACGTAAGCAGGCTTTCAAAGCGCGTGGCGGGACTCAAGCCCTCGGGCATCCGCAAATTCTTCGACATCGCCGCGACCATGAAGGACGTCATCTCGCTCGGCATCGGCGAACCGGACTTCACCACGCCGAAACCGATCCTCGAAGCGGGCATCCAATCCCTGCAAAAGGGCGAAACGCATTACACGTCCAACTGGGGCAAGATGGAACTGCGCCAGGGGATCTCAGACAACCTGACGAGGCTGTATAACGTGAAGTACGACCCGGCGAACGAGATCATCGCGACCGTCGGCGTATCGGAGGCGTTGTACCTCACGTTCACCGCCATCCTCGACCCCGGCGACGAGGTTATCATCCCAACGCCGTGCTTCGTCTCCTACCAGGCGGAGGTCATCATGGCGGGCGGCGTTCCCGTCGAAGTGGTGGCGCGCGAGGAAAACAACTTCATGGTTGACCCGGACGACATTCGCAGAGCCATCACGCCGCGCACGAGGTGCATCTTCATCGGGTATCCGTCAAATCCCACCGGTGCGGTCGCCACGCGCGAAGTCCTGTTCGAGATCGGGAAGATCGCCGAGGAATACGACCTGCTCGTCGTCTCCGACGAGATCTACGACCGGCTGGTCTACGATTTCGAACACGTCTGTTTCCCCTCCCTCGATGAAAGTCTCAAACATCGCACGCTTCTACTCGGCGGCTTCTCGAAGGATTACGCCATGACCGGCTGGCGCATCGGCTATGCCTGCGGTCCCGCCGACATCATCCAGGGACTCGTGCGTATCCATCAATACACCATCATGTCCGCGCCGACCACCGCGCAGGACGCCGCCATCGAGGCGCTCAAGGCGGGAGAACCTCACGTGCAGGAGATGCTGGCGGAATACAACCGCCGCCGCAAACTCCTCGTCGCGGGACTCAACCGCCTCGGCTTGCGGACCTTCGAGCCGCGCGGCGCGTTCTATGCCTTTCCCAACATCCAAGCCTCCGGCATGGACGACGAGACCTTCGCCGAAAAATTATTGCGCGAAGAACACGTCGCCGTTGTGCCGGGCAACGCCTTCGGTCCCGGCGGCGACGGGTTCGCGCGCATGTGTTACGCAACGGCTTACGAAAAGATCGAGGAGGCGCTGCATCGGATGGAGAAGTTTATGACGCGGTACGGGTAGGAGTGGGAAGGGGGAGAAGGGAGAGGGGAGAAGTGGAAAGTGGGGAGTGGAAAGTGGGGAGTAGGGAGTGGAAAGTGGGGAGTGGAAAGTGGGAAGTGGAAAGTGGGCGGCTGTGAGGCTCGCCCGCTTTTTTATTCCTCGTTTTCGCATTTACATTCGAGGCGGTAGATGTTCGTTTCTTCGTCTCGATAGATCAACTCAACCGAGACGTAAGGATTGTCGTATTCGATCACGTCCGCCGTGGCAATATATCGGATGCGGTAGGCATCCCATAGAGTCGCATACTCGCCCCTATTGATCGCCCGGTTGAGACCCTTTTCCTTTTCCGCCACGCTGGAAGGCGTACGGGCGACGTAACCGAAAGCCATCGGTTTGCGATGCGCGGTTTGATAATACAGTTGCAGGTACTTCGTCGGCGCGGCAAGGTCGAGGACGCCTCCATCGTCCGGGAGGTCAGCCAGAGCCGTGACGTAATTCGGGACTCCCATCGGCGTGGCTGGCAGGGCGCCGGGCAGGTATTCGATGACGAGCAACGCGACGAGGAGGAAAGCGAATAGCCGCCCGCGCGCCGTTCTCATCAGGAGGGCGATCGCCATCGCGCACAACACGGAGGCGGACAGCGTCACCATCACGACCATTCTGACTGGCACACCCGACAATTTCATAAAGGGGAGAATCGTTTCCAACAGCGTGTAGGGCATCAGCGATTCGTACACGATCCTCCCGTTGATCCGCAGCGCCGGTCCCAGCGCCAGGAGGAAAAAGAAGGCCGCCAGGAAGTACCATAGATTGATCCCGCCGATGCCCGTGTCCTTTACATCCCGCCGTTTTACCCACAGATAAGCGAGCAATGCAAGAACGGCGTATCCCAGATGCACGCTTGTCTCGCTGACGCCCAGAGGCAGTTTCGACCAATAGCCTTCCGTGAGGCGACCGAATCGCCAGGTCTCGCCCGGAACGAAGAGCGCGAACAGATCGAGCGAAAAACTCACGGGGTTGTGCGCGTCGAGGAGGGGATCGGTCCGCAGGAGATACATCAACGGGAGGATGATCGGGCCGGTCAAAAGCAGGGACATCAGGACGAATATAGCCAGCGGGGAGCGATATTCGCGGTCGAGGAGAAAGCGAAAGTCCCTTTGCGCGACCATGCGCCACAACACGACGAGGATTCCGATCAGGAAACAGTAAAGGAAGTAGTAATAGTCGCAGAGCAGGACCAGCCACAAGGTCAGGGCTGAAGCGATTCCCATCCATACAGTGGGACGCGTGATCAGGACGTACCAGCACAACACGAAGAGCGGAATCCACTCCATCGAGATAAGGTTCAGATGCCCGTAGTAATGCGCGAAGTGATAACTGGAGAAGGTGAAGACGTATCCCGCGAGCAGGCTCCCCCAAAAGGATCGGGTTAGGTAATAAGCCAGCCAGTACGCTGTCACGCCGCTCATCACGAACGAGAACAGGACGATCGTGTTGTGCGCCTGCGCGAGCGACATGAACCTGAGCCATGGAACCGCGAGCAATCCGTTGAAGGGATTGAGCGTTTGCCCAAGCAGCGTGACGCCGAAGGGCAGGTGCAACATATCCGTATGCCAGATGGATGGATGAACGGACGGCTGGGAGATTGCCGTGTTGACCCACCAAAGGTTCCACACGTTCATAAAGCCGTCGCCGTCGTCCGTGAAAAAGCGGGCGGAAAATTCGCGGATCAGGGGCCAGGTCAACAGGCAGAACGAGAGAAAATAGAACAAAGCCGGGAGCAGACCGTGTTCGACGAGGTTGACGATCCATGCCTTGCTGGCGTTCCGTTTCATTGACGCAATTATACAGTCCTGCGGCGATGGGATGAATCAAAAAATCCCCGGAACTTTCATTCCGGGGATTTCGTCAGATGGCGGTCAATCAGCCGACGACGACAACGTCTGCGGCTTGAAGTCCCTTGGGTCCCTGTTCGACGTTGAACTCGACCCTCTGTCCCTCCTGCAGGTTCTTGAAACCTTCGCCCTGGATCGCGGAGAAGTGGACGAAGACATCGGGTCCGCCTTCACGTTCGATGAAGCCGTAGCCCTTCGTTCCGTTGAACCATTTGACTGTACCGTTGATACGTTCCGACATTTTTGCCTCCTTGGCAAGAAAAAAATTTGGAGGGTACTCAATGGGTGTTGCATCGGAGCCGCCTCAACGGCGGTAAAACAAAATCGGCTCACGGATGAACCGTGAGCCGACCTGGTACTTCCAAAGCAAACTACTGGTATCCTACGCCCGCAAGGATAACATGAGGAGGGCGACGCGTCAATGAAATTATTAGACAACGAAATTAACCCAAGTTGCTACCTTGAGAAGAAGATTGACAAAAGTCCATGAGATTCGCTACAGTTGGGGTATCCCGACCACCAACAGGAGAATCTCATGGA
>JAANMU010001457.1_pt1 | contig 21368 bp, 16 predicted proteins | sample 7279701 | NCBI WGS metagenome assembly JAANMU01 (sample SAMN14094539, study PRJNA606508) | bioreactor metagenome | isolation source: A lab-scale SPAN reactor treating ammonium-rich wastewater day 57 | place: Ireland: Galway | collected 2017-03-13 | reverse complement strand
CTGGCCGAGGGCGCGGACTGCTACGAGGAAGTGCTGCCCAACGTCACCAGCCTGATGTTCGCGGAGGACGAGACGGGCTACCTGGCGGGCGTGCTGGCGGGCTGCATGACCGAGACGAACGTGATCGGCTCGGTGTCCGGGATGGAGATCCCGCCGGTTGTCAAGTTCGTGACCGGCTACCAGAACGGCGCGCGCTCGGTCAACCCTGACGTGCAGGCGCTGAACGTCTACATCCCTGACTTCAACGACCCGGCGACGGGCAAGCAGGCCGGGCAGGAGCAGATCGCCAGCAGCGCGGACGTGATCTTCGGGGTGGGTGGCAACACGGGCAACGGCGGCCTGCTGGCCGCGCACGAGAACGGCCTGATGGCTATCGGCGTGGACGTTGACCAGTACTTCACCTATCCGGAGGTTGCCGCGTCGCTCATAACCAGCTCGGTCAAGAACATGGACGTGGCCACGGCGGACGCGGTGCGCGCCTTCGCTGAGGGCAACCTGCAGGCGGGCATCCAGCTGGCGACGGTCGCCAACGACGGCGTCGGCCTCGCGCCTTACCACGACTGGGACGCACAGATTCCGCAGGAGTGCAAGGACGCGGTCGAGGAGGCTCGCCAGGGCCTGGCGAACGGCACAATCGACACCGGTTACTAGGCCACAGGCTAACTGCCATACTGACCACCACGCAAGGGGGCTGCCCTGGTGGGCAGCCCCTCGCACTTAGTCCGGCGGGCCACGATCTCCACCTCAACAGGGCCGCTCACCCAATATTGGATTGGCCATCTCACCTCATTCGGATATAATGCCATCTTACTTGTAAAGATTGTTCCCTCGCCTATGTTTCTGGCCTTTGTGCTCGCTGGCGCGTACGATCCTCACTAGGAAGGCACAATGACCCCCGTTGTCGAAGTCAAAGGTGTGACCAAACGCTTCCCCGGTGTGGTTGCCAACAGCAATATCAGCCTGACGCTCGAACCGGGCGAGATCCACGCGCTGTTGGGGGAAAACGGCGCGGGCAAATCCACGCTCATGAACATCGTCTACGGACTCTACAAGGCGGATGAGGGCAGCGTCCTGGTGAACGGCCAGGAGGTCGACCTGGGCAGCCCCAACGACGCCATCCGGCTTGGTATCGGCATGGTTCACCAGCACTTCATGCTGGTTCCGGTCATGACCGTGACCGAAAACATCATGCTGGGTCTGGAAGAGACGACCACGAGCTTTCCGGTGACGCTGGGCGCAGCCGCCCTAATGGCTGGTGGGTTGGGCTGGTTGCTTAACGGCGTGCCAGGGCTGATTTTCTGGCTGGGGGTAGTCGGGATCTATGCTGCGCTGGCCGCTGCCCGCGTGCGGCTGCCGTTCAGCGGTCCCGCTTTCGGCGCGCTGACTGGCCTGCTGGCCGGCGTCATCTTTGCGCTGGTCATACCTGCCCCTGAGTCTGGCATTGGCCTGGGCGCCTACTGGCCGCTGCCCGGCGCGATCATCGGCCTGGTTGCCAACCTCCAGTGGATGGACAAGCGCAAAGTGGCCCACCGCATCCGGGAGCTTTCAGAGCAGTACAACGTGCCGGTTAACCCGGACGCCTACATCAGCGACCTGCCGGTTGGCATCCAGCAGCGCGTGGAGATCATGAAAGCCCTCTACCGCGACGCCAAGATACTGATCCTCGACGAGCCAACCGCGGTGCTAACCCCCCAGGAAGCGGACGACCTGTTCGAAGTTATGCACCACCTGACCGAGCGCGGCGTCTCGATCTTCTTCATCACCCACAAGCTGCGTGAGGTGCTGGCCGCCGCCGACCGTATCACGGTGCTGCGCCAGGGTGTGGTCGTCGGAACGACCACGCCCAAAGAGGCTACGCGCCAGTCGCTGGCTCAGATGATGGTCGGGCGTGAGGTCGTGCTGCAGGTGCTCAAGACAGAAGCCCAGCCTGCCGACCCCGTGCTTGATGTCCGCGGCCTTGAGGTTCACGACGAACGGGGTCACGCGTCCGTCGCGGGCGTGTCTTTCGTGGTGCGCGCCGGAGAAATCCTGGGTGTGGCGGGCGTGGAGGGCAACGGGCAGACGCAGCTCGTCGAGGCGATAACGGGGCTGCGGGAAGCCAAAGACGGGCAGATCAACGTGCTCGGCCAGGACGTGACGAACCACCGCCCGCGCGCCGTCACCGCCCTGGGCACAGCCCACATTCCAGAAGACCGCATCAAGCACGGCCTGGTGCTCAACTACCCGGTGGCTGACAACCTGATCCTGGCCGACTACTACCGTCCTCCGTTCAGCCACGGCATCATCATGGACGAGCGTCAAGTGGAGGAAAACGCCACCCAGATCGTGCAGGCCTACGACATCCGCACGCCGAGCATCTACACACTCGCCAGCAAGCTGTCAGGCGGCAACCAGCAGAAGGTCATCGCGGCCCGCGAGCTTTCGCGCGGCCCGCGCCTGCTGATCGCCGCCCAGCCGACGCGCGGCCTCGACGTTGGCTCGATTGAGTTCATCCACCAGCAGATCGTCGCCGCACGCGATGATGGCGCGGGCGTGCTGCTCGTGTCAGCCGAGCTGGACGAGATCCTGTCACTGTCAGACCGGATTGTGGTGTTATACCAGGGCCACATCATGGCCGACATGCCCGCCGCCGATGCCACGCGCGAGCAGCTTGGGCTGCTGATGGCAGGCGTCCACATCGACGTGGGCGGCGCACCGTCAGCGGAACCCGAAGCCTCCCGCGATTAGAGGATCGAGCATCAATGACTGACCTAGCAGAGACAACCCCCCAGGGATTCAAGCCAAGCATCGTTCAATTGGTGATCGGCGTGCTGGCGGTGGTCTTCGCGCTTATCCCAATCGCGCTAGAAGGCTTCAGCCTACCGCGCATCGTTTTGCTGGTCGCCTTGACCATTGCCTGGGTCTTATGGGTATGGCGGCGGCCCCAGAGCGGGCAAGGGCTGATCGTCCCGCTGCTGGCCATCGTGACAGCCTTTGTCGTCGGCGCAATCGTCATTGCGCTGGCCGCCGGGCAGGATGAGCCGATCCTGGCCCGTCTGGGCGTGGCCGTGCGCGGCTACGCCGCCCTGATGGATGGCGCTTTCCTCAAGCAGAATGCCCTGTCAAGCACGCTGGTTGCCTCAACCCCCCTGATCCTCATGGGGCTGGCGGTGGCGGTCGGCTTCCGGGCCGGGCTGTTCAACATTGGCGCAGAGGGGCAATACCTCATCGGCGCGGTGTTCGCCGTATTCATCGGCTATGCGCTCAAGCTCCCCCCGGTGCTGCACGCGGTCTTTGCCCTGCTGGCGGGCGCGCTGGGCGGTGCGCTGTGGGCATCGATCCCCGGCTACCTCAAGGCCCGGCTGGGTGCGCATGAGGTCATCAACACGATCATGATGAACTTCATCGCCATCCAGCTTACCGACTGGCTGATCAACAACCCCATGAAAGACCCCGGTGGGCCGTCGGTCATCCGCACACCTTTCATCTTCTCTAGCGCGCAGATTCCCCAGTTCCGCGAGCTTCTCCCCTCCCTCTTCCACACCAGCGACCGCCTTCACCTGGGTTTCATCTTCGCCATCCTGGCCGCCCTCTTCTGCTGGTGGCTGCTGTGGAAAACAACCGTCGGGTTTGAACTGCGCACGGCAGGGTCGAACCCGGATGCCGCCCGCTACGCGGGCATCCGCGCCGAGTCGACGGTTGTTATGGCGATGGCTATCTCCGGCGCGCTGGCCGGGTTAGCCGGGGCCATCGAGGTGCAGGCCGTCAACCGGGCGCTGCCCGCCTTCTTCCAGGCAGGCTATGGCTTCGACGCGATCGCCGTGGCCTTGCTGGCCCAGAACCATCCCTTTGGCGTCATCCCGGCAGGCATCCTCTTTGGTGCGCTCAGAACTGGCTCGGACGTGCTCCAGATACGCACCGGCGTTTCGCGTCACATGGTGTCGATCATCCAGGCGCTGATCCTGCTCTTTGTGGCAGCCCCGGCGATGGTGCGCTGGCTGTACCGTCTGCGCCTGGAGAAGAGTGAACTTGAAGAAGTGCCGCTGACACGCGGCTGGGGCGGCTAAGGAGCAAGGGATATGAACCTCACCGTCGCTGAAATCAGCGGCTTGCTATCGGCGGCCCTGATCGCCGCCACGCCCATCGCCCTCGGCGCTTACAGCGGGGTCTTCTGCGAGCGCTCCGGTGTAGTCAACATCGCCATCGAGGGCATGATGCTCACCAGCGCCCTAACCAGCCAGTTGTTCGCCCAGTACGTCGGCAGCAGCTGGATCGGCACCTCGATGCAACCCTGGGGGCTGCCGCTTGGGTTGGTCGTCGGGATCGGCACCGGGTGTCTGTTAGGCGCGCTGCATGCCGTCCTTTCAATTCGCTTCAGGGTTGACCAGATCATCAGCGGCACGGTGATCAACATCGGCGCAATCGGGGTAACCGGCGCGCTCTACAACCTGTTCCTGTCGGGCGGCATCGCAGCCGGTGTGCCTGTCAGCCCCGGCACTTTCCCGGTGCTCCGTATCCCGGTGCTCCAGGACATCCCGATCGTGGGGCCGGTGATCTTCCAGAACCAGCCCATCGTGTTTGCCATGCTGATACTCACGTTCGTCACCCACTATGTGCTGTTCTTCACGCCGTGGGGGCTGCGCACCCGCGCCGTCGGTGAACACCCGCGCGCGGCGGACACGCTGGGCGTGAACGTCTACGCCAACCGCTATATCAACGTGATCATCGGCGGCGGGATGGCCGGGCTGGCTGGCACCTGGTTCACACTCGAATGGGTGGGCACGTTCAACCTGCTGATGACCGGCGGGCGCGGCTTCATCGCGCTGGCGGCGATGATCTTTGGCAAGTGGACAGCCTTCGGCGGGTTCGGCGCGGCGATGATCTTCGGGCTGGCCCAGGCACTCCAGATCAAGGTGCAGGTGTCCGGCTCTGCGATACCCTTCCAGTTCCTGGTGATGGCCCCCTACGTGCTGACCATGCTGGTGCTGGCTGGTTTCGTTGGCCGGGCGACACCCCCCGCCGCGGATGGCGTGCCCTACGAAAAGTAAACTCATCTCAACGCGCACAAGAAAGGCCCCATGCAACACCGATGGGGCCTTTTTCTGTCGTCGTCCGGTTTACGCGCGCGGGCTTTGGCGCTCTCCGAGGTATGCCGGGGCCAGGATGGCAAACAGGCGGCTGAGGCGCTTATCCCGCATACGAGTCACCAGGCGCGGGTCGAGGCCGTCAAGCTCATGCGAGGTGGTAATGACGGTCGGCAGGCGCGCGTTGTAGCGATAGTTGAAGAGCTGGTAGAGCTTCTCGCGCGCCCAGGGGGTAGCCGACTCGGTGCCCAGGTCATCGAGCACCAGCAGATGCGCCGTTTTGACCTCGTTGAAGCGTTTGTCATACGAGGTCTGGCTGTTAGGCGCAAAGGCCGCGCGCAGGTGATCGAGCAGGTCGGGAACTGTCACAAACAGCGCCTCGCCGCCCTGACTCTGGTAGGCGTTGGCGATGGCCGCCGCCAGGTGCGTCTTGCCACAGCCATACCCGCCCATCAGCACAAGCCAACCCTCCGGTTGGCGAGCGAACTCCCCGGCAGCCTCCAGCGCGCGGCGCAGATTGTCACGCTGCTCGGCGGGCAGGTCGCGCCGCCCGTCGAAGCTGTCAAAGGTCATGTGCTCATGCAGCCGCAGCCCGTTGAGATCGCTCAGGCTGGTGCCCATCACACCCTGGCGGTAGTCGGGGGCGGTGATGACGACGATCTGGCTCACCGCCAGATCGAACAGCCGCGAGCGGAGGCGCATCTCCAATTCTTCCAGACTGTGGTTGGTCGTGATCACGGTTGGCAGCCGCGCGTTGTAGCGGTGGTTCAGAATCTGGTAGAGCTTCTCGGTTGCCCAGGGCGTCGGGCTTTCGATCCCCAGGTCGTCGAGGATCAGGAGGGGCACATCGCGCACCTCCTCGAAGCGTATGGTGTAGCTCTCGCCCTCGCCTGAGTCCGGCGCAAACGCCCGGCGGAGATGATCCAGCAGGTCGGGCGCGGTGACGAACAAGACCTGGTGGCCCATCTCAATCCGGGCGTTGGCGATTGCCGCCGCCAGGTGCGTCTTGCCGCAGCCGTAGTTGCCCGCGATGACCAGCCAGCCCTCCGGAGCCTGGGCGTAGTCCCTGGCGTGCTCGTAAGCGCCCAGCAGGCTCTGCCGGTGCCGCTCGTGCAGATCGAGGCTGGCCCCCTGCGGGTTGAAGGTGTCGAATCGCTTATCAGCCAGGTGTTCCAGCCCACCCAGGCGGCGCAGGTAGGCCATGCGCTCGGCATCGACCTGCTCTTTGCGGCACTCGCAGTCAAAGACCTGCCCGAAGTGCGGGTGATCTTCCGGCACGTCATGGCGCACGTAGCCCACCCCACGGCAGAGCGGGCAATCCGGGTTGCCTGTTCCGTAATGCTGGTCAGAGTAGCTCATCTCAGTACTCGATCTCGTCGCGGAACTTCCCGCCGATAAACCGCTGGCCGTCCCCGGCAGACCCTTCGCGCTCCTCCCGCCCCTCCGTCTGCCAGCGGTTGAGAATGGCCTCGATGTAAGACAGGCTGCGCTTGTTGTACTTGACGGCAATCTCGAACGCTTCTTCGATCCACGCCTGGGAGTAGCTCGCTTCCAGGTCGCGCAGGCGGTCGGCGATGATCGGCGTCAGCGGCCCCACGTTCTGCTCGTACAGGGTGAACAGGTTGGGCCGCTCGACGGTCAGCTCAACCGGCGCGCCAGGGCCAATGCCGGGCATCCACTCGCCGCGCTCGATGCCCCCGACAGCCGCCTGCCCGCGCGGCGTGTTCATGAAGTACAGGTCTTCTTCCCAGCCGTCACCCTGTACCTGCACGTGCAGCAGCGTCCCGCGTGCGGCGGCCCGCTCCAACCCGTCCTGCAAAGCAGCGCGAAGCTCGTCGTCGCGGGCGGCCAGGCCGCTCAGGAAGGCGCTGTCCGCCAGCATCTCGCGCAGGCGCAAGTAGGGCACCGCGCCCTCCTTTTGCTGGAGCCGCCAGAAGCAATACAGCGTGACTTTCATCTCGGCCAGACTGTCGATCTGCGGGAGCAGTTCGCTAAAGAACAGCCCCGGCACCCTGACCAACCGGCCCTTCTGCGGAAATCCGCTGAAGCCCTTCATCGCCTGCGCCTACAGCCTGTCCAGATCGATGTTCACTGCCGCCGCATTCTGGAACTGCGTCAGCTCCGGGATAAAGACCAGGTGCACCGTGCCAGTCGGCCCGTTGCGGTGTTTGGCGATGTGCATCTCCGCCCGGTTGCCTTCCGGCGATTCGGCGTTGTAGTAGTTGTCCCGGTAGATAAAGACCACGACGTCTGAGTCCTGCTCGATGCTGTTGTGCACGATGATGTTGTTTGCCACAAAGTTGCTGGGGCCGGGGACGGTCAGATCGTAAACGTCCGTCTCGCCGTCAGGCTCAATCGACCTGATCTTGTCCCAGTGCACATCATCAGGCATTGTCTGTGCCATTGGCCCTTCGAGAGTGCGGGGCAGCGCAATGTGATCGTTTCCGTGCAGTTCGTCAAGCCGCCTCCAGCCCCCAAGTGTCAGAAACTTATGGTTGCCAGTTGCCCGGATGGTTCGCCCCAGTTGCGTTGTGAGACGAAAGACCGGCTTTGTGCCTGTGCAAAACGCGTTTGAGACAGTGCTGGTCTGGAGCTTCCAGGTCTGCGTGTTGAGGCTAAGCACCTCGAATCCAACCCCGCCTGCCAGATCGCGGATGGGAACATGATGCCCCTTGCGAGGCAGATACACCAGCGTATCACCGCCCAAGCACCCCGATTCGCGTAGATCAGACAGCACCGGGCGCTTGTCGGTGCGCTGCTCTACCGCCCGTGAGAGCTGCGCCGCTGCCACCACCGGCACGTTCAGCTCGCGCGCCAACTGCTTGAGCGAGCGCGAGATGAACGATATCTCCTGCACCCGGTTCTCGGAGCGGTAGGGCGTGGTCATCAGTTGCAGGTAGTCGATCATGATCAGGTCGAGGCCGTACTCCAGGTACAGGCGGCGGGCCTTGGTGCGCAGCTCCTGGGTGCTGAGCGCGGGCGTGTCATCCAGGTAGATCGGCAGCTCGCCTATGCGCTGGGTTGCGGCCACAAACTGCGCCCAGTCCCGCTCGTCGAGCTTTCCCTCGCGCAGCTTGTGCGAAGGGATGTGCGTCTCCGCGCTGACGAAGCGCTGCACAAGCTGCTCGTTGCTCATCTCCAGGCTGAACAATGCCACCCGCTGCCGGTTGCGCGCTGCGTTGAGCACCACGCTGTTGAGCCAGCTTGACTTGCCCATTCCGGGCCGGGCGGCGACGATCAGCAGGTCGGATTTTTGCATCCCGCCCAGCAGCCGGTCAAGGTCGACGAAGCCGGTCGGGACGCCCATCACGTCCTCCTGCTGACGCGCCAGCAGGCTGACGTGGTCGAAGTAGTCGCTGACCACCTGGCTCACCGGAACCAGCTCGCGCGTCAGCCGCCGCTCGGTGACCTCGAAGATAGCCTGCTCCGAGCGGTTGATCACCTCGTCAATGTCGGTTTCCTCGGAGTGCGCGACGCGTGCGATGCGGCCCGCCGCCTCGATCAGGCGGCGGCGGATCGCCATCCGCTCGACGATGCGCCCGTACCCGGCGGCGTTCAGCGCAGACGGGGTCTTGTTGATCAGGCTCAGGATGTAGGCCGCGCCGCCGGTGTCGGCCAGGCGGCCCTGCTGCTCAAGCTCATTGACCAGCGTCAGGTAATCGAGCGGGTCGCGGCGCTCATGCAGGTTGAGGATCGCCTCCCAGATCCAGGCGTGGCGCACGATGAAAAAGTCCTCCACCCGGAGGAACGAGAGCACCTCATACAGCGCCTCAGGGTTGATCAGGATCGACCCCAGCACGGCCTCCTCGGCCTCTACGCTGTGCGGGACAAGCTGGTCAGATTGTAGGTCGGCAGGAGATAGCGACATAAGCCATGGCCCAATCGGCGTTGAACTCAAACTTAAACCATTGCCAGGATGAGTCAGCGGGGCATTGTGCCCCGCTTCGATTAAACATGAGGTTGCTGATCAAGGCAAGGTGCTGCCGCTTGCGCCGGGCCTCAGGGAAACACGTCAGGGCAGCCAGTGCGGCGCGAAAAAGCCTGGAGGGCTACTCCTCATCCTCCAGATCGTCCAGGTCGAGCGTATCCAGGAAGTCCGAGAAGGCGCTCATGTCGGTCACGTCGCCTGCGGGAGAGCCATCCCCGGCGCGGCCTCGGAGCTGCTCTAGCTCGTCTGCGTCCTCCGAATCGGTCGTAACCTCTTCCTCCGGCTCAATGGCTGCCCGCTCCATAACCGAGTCGGCGACAAAGATGGGGACCTTCAGGCGCACGGCTAGGGCAATCGCATCGCTGGGCCGCGAGTCAACCTCGAGGGTCTGCCCGTTGGTATTGATGACGATCTGGGCAAAGAAGATGTCGTTGCGCAGGTCGCTGACCAGGATGTGCTCGACCTCGCCACCCAGCTCCAGGATAACCGATTTCAGCAGGTCGTGTGTCAGGGGGCGCGTCACGGGCACTTTCTGAAGTTCAACGCGGATTGCCTCCGCCTCAAACGCGCCGATCCAGATGGGGAGATAACGTTCCAGATCGACGTCCTTCAGCACAACCACGCGGTCCTGCGACATCAAGCTTACCCGGATGCTGTCGATTTCTACCTTGACCATGACTACTCCCGCCGGCTTCGAGGGTTTGGCAGCCCGCGCTATCGGTTGCTTCCACAGTGGCCACACATGCACCGATTATACCACATGCCCGGTGCGCCGGGGCAACTCACTTGAACGCCGCGCGCAGACCACGCTGCCCCCTGGTTGCCTGCTTTTTCGCTCCTTCGCCCTTTCGCTCTTTCGTGTTCCCGGTTTTGCAGCGGCCAGTCGAAAACTGTATACTGAGCGCGCGACGGAGGGGATGGGAAGCGGATGCAAGCCAGGATCACCAACCGCGAGGCAGCCGCCATTTTTGCGACGGTCGCGGACATGCTGGAGTTGAAGGGCGAGAGCATCCACCGCGTGCTGGCCTACCGGCGCGGGGCGGAGACGCTTGCCAGCCTCCCGCGAGACATCCACGCCATCCACCAGGAGGGCGGGCTCACCGGCCTGCCGCACATCGGCGATACGCTGGCCGCCAAGATCGAGGAGCTGCTCACCACGGGCGAGCTGGGCTTCTTCAACCGCCTGGCCGAAGAAATCCCCCCCGGCGTGGTCGAAATGCTCAGAGTGCCCGGCCTGGGGCCGAAGCGTGCCCGCCTGTTCTGGAAAGAGCTGGGCATCACCACCCTCGACGAGCTTCAGGCGGCAGCCGAAGCCGGGAAGCTCCGCGCGCTGCCCGGCATGGGGGCCAAATCCGAGGCCAGGGTAATCGAGGGAATCGAGGCGCTCGCCCGCCGCACCGACCGCAGCCTGCTCGGTGACGCGTACCCCATCGCTACCGGCATCCTTGACCGGCTGCTGCGTGTGGACGGCGTGGAGCGAGGCGAGATAGCCGGGTCGCTGCGCCGCCGCCGCGCGACGATTGGCGACATTGACCTGCTGGTTGCCAGCCGCGCGCCTGAGCCGGTCATGCAGGCGTTTGTCGACCTGCCGGAAGTGGCCCACGTCATCGCCCACGGGCCGAGCAAGACCTCCGTCGAGTTGCACTCCGGCCACCAGGTTGATCTGCGCGTGCTGCCCCCGGAGCGGTACGGCACGCTGCTCGCCTACTTCACTGGCAGCAAAGAGCACAACGTCCGTCTGCGCGAGATGGCGCTCAAGCAGGGGCTTTCGCTCAACGAGCACGCCTTTACGCCGGTCGAGGGCGGGGCCGAGATTCTGTGCGCCACCGAAGAAGAGGTCTACGACACACTTGGCCTGCCCTGGGTCCCGCCGGAGCTGCGCGAAGACCGGGGCGAGGTCGAGGCAGCGCTGGCAGGCCGCCTGCCCGAACTCATCACGCTGGATGACATCCAGGGCGACCTGCAATCGCACACCACCTGGAGCGACGGCAAGAGCAGCGTATTGGAGATGGCGCAGGCCGCGCTCGCCCAGGGCCTTAAGTACCTGCTGATCACCGACCACAGCCACGGGCTGGGCGTCGTGCAGGGCATGTCTCCCGCCGATGCGCGCCGCCAGCGCGCCGAGATCGACGCCGCCAACGCCGAGCTGGCAGGCGCGTTCACCGTCCTGCACGGCATTGAGATAGAGATCAGGGCCGACGGCACACTTGATTACGCCGACGAAGACCTGGCCCCCTTCGACATCGTGCTTGCCTCGCTGCATACCAGCCTGCGCCAGCCCCGCGAGCAGGTCACCCAGCGCCTGCTGAACGCAATCCGCAACCCGTACGTAGCCATCATCGGCCACCCGCGCGGGCGCTTACTGCCCGACCGCGAGCCCGCCGACCTGGACATGGACGCCGTGTTCGAGGCAGCCGCCGAGCATGGCGTCGCGCTGGAGATCAACGCCAACCCCCACCGCCTCGACCTTGACGGCGTGCACGCGCGCCGCGCCGTCGAGTTGGGCGTCAGGCTGACCATCAGCACCGACGCCCACCGCCCTGAGGAACTGGCTAACATGCGCTACGGCGTCTGGACCGCCCGCCGGGGCTGGGTCACCGCCGCAGACGTGGTCAACGCCTGGCCGCTTGCGCGCGTCCTCCAGTGGGTGAAGGAGCGGCGCGCATGACGCGCCGCCGCACGGGCAACACCGCCGTCATCAGGCAGGCCTTCCAGGGGCTTGACTGGGAGACGATCGACATGCTGCGCCGGGTGGCCGTCCGGCGCGCCTACCCGCCCGATACCGCGCTTTGCCGGGAAGGTGAGCCAGCCGATACGTTCTACCTGATCAACACCGGGCGGATGATCGTGACGCGTGAGCTAAAAGGCTCCGACGAGGACTTCGTGCTGGGCTTCCTGGGGCCGGGCCAGTATTTCGGCGAGATGGCCGTCATCAGCGACGAGCCGCGCGCGGCAACGGTCACCACGCTCGTCGATACCGAGGTGCTGGAGATCAGCAAAGAGCACTTCGAGCAGGTTTTCCAGTCCAGCCCATCGCTCGCCCGCAGCATCCTCAACACCCTGATCCGCATCATCCGCGAAACGGATGCGCGCGCCATCGAAGACCTGGAGAAGCAGATTGAGCAGCTATCTGAGGCGTATAAAGCCCTGGAGGCTGCCCAGGCTGACCGCATCGCCGGAGCGGCGCTCGAAGCCCAGCTTGAGGTCGCAGCCGGGGCGCAGCGCAGCCTGCTCCCTACCCATCTCCCGCAGGTCGAGGGCTACCAGTTCGCCGCCCGGTTCGAGCCTGCCCGCCACGTCGGCGGCGATTTCTACGATGTCCGCACGCTCGACGACGGGCGCATTGCCGCGGTGCTGGCCGACGTATCGGATAAGGGGCCGCACGCCGCGTTGTTCATGGCCGTCACCCGCACCCTGTTCCTGACGGAGGAACACCACTTCGCCGAACCTGCAGCGGTCATCCGGGCCGTGCATCGCGGTTTGCTCGAAGCGACAACTTATGAGATGTTTGTAACCGCCGTCTACGGCGTGCTGGACCCTCAGAGCGGCCAGTTTCGCTACATCCGCGCCGGGCATGACGAACCGCTGCACGTCCAGGCCGATGGCACGGCCCATTTTCTGAAAGGCGAAGGACGCTTCTTGGGCCTGTGGTCGGAGACGGAACCGCCCCTCGACGAGCAGGAGGTGACGCTCGCGCCAGGCGACTGCCTGGTAATCTACAGCGATGGCGTGACCGACATGCGCAATCCGGCGGATGAGTCGTTCGGGCGCGAGGCGCTCGCCCGCCTCGTGGTGACCCTGCGCCGCTCTGACGCAAAACAGATCGCCCGCAGCATCTACGAGGCGGTGCAGGAGCATCGCGGCGTGGCGACCGCCTATGACGACTTCACCCTTCTGGTGATACGCGCTGAATGACAGGTTTCACCAGACAGGTTCTATCAGCCGCTTCCGGCGAAAACGTGAGGCTTTTCCGGCACAGCCTATGAGCAAACAAAGACCCGCACATGAAGAGCATACCCGCCGCCAGCGCCCGGTCGATCCGCGCTCCCCGGCAGAGCGCATCCCGCCACCCAGGCCGCCCGAATCCGCCCAGCCCACGGCCCGGACGCCGCGCCCCGGCCACCGCCCCCGGAACCGCCTGCCAGCGGGCCGCCGGAGCCTCCGCCCCCGCGTGACCCGCGCGGCTCTGCCCTGTATGTGCCCTGGTGGGGCTTTGTGATCGTGATCCTGGGGGTGGCCGCCATCACCTGCGGCATGTGGTGGTTTGTGCTGGCCAGCCGGGGCAGCGAGGCAGTGAGCGGAATCGGGCCATCCCCTACGCCGATCTTTGTCGTCATCACCGCCACGCCCACGCTCGGCCCGCCAGGGGGCGACGGCGAGGGCCTGACGACGCCGCTCGCCCCTACCGAGACGCCAACCGAGGCCGCAGCCGCCACCGAGCCGCCCGCCGCCCCGGAGGATGTCTCCATCCAGGTCGGGAGCCAGGTTGTCGTCGAGGGCACGGCAGGCGCGGGGCTGACCGTCCGGCAGGGGCCGGGCGTCAATTTCACTTACTTCTTTGTCGCCAATGATGGAGATCGGTTCCGCGTTGACGACGGGCCGCGCACCGCGGATGGCTATACCTGGTGGTACATCGTCGACCCGGCAGACGCCAACCGCGCTGGCTGGGCGGTCGAGAACTACATGGTGGTCGCTGAGCCTTAGCGATCAGTGGCGGTGCGTCCACTCGTCGCTGGCGTACTTCCCGGCGCGGAGCGCGGCAGCGCGCGCCCGTTCTTCTGCGCCGAGCGGCTCCTCGCGCAGCTCAAGGTTGAGCGCCTGCGCGAACCCGGCAGCCATCGCCTCCGCGACCTGCCCGAAGCTCACCACCCGTCCAAGCGCCTCCTCCAGCGTGATCGCACGCTGTAGCACCCGCGCTCGCGCCTCCGCCTGCGCCGCCTCGTCGACGAAAGCCAGCGCCTCACAGATGCGCCCCAGGTCGCCCGTGAGCGGCAGCGCGCCATGCTGCAAGACGACCCCACCCTCGGCGCGCCGCGTCTGCGCGCTGCCGATCAGTTTGCGCCCCTGAACGGTGATCTCGTAGTCCGATGGGACCTCGAAGCACACCGGCCCCTTGAAGCCGTGCGCCTCGTCACCCGCCTGCGCGGCGTGCACGGCTGCGCCGAGCTTCTCCAGCCCGGCGAGCAGCCCCTGGCTCAGCCGCCGGTAGCTCTCAACCACGCCGCCCGCCACACGCGCGTCGGCAGCAGGCACGGCGACTGAGTAAGTCAGCTCGTCCACATGCAGGATCGCCCGTCCCCCGCTCAGGCGGCGCACAACGTCCCAGCCGCGCGCGCGCAGACGCTCAAGGTCCACGTCGGAGGCAGGCTGCGCGTACCCCAGCGACAGGCAGGCCGGTTCCCAGGCGTAAAAGCGCAGCGTGGGCAGCGCCTGCCCGTCTCTCACCTGTTCGGTGATGGCCTCATCCATCGCCATATTGGCCGGGCCGTCGGTGGCCCCGTGCACGATCAGACGCCACGCGGCGCGCGGGTAGGGGATGGCGGTTGGTTCGTCGGGTATCATCGGCTCCTCGGAGAAAGTCGGACAGCGCAGCGGACGCCCGGCTGCCGGGCAATTGTATCAAAGCGGGGCCTGCGAGTAAAATGGCCCGGACGGAAACCCAGGCTTATCCACAGCCGTAGGATAAGAACGTGGAACAGCATGGCCGAGTATAACAACCGGAACCACCCTGTTAGAACGCCGGGACGCAGGCGCCGCCGCCGCGATCCTCTGCAGCGCGTGAAGCGCCTGTTCAAACGGCTGCCCATCCCTGGCCTGGGGCCTGTCGGGCAGGTGTTCGGCGTGATTGGCCTGCTGGTCGGGACGCTCAGCCTGAGCCTCGTGTTAGGCATTGTGTTTCGCGCGGTAATGATCAACGATGCGCTTAACCCGTTCCGTGCCCAGGCCGCATTACCGATTGCCACGCCCAACGCCACACCCAACCCCGACTTTCTCGCTCCCACCCTCGATCTCGGCAACGAGCCCGCCTGGCAGGGAACCGAGCGGGTCACCGTGCTGCTGCTTGGCGCTGATACCCGCCCATCTGAGCGCGGCGCGGCCCGCCCGCGCACTGACAGCATCATGCTGCTGATGGTCGACCCACAGGCGAAAGTTGCCAGCGTGCTGTCCGTCCCGCGCGACCTGTACGTGGAAATACCCGGCTACGGTCTGAACCGCGTCAACACCGCCTTTGTGTGGGGCGGCGGTGACCTCTCGGTGCAGACTATCCAGTACAACTTCGGCGTGCACGTCAACTACTATGCGCTCGTCGAGTTTGACGCGTTCGTGACGCTGGTAGACGAGATCGGCGGCATCGATGTGTACGTGCCGCAGACCATCTATGACTCCAGTTTTCCTGACATGAGCTACGGCTACGATCCCTTCTACATCGAGGCCGGGCAGCATCACATGGACGGCATCACGGCGCTCAAGTACGCTCGCACACGCCATACCGACAACGACTTCAACCGGGCGCGCCGCCAGCAGGATATCCTCTTTGCCATCCGCGACCGCGTGATCAGCCTCAACATGCTGCCGACGCTGGTGCAGAAAGCGCCCACGCTCTACGCCACTCTCAGCAACAGCATCGAAACCGATTTGACCCTGGAGGAGATGATCAGCCTGGCGCTGCTCGCCCAGGATATCCCGCGCGAGCGCATCCGCAGCGGCGTGATCGACAGCCGCTACGTCACCGGCTACGTGACCGCGCAAGGCGCGCAGGTCCTGATCCCCAACCGCAACGAGATCGGCGGGCTGCTGGCCGAGGTCTTCTGGCTGAACCCGCAAACCGGTGAACCAGAGGTTCCCTATGAGTGAGTTTGAGCAGCTTCCCCTGTTCGATGAGGAGCCAGAGCGACCACTGGCCGGGCCTCCGCCCGCGCTGCCGGTGCAGGGTGCGCTGCGCTCCGACACCCCGCTTGACCAGGCGCTTCAGGGTTACCTCGTCGCGCTGCGCATGAGCGGCGCATCGCCCCACACCGTCAAGGCCTTCAAGAGCGACCTGAACCTGCTGGGCGGGTGGGCCGGGGAGAAGACTCCGGTCGGCGAGTTTTCAACCGACCGCCTTCACAAATTCCTGCACTGGATGCTCACCGAGCGCAGCCAGCCGTGCAGCCCCAAGACCTACGCTCGCCGTGTGACGACGCTCAAGAACTTTTTCGGCTACCTGCTTGAGCAGGGCGCGATCCCTCACGACCCGTCTACCGCGCTGATCCAGCGCCCGGCCAGCAGCCCGCTGCCAGAGGTGCTGGCCGACGACGAGGTCAGGCGCGTGCTGGAGGTGACCCAGGCGCAGCGCGCCGATGCCGAGAAGCCTGACGCGCGCCCGCACCTGCTCGTTTCCCTGCTGCTGCAAACCGGCATCAAGAAGGGCGAGTGCATGACGCTCAGCCAGCAGCACCTGGAGCGCGACGGCCCCGACGGGCCGTTTATCTGGGTGCGCTACGCCAGCCCTAAGATGCGCTTCAAGGAGCGCAAGATACCGGTGGAGGCTGCCTGGCTGGACGTGCTCGATGAGTACCTGGCCCAGCGCCAGCCTTCCGGCGTGATCTTCGACTGTACTGCTCGCAATCTGGAGTACGTGCTGCGCGATGTGGCGACCGCCGCCGGGGTCGAGGGCGGCGGGATGTCCTTCGAGGGGCTGCGCTGGACGTGCGCCTACCGCGACTTCCGCAGCGGCATGAAGCCCGACCTGCTCCGCCAGAAGCTCGGCCTCAGCCGCATCGCCTGGCGCGACACGAGCAGCCGCCTGGAGCAGCTCGTCAAGGAGATGGGCGAAGGCCAGTCCCCTGAGGGCAACCCCTCAGCTTGAGCCGAACGACGTCACGCGGCAGATCAGCCCCTTCAGGTAGCGCCCTTCGGGGAACGAGAGCATCACCGGGTGGTCGGCTGGCTGGGCCATCCAGCCCACGATCTGCGCCTGCACCCCGGCGTCCACGCTCGCCCCAAACACGATCTTCTGGAACAGGTCGGGGTCGACCTGCGACGAGCACGAGAAGGTCATCAGCCGCCCGCCCGGCCTGAGCAGTTGGAAGGCCAGCCAGTTGATATCCTTGTAGCCGCGCGCTGCCCGCTCAACCTGCCCGGCGCTTGCCGCGAAGCGGGGCGGGTCGAGGATGATCAGGTCGAAGGTGCGCCCCTCGTCGCGGTAGATGCGCAGTTGTGCAAAGACGTCCGCGTTGACCGTCTCGACCTTGACGCCCTCCAGTCCGTTGAGCGCCATTGTCTCGCGCGCGGCATCCAGCGCAGGCTGCGAGGCATCGACGTTGACCACCGAGGCCGCCCCGTTGCGTGCCGCGCACGCGCTGAAGCTGCCGCTATACGCGAAGCAGTTAAGCACGTCGCCCCCCGCCAGCGCGGGGTCGGCCAGCAGCCAGCGACGGCTGTCGCGCTGGTCGAGGTAGAAGCCGGTCTTGTGCCCGGCATACACATCGACCGGGTACTGCATCCCGTGTTCGGTGATGACGAGCGGGTTAGGGGGGGCTTCGCCCCACAGCAGGCCGGTCTGCTCGGCCAACCCTTCCTTGCCCCGCACGTCCACATCGCTGCGCTCGAAGATGCCCGCCGGATGCAGCAGATCGGCCAGCGCCTCGACGATCAGGCCCTTGTGCATCTCGATGCCCAGCGTGAGCGCCTGCACCACCAGCGTACCCCCGTACTTGTCGACGATCAGCCCCGGCAGGCCGTCGCTCTCGGCGTTGACCAGCCGGTAGGCGGTCACCTCGCCCCCTGCTGCCAGCTCCTCGCGGGCGGCGATGGCCCGCGCCAGCCGCACCCGCCACCAGGCCGGGCCGATTGCCTCGCTTTGTTCCCAGGTCAACACGCGCACGCGGATCTGTGAGTGCGAGTTGTAATAACCCCGCGCCAGGAACCCGCCCCGGAAGTCGCGTACCTCGACGATCTCACCCGGCTCGATCTCGTCCAGCTTCGTCCGCACCGGGTCGATGGAGCCTGAGAACACCCAGGGATGGTATTGCAGCAGCGACTTCTCGCGCCCCTGCTTGACGATCACGATCCCGCTTCTGGCCATGTTTGCTCGCTGGTTGTCTGATTCGCTCTGGAGCGCACAGGGGACTTATGGCCCTTCTGTGCCCTTTGTGTCCTTTGTGGACTCAACCTCTCGCCTGCTGCGCCGGGCTTAACCCTCCACCAGCGCCCGCAGCCCGGCCTCGTCGATGACTGCCACGCCGAGCTGGTTGGCCTTGTCCAGCTTGCTGCCCGCGCTTTCCCCGGCCACCACGTAGCTCGTCTTGCCGCTCACGCTGCCCGTCGCCCGGCCACCGTGCGCCTCGATCAGCGCGGTCGCCTCCTCGCGCGTCAGGTTCGGCAGCGTGCCGGTCAGCACGAAGGTCATCCCGGCCAGCTTATCCGACGCCTGCGCCCTCTCTTCCGCTTCCAGCCGCACGCCGCCCGCGCCCAGCCGCTCAACCAGACGGCGGTTCCACTCGTCGGCGAAGAACTCGACAACCGCGCCAGCCGTATGCGGGCCCAGGCCGGGGATGGCTTCAAGCGCCTCTTGTGAAGCGTCCATCAGCCCGTCCAGCGACGGGATGTGTGCCAGGATCAGCTCGGCCACCGTGCCGCCCACCCCCCGGATGCCAAGCGCCGTCAGCACGCGCGGCAGCGGGCGCGCCCGGCTGGCGTCTATCGCATCGAGCAGGTTCTGCGCCTTCTTCTCGGCGAAGCCTTCCAGGCTGAGCAGGTCATCGGCGGTGAGAAAATACAGGTCGGCCACGTTCCTGACCAGCCCGGCGTCCACAAGCTGCCGCACGATGCGCTCGCCCAGCCCCTCGATGTCCATCGCCGAGCGCGAGACGAAGTACTCAATCGCCCGCACCTGGCGTTCCGGGCAGTCCGGGTTTGAGCAGTAAGTGGCAACCTCGCCCTCATGCCGCACGGCGGGCGAAGCGCAGTACGGGCAGCGCTCCGGCGGCCTGATCGGCCTCTCGCTCCCGTCCCGCAGGTCGGCCACCGGCCCGACGACGTAAGGGATCACCTCCCCCGACCGCTTGACGATCACCGTATCGCCCAGGCGGATGTCCTTGGCAGCCACGTCCTCGAAGTTGTGCAGCGTGGCCTGTTTGACCGTCACGCCGCTCACCTCGACGGGTTCCAGAATGGCGTAGGGGATCAGCACCCCTGTCCGCCCTACGTTGACGCCTACGTCGAGCAGCTTGGTCGTGCGTTCCTCGGCAGGGAATTTGTGGGCGATCAGCCCGCGCGGGTCCTTGCCCACCACGCCCAGCCCGGCCTGGGTCGCCAGGTCGTTGACCTTGATCACCAGCCCGTCGATCTCAAAGTCGAGGCTGCGCCGCTTCTCGTCCCACTCGTCCAGGTGCGCGATCACCGCATCCAGGTCGGCCAGGTGGCGCGAGTGCTCCAGCATTACCGGGAAGCCAAGCCCGGCCAGGTAGTGCAGCACTTCCCATTGTGTGGACGGCAGTTCGCCCTCGCCGCCCAGAATCTGGTAGCAGGCCAGGTCGAGCGGGCGGCTGGCCGTGATGCGCGCGTCGAGTTGGCGCAGCGACCCAGCCGCTGAGTTGCGCGGATTCACAAACGGCGGCTCGCCGTTCTCAACACGCTGCCGGTTCAGCGCCTCAAACACCGGCAGCCGGAAGAATGCCTCGCCGCGCACCACCAGGCGCGCCGGGGGCAGGGGGCCATCGGGGCTGGCGGGGATACGCAGCGGCAGCCGCCGGATCGTGCGCAGGTTCGGCGTCACGTCCTCGCCGACCACCCCGTCGCCGCGCGTCGCCCCCTGCACAAAGACCCCGCCCTCGTACGTCAGCACGACCGACAGGCCATCGAGCTTCGGCTCGATGACGTAGTCCAGTTCCGTGTCCGGCGGCAGCAGCTTGCCGATGCGGGTGCGCCAGGCGCGCAGGTCGTCAGGGCTGAAGGCGTTCGCCAGGCTCAGCACTGGCGCGATGTGCTGCACCTTCGGCAGATCGCTGCGCGGCACGGCGTCGATGCGCTGGGTAGGCGAATCGGGCGTTGCGAGTTCCGGATGCGCTTCCTCAAGCTGGCGCAGTTCGTGGAAAAGCGTGTCGTATTCCGCGTCGGTGATGACCGGCGAATCCAGCACGTAGTACCGGTATGCGTGGGTGTGGATCAGTTCGCGCAGTTCGGCTGCGCGCTCGGCAGGCGCTTGATCGACCATCGGTTCACGGCCCCTGCGGGCCCCGGTTCTGGTTGGGTGCGGGCGTCCCCTGGATAAGAACGACTTCTTCGAAACCCAGAGCGCGCAGCAATCCCTCAACATACAGATCGGCGTTGCGTTGGGCCAGGTCCAGGATGCCGTCCTCCAACGCAGCCTCCAGAATGGAGCGCTCAGCTTGCTGCCGCGCCAATGTCTCCAGGTCGATCTGCTGGCCAAGCAGCCCCGTCTGCCGGTCGTAGACGTAGGTATTCTCGTTGTTGAGCGTGGCAACGAATATCTCGGCAGCGGGCACGGTGACGTATACCGCCGTCCCCACCACCTGAACATCCTCCCGCTGCAGGCGGGCCAGGTCAACCCCGGCGATCACCTGCCCCTGGGCTACCAGCAGCAGCCGGTCGCTGAACAGGAAGCCGAACGGCCCTTCGCCGCTCTCGGCGGTGATCACCTTCTCGATGGTGTAGGAGGCCGTCTCCAACCGGCTCAGCGACTGCACCTGCCGTATGATCGTCGCCGGGCTGGCGATGATGGTCGGAGTCGGATTGAGCACCTGTTGCACCTGCGTGCTCACTGCTCCCGGCAGCCCGGTGACAGGCCGCGTCAGCGATAGAAAGGTATCCACTGCGATGAAGCCAACCACGACGATCACCAGCAGGATCGCCAGCAGGATCAGCGTGTTCAGCCAGCGATTGGTATTGCGCTCGCGGATTGGTGGTCTGGGGGTGTTATCTTGTTCTTCCATGCTCGCCTCCCGAACGTGTTCCATCCAGTCTGGTTACCGCCCCGATCATAGCACAAATGTCCTATCTGCGCGATCCGGGCGGGCCGGTCAGGTTGGCATCCCCCGCCGCTAAGAGATGATCTCAACCGTGTGATCCACAACCAGAAGATCGGGACGGTTATGCTCGATCCAGGCAACGACGTTCTCCAGCACGCTCTCGGCGTGCACCGCCGAGGTGGAGACGACCGCCACGCCGAGTGCCGCCGACTGCCACACATCGTGCAAGGCAACCTCGCCGCACGAGACGTTGAACTGCCGGTGCACGCGCGCGCTCAACCCCTTGAGGACGCTGCGTTTCTGCTTGAGCGACTGGATACCGGGCAGGTTCAGCTCAATAATGCTTGTGCCGATGACCATGCCGAGCATTCTACCATGATGGCCTGCTGCGGAGAAACTGCCTGC
>JAANMU010001435.1_pt1 | contig 21563 bp, 24 predicted proteins | sample 7279701 | NCBI WGS metagenome assembly JAANMU01 (sample SAMN14094539, study PRJNA606508) | bioreactor metagenome | isolation source: A lab-scale SPAN reactor treating ammonium-rich wastewater day 57 | place: Ireland: Galway | collected 2017-03-13 | reverse complement strand
AAACGTACTGAGCAGGTAATCGGTGTACAGTTCTAATTGGGCTTTGTCCATGCTCCAATCTTATCCGATTTTCCAACTGCTCTCTGCGTAACATCAGTTGTTAAAGCAACACGTCTTTGTGACGCCGAAACGCCCTCCTATTTCAGGAGGGCGTTTCGTGTATAATTCCAGTGCCGAAGGAGGGAATTGAACCCTCATCCCCGCAAGGGGACACGAGTTTGAGTCGTGCGCGTATGCCAGTTCCGCCACTTCGGCTTGGACGTTAGAGAACGTCCGCTATTTGCGTAAGGCGCTCTCTAGCGACACAGTATAACAAACCATCTCCAACAAGGTCAAGTGGCGGATTGTCAATCCGTCCAACAAAACATGAAACTCGGAATCATCGGTCTCCCCCAATCTGGAAAAACCACCCTCTTCAACGCGTTGACGCGCGGTAACGCGCCCACCACCGCCTCGGCGGGGCGCATCGAAATCCACCAGGCAGTGGTGGACGTCCCCGACCCGCGCGTGGACAAACTCTCCGCCATGTTCAACCCGCGCAAGACCATCTACGCCAAAGTGACGTACGCCGACATCGCGGGACTGGAAGCGGGCGCGGCCAAAACGGGCATCTCAGGCCAGTTGTTGAACGCGCTCTCGCAGATGGAGGGATTCATCCACGTCGTCCGCTGTTTCGCGGACGACAACGTGCCGCATCCGCTGGAGAGCGTGAACCCCGCGCGGGATGTGGAGACGATGGCGGGCGAACTCCTGCTCAACGACCTCGTGGCTGTGGAGCGCAAGTTGGAACGCCTCGTGGAGGAACGCAAAAAGGGCGGCACGGATAAAGCCCTCAACGCGCGTCAGACGGAATTGTTCGAGCGGCTGCACAAGAGACTATCCGATAGCCAGCCTTTGCGCGGCATGGAGTTCAACGCCGAGGAACAAAAGGAACTCGCCAGTTTCGGCCTGTTGACGCGCAAACCCATCCTGACCGCGTTCAACCTCGGCGAGGGACAGTCCGCGCCGCAGATCGAGGCCGACCATCCGACGGTGGCGTTGCAGGGCAAACTCGAAATGGAGATCGCCCAACTCCCGCCCGAGGACGCGGCCGTGTTCATGCAGGAATACGGGATCGAAGAACCCAGCCTCAACCGCATGATCCGCCTGTCGTACGACCTGTTGCAGCAACAGTCCTTCTTCACGGTGGGCGAGGACGAGGTGCGCGCCTGGACCGTCCGACGCGGCGCGGGCGCGCAGGAAGCGGCGGGAGCCATCCACACCGATTTGCAGAAGGGATTCATCCGGGCGGAGGTGGTGGCCTACGACGACCTCGCCAGCCTCGGGTCAATGAATGAAGCGAAGGCCAAAGGGAAGTTACGGCTCGAGGGAAAGGAATATCCCGTCAAAGATGGGGATATTGTCCACATCCGTTTCAACGTATAATGAGCGTGGAAGTGGCGCAATCGCTTTTCTCATCCGGAGGATGCCATGTCTCGTTCAAACCGCCGCCCGATTTTGACGTTGGGGGTTGTCCTGTTCATCGTCACGCTGGCGTGTTCCATTTCGCTGGGACCGGCCGCCAGCCAGCCCCCCACGCCTGACGCCACCCGCATCGCGCTGGAAGTTCAGGGGACGACTATGGCGCTGCAATTGACGCAGGCCGCGCTGAACGCCCAAACCGCGCCTACTCAGCCGCCGCCGGTCACCGTCGTCCAGCCCACAGACGCGCCGCTCCAGCCGCCGCCCACCATCCAACCGACGCCCACGCAGGATTTGCAGGCGCGCATGAGGTCGGCGAAAATTCTGGCCTACGAGGATTCGATGGGCGCGTTCCTCCAGCCGTGGGTGAAGCCCACGCTGGACTTGATGGGGTTGAACGTGACTTACACCGCAGACATAGGCGACCTGCTGGATTATCTCAATTCGGGAACGCGGTGGGACTTGATCATCATCGCGGCGGAAAGCCGTTCGAGCGTGCAGGGCGAGTTTTGGGATGTGATCGTCCCCAAGGTGACGCGCGACAAGACCGCCCTCATTGTGGAACTCTGGTATCTCTCGGACACCGCCAATGGCCGCATCGCCCAGTTGACCTCGAAGTGCGGGATTCGCTTCCAAAAGGAGCGCTCTGCGGGAGATCTGTCAATCTACACCCTTCATCCCGAACATCCCGTGTTCACCACGCCCAACAGCGGGTTCAGCCTGACCAATTACGTGGGACATTGGGATGACAAGGGCGGCGATTACATCCAGACGACGGGCGGCGACGCGGTCATCCTGGCGGGCGGATTCCCGAAACGTTCCTCGGACTACGGGCTGCTCGCCACCTGTATCGAGGGCCGCGTCATCATCCAGACCTTTTCGGACCACGACTACCACCGCGAAGATATCCAGGCGTTGTGGGAGAATTACGTCACCTGGGTGTTGACGAATCACTTCGCGGTCATGCCGCCGTAGAATGCCAATCTTTATTCGCAGATTTCACAGATCGAGAAAAAGAAAAATCAGCGAAATCATAAAATCTGCGGATGATCTTAATTTCAGGAGACGCTCACCCATGCCCTACAAACTTTCTCCCTGGTCGCTCGCCGACCTCTTCCCGTCCATAGACAGCCCCGAACTGGAGTCCGCCTTCGACCAGATCGAAGAGCAGGCGGCTGCTTTCGAGGGCGCGCGCGGCAAACTGCGCGCCGACATGCCCGCCGACGAATTCATCCACATCGTCCAGACTTCCGAGGAGATGGCGCGCCTCGCGCACAAACTGGGCGCCTACGCGGGCCTCGCTTTCGCGGCGGATACCCAGGACCAGTCCGCGCTGACCCTGCAAGCGCGCGTCCAGCAGTTCATGGCAGAGATCGGCAACCGCACGCTTTTCTTCAGCCTGTGGTGGAAGGGACTGGAAGACGCCGAGGCCCAGCGCCTGATGGACGCCAGCGGCGGCTACCGTTACTACCTCGAAGAGATGCGTCACTTCAAACCGCACACGCTCTCCGAACCCGAAGAGAAGGTCGTCAACATCAAGGACGTGACCGGCTCCAGCGCGCTGGTGAATCTGTACGACTCGATCACGAATCGCTACGTCTTCAAATTCAAAGTGGACGGCAAGACGGAAGAGCTGACGCGCGGACAGTTGATGAACTACGCCTACAGCCCCGACCCGAAGACGCGCGCCGCCGCGTACCGCGAACTGTTCCGCGTGTTCGGCAACGATGGTCCCATCCTCGGGCAGATGTACCAGACGCGCGTCCGCGATTGGTACAACGAGGGCATTACGCTGCGGAAATTCAAATCGCCCAACTCCGTCCGCAACCTGTTCAACGACGTCCCCGACGAAGCGGTGGACGCGCTGCTCGACGCGGCGCGCAAAAACGCGCCGGTCTTCCAGAAATTCTTCAAGGTCAAAGCCAAACTGCTGGGGATGAAGAAACTTCGCCGCTACGACATCTACGCGCCCACCACCGCGTCGAAGAAAAAATATTCGTTCGACGCAGCCGCGCAGATGACGCTCGAATCGTTCAGCGCGTTCACGCCCGAATTCGGCGCGCTCGCCCGCCGCGTCTTCGACGAGAATCATCTCGACAGCGAAATCCGCCGCGGCAAACAGGACGGGGCGTTCTGCGCCTCGGTCGTCCCGGAGATGACGCCCTACGTGAAGGTCAACTATCAGGGCAGCGCGCGCGACATCGCGACTCTGGCGCACGAACTCGGTCACGCCATCCACGCCATGCTGGCTTCGCACCACAACCTCTTCACCTTCCATTCGTCCCTGCCGCTCGCGGAGACCGCCTCCACGTTCGGCGAGATGATGCTGATTGACCGTATGCTGGCGGAGGAGAAGAACAAAGCCGTCCGACGCGACATCCTCTACCGTCAGGTGGACGACTCCTACGCCACCATCGGACGCCAGGCCTGGTTCGCCCTCTTCGAGCGCGCGGCCCACGACGCGATCATGAAGAACGCCAGCGTGGACGAGGTCTCGCGGATCTATTTCGAGAATCTCAAGGAGCAGTTCGGCGACGCGCTCGATCTCGCCGATGAGTTCAAGTGGGAATGGGTCGCCATCCCGCACTTCTATCACACCCCGTTCTACGTCTACGCATACGCGTTCGGCAAATTGCTGGTGCTTTCGCTCTACAAGCAGTTCAAGGCGGAGGGTGAATCGTTCAAGCCGAAATACCGCAAGATCCTCGCCGCGGGCGGATCGGAAGCGCCCGCAAAAATCCTCGCGGAGGCGGGCATTGACATCCGCTCGGCAGAGTTCTGGCAGGGCGGCTTCGACGTGATCGCGGAGCAGGTGGAGGAACTGGAGACGCTGTAGGGAAGAGAGAGCAGTACTTTTAGAAACCCGTTTTCTCGCAGAAAACGGGTTTCTGGATTAAAGAGGCGTTGCGCCTTTTTGATTCTCTGGATAAATGATATAATGACGGAAATCATACGTCATATGATGGGCGTTTTCCGTCAACGTGGAAGGGAGTTTCCATGCTCGCATCTCTGTTTGGATCGAAGACTGCCGAGCGCGTGTTGATCTTTCTCTTTGCGCGGGAAGAAGGTTATGCCCGCGAAATTGCGCGTTTTTATGGATCCGATCTCAAATCCGCCCAAAATCAATTGGATAAATTCGAAGCCGCGGGCATTCTTTCCAGCCGCGCGGTGGGACGGACGCGTCCGTATATGTTCAACCCGCGCTACCCATTTCTGCCGGAGTTGAAATCTCTTTTGGAGAAAGCGTTGACGTTCTATCCCGAAGAGGAGCGTGAGAGATTGGTTATGAATCGTCGCAGGCCGAGGGGAAAGGGAAAAGCGTTGTGAAGAAAATCCAGAAAATGAATTTGGCCGAACTGGCTGCATATGTCCAAACTCAATTGCACGCAGAAGGGATCGAACTCGTCTTATCAGGCGGCGCAACGGTTTCATTATATAGCGGCAACAAATATGTTTCGAAAGATGTGGACCTGGTTAATGTGAAATTTGCAAAGAGAAGCCGGGTCAAAGCCGCGATGGAAAAGATGGGCTTTCAGGAGAGCGGGCGTTATTTCCAGCATCCCGAAACCAGGTTCTTTGTGGAATTTCCTGACGGTCCGCTTTCGGTGGGAGAAGAGCCTGTGAAGGAAATCAAAGATGTCGAATTGACGACGGGAACGCTGCGAGTGATCTCTTCTACGGATTGCGTCAAAGATAGATTGTGCGCGTATTATTTTTGGAACGATCAGCAAGGACTGGCCCAAGCGGTGATGGTGGCAAAGCGGCAAAAGGTGGACCTCGACGAGATTAAACGCTGGTCGAAAGCGGAGGGGAAACTAGAGGAATTTGAAGTCTTCAGGTCTAAATTGAGCTAGAGCGTGGAGCGCCGTGCTTTTTTGATTACGATTCTTGCGCGGTATAATTTGGACAGGCGAACGTTACGGAAGACCCCGATTTCGAATGGAACGAAGAAAAGGCGAAAGCCAATCTCAAGAAGCATGGCGTCAGTTTTGTAGAAGCCGCGACGATTTTCAACGACCCTCGGCTTGCCACGATTTCCGACCCTGATCATTCAGAAGATGAAGACCGCTATGTTTCGATTGGCATGTCTGCGGTCATGCGTTTGTTGTCTGTGGTTCACGTCTTCCGAAAAGAGAAACATCGTTTGATCAGCGCTAGAAAAGCGACCAAAACTGAGAAAGAAAGATATGAAGACCACTAAAAAGAAACAAGAACAGGATGATGAAATGCGCGCTGAATATGATTTCAGCAAAGCCCAGCGCGGAAAATTTTATCGCCCGTTGGATAAGGGTTATACCGTCCGTGTGACCAAAAAGGATGGGACGGTGGAAGTGAACCACTACGCCCTAGTTGAAGGGACCGTGTTGCTCGCGCCCGATGTGAAGGAATATTTTCCCGATTCCGAATCGGTGAACGAGGCGCTGCGGTCATTGATCCAACTAGCCAACAAGGTTCCTGCACGAAAATATAAACAAACCCGCTCCGCCGCATATCAAGTCGCGGAGAGAAAATGAGCGACAAAAGGACTCTGGCAACCCAGAGTCCTTTTTTTGTCGTCCTTCGACTTCTCATGGTAGGAGCGCCGCGCCTTGCGGACATCCCATTTACGGCGCGGCGAAGACGACCGACCAGTAACCGTCCAACTGGCTTTTATCGTAGAACGCGTAACCCACGCCGATCTCGGTGACTTTATCGTTGAGGATGGCGGCGCGATGGATGAAGTCGCTCATCCACCATTGGACCGCGGCGTCGGGCGTCCCGCCGTATTGCGGAGGCTGGGCGTAGATGTTTTCGAGCGCGACGGAATAAGAGTAGCCTGCGGCGGTGACGCGCGCTCCCACGTTCGAACCGTCTGAGCCGACGTGGCTGAGGAAATTGTGGCAGGCCATATCCGCCGCGTGACTCTGCGCCGCGGCTGTGAGTTGGACGTTGAGGACGAGCGCGGCGAGTCCGTTCGCGGCGCGCTGTGAATTGATCAGCGCGAGAGCCTGGCTGACGAAAGCGGGATTGGGCGTGTAGGCGCAGGGAGCGTTGGCCGCCGTCGGCGCTGCGGTGGGGACGCTGCCGCCCGGGAGGGTGGGAATTTCGACCGCGACTGTTTTGCCCACGATAATCGAAACCCAGAGATATTTCCCCCCGTCCACGGGGATCGGGACGTTGTTGCCGTCGCGTAGTTCGAAGTTTCCGAGGAACGCGCCGTCCCGCGCGGGCGCGGCCAGGTCCACTGAAATGTCGGCGGTTTCATTGGGCGGAGTGTAGGGCAGGGGGATGGAGTCCGGCGCGTCCATCTCTTCGCCGTTGGCGAACACGAGCGCGTACCCTTGCGTCCACGCGCAGGAGCCGTTGTTGCGCACCCGCCAGACTTTGGTAAATGTCTCGCCCGCGTTGAAGGGCGTGTTATCCGGCACGGTCACGTCGGCTTCAAAAGCCGCGCTGTTGCTGCAATTGGGCGCGTTGGTGGGGATGACCGCCAGCGGCGTGTTCGTCGGCGTGACGGCGGACGCGGCTGTGGACGCGGCAGTGGAGGCGGTAGAGGCAGCCGTGGACGCGACGGATGGCGCGGCAGTCGGCGCGGCGGCGGAGGGGGCGGCGGGTTTGCCGCCGCATCCGACCAATAAAACTGCGCATACAAGAGCGACAAGAATCTTTTTCATGGTTCATCCTTTCATTAGACCTTATCGGGATGATGCAAACTGCAAAGTGGGGTTGTGGAGGGCGCAGATTTTCGCCAATTTCCCCCGGAGTTACTCCGGCCTGATCTGCGGATCATATCCGATGACGGGAGCCGGTCAGAACATCATCCATTGCCCGCGGGCGCGTTCGAACGCGTCGCTTTGGATCTGCTCTTCGAACGCGTCGCGGTTGAGCGCGGCCATTTCGGCCAGGGCGCGCGCCAGCCGAAACTTGACAAAGCGGATCCCGTGCAAGCGCGCCGCCAGCGCGGGATCGCGGCTGATCTTATAGGCAAGCAGCGAGGCGCGTCCGCCGGGGATGACGACCAGCGTCCGCTCGCGCGGGTACGCGCTCCGCGTCACCGCCTCGTCCATGATGGCCGAGGCTTTCAGATGGAACGCGTACGCCGACGTCTCTCCCGCCTCCCAAACCAGCCTGCGCTCGTCGAGACGGTTCGTGCGGAACTCCAGCCGTTCGCCGATGACCTGGAGCAGGTCCGCCATCTGACTTAACTCCGCCTTCCGCGCCGATGGACGATCCTCGGCCCGCAACTTCCATTGACCTTCAACCTGTTCCGCGTACGAAACCAATACCTCGCCGACGAGTCCCAGCGAGGGCGCAAGCAGCCCGGGGAAGCGCGGCGAAAGATCGCGCAGGACGTCTTCGAGCGTGCAGTTGGAGCGTTCGACCAGAAATTGGACGACGGCCATTTCCACGCGGTCGCTGAGCGGTTCCGCCGACTCGACCTCGGGCGCGAGTCCCCACAAACCGGTGTCCGCGCTTTCGCCGCCGCGATAGCGGACGAGGGTCTCGTCGCCGAGCAGGGACTCCTGCACGGTTTTGGCGGCCTCGCGGATGACCTCGTCTTCGGGCTGGCGCGCGCCGATGAGCGCGTGGTCCGCCGTCAGCGCGACGAGGGCCGCGGCGTGCAGGGGCAGGTGGAAGGTCGGTTCGCCGCGGGCGGAGAGATGAGTCCGAATGGCCGCGCGCACCGAGGTCGGGTCGGTTTTGCCGCGGGCGCGCGGGAGGCGTTCGCCGCGCGTCCACGTGATCTGCGCGGCGTCGTGCTGGGTCCGCATGGCGAATCCCGCGAGGTCGAATCCGTTGACTTCGCCCGCGGCCAGCGCGGCGGTGAGGAATCCCGCCTCGGGCTCGGGGACGAGCGTGAGGCAGGGCGCGCCGAGTTTGAGCAGGTCGAAGATGTGACGGAAGGCGTTTTGCAGCGCCTCGAGGTGCCAGCCCCAATCGTAGCGGCGGCGGCGCAGGACGAGGTGGAACGGCTCGGCGCCTTCGCTTCCCCACAGCCAGCCTGCCCAGAGCGCGCAGAGCGTCCAGTAGGCCTGGTTGGGACGCGGCAGCGCCGTGAGGATGGCCGTGACAGGCGACTCTTTCACGATGGGGGCGAAGTCGGCGACGCGGCCCTCGTAGAGGAGGATGCCGCCGCTCTCGGGGATTTTCTTCGGCCACAACGCGACGGGGACGGCTTCCTCCTGCGCGGCCCATTCCGAGACGGCGTCTTCGAGCGCCATCCAGACGTTGTTCTCGCGGAATTCGTTCGAGACGGCCAGCTGCTTTGGGCGCGGGCGTTCGTTGTTCACGCTCCACAGGTTGTTGACGCGGTCGCACGCGGAGAGGAAAAGCGCGCTGAGGGCGCGTCGTCGTTCGGGGGTGACGCCCGGCGCGTCGAGGCGGTTGATGAGCGTGGCGAGCGCGTAGATGGCGCGCGGCTGGTAAACGGCCAGCGCCTCCTCCGCGAACTCGCGGTCGGGGTCGTTGGACGGGGCTACGCGTTCGAGCAGGCGGGCGCGGTGAAGTCCCGCGCTCTCGGCGATCTTGCGGGCGCGCTCCACGTCCGCTTCGGCCGCGGGGCGTTCGCCCGAGTCGTTGCAGGCGGGGCAATCGTAGCGGCGGGCGTAGGGCGCGTCTTCGCCTTTTTTCCAGAGGAAGGCGCGGGCGGGAATTTCCTGTCCGCAGTTGGCGCATTGAGTGAGGTAGAGAGATTGCAGGTGTTGTTCAAGTCGTTCGTCCCCCTTTTTGGATATTGCCAGGTCGGCCAGCGCGGCGTTCAGTTCGGTTTCGGTCGGAGGCGCGGCGGTCATCTCGAGCAGGAAGCGCGCGATGGGGTTGTTCGCCGTGACGAGGACGCGGTATCCGCTGCGCGCGGCCTCGACGGCGAGGCGGGGCGCGCTCCCGAACGGGTCGAGTATCCAGCCTTCCTTCGACGCGCGCGGCGGAAGCCATTCGGCGGCGATCCCGTCTTCGAGCGGAGGCAGGAAGCGGGAGAGAGGTCCGTCGCGGGCGGGGAAGCGCCCAACGATAAAGGGAGTCTCGAGCGCGTTCATGGGAGAAGTATAACCTGAAGGGTCAGGTTTTTTCAAGAAGTCCGGTCTTTGTTTTTTCTGCGCCGCGCGGCCAGTTCGCCCAGCCGCATGGAGGATAACTGGCTGGCGACCAGGCCGATGACGAAGAAGATCAACCCGCTGACGATGGCGAGCATGGCTCCCACGCTCACGCCGCGGTCGAGCAGCAGGATCGGCGTACCCCAGACGATTCCAAACGCGAAGCAAATGGCCGAGAGCGAAAGGAAGATCTTGAGCGGGTTGAAGAGCATCATCAGGTTGAGGATTTCCATCACCGTTTCGGCGGCTGTATAGGCGCTGATGGTGCTTTTCCCCTTTTTGCGCAGCGCGACACGGATGGGATGTTCGAGGACGAGGTCTTTCTGGTTGAGGAAGGTCAACACGATCACGTCGCTGAAAGCCATCGAATCGGGGCAGACGTGCAGGTAAGCCTGGACGAGTTCCGTCCGATAGAGTTTGAAGCCCGAGTTGAGGTCCTGGATGGGAAGCGGCATGAGCATACGCGTGAAGAGGCGGATGAGCGACTTGCCGAATTCGCGATACCAATTCGATCTGTGGAACGGGACGCGGCGTCCCACGACGAGGTCGGCGTCGCGTTCCACCGCGACCTGGAAGAGGCTCAGGATATCTTCCGGGTCGTGCTGGCCGTCGCCGTCAATGGTGACGGCGTAAGGCGTGTCGGCCGCCAGCAGGCCGGTCTTGAGCGCGCCGCCGTAGCCGCGGTTGACTTTATGGCGGATGACGCGCACGGCGGGAGGCCGGGCGCGGCTTTCGAGCATCTGTCCCGAGTCGTCGCGCGAGCCGTCGTCCACGAAGACGACCTTCCAGCCGTGGTTTTCAGAAAATTCGAGCAGGCGCGGCAGGAAGGCCGGCAGGGACTCGGCCTCATTGTAAACGGGGACGACGACGGTCAACGCGGGAAGCGGTTTCATGGATGGACGCAAGTATATCATTCCAATTTCCGTTAATAATGTTACAATCCCCATATCTCGTCTCTTCATGGAGATTGACGGAACATATGGCGTTCCTCGAGCGAATCCTCATTGTCGAAAGCGACCCCGACATCAGCGACCTGATCGCCCGTCAGGCGTTGAAGCCGTTGGGCTATCCGGTGGATGTCGTGACGGACGCCGGCGCGGCCATCCGGCAGGCGCTTCAGACTCCCCCCGACCTGGTCATCGCCAACCTGAATTTGCCCGGCCTCAGCGGAAAAGACCTGCTGGTGGCGCTCTCCTCGCAGGGGACGCAGGCGCCGTTCATCGTCATCGCCGAGAAGGGCCGGGAGCAGGACGTGATTCAGGCCTTTCGCCTCGGCGCGGCAGACGTGCTGCTCTGGCCCGCCCGCGACGCGGAGGTAGTCTCGGCAGTGGAACGAGCGCTGACCCAGGTGCGCGAGTCGCATGCCCGCCGTCGTCTCGATGAGCAACTGAAGGCCGTCAACGAAAACCTGCAACGCAAGGTGCGCGAGTTGACCTCGATCGTTTCCATCGGCAGGGCGGTCGTCTCCGTGACGGACCGCCGCGTCCTCTTTGAGCGCATCGTGGAAGGCGCTTTGCAGGTATCAGGCGCGGACCTCGGCTGGCTGCTGCTGGAGGATGAACGCTCCGGGCAGTTCGTGTTGACCGCCCACAGCCGCCTGCCCGAAGTCTGGGCAAAGAAAATGGGACAGCCGCTGGACGATGGCGTGAGCGGGCTGGTGGCGCTTTCGGGAGAATCCCTGCTCATCCACGGGCAGGCTCTCCGCAAACTCAAGGCGGCCGCGCTCGGCCAGGCAGCGGCAGTCACGCCCATCAAAGTCCGCGATGAAGTGATCGGGCTGATGGTGGTCGTCCGCAAGGCGCCGCAGCCTTTTGGCGAGACCGAACAGACCTTGCTGGAAGCCGTGGCAGACTACGCCTCCGTCTCGCTGGTCAATGAACGGTTGTTCCGCGCCGTTCAGCAAAGCGCGGAAGCCGTCCGCGCTGACGGGAAACGACAGGGCGAAACGACGCGCGCCCTGCGCGCCGCGGCGCAAAAAGAACTGGATGGAATCCTCTACCCGCTGGGGTTGATACTGACGACCAAGACTGGTCCGCTTAACGCTGAACAGAGGCAGGCTCTTATTTCCGCCAATTCGGCCGCTCAGCGGCTGGCGGAAGTAATCCAGAAATTCCACTTGGCAGGAGAGCGATGACGCGGCCCTCCTTGATCCTGCTGGCTCTGGACGAATCGCCCTTTCTTCACCTGGGGACGCGCGCGTTACAAAGCGCGGGATACGATACCGCTGCGGCGCAGGACCGCGAAAGCCTGTCTCGAATATTGCAGGAAGCCACTCCCGCCCTGTTGTTGATCGGGCAGACTCTCGCCGGCCAATCGGGGATGAAACTGGCCGCCGAGCAGTTAGAACGATTCCCATCCCTGCCAGTCGTCCTTTACGTGGAACAAGATTCGCTGGAAATCGCAAAGGAAGTCCTGTCTGCCGGGCTGAGCGGGTACATCTTTCCGCCGCTCACCACCTCCGAAATCGTGACCGTCGTCAGGCGCAGTCTCGAGCGCGCCCGCCGTCTGGGAGACTGGGTGCGGGGCGAGGTCAAACGAACCACCGCCTCGCTCCAGCGCCAGGTGGTCGAATTCGACGCCATTTTCAACAACATCGCCGATGGCGTCGTTATTTTAGACAAGCGCTCGCGCGTCATGCTGGTCAACGACACGGCCGCGCGCACCTTTGGGGTGTCGCAGGAGGCGGTCTTTGGGCAGCCGGTTGAACAGGCTGTGCGCCATCCCGACCTGCAGTCCATGCTCGAACGCTCTGCCGAGGACGGGCTGAAATATCACGAGATCAACTTCGACGACGGGCGCGTCTTTAACGCTCACTATGCGGCTATTCCAAATATCGGCTTTGCCATCACCATCCAGGACATCAGTTACCTGAAGGAACTCGACCGCATCAAGAGCGACTTCGTTCATACCGTCTCGCACGACCTGCGCTCGCCCCTGACCTCTGTGATGGGTTATGCCGAACTCATCGGGCGCACCGGCCCTTTGAACGACCACCAGCGCGAATTCATGGCGCGCCTGCAAGCGAGCATCCGCGATATTACCGCCCTCGTCAACGACCTGCTCGACCTGGGGCGCCTTGAAGCCGGCTTCGACTCCCGCCGCGAAGTGGTACAGCTTGAAAACATCATCGGCTACACCGTCAACCTGCTGGAGGGGCAATCCCGCGCGCGCAACCAGACGATCAAATTCGAACAGCAGTCCGGCCTGCCGCCGCTGCGCGCCAATCCTTTGCGCGTGCGCCAGATGCTCGACAACCTGATCGGGAATGCCATCAAATATTCCCCGGCCGGCGGCGAGATTCACGTGAAATTACGCTCCGAAGACGGACAATTGATCCTCGAAGTGAGCGACGACGGTCCCGGCATTCCGCCCGCCGACCAGCCGCGCATCTTCGAAAAATTCTTTCGGGCCGAAAACGTTCCCGAAACCCTTCCCGGCTCCGGGCTGGGACTGGCGATCGTCAAAACCATTGTGGAAAACCATCAGGGGCGCGTCTGGGTTGAATCCACGCTGGGGCAGGGAAGTTCCTTCTTCGTCGTCCTGCCCGCCTACATTCCCCCGATTTCATAGCGCAATTTGCCGCCTGCCCGTTAAAAAAGCCTCCGCCGGGGAGAACCGGCGGAGGCATTCGCCAAAGGAGGAGACAGTGAGGAGCAAGTTGGAGGTGTCTGTGTTCCGTCTCCGCCCATATGTTAGCAGGTTTTCAAAAGTCTGACAAATCCAAATGTCACGAATAACAAGTGATGATAATCACAAAGTGTCCGTGAACGGGGGTTCGCCCCGAATGATGAAAATTTTGAATCTCGAAGTTCTACTTCGGGAAAGCTGCAAGTAGAACTTGTGGAATCCTTTTTATTTTCAAATCAGTCAGCCGTCCTTGCGGGGCAGGCGGGACAGGATGGATTGGTCCGGCTTGCGCGAGGAAGGCGGCGCGGCGCTCTCGCCGCGCCGAAGACTTTCCAATTCGCTGCTGAAACTCATCCAGTCATTCACGAGGATGACGAAATGCGGCGTCTTATCCTTGAAGAAAAACGAAGACAGGAACGCGCGTAAAAACCAGGCCGGCGCCGGCCAGCCGTTCAGTTCGAGCACGATAGCCGTGCGTCCGCCCAGCGAGAGAAGCACATCCCGCTTCCAGCCTCGCGTCTGTTTCGGCGGAAAGAGGGCGCTCATCTCGGCGGTGGTCGAACGCCGCAGGCGTTTGTGCGAAATGTTCAACCGCAGGAACGGCGTCGTCAGTCTCAAATATTTGGGGAACGTCTGCACATAAGCCATGCCCCGCATCGCCAGCAGCAACAGCGCGCAGAGCGTGATCCCCGCGCCGAGCAAGAGCATGCCTTGCCAGCGCCAGGGTTGCGACTGTCCGAGCGGGTCCTTGTAAAGCGGCCATGCCAGCGCGGCCAAAAGCAATCCCAGCGCCAGCGTCTCAGGCCACCAGCGGTTGAGGATCTCGCGATAGACGACGAGGGGATAACGGCGACCGCGGCGGGCCATGCCCTAATTCTCCTGTGGGGGGATTTCTCCCGCCTCTTTCTGGACCTCGACCGGCTCCCCGTTTAACTGGCCGATCAGCCGCCCGATCGCCTGCTCGAGGTGCTCGCCGCGCAGACTGAACGTGATGTCGCCGCGCGTCTTCTCGATGATGCCCCTCGCCAGGTCGGTCTGACGGCGCAGGCCGCTGGTGATGGCGTCGGGATAGTCCATGCTGACGAGCGCCACGTAGATGTCGTCCATCGCGAGGAGGAGTCTTTCCGCTTCCGGCGAATAGCCGTGACGCAGGATGTCCAGCGCGCGGCGGCGGAGTTCGCCTACCGTTTCGGCAAGCCCATTAAGATACGTGGCGCCGGTTACTTGTAATTCTTCGGGCGTGGGCAGCGGCTGGTTTTGGATGAGAGCGCAGGTGGCGCTGGCTTCTACGAATTCCTTGAGCGCGTCCTGGGTGTACCCCGCGTAGTACAGATCGGGATGCTCGCGCAGGTCGGCGCGCAGCCGTCCGGCGAGGGAGCGCGCCTCGGCCAGCAGGTCCGCCATCCCGTCGGTTTCGAGGCGGTGCGCGGCGCGGATGGCGAGCGAGCAGACGCGGGTCAGTCCCCGCGCGGTGGCGAGGGCGCGGTCGCGGGCCGCGGTGCGGGCGTCAAAATCCCTGCGGATTTGTTCTGCGATGGATTCGAGTTTGTGCATGTCAGTCTGCTTTATCGGCGGGCGGTTCGGGCGGCTGGTGCGGACGGAAGAGGCGCTCGGCCAGCGACGAGTTGACCGGCACGGCGATCTCGCCAAAGGCGGCTTCGTAGCGCGCCAGGTTTTCGCCGAGGGCGCGGTAGAACAGTTTCGCGCTGAGCGGCGACATGAGCAGCCGCGCTTTGACCACGGCTTTGTTTTCGCCGGGCAGGGCGTGGGCAAAGTCCATTACGAGGTCGGCGGGGGAGTGGGAGATGCGCGCCAGGTTGGCATAGACGGTATCGAGCCCGGCCGGGATCTCGAGCGCGATGGGAACGGGCTGCGGGTTGTTTGACATTCGTCCGCCTCCGCTAGAACGGGATGTTGTCTTCGGCGGGAGCGACCATGTCGCCGGCGTCCATGCCGCCCATCCCGCCTTCGCCGCCGTCCTGCCGCGAGGAGAGGAAGCGGACGATGCTGGCGGTAATTTCGAAAGAGGCGCGCGGCTGGCCGTCCTGTCCCGTCCAGACGCGCGGGCCGCCTGTGGCCTGATCGCCGGTGAGACGGCCTTCTACAAGGATCATCTGGCCCTTTTTGACATATTGGTTGCAGATTTCTGCCTGTTTGCCCCAGGCCGAAATGCGGAACCAAATGGTCTTTTTTACCTTTTCGCCGGCATTGTTTGTATACGTCTCGTTTACGGCCACCGAAAAGCTTGTGACTGCCTGTCCGGCAGGCGTGTATCGCATTTCAGGATCGCGCCCAACATTGCCGGTGATAATTACAGTTTGAAATGACATGCTTCCTCCGAATATGTTAATTGAGATGAATTTGTGTCCAGGGTTCTTCTTCGGGGTCTGGGTTGCGCATTGCGACCGATAGCGCGTCGAGGAGTTCAATCGCCAGACGGGCTCTTTGCGGAATTTTTGCGTTTTCTTCGATTCGTTTTTTAAAAAGAGAACTGCTTTTTGCGTGTCTGCCGTTCAACGATCGCCAGCGCATCCATATTGTCTCCGGCGATTATGGCGTATAAGGATGTTGAAAAGGCTCTGAAGGTATCGGTCATTTCACAACTTGTACAGGGCCCCGCCGCTCCACGGCGGGGACGGATGAAACGGGTTTATTTTACACGATAACCTTGCAGTTATTTCTTCGCTTTGGCGCCGTCTTCCGACCATTGCTGGACGAGGGCGCGTAAGTTGCGCTGGTGGAGCGCCTCGGCAAGTCCGCCCAAATGGACGCGGCTTTTTCCGCAGTCTTCGATGGCGATCCCGGCGAGGGCTTCTTCGGGGTTGCGCCGCCGCAGGGCCGCCTTCACGATTTTTTTCAGATTCGTGAGGTAGACGAGGTTTTCTTTCACCGCCGCGTCGATCTCGCCTCGCAGGATGATGTCGCCGTGTCCCTGGATGATGTTCTCCAGTCCCATGCGCCCGATCTTGCGGATGGAGGCGGCGCTGTCTTCGAGGCTGCCGTCCACCACGTAGGGCAGGGGCATGAAGGCGTCGCCCGCGAACAGGACGCGGTCCTCCTCCACCAGTACGGCAATCCCGTCGTCGCTGTGACCGAGCGCCGACATGATCGTCAGGTTCTTTTTGCCCACGCGCAGGGTCAATTCGCCCGAGGAGAAGGTCATGTGGGGGAGGACGATCCGCGTCTGGCGGAAGGCGTTGTTTTGCCGGCGCGCGGCTTCCAGCGACGGGAGGCCGCGTTCCTCCAGCAGTTCGCGGCAGCGCGCGTGCGCGATCACCGTCGCGTCGGGGAAGAAGCAATTGCCCCAGGCATGGTCGGCGTGGTAATGGGTGTTGATGATGTAGCGGACCGGCACGCTCAATTCCCGTTCGATGAAATCGCGCATGCCGATGGTTTCATCGGGCAAAGCCAGCGTGTCTATCACCACCGCCCACTGCGGCCCCACCACCACCCCGGCCGTCACCTGCGCGTAGACGTCGCTCTGGAACCAGTATACATTTTCAGAAACACGTTCGCGTTGCATATTCCATCCTTCAAAAAAAATCATGCCAAAAATAGCATGGACTGAAGATAAAGTCAAGTTATCTATACAACACCAGGCGGATTCCTCGTTTGCGCCAACCTTCGGCGCTTGACACAGAACGCCTGTTCTGGTATATTTATAGCACAAATGAGCGAGTTATGGCTCAGGAGGTTGCCATGATGATGGTGCGTAAACGAAGCGAAGAACCCAGCGAAAAACACATTCGCATCCTTGAATTTCTTGCGAAATACATGGATGAAAACGACCGCCCGCCGTCCATCCGCGAGATCTGCTCCGAGGTGGGCATTTCATCCACCTCGGTGGTCAACTACGATCTCGATCAACTGGAAAAACGCGGCTACATCGTCCGCGACGGGCGCGTCTCACGCGGCCTGCGCCTGACCGAAAAGGTCAAGGAAGTGCTGGGCGCGTTCGGCGACCTGTTCCGCATCCCGGTCCTCGGGCCGATCGCGGCTGGTCTGCCCCTCCCCGACCTCCAGCCGGGACGGACGTTCTACACCGACAACGAGTCCCACGCGGTGGAGATTGCCCGCAGCCTCCTGCCATCCAAAGAAAAAGGCAACGACCTGTTCGCCCTCGAAGTCAAAGGGGACTCGATGATAGACGCCATGATCAACGACGGCGACATTGTGGTGATGAAACCGGCCGTGGAAGCGCGCAACGGAGAGATGGTGGCGGTCTGGCTTCCCGAAAACAACGAAGCCACGTTGAAATATTTCTTCAAGGAAAAAGACCGCTACCGCCTGCAGCCCGCCAATCCCACCATGGCCCCGATCTACGTCAACAAGAACAAGCCGCTGGAGATCAAAGGCAAAGTGGTGATGGTCATCCGCAAGATGGAAACCATGAAGCAGTGACTGAATAACATAGCCGCTTTGCTCCGAATCAAAAAACGACCGCCCGAATGAGCGGTCGTTTTCGTTTTACGGATAAACCCTAGGCGAGTTCGACCACGCCGCCGGCTTCCTCGAGCTTCTTCTTGGCATCCTGCGCGGCGTCCTTGCCGACCGCGGAAAGCACCTTGCCGCCGGCCGTTTCGGCCAGGGCTTTGGCTTCGCCGAGGCCGAGGTTGGTCAACTGGCGGATGACCTTGATGACCTCGATTTTCTTGGGGCCGGCGTCTTTGATGATGACGTCGAATTCGGTCTTCTCTTCGACGGGTTCGGCGGCCGCGCCCGCAGCCGCGCCCGCGACCATCGCCACCGGGGCAGCCGCGGAGACGCCCCATTTTTCCTCGAGCATCTTGACAAGTTCGGCGGCCTCGAGCACGCTCAGTTCGCTCAGCGAGGCAACCAGGGATTCCAGATTTGCAGCCATTGTTTACAAACTCCTTGCTTGTTGTTGGTTGATTTTAGAATGTACGACTTGCATCGTCTTCGCGAACTTATGCCGCGGCGGGCTTTTCAGAATAAGCGCGTAACACCGACGCCAGCGAACGGGCCGGTTCGGCCAGAGTGCGGACCAGTTTGCCGGCCGGGGCTTGCAGCACGCCCAACAGTCGGGCGCGCGTGACCGGGAGCGGGGGCAGTTCTGCCAGGGCTTTTACCTGCGCGACGCTCAACGCCTGTTTGCCCATGAAGCCGCCTTTGACTTTGGCGAACTCCATTCCCTTCACCGCCTCGCTCAAAGCCTTGGCGGTCGCGGCCGCGTCTGTGAACGCGAACGAGACGGCGGTGCTTTTCACGAGCAACTCGGTCGGGACGCTCATCCCGCTGGCTTCGAAGGCGCGCTTTACCAGGGTGTTCTTCACGATGTGAAACTCGCCGCCAGCCTCGCGGATCTTGGCGCGGATGGCGTCCAGGTCTTTCATCTTCGCCCCGGTGTATTCCACCAGAAGCACGGCCTGGCTGCGGTTTAACCAGTCTACGTACTGGTTCAGCGTTTCTTCCTTGCGCTGTTTAGAAATGGCCAAAGGACAATCACCTCCTTTCACAAAAAAGTCTTTGCCACTCGTCGCGAGGCAAAGACTTTTTGCGCGGTCCCGCAGGGACCAATCGGCTAGTCAGTCTCCACCTGGGCAGGGGATTAAGTCCCGTTGGGGGACGCCTGCCGTCATTGGCGAAGTGGCTTGTTTAAGTCGAGCGAATCTTATTCGCTTTCCTCCAATGCCTGGGCCGCGTTGGGGTCTACCTTGATTCCAGGCCCCATGGTGGTCGCGACCGTGATGCGTTTTACGTACACGCCTTTAGCGCCCGAGGGACGCGCCTTGCGCAGGGCGTCCATCAGCGCGGTGAAATTGTCGTAGAGTTTATCTGCTGGGAACGAGGCCTTGCCGATGGAGACGTGGATATTGGCCGTCTTATCGAGACGGAATTCCACGCGCCCGGCCTTCGATTCCTGGATGGCGCGGCCGAGGTCGGCGGGAGCGACGACGGTCCCCGCCTTCGGGTTCGGCATGAGGCCGCGCGGCCCGAGCACGCGTCCGAGGCGGCCGACTTTGCCCATCATGTCGGGCGTGGCAATGGCTACGTCGAAGTCCAACATGCCGCCTTCGATTTTTTTCAAAGACTCGTCGTCGTCCGCCACCAGGTCGGCCCCGGCCTCACGGGCGGCAGCGGCGCCGTCGCCCGCCGCGAAGACGAGGACGCGCACCGTCTTGCCGAGTCCGTGCGGCAGGACGACAACGTCGCGCACTTGCTGGTCCGCCTGGCGCGGATCGAGCCCGGTGCGGATGTGGACTTCCACTGTCGAGTCGAATTTGGTGGTGGTTGTTTCGCGGGCCAGCTCCAGCGCGTCTTTGGGAGCGTAGATCTGGTCCATGTTCACTTTGGCCGCGGCGGCCACATATTTTTTACCGTGTTTTGCCATGGTTTCCTCCGTGGTGCAAGCGGGCCGCGCGCGGCAGCCCTCCCACTATGTTAATCAACGACGTTCAAGCCCATGGAGCGGGCGGTGCCTTCGACCTGTTTCATCGCGCCTTCGACGTCAATGGCGTTCAGGTCTTTCATCTTCAGTTCGGCGATCTCGCGGACCTGCTTGCGCGTCACCTTTCCGACCTTGTCTTTGTTCGGGACGGCGGAGCCTTTCGGCACGCCGGCCGCCTTGCGGAGAAGCACCGCCGCCGGCGGGGTCTTCAGCACGAAGGTGAAGGAATTGTCGGTGTAGACGGTGATCTCTGCCGGCAGCACCTCGCCCTGGCGGTTGGACGTGCGGGCGTTGTACTCCTTGCAGAACTGCATGATGTTGATGCTATGGCCCGCGAGGGCGGGACCGATGGGGGGCGCAGGGTTGGCCTTGCCGGCCTCGATCTGCAGACGGACGATCGCTTTCAGTTTCTTTGCCATAGTAACTCCTATGTGGTTTTAGCGGGTCTTGGACCCTCCCACGATCTCAGTAAACAGCCATCAGCGCGCAGTAATCAGAAGACTGATTACCGACACTGAAAACTGGTAACTGGCTTATTAAGCCTTCTCGACTTGCAGGAAATCCAACTCGACGGGCGTCTCGCGTCCGAAGAAGTTGACCATCACGCGGACTTTCGTGCGCTCCATATCAATCTCGGCCACGTTGCCGCGGAAGTCGTTGAACGGGCCGTCAATGATGCGGACGCGCTCCCCGACCTTGAAGGTGACTTTGACCGTCGGCGCTTCGGCTTCCATGCGCTTGATGATCTGGTTCACTTCCTCCGGGCGGAGGGGGGTGGGGGAATTGCCCATGCCGACGAAGCCGGTCACGCCCGGGGTGTTGCGGACGACGTACCAGGACTCTTCCGAGAGGGCCATGTTGATCAGCACGTAGCCGGGGAAGATGTGACGTTCCACCGTGCGGCGTTTACCGTCGCGGACTTCGATCTCCTCCTGTGTGGGGATGACCACGTCGAAGATCTTGTCCTTCATGTTCATGGTTTCGATGCGCTGCTCAAGATTATGGCGGACTTTGTTCTCATAGCCTGAGTAGCAATGGATGACGTACCAGGCCGGACTGCCGTCCGCAGGCAGGTCCACGGGGGCGCCGAGATTGGTGGGCAGGATCGATTCCAGCGCGGACGGCGCCTCGGTCGCGCCCGGCGCGTCGACAGCCTCCGTCGCGGAGGAATCATCAGTCAAGACCGGTTCGTCCGGCGGGTTCACGTAGGCCTCGTCCGGTTCGATCGGCTCCTGCGCAAATTGCTTTTCGGGATCCTGCAAGTCCATCCAAACCTCAAAGACTACAAGTTGATGATCAGGGTGATCAGGTAATGGCCAATACCGTCCACGATGCCGAGGTAGACGCTCATCACCAGCATGACCGCGAGGACGATGAGGGTCAATTGCCAGGTTTCGGGCCAGGTGGGCCAGTTAACTTTGCGAAGTTCGCCGTTGGTCTCGCGAAAGTAGCGCGAGATGGCGTTCGGTTTTTTTTCGTCGGCCATGTAGATCTGCTCCATCTATCTTGCTTATTTTGACGGCCAAAACGCCGCCACGAAGACGGCGTTACCAATCAGGCAGGCCAGGCAGGACTTGAACCCACAACCGCTCGTTTTGGAGACGAGTGCTCTACCAGTTGAGCTACTGGCCTAGGTAGTCTGTTAGTCTCATAGTCTAATGGTCAGGGTTTGCAAGCATTAGACTATGAGACTGGACGACTATTCGACAGCAGACTACTTCGTTTCGCGGTGCAGCGTGTGTTTGCGGCAACGCGGACAATACTTCTTGAACTCGAGACGATTCGGATCGTTGCGCCGATTCTTCTCGGTGGTGTAGTTGCGCTCCTTGCAGTCGCCGCATTGCAGCGTGATGACGGGGCGCACATCCTTCTTCTTGGAAGCCATCTCTTACCTTCTATTCGATGATCTTGGTGATGACGCCTGCGCCGACGGTGAGGCCGCCTTCGCGGATGGCGAATTTGGAGCCCTGTTCGAGCGCCACCGGCACGATCAG
>JAANMU010001433.1_pt1 | contig 21576 bp, 21 predicted proteins | sample 7279701 | NCBI WGS metagenome assembly JAANMU01 (sample SAMN14094539, study PRJNA606508) | bioreactor metagenome | isolation source: A lab-scale SPAN reactor treating ammonium-rich wastewater day 57 | place: Ireland: Galway | collected 2017-03-13 | reverse complement strand
ATTGGTCATCGTAATGCGACATTCATGTCGCTCCTGCCCAGGAAACGCCTGAAAAGCGAGACGCTACGCAGTCTCGCGTTACGGGTATCATTGCGTAACATCAGTTTATAAGACTTTATGGACAGATGCAGTCGAGGAGAAAGGAATATCGTCATGGCGACCATGGATACGCTTACCATCAAAACAGAGAATAAATTTAGAAGTCTGGTGACGAAGCGTGCATATAATAAAGGCGAAGTAATCTGCGAGATCCCGACCGAGAAGATCGTGAGCAAGCCGAATCGCTTCACCGTTCAAATTGACCGCGACAAGCACACGGATGTGGGTAAACTGGCGGCGTTGAATCACTCGTGCGATCCCAACGTGATCCTGGACACCGAACACCTGTTGATGTACGCCTGCAGGGACATCGAAAAGGGCGACGAACTTTCCTTCTTCTATCCCTCCACCGAATGGGAGATGGACGCGCCCTTCATCTGCCTGTGCGGCGCGTCGAACTGCATCCACGTGGTGGCGGGCGCGCGCTTCCTGCCGCTTTCCACGCTGGAGCATCACTTCCTGAACAGGCACATCCGCGAGTATATGATCGAATTGCTGAACGACACGGAACTGCACCTGAAGAAGTTGCAGGAGGCGTGAAGAGCAGAAAACCTTCCGGGATTTCGATCTTTCGGAAGGTTTTTTGTTTTCCCTGGTTCATAAAAGGGATCGGGTGATTTCTTGATAAAATTGGGCAGGGAAAATGAACGAAGCCGATACTTGCAGGACTTACGTATTACCAAAACTCAGGTCTGCGGGTTGGGAGGATGAACAGATCTCCGAGCAGATGGTCTTGACGCCTGGGCGGATCGTGCCGATCGGCGACAGGCACATCCGCAAGGAAGGCTTGCGCCCGGATAAAGCATTCAAAGGTGAACCATGAAGAGCGACCTATCCCCCGTCCCCTCCCCAAATGGGAAGGGGTGCCTGCTGGCGAAGGTCAACATGCAAATTGAGAAGTTGCCCGCGTTATAATTGCCGTGGAGGTTGCCATGACTCTTTTAGAACAAATCGAAAAGCAATTGAGTCTCCTGCCGCCTGACAAACAGGAAGAAGTGATGGATTTCATCGCCTTCCTGCAGCAGAAGTCGGGCGTCTTGCCGCCTGTTAAACGCGCTTCGCTCAAAAAACATGCCGCCTTCGGGTCGTGGAAACATCGCAAAATAGACGCTGTCAAGTATCAGCAATATCTGCGCGCCGAGTGGGGCAGTTAGATGATTGCGGTCTTCGACACGAACATCGTCATTGACGCGCTCAACGGTGTGGAGCAGGCCGACGAAGAATACAATCGTTATGAGCGCGTTTTGATCAGCCTGATTACGTGGATGGAAATATTGGTCGGCGCAGAAGGCGACGACGCTGAACTGCGCGATTTTCTGGAAACGCGCTTCGAAATCGTTCCGCTTGACATCGTAACTGCTGAAAACGCTGTGCAATTGCGCCGCGAACATCGAATGCGACTGCCCGACGCCATCATTTGGGGGACCGCGAAAACTCATAATGCCGTTTTGGTCACACGCAATACAAAGGACTTTAACCCTGATTGGGATGGCATTCGCTTGCCCTATACTTTGTAAGCTTCGCTCGACCCTTTGGCAGCGGCGCATTGTCGCTTATCTGGATGGGTTGTACCCTTCGCTGCGCTTCGGGGACCTGCGGCAGGCGAAGGTCAATGCGTTGCCTGCCCATGCTCCTGGGCGGTTACAGGTCAAGGGCGGGGAGGAGTTGCGACGAAGGCGGACGTTGATGCCGAGTATTTTGGATAAAGCGTTCAAAGGTGAATTATGATTATTATGTCGTTGCGAGACGGTGATCGTCCGTCGAAGCAATCTCCTGTTTCAAGAGGGGATTGCTTCGCAACGTGCGCTCGCAATGACATGGTGGCGAAGGTCAATTCGTTGCGGGAGTTACAGTCCGTGGGCGTGACGCTGACGCGCGAGGAACTGCTGTCCCTGCGGGATTTATTGAACAGCCTCGATTTGTGAAAGGAATCGAGCGCTGGCTATTGCTTACCCTCACCGCTCGCTGTTCACTGTTCACTGCTCACTGATTACTGTTCACCGCTCACTGATAACCGCCCATACGCCCCGGCCCACGGCTTCCCCAGCCTGTGATGCTCCGAAATTTGCACCTTGCCGAACCTCCCCGCGATCTGCGGCAGAAGGGAGGCGATCGTCGCCCAATCGTCGCTCGACACGGCGGCTCTCAACTTCGAGGCGACCTGTCCGGTCCACACCCACTCCATGCGGAAGCGGTCCGCTTTGACCCAGTAGCCGCGCTTCTCCCACGCCGCAACGGATTCGTCAATCCCGTCGGCAATGGCTTGCAGCGCCAGCGCGATGAACGCGGCGAGGTCCCTGGCTTCGTTCGTCACGTCCTTTTGTTTGGCAAGTTCGCGAATTGCCAGCACGATGGCTTTCGATAAGCGGGTTCGGTCCTTCCCTGCGGTGTCGGTTTTGATGAGTCGGCTCAAGAGGTGGCTCCGTTTCGGGTGTCAAGATCAAGCGCGGGATTATACTCGCCAATTGCAAAACGTCAATCGCAAAATCGAAAAATCACGTTATAATTTCGCCGCTCACTGGTCACTGCCCACTGCTCACTGCTCACTGATCACCGCTTACTGATACACCCCGGGGACGTGCTGGAACTGGCAGACAGGTGGCGCTTAGGACGCCATGCCGCGAGGCGTGTGGGTTCGATTCCCACCGTCCCCATTGAACCAACCTTTGACTGAACCAACCCTGGACTCAGGCAGCTTGCTTCCGTAACGCGACAACAACACGACGGCAGGCTGCCCGTTTCCAAAAAAATTACGAAGGGAACTCAAGACCTTGAAAATCGAAAAGACAATCGAAGAAAACCATGAAGCCAGATTAGTGGTTGAAATAGAAGCGGAAAAGATGGAGGGGTACAAACGCCGCGCGGCGCGCAAGATCAGCGAACACGGCAAGATCCCCGGCTTTCGACCGGGCAAGGCTCCCTATCACATGGTCGTCCTGAACTACGGCGAACAGGCTGTACTCGAACAGGCGATTGATTACCTGGTGGACGACGAGTATTCGAACATCCTCAAGGAGGCGGGTGTGGAGCCGGGCGCGATGGGCTCCCTCGAAGCGATTGACTCGTTCGATCCGCCCAAACTGATCTTCCGCGTGCCCCTCGCCCCCGAAGTGGACCTGGGCGACTATCACTCGGTTCGCATGCCGTACGAATGGTCTGCTCCGCCACAGGAGGAGGTGGACGAAGCCCTGGGAGATCTCCGCCGGATGTATGCCACCACCGAAAACGTGGAGCGTGAAGCGCAGGAGGACGATTACGTTTTCGTTGACCTCGAATCCGAGACCACAGAAATGAATCGTACCGGCTTTCCTGCCTACATCCGCGAGGCGCGTGATCTCGAATGGCCCTGGAACGGTTTCGCAAAAGAACTGATCGGCATGAAGCCCGGCGACACAAAGACCATCCAGCACGCCTTCCCCGAAGATTGGGACGTGGAGGAATTACAGGGCAGGACGGTCGAGGTCGAGGTCGCCGTCAAGACCGTACGCGGCACGACCCTGCCCGAACTCGACGATGAATTCGCAAAATCCACCGGCATTGCCGGGACGCTCGAGGAACTAAAGGAAGTCGTCAGGACGGATCTGGAATCCCGCTCCCGGGCGGCTTATGACGACAAATACTTCGTCGAACTGATCGAGAAGGTCAAGGAGGGTGCCACCTTCAAATATCACCAAGCCTCCCTCGACCACGAGAGCGAACACGTGCTGGAAGAATTGAGCGACCGCCTCGCCCAACAGCGCATGGACCTGGAGACTTATTTCAAATCGCGAAACACAACGCGTGAGCAGTTTATCGAGGAGGAGGTCGCGCCCGTCGCGAAAAAACGCCTCGAGCGTTCGCTCATCCTCGACGAGATCGTCCGCAGGGAAAAACTCGAAGTGAGCGACGAATCCCTCGACGCCGAATTCAACCTGACGCTGAATTCGCTGGTCATGCAGGGATTGGACGTGAGCAAGGTCCGCGGCGGCAAAAAGGGGCGGGAACAACTCGCCCAGGCCGTCGCGATGGAATCAATGAACCGCGTGCTCACCCGCAACGCGCTCGAGTTGTTGAAGTCCATTGCGATCGGCGAATACAAAACGCCGGAGGAACGCGCGGCGGAGGCTGAAGCCGCAAAAGCCGCGGCGGAAGCGGCGTCGGCGGGGGAAAAGGCTGAAGAAACAGAGACAGCCGTCCCCGTTGTCCTGAGCGAGTCGAAGGACGCGGGCGAGCCGGGCGCCTCCGCCGAAGAGGAAACAAAGAGTTAACACGATTCCAACGCGGCGCGGCTATGATTGTCCGCATACAAGGAGACGACATGATCCCAAATTTCAAGAACGTTACCCCTTACGTGATCGAATCGACCAATTACGGCGAACGTTCCATTGACGTGTTCACGCGGCTGATCAAGGAACGCATCATCTTCCTCGGCACGCCCATTGACGACCAGATCGCCAACGTGATCGTGGCGCAGTTGCTGTATCTGAACCATGAAGATCCCGACAGGGAAATCCAGATGTACATCAATTCGCCCGGCGGGCAGATCTACGCGGGGCTTGCGATCTACGACACGATGCAGATGATCACGAACCCGATCAGCACGGTGGCGGTGGGCGTGACCGCTTCTTTCGGGACCGTTTTGCTGGCGGCCGGCACGAAGGGCAGACGCTACGCCCTGCCCAACGCGACCATCCACATGCACCAGCCGCTGGGCGGCGCGCAAGGTCAGGCGACCGACATCGAAATCCAGGCGAAACAGATCCTGAGATTGAAGAGTTTGCTGCTCGGCATCCTTGCGAAGCATACGGGTCAGCCCCTCGAAGTGGTCGAGCGCGACAGCGACCGCGATTATTATCTCGAAGCGAGGCAGGCTGTGGAATACGGTCTGGTGGATCAGGTGCTGGAGACGCCGGAGAAGGTGAATCAGTGAGCAGTGATCAGTAATCAGTGAACAGTGAAGAGTGAAGACCTCGAGGAGAAATTCTCGGGGTCTTGCGTTTATAATGCGTGCAGTCGCAAATTGCAAACTTGTGTCGAGCCTGCCGAAGAATCGAAAATCGTCAATCGTAAATGACCATGATCCCACCACACATCCAAGCCCTCATCCTCGACATGGACGGCGTATTATGGAAATCGGACGCGCCCATCGGCGACCTGCCGTCCATATTCAAGCGCATCCGCGAACGCGGACTGAAGTTTGTTTTTGCCACCAATAACGGGACGAAGACTCCCGAAGAATATCAAAGGAAGCTTGCAGACCTCGGCGTGGACGTTGATCCGAATCAGGTGATCACCTCCGCGCTGGGCATCGCATACCTGCTCGGGCGCAAATATCCGCGCGGGACGAAGATATTCATGATCGGCGGCGAGGGAGTCCGCAAGGCGTTGAACGACAAGGGATTCGAGGTATTGCCTCTCGAACGTGTATCGGAGGCGCAAGTCTTTGTCATGGGCATCGACCGGAGCATCAACTTCGAGAAGGTCGCAGAGGCGACGCTCCTCGTGCGGAACGGAATCCCCTTCTACACCACCAACACCGATAAGACCTTCCCCACCCCGCGCGGGGAAATCCCCGGTTCGGGCGCGTGGCTTTCGATCATCACAACCGCAACCGGCGTGGAACCCATTTCGGCGGGCAAGCCTTACCCGTATTTGATGGAGCTCGCCCTGGAAAGACTCGGCGCCCGAAAAGTGGAAACGCTCGTCGTCGGCGACCGCCTCGAAACGGACATCGCCGCAGGTCAGGCGGTGGGATGCCCGACCGCGCTCGTGTTGAGCGGCGTATCCACGCGCGAGGAAGCGGAGAAGTGGAGCCCCGCGCCGGAGATCATTGTCGAAAGCTTGGATGAGTTGGTTGCGTAGGGAGATCGTCCACAGACTACTTTCCACTCTCCACTTTCTACTTTCTACTTTCCACTTTCCACTCCTCCTCCCCATGCTCCTCTACGACCTCGACCTCCCCTCCCTCACGTCCCTCCTCCAGAAATGGAACGAACCTCCCTACCGCGCGAAGCAAATCTGGCAGGGGTTATACAAGCACATCCACAACTCGCCCGAGCAATTCTCCAATCTCCCCAATTCTCTTCGAGAAAAACTTGCCGAGGAATTTACCTTCACCCCATTCACAGTTAAAACATTCCTCGACTCCTCCGATAAGTCCACGCGCAAGACGTTGTTCGAACTGCCGGATGGCAACTTGATCGAAGCGGTCTTGATGCGTTACGGCGACCCGGCGGACGATCGTTTTCACCGCCAGGAGCGCGAAGACCGCCAGGGAAAACTAATATCTTCGCGTCCTTTGCGGTTAAATAAGAAGCGCCGGACCCTGTGCATCTCCACGCAGGCCGGTTGCGCGATGGGATGCGTCTTTTGCGCCACCGGGCAAATGGGATTCAAACGTCACCTCACGAGCGGTGAGATCGTCGCGCAGGTCATGTATTACGCGCGCATGTTGAGGGGCGTGAACGAAACCGTCACGAACATCGTCTTTATGGGCATGGGCGAACCGTTCCACAATTACGACAACACGATGGCGACAATTGACCGCCTCAATGACCCGCAGGGATTCAACTTCGGCGCGCGCCGCATGACGATCTCCACTGTTGGCTTGGTCCCGCAGATCAAACGATTCGCGGACGAAAAGCGTCAGGTCAACCTCGCCATCTCACTCCACGCCGCGGACGACGAGGAGCGTCTCGCCATCATGCCGGTCAACAGGCGCTACAGAATTGACGAGATCCTCGAAGCCTGCCGTTACTACATCGAGAAAACGCATCGCCGCGTGACCTTCGAATGGGCGCTCATCAACGGAGTCAACGATACGCCCGAAGTGGCGATGAAACTCGCCGCGCGGCTCAGGGGGCTGCTGTGCCACGTCAACACCATCCCCCTCAACCCCACCAAAGGCTACAGCGGCGAGGCGACCAGCCGTCAGCGTGCGGAACGATTCAAAGAAACGCTGGAGCAGGCTGGGGTCCCATGCACGATCCGTATGCGGCGCGGGATTGACATCAACGCGGGGTGTGGTCAGTTGGCGGGGTTTGTTTTGTTTTAGCTTTGTGTTTGTGGGGATTGGTTTGTGGTTATTGGCTACGCGCAAATAAGGAAATAATATTCCGTGAAGATTCTCAGCCCGGCAGGCGTTAATCAATTAGAGCGCATGAATGATCCTGAACCGTCGCGGCTCATTTCTGAATGCATCGCCGGGAACGAAGCTGCGATAGAAATGCTTGTACGCCAGCATGAGGCTGACGTGTTCAGGCTTGCGCTTTCCATTACAGGAGACCCTGCTGAAGCGCGCGAGATCACGCAGGAGACTTTTATCATGGCGTTGAAATCCCTGCGATCGTACAGGGAAAAAGGATCGTTGAAAGCGTGGCTCTATACGATTACGCTAAACCTGAGCCGAAGCCGGTTGCGAAAGCGAAAGAGACTGGAACGGCTGCGAACAACTTTAGCCGCGATCCTTCGAATGGAAGCGCAGGAACAAATCCGCCCGGAAGATGCGGCGATCCAAAACGAGAAGGAAGCGGCTGTCTGGAGCGAATTGAACAAGTTGGATGAACGACACCGCATCGTTATCGTATTGCGATATTTCCATGACCTGTCAGTGACGGAGATCGCCGAAATCCTGTCCATCCGCGAGGGGACGATCCATTCACGACTGCACAACGCCCGCGAGCGGCTGAGGAACGCATTGACCGAACTGCATAAGGAATGATCCGGGATGTCCATTACACACGAAGAAGCGCGCAGGATGATTCAGTTCGACGCCGACAAAGCGTTGGACGCCCGCGGACATAAAGCGCTCGACGCGCATCTCGACGACTGCGCGGAATGCCGCGTCTATGCCGGGGAAATTAGGGAGATGGAAGGAATCCTCCAACACGTGATGTCGCAACAGTGGAGCTATCATCCCCTCCCCCTCTCGATGGATGTGGTTAAGGGTGGGATGACAAAACATTCTTCGAGGGTGATACTGGCTACACGCCTCGTAATGATCGCCGCAATATTTGTCCTGTCGGTTTTTAGTTTATGGCAGGTTACGCGATCAAACGATCCGTCCTCGCCATCGCTTGCGGCATTGCCGGTGCCAACGCCCTCGGTCCAATTTACGCATACATCTACCTCGGTCGTGGATTGTGAGGAGACCCGCTACACAGTCCGGGAGGGAGAGACGCTCGAAAGCATTGCCGGGCGGTTTTCGGTTTCGAAAGAGGCGATCCTGTCCGCAAATTCGATGGACATCGAAGTCGTTCATGCCGGCATGGAGATCGTCATCCCCGTTTGCGGTCCCACACCGACCACGAATCCTCCAACGATCACGATCACGTATCCCCCGGCGACCCACTTCACAACCAATACGCCCGGCGGATGAACAATATTTATTAACGGAAAATTACGCGTAAACTTGTCAGAACCTTGAGTTTGAAGTATAAGTCACTCGCCTTGCGTACAGAACGTCCCGAAGGCATGTCCCGAGGCGCAACCAAAGGATCGAACCCTTCGGGACGGCGCATAATATGAACAAATCACAAACTTCGATCGAACAAAAGAATAATATGGAAAACGAAAAAACAGCCTGGCTTCAACGACCCATCCACCCTGCCCTGCCGGCGATCACGAATGAGATCGCCTTGTTTGCGGGCATTATCCTGCTGGCAATCGTTACGCGCTTTTACGACCTCGGGGTGCGCGTCATGAGTCACGATGAATCCCTGCACACGTATTTCTCCTGGCTCTTGTATCGCGGACAAGGCTACCAGCACACGCCCATGATGCACGGGCCCTTTCAATTCCACGCCATCGCCCTGAGTTATTTCCTCTTCGGCGTTTCGGATTTCACGGCGCGCATTCCGGCTGTTCTGTTCAGCATCGCCACGGTTTGGATGATCTGGTATTGGCAGCGTTATCTCGGCAAATGGGGCGCGCTCGCTGCCGGCTTTCTCTTGGTCATTTCGCCTTACATGCTGTATTACGGACGCTACGTTCGCAATGAGGCGTTCGCGGGGTTTGCCGGCGTTCTTTTGCTCTACTCCATTTTACGTTACCTCGAAGTTGGCGAAAAGAGATACCTGTATTTCGTCACCGCAGCGACCGTCCTGCACTTCACAGCCAAGGAAACCGCTTTCATCTACACCGCGCAGGCGCTGGTCTTTTTGGGCGGTTACTTCATCGTCCGTGTGACGGGTCGAAGGTGGGAACGCAATCCCAGCCTGTACAACGCCTTCATCATCCTGCTGGCGATCGTCGTCCTGCTGGCGGGAGTCAGCGCGGGATATGGATACATAAAACACCAGGAAGGACCGTTGAGCAGTACCGAGACTGCCGCCCCGGCCGATCCCACCACTGGAATTGCGCCTCCGACCGCCCCGGCGGTTGTTTCGCTTTCGACGATCCTTTTCGGCGCCGCTTTCGTTTTCCTCCTGGGCGCGGCGATCGTTCTGCTTGCGGGCTACGGGTGGGCAAACCTGCTCAAGGAAAGATCGTTCGACATCATGATCCTGCTGATGACCTTCGTCCTGCCCATGCTCATCCCGTTCCTGTTGGAATGGCTGGAACCGCGCCTGCACGTCGTCATCCCAACCGACGCCGCCTCCGTTGCCGCGCTCGATACGAGAGCCATGACGATCATCGGCATATTCGTCGCGGTCTTCTTCGCCATTTCCATCGCAGTCGGGCTGTTGTGGAGGCGCGAATGGTGGAAGTACGCCGCGCTGTTCTGGGGAGTCTTCACCATTCTATACACGACCGTCTTCACGAACGCGGCGGGATTCTTCACGGGATTGATCGGCTCGCTGGGCTATTGGCTCGTTCAACAGGGCGTGGAACGCGGAAGCCAGCCGGAGTATTACTACATTCTCGTGCAGCTCCCCATGTATGAGTTTATAACCGCCATCGGGAGCCTCGCGGCAATCGTCATCGGCGCGAAAAAACTCCTCGGACGGAAACCAGCCATCCCGGAGTCGGAAGCGAAGGTTGAGATCAGCGATGCGGATCGAGCGGAGCATCCCCTCGAATCCGGCGAATCCAATTTCCCCGTGTTCTTCAGCCTGCTGGTTTATTGGGTGATCACGAGCATCCTGGCATTCACCATTGCGGGCGAGCGCATGCCGTGGCTGACGTATCACATGGCGTGGCCCATGGCGTTATTGACCGGCTGGGGCATCGGGCAGATCGTCGAAACCGCGTCGGAAAAACTGAAAGAGGGAACGCCCTGGTATCGGACGGCGTTATCGCTGACCGCCCTGACTGTGTTCCTGCTCGCCGCGTTCAACGTGATCCGCTCGCTGTACGGCGCGACGCCGCCCTTCCAGGGATCCGAACTCGCGCAATTGCAGGCGACGTTGGCGTTCCTGCTTCCGCTGGCAGTCGCCATCGCGTCGGGCGTCCTGCTTGTGTATTTGATGAAGGACGACCTGCCCGGTCTGGGAATCGTCTCGTTGTTCATTCTTGCGTTGATCACGGCGATTGCGGGCGCGATCAACGGCGCCTCGCTCTTGAAATTCCTTTCGTTCCCGCAGGCGGACATGGGCGTGACGACCGAGGCGATACGCTTCGGCGCGGCGCTCCTCGCGTTGATCGCCGCCATCGTCGGGATCGGATATCTCTCCCGCCTGCCGCGCTCCGGCGCGTTCATCCACCTTGCGGCTCTGACGACCTTTGCCCTGCTTGCCGTCCAAACCGGGCGCACCGCCTTCCGCGCCGCCTACATTTTCTACGACGACGCGACCGAGTACCTCGTGTACGCGCACGGCGCGACCGGCATCAAGGAGGTGATGGCGCAGGTGGAGGAAATTTCCGAACGGACTGCGGGCGGGTTGAACGCGGTCGTCGCGTACGACGCCAGCGCGCCGGACACCGGCGTCTCGTGGCCCTTCGTGTGGTACTTGCGCGATTTCACCGCGCTGCGCTCTTTCGACAGCCCGACACGTTCCCTGCGGGAAGCCGTTGCCGTGGTCGTTGACCAGAAGAACTTCGACAAGATCTATCCCGCGCTGGGCAACGAGTTCTACGAGTTCAACTACATTCGCATGTGGTGGCCCAACCAGGATTACTTCAACCTCAACAGGGAGCGCGTGCTGAACGCGCTCACAGACCCGAACATCCGCGCGGGCATCTTCGACATCTGGTTCGACCGCGACTACACCCGCTACGCGCAGGCGGTCGGCAGTTCGAGCATGACACTGACCACCTGGCAGCCCTCCGACCAGATGAAACTCTTCGTGCGCAAGGACGTGGCGTCGAAGATCTGGAATTACGGCGTGGGACCCTCGGAAGCGACCCTTACAACGGACCCGTATGAGGGAAGCACGCTCTCCCTGTCCGCCGACCTGATCTTCGGCAGCGAGCGCTACCCGCGCGGGTTGAACGCGCCGCGTTCCATCGCGCGCGGCGTCAACGCGGATTTCTACATCGCCGACTCGCGCAATCACCGCATCCTTCACATCGCCTCCGATGGAAGCCTTTTGCACGAATGGGGCTCGTTCGCCGACGTGTTTACCAGCGACGCGCCCATCGGCGCGTTCAACGAACCCTGGGGCGTTGCCGTCGGACCCGACGGCTCCGTCTACGTGAGCGATACGTGGAATCATCGCATCCAGAAATTCACCGCCGACGGACAACCGATCATGATGTGGGGGCAATATGGACAACCGACTCCCGACGTCCCCGAATCGCTCAGTTCGTTCTGGGGTCCGCGCGGCATCGCGGTGGACGCGCGCGGCAACGTATTGATCGCCGATACCGGCAACAAACGCATCGTGGTCTTCGACAAGGACGGGAATTACATCACCGAGTTCGGCTCGGCGGGTTTCGACCCCGGTCAATTCGACGAGCCGGTCGGGGTCGCCGTCGCGCCGGATGGGACGGTTTACGTGACCGATACGTGGAATCAGCGCGTGCAAGCCTTCACCCCCTCTGATGACGGCAAGTTCTACTTCCCCACCCTGCAATGGGACGTCAACGGCTGGTTCGGGCAGTCATTGGACAACAAGCCGTTCATTGCCGCCGGCGCGGACGGGCATGTCTTCGTCACCGACCCGGAAGGCTATCGCGTGATCGAGTTCACTGCGGAAGGTCAATTCGTGCGCACGTGGGGGGATTTCGGGAACGGGCCCGCCGAGATCGGACTTGCGGCAGGCATCACCGTTGACCAACTCGGCTTCGTCTGGGTGACGGACGCCGGTAACAACCGCATATTAAGATACAGGCTGCCGTAAATTGCATCAACCCATAACTCAATGCAATGACAGTCACTTTGTCGCCGAAAGTGACTGTCATTTATTTTGATGGCGCCCGGTGTTTGGTGGGCTACACGTCCACCGCGATGCAGGTCAGGGTTTGTTCGACGCCGGGAATGGGTTGAATGGAGGTGGCGATCATGGAACCCAACGCGCCTATGTCCTGTGCCGTTACGACCGCCACCGCGTCGTAGGGACCGAACGTCATGTGCGCCTCGAGGGTGCTTTCGAGTTTCTTCAACTGGCGCACCACGTCCTTGACTTCGCCTGCCCGGATTTTGATCAATACGTATGCCTTCATAATCAGACTCCTTTTTGTTCGAAATCAATCCTTCCCGGGGCGCAGGAAGATCGCCCAATACACAGCCGCGACCAGCACCGCCCCGCCGATGATATTCCCGATCGTCACCGGGATCAAATTGTTGAGGACGAACGCCTCCCACGTCAATTTGTCGAGATGCGCCACCTTGTCCCCGACCGTCGCAGTGTAGGCTGGGTCGAAAAATCTTATGAACAGCGCATACGGAATGAAATACATGTTGGCGATGCTGTGTTCGAAACCCGCCGCGACGAACGCCGTGATCGGAAAGACGATCGCGGCGATCTTGTCAATCACGCTGCGGGCGCTGAACGTGAGCCACACCGCAAGACAGACCAGCGCATTGCACAGGATACCCAGCGCCACCGCCTGCAAAAAACCGAACTCGACCTTTGTCACGCCGATCTTCAACGCCGCGATCCCGATCGAATTCGACCCAAAGGTATATTGCTTCGTGAAGAACATCAGGATCACTGTGCCGATGGACCCGACGAAATTCCCCGCATAGACGATAGCCCAGTTCCGAAGAAGCGCGCGCCCCGTCACCTTGCCGTTTGCCCATGCCATCACGATCAGGTTGTTGCCCGTGAACAGTTCCGCGCCGCCCACCACGACCAGGATCAGGCCGAGGGAAAACACCAGCCCGGTCAACAGCCTGTTGAACCCATAAGGAAAACCCGTCGTATACGCCGTCTCCCCTCCCGACGCCGTGACCGTCATGCTCCCGGCGCTTACGGTCGTGGCAAAGATCGCGCCCAATGCAATGAACGCGCCAGCCAGCACCGCCAGCATGAACATCTTCAGGAAGGGCATCTCCGCCTTGCGCACGCCCAGGTACTCGACCCGCGTCGCCATCTCCTGCGGCAGCAGCGCGTCAATACGAATTTCAGCCACATTCACCTCCACGGTTTGTGATATTTTTCACATCGAGAATATAACAGACACACCGGGAAAATGCACGAAGGATTGTAATCAGTTCGTCGTGATGTTCATCCAGTTGTCGGGCGCGTGGTCCTTTCGAGCGCAAAGCGCGGCGCCCATCCAACATCATTCCTTCCGTGCGCTTCCCAGCCAGGCAATTACGCCGCCCCCAAGCAGGGCAAGGGCGATGATTCCCAGAGCCGCTCCCATGATCGTCGCGGAGGCGGGTTGGGCGGAAGTCGAACCAGGCGCGGGGGTGAAGGTCGCGAATGCGCGCGTCGCAGGCGGAGAAGGCGAAGCCGTCAGTGTCGAAGTCGAAGTCGGCGCGGCGGTTGATGTTTCCGCGGGGGTCGCGGTGATCGCCTCCGCCTCCCTTTCGATCAACAACTTCTCGCCCGGATAGATCAAGTCATTGGGCAGGCTGTTCAATTGCTTTACCTCTTCGATGGTCACATCATACGAAACCGCGATCTGCCACAGGGTTTGACCGGGGAGGACTTCATGGATCACCTCCCCGTTCGCGTTGGGCGTGCTGATGATGACGACGGGAACCAGCGCTTCTCCCGCAGGGACGGCTGATCCGCCTCCGAGGGACGGGGTCACAGCCTGAGGCGCGCCGCTGGCGGTGGGACGCGCGGCGTCAATGACGTAATACACCCTGCCATTCGCCACTGCAACGCCCGCGCCGATCTCGGTCAGGTTCGGGGACAGCATGGTGTTCAAGTGCGGCGCGTCGCTCGTCCATTGATTGATCGCGGCTTCCGCGGTCATGTTCTCGTCGCCGGAGGTGATGTTCTCCGCGCGAAAACCTCCAAGCGAAAGATCCCCGGCAAGCGGATAACCCGCCGCGAGCAAACGATCGGTAAGGCTGATCCCGCCCGGACCCGAATGGGAGACGAGACCGGTCGCCGCCATAAAATCCGCCTGGCTTTGCGCGGTGTACATCAGAATCGAACTGATGCCGTATGCGGGAAGCCCATTCGAGGCGCGCAAGGCGTTGACGGCGTTGATCAGGTCGTATGCGGAACTGGCGGGTTGAGGCGCGCGCAATAACCCTGTGCGCGGGACGAGAGGCAGGTAAAGCGCAGGCAAGAGCGCGAACGTCGCCGAAAGGAGGGCGCGGAGGAATTTATGATTCATATCGAACGGGAGCAAGCTCCTTGAGTCCAAAAGTGTGATTGACCGATTATAAGGGCGTCAGCCTTTCAATAATCGAATCTCATCCTGCGTTACGTCCCGCCATTTGCCGGGTTGCAGGTCGCCGAGTTGAATGGGACCGATCGCCACACGGACGAGGCGCAGGGTGGGCAAACCGACGGCGGCGGTCATGTGGCGGATCTGGCGTTTCTTTCCTTCGCGCAGTTTGATCTCGATCCACGCGGTGGGCCCGTGCGGAGTGACGGGCTTGGGTCGAAGAGGCAGGCTTGGATCGGGGATGAGGCGGGCTTTGGCGGGGAGGGTGCGATAGTCCTTGAGTTGAATCCCGCGTTCGAGTTGATTCAATTTGTCCTGAGTCGGATTCCCCTCCACCATCGCCCAATAGGTTTTCTCGATGTGATGCCTGGGATCGGTCAGGCGTTTGATGAGGGGGCCGTCGTCCGTGAGGAGGAGCAAGCCTTCGCTGTCGCGATCCAGCCGTCCCGCGGCGTAGACGCCCGGCGCGTCAATGAACTGCTTGAGGGTCGGATGCCCGGTGCCTTCGTCGGTAAATTGCGAAAGGATGCCAAAAGGTTTGTTGAAAAGGATGTATCGCATTTCGGTCGTATAATACCAAAATCAACGAGAGGAGAATGGCATGGCTGACCAAAAGAAGGCGGCGATCCCGGGCAAGGTTCAAAAGGATAAATCCAACAAAAGGAAATTCAAGGTCGAAAAAGGGGGGGACTCCGAGATTGACGTCGAGATCGAAGTCCTGGAGGATGACGATTACGAGGTCGAAAAACTCTCCATGGACGGGCTTCCCACTCAGATGAAGGACGGAAATCCCATCCGCTGGTTCAACAATTTCGCGGTCAAGAAAAACGGGAAGTACATCAAGCAGAAATACAGGGTGACGATACCGGGCATCTCCAATTTGGGGAAATCGAGGCTGGTGATCTACGAGGGGAGCGGGGACCCATACTACTACACCGGCAAGATCGAAAACGATACGTTCGAATTATCCAACGGCGACCCGGCGTCAGGCGGAGCGCCTTAACCCAGGCGCGCCTCGACGACGTCGCGCAGGGCGCGGCGCCAGGGAATGTTCTCGATATAACGCCCGCGGTCGGCTTCGCTGCTGAAGCGCGAGGTTTGCGCGTTCAGCAACTCCTTTGCCTGGCGCAGGACCCAGTCGGTGCGCGGATCTTTCGTCCTTTCGAGGAATCGGTAGCAGGTGTAATAGACCCACAGGGGTTCATCCAAGCCGGTAAGGGGCGAGCCGCTCTCCAGGAAGCGCAGGATCTTTTCCGCCTCTTTCGCAGCGGCGTCGAGATCGTCCACCCGCAAATATAGTTCCACCAACCCGGCAAGCGGTTCCATGGACAGGGATGATTGATTCAATTTTTCCCGAATCTCGACCGACCGATGGTACGCGTCCCGCGCCGGATCGAATTCCTCGAGCAGGAGATGGGCGCGTCCCATATACAACGTCGCCCACGCTTCGCCGGACAAGTCGGAAATCTTCCTTGCCAGTCCTGCCGCCTGCTGCGCCTGTTTCAGGGCTGTCTCAGCCTGGTTTTGCATAACGGCGATGGAACTCAAATTGATCAAAGAGTAGGCTTCCTGGAACAGGTCGCCGGTTTCGCGGGAAATGGGCAGGGACTGTTCGTGATAGGCACGAGCGGCGCCGAAATCGCCCTGCATCCCAGCGGCGAAGCCCATGTTCGAGAGCGTGCCGGCTTCCATCTGGCGGTCGCCGATCTTGCGGGCAAGTTCGTAGGCTTTTCCGAAGTATTCGCGGGCGAACGAATAATTCCCGTTCACTTCCCCTTCCAGTTTGGCGAGATGATTCAAGGCGCGGCATTCCAGGGCCGGATCCGTGGTTTCGTGTGCGATGGCGAGAACCGCCAGAAAATGATCGCGGGCTTCTTCGGGCTCGTTCAGTTCCAACGCCACCCACCCCAATGTATTATGAATCCTGCCCTCCTGTTTTTTGTTCTTCGACGTGCGGCTGAGCGAAAGGGTCTTTTGCCCATGCGCCTTGGCTTCCTCCAGTCGTCCCAGATGCAGAAGGGAGGTCATCTTCACCACTTGCGTAAAGAGATACAATTCCGTGCGATGCAGATCGTGGGAGGTCTTGTCCACGCGTTCCGCGTACTCGATCGCTTCGAGGTAATTGCCGGCGTAAAAAAGATATGCGGATCGCAACAACAGGAGTTTTGCGAAGCGATCGGGGTCGTTGAGTTTTTCAGCCCAGCGTTCGAGCAAATTCAGGTCCTGCAATTGCAGGTCGCGCCTGCCCATGCGCGAGTGGATTTCGACGCGCTCCGCGACGAGGTCGAATTGCGTACCGAGGTCGTCGGGATCGGCGCAGGCAAGCGCCCGCGTGTAGTAATCCACCGCCTGGTGATTTTGATAAGCATCGGCGGAAACCCTGGCGGCAAGGGCATAGTAATTCTTCGCCTTTTCGCGGTGATCGCCCTGTTCGGCGTGATGGGCAAGTTCGGCGTAGCGGTTTTCAGCCTCATCCATGTAGAGTTCCTCCAGCGCGCTCAATGCGAGAAGGTGCAGTTCCCGCCTGCGCGAGCGCATCTGCATGGAATATGCCGCGTCCCGCAAAAGACCGTGATAAAAGATGTAACGCATCTCCTGAAGCGGCAACAAGATGGAGGCTTTCTCCGCTTCGGAGAGGCGCGCCGTGATATTGGCGGCGGGTCCCAGCATTTTCTCCAGCACGCGGACCTCGAACTCGCGCCCCAGAATGGAGGCGGTCTGCACGATCTTTTTGACCTCGTGCGATAATTGATCGAGACGCGCGACCAGCAGGGCCCGAATGTCGCCGGGCAGAAGCGTCGAACGTCCGCGCTCCACCTGGCGCCAGCCTGTGGCGCTCATTTCCAGCAGGCTCTCTTCCTGCATGTAACGAATGATCTGTTCGGCAAAATAGGGATTGCCCTCCGAGCGTGACATGACCAGCCCGGTCAATTCCTCGGATATGGAACCGCCAAGTATGTTCCTGGCGAGACGGGAGAGGTCGTCGCGAGTGAGACCGGTCAATTCGATCTCCGCATCTATCAGTTCCTCGAGTGGGGCGCGATCCACGCCCTGCGCGCGATGCGCAAAAATCATCGCCACAGGATGGGCATCGGGAGAGGCGGACAACGAACGCTTCAATTGCAGGAGGAACGTCAGCGTATCCTGATCCACGAAATGGAGGTCGTCCACAAAAAGGATGAGGGGCTGCCGCAGGCTTTCGGCTTTGATCAAAGCGATCAGCGCGAGGAGGGTGTTCTTGTAGCGTCCCTCCGCGTCCAGTTGATTGTAGAGGGACTCGTCCCAGTGGACGTCCACCAAAGCGCCGAGGATGGAACGCGTACGATCGAGTTCGCGCGCCAGTTCCAGGTCGGGGATGGAAGCGAGCAGGTCGTCCAGTTTCGAGTCGAAGGCGCGCCGGCGTTCCGCCTGGGACCGGGTCTGCGTGAGGCTGAAATACCGGAACAGCCACCCGCGCAGCGGATTGAAGGAACGGCGCAGGACCTGGTCCGCCTGGCAAACCGCCCACAATGCGTCACGTTCAGTGAACAGGCGGGAGGCGTTGAACGCCTGAACCAACCGACCCTTGCCTATGCCCGCGTCGCCCTGCACGCCGATCACACCCGCGAACCTGCCCTGCCACAACGGCTCGACGAAGCCGGTCAGGCGCCGCAATTCATCGACGCGCCCGACCATCTCCCCCTGGTAGACGACGTTCGAGACCGGTTTGCGCCCCCGCATCACGTACACTTTTTGTTCCGCCGCGAAGCCTTTGAAGATCTGCGCCCCGACGTAATCGAGATCGAACCGCTGCGAGACCCTGCGCGCAACCCGGTCGTCCACCCAAATGGCGCCTTCGGGCGCGGTCATCATAAAACGGGAGGCAAGGTTCACGCCCCAACCGTAGCAGGTGTAATCCTCGCACATTTCACTGCCAAGATAGCCGGCGTGCGCGACGTAATAGGTCACCCCGGTTGTGATAGGAAAATTCACCCGCTTCTGCAAGTCAAGGATGAAATGCAGGGCGCGCGCGATGTCGTTCTCGTAGGCGACCGGCGCGCCCCACAACATGAGCAGGTTGCACCCCTTGTCCCCGAAATCGAGGCGGGTCAACAAACCGCCGTATTGACCGCGCAGTTCGAAGACCCCGGCGATGAAATCCTCCAGTTCTGTATCGGACAGTTCGGGAATCCGCATGAACAGGTTGACGATCTGGCGGAACTCGCCGCGCATGTCATACACGACGACCTCTTCGGGCATGAAGCAGCGTGAAATCTCCACATCCACCGGAGGCAATTCGTACGGGATCGTCTCCGGCGCGCCGCCGAGGAAGCCGGTCAAACGGTGAAAGGCGCTGTGCGGTTTCGTCTTGATGGAGTCCCTGAGAAGTTCGTACATCCCCTGCGTCAGCACGATCTCGCGCGCCCGCGCCTGATGTTCCGCCTCCGCCGACTCCACCACCGCCGAGCCGCGAAAATAATAGGTCGCCTGCGAACCGTTCTGCGAACACAGAATGCGCCAATCAACCGAACCTATCGTGACGCCGATCTTGACCGAAAAAGGGAACGTGCCGTAAACCGTGCTTCGTTCGGGGTCGCGCAAAAGGTCCCGCTGGATCATCCACGAGGAAGCCAGGGCGCGCAGAGCCGTCGTCTTTTCGTCCTCCTGGATGGGAAACAGCGCCATCACGCCGTCGCCCGCAAAACTGACGATCTTGCCGCCATAACTGAAGATGCTCTTCACCAACGGATCGAAAACGCTGTGCATCAAACCCGCCAGCACCTCCGCCCCGTGCTGTCCATGTTGCATCAGCGCGTCGGTCATGCGGGAAAAGCCCGAAAGATCGAGAAACATGCCAACCGCCGGAAACTCCCCCCTCAGGACGCCCTTTCGATAATTCTCGACGATCAATTCAGGAACGACACGGTGCATGGGCAAATTGTAGCATGTATAATCACGCCATGCCAATCAGCGGTTACGAGATCAGGGTATGCGACGCGTGCGGACTCCGTTACCCCCTCGCAGAGGGACACCCCTACGGGACGCGTTGCCCCGCCTGCATGGGAGCGACACGCGTCGTGCTTACCCGGAAACTGATCGCTGAACCCGGGCACGGCCTCCCCGATAATTCTCACCGCGAAGGCGCAAAGACCGCAACGGAATCGAACGAAGCAGGGGAAAGGTTTTTGGCGGTATTGCTGGATAACATCCGTTCGGCGTGGAATGCAGGTTCGATCCTGCGCTCGGCGGAAGGATTCGGGTTCGCGCACGCCTTTTTCTGCGGGATCACGCCCACCCCCGAGAACGAAGCGGTGACGCGCGCCTCGCTCGGCGCGGAGGACTCGGTCCCCTGGTCGTATCACAAGGACGCGGTTAAACTGGTCAAAGGCTTGAAACAGGAGGGATGGAAGGTTTACGCGCTGGAGGAGGACGAGAGGGCGGTCACGCTTGGGAACGACGAAGGCGAAGATCGGAAGGCGGTATTGGTCGTGGGCAACGAGGTGACGGGCGTGGACCCGGAACTGCTCGACCTGTGCGGGAAGATATTCTTCATTCCCATGCGCGGGGAGAAGAAATCGTTCAACGCGGCGGTGGCGTTTGGGATCGCGGCGCACGCCTTACAAAGCCCTCGAAGGAGGAACGTATCGCAATGACAGGCGCATGTGTTATCATGTCCACACCAACCATAACGAGAGGAGAGCAACCATGGCTATCAAACTGCTTGTCCCGGTGAACGGACCCATCACGCAACTGTTCGGCTTGAACCCGGAGCTCTACAAAAAGTGGGGTTTCCCCGGTCACAACGGAATTGACTACGGCATCCCGAACGGGACCCCGATCATGGCAGCGGCATCCGGCACCGTGGCGATGGTCGGGTTCGAAAACGGCGGTTATGGCAATTACGTCAAACTCACCCACACGGACGGGAGCAAGACCTATTACACGTACTACGCCCACCTGGCGAGCGCGGCGGTCGCAGCCGGTCAGAAGGTGAAGGCTGGCGCGGTGATCGGTTACAGCAACAACACCGGCGCAAGCACAGGTCCGCACCTGCATTTCGGTCTGAAGATTGACGGGGAAAACCCCTCCTACAAGGGATACGTGGACCCGATGCCCTACTTCTCCGCGACGGGCGTGGAGGAGGGCGCGGAGGGAATCGAGGCGGACCTGCCGGACGCGGTGAAACTTCCCTCCAGCCTGTCGTTCGAGGTCCTTCCCGAGGTGTTGAACGTCCGCAACGGACCGGGCGTCGAGTATGCGATTGTGGGTCAACTGCAAAAGGGAAAAGCGGTAAGCGGCAAACGCCTGCACTCCAAAAGCGTATGGATCGAATACGAAAAGGGCAAGTGGATCGCGCTGGCGTTCAACGGGATCGCCAACCTGAAGGTGAAGTAACAAAGCATAACGTCCCGAAGGCTTTTTCAGGATTTGCTACCGTATAAACCTCTCGTAAAAACCCTAACTCGGACAAGCCGAAACTCCTGGGTTGAGCCTGCCGAAACTCCTGGGTTGAGCCTGCCGAAACTCCTGGGTTGAGCCTGCCGAAACTCCTGGGTTGAGCCTGCCGAAACCAAAAAGGGCTTGAAAACTACGGAGACACGAAGACACGGAGAAAAGACTTTGAAAAACTCCGCGTCTCTGTGTCTCGGTGGTAGGAAATTCTTGTACATAAAGCAAGTATTTCATTGATAAGTTCCCAAAGGTCTTTTCTGTAAATGAGGGTTTTGCGAAAGGTAAGGAGATCTTTAGGGTTCGTAAAAAAATAAGCTCCCTCACCTTCCACGAAATGGATGTCATTGCGAGGGTGTTCGTCCCGAAGCAATCCCCACTTTGCAGGAAAAT
>JAANMU010001432.1_pt1 | contig 21595 bp, 19 predicted proteins | sample 7279701 | NCBI WGS metagenome assembly JAANMU01 (sample SAMN14094539, study PRJNA606508) | bioreactor metagenome | isolation source: A lab-scale SPAN reactor treating ammonium-rich wastewater day 57 | place: Ireland: Galway | collected 2017-03-13 | reverse complement strand
GTGGACCGACCGGCTGGGGGTGATGGTCGTGGTGGCGGCGGCCTTCGGGGCGGCGGCGGGAGTGGCCGGGGCGCTGGCCAGCGCCGCGACCGCCGGATTGCCCACCGGCCCGGCTATCGTGCTGGCGGTGAGCGGGCTGGTGCTCGGTTCGCTGCTGCTTGCGCCCAACCGGGGGCTGTTGTGGGACGCGATCCGGCAGCGGCGCAACCGGCGGCGGCTGGCAGGTGCGGCAGTGCTGGAGGTGCTGTACACGTTCGGCCTGCACCACGGCGATCCGACGCACCCGCACCCGTTGGGAAGCCTGAGCGCCGCGCTGCCTGAGCGCGACGTGACCTTCACACTCAAGCGGCTGGCGCTGGAGGGGCTGGTAGCTGAGACGGAGGGCGAACGCTGGGCGCTGACTGCGGAAGGCGTGGCTCGCAGCGAAGCCCTGATCAGCGCGTTCCGGGCAGGCGAGGAGGAGACGCCATGAGCCCCAGGCTGGAGATCCAGATCATCGCGGCGATTGTGGCGGCAGCCTGCGCGCTGCCGGGCGTGTTCCTGGTGCTGCGGCGCATGGCGATGATGAGCGACGCGATCAGCCACAGCGTGCTGCTGGGGATCGTGCTCGGCTTTCTGGTCGCCCGGCAGACGGCCCACCCGCTGGTGGTGGTGGCTGCCGCGCTGAGCGGCCTGCTGACCGTGTGGCTCGTCGAGACGCTGCTGCGGACGCGGCGCGTCAAGGAGGATGCGGCCATCGGGCTGGTGTTCCCGGCGCTGTTCAGCATCGGCGTGATCCTGATCAGCCGCATGGCGCGCAGCGTCCACCTGGATACCGACGCGGTGCTGCTGGGTGAACTGGCATTTGCGCCGCTGAACCGGCTGATGCTGTTCGGGCTGGACCTGCCGTACGGCATCTGGGTGATGGGCGGCATCCTGCTGATTAACCTGGCGGCGATCCTGCTGTTCTACAAGGAACTGAAGCTGGCGACCTTCGACCCGGCGCTGGCGGCGGCGCTGGGCTTCAGCCCGGTCGCCATCCACTATGGGCTGATGGCGCTCGTCTCGGTGACGGCGGTAGGCGCGTTTGACCACGTAGGGTCAATCCTGGTGGTGGCGCTGATGATCGCCCCACCGGCGACAGCCTACCTGCTGACCGACCGTCTCTCGGCCATGCTGGGGTTGAGCGTGGGCATCGGCGTGGGGTCGGCGCTGGCGGGCTACTGGCTGGCGCGCGCGCTCGACGCAAACATTGCGGGGGCGATGGCAACGATGACGGGCGTGGCGTTCCTATTGGCGCTGGTATTTGCGCCGGAGCGGGGGCTGATCGCCCGGCGTGTGGAGCAAATCCGGCGGCAGCGGCGATTCGCGGTCGAGATGCTGCTCGTGCACCTGAGCCGTCACGAAGGCACCGCAAGCGAGCAGGAGGAAAACCGGCTTGAGCACCTGGTGCGAGAGATGCGCTGGGCAGAGGACGCAGCCCTATCCACCGTGCAGCGGGCAGCGGATCAGGGACTGATCGAGCAGCAGGACGGGCATCTCAGCCTGACGAGAAAGGGGCGGCGCACAGCGCAGACGGTGCTGAGCCGGTAGGCGTTTGGCAACCAGCGCACGTAAGCAAAGGGGCAAACCTGCGGGTTTGCCCCTCTAACCATCTCCATAGACCGATGTTCTTATCCGCTTGGCGTGGCGGTGACTGCCTCTTGTGTACCGGGTTGCGGCGTGTTCGTGATGAGGCTGCCGGAGTCGGAAGCGGGCGGCTGCGGTGTGGCAAGAACCGCCCCAGCCGGATCAACAGCCACGTAGTCGTCGAGGGCAACGCCTGGCAGGCAGGCGATCTCGCCCGCCGAGAGCCAGGCGAGGTTCGCCAGCGTCTCCACATCGTTGTAGGCCACCCAGGCCCATTCGGCATCGGGCGAACGCCCGGCAATGAGCACCTCGCTCAAGACGAGCGACGGGCTGGCCTCAACCGCCAGCTCGGCAGGCGCAACGCGCACCACCGTCTCCGGGTCGAGCACCTGGCAGATAGTTGGCGTGACGGCGACACCCGCCAGCGACTGGACGACAGGCTCACCATCTGCGTCAAGCACACGCAGCTCGAAGTTGTGGACTCCGGGCTGAAACTCATAGACAGGCACGCGTATCTCGCCTGCGCCGAGCGCCTCGCGGGACAGCGGCAGCGACCGCTCGAACTGGCCGATGCGGTCGATCAGCTGGATGCGGTCAGGCCTGAGCGCGCCGTCGATCTGCCAGGTGAGCACGATCTCCTGGTCGATGCGGTAGGCGACCTCCGCAGGGTTGGCGGTGAAGGAAACGATCTGGATGGACGCGGGCAGCGACTCGTCGGGAACCTCGATCAAGGTCGGCGTCGGGAGCACAGTCTTTGTGAGTTCGGCAGTTGCCTCAGCCGGTGCGACGGCAGCCGGGGCCTGCTCGCCGCCAAGCGGCCAGATATCCAGCAGGAACACGCCCGCGACGACGAGCACGATCAGCAGGACGCTGCCCACAAGCGCCGCCAGGGTAAGCACCGTCAGGCGCGAGAGCCAGTTGGTTGTCGGGGTATACTCGGCCAGCACGGGAGCCTGAAACCCGGCGGCGTCCAGCGAGCGGGCGACGACCGCAAACGTCAGGGGGTCGGCGCTGCGCAGCCGCTTTCGCGACCCAACGCGCAGGCTGGCATGGGCCGCTGCTCCGGGCGCCACCTGGAGGCGAGGCGGACGATACTGGTAGGAGAGCACGCCATCCGGGTCGAAGCCACCCAGTTCCAATTCAAGCGGGACGTTGCCCTGGTTCTGGAGCGAAACCCGGTATGTGTTCGGATCTCGCTGCGGCTGGGCGGCCAGCGCCATGCCAGAGTACCCGACTACGTCAATCTCGCGGACGGCGGCCAGCCCGGCGTGAGAAGCGTCGGCTGGCGCGACGCGCACGGTGAGGGCATAGCGACCGGGGTGAGTGACACTGCTACGCGGGGGAACAACAGTGATCGTCACCTCGGCCTGCTCGCCCGGACCGAGGAGCGCCTCACGCCGGTTGACGCGCACCCAGCCAGGTTCCAGCCCTTCGGTGCTGATTTGCAGCGCCATCTCCTGGTCGGCGAGGCTCTCGACAACGAGGACAAGCTGCATGCGTGCGCCAGGCGCCACAAGCTGGTGAGGCTCGTCCAGAATGAGGCGGTAAGGAACAGCGGGGTCTTCGACGATGGAGGCAGTAGGCGTCAGGTCGATGTCGAGGCGGGCGCGGGCCTCAGGCGAATGGAACGTCAGCAGCACATCGCCCATGATGATGCGATCGCCGTTAGAGAGCGGCACGCGGCTATTGGGTTCCACCTGGGCATCATTGACAAATGTGCCGTTGACCGTTCCCAGATCGACCAGGTAAACCAGCCCATCGGCGACGGCGAACTGGGCATGATAGCGCGAGACAGCGGACGTATTGAGGACGATCTCATTGCCGGGCTGGCGTCCGACCGAGCTGACCGGCTGGGTCAGCTCATATTCCTGCATCTCGCCGCTTTCCGAACGTACTGTCACTTTTCCGAAGGCCATGCACGCCCCTCCCACACGCCACAGGAAGAAATGCAACAACGAGATCACAGTCTAGCACGGAGACGAATCCGAAACAAGTGGCCTGTGAAACGTCACCGCGGACGCCAAGCGCGCGGTAGAATCGGGCCGAAAACGCGGAGAACGGAGGCGACATGGACGCGGTGCAGCTGGTGCGCGTAGATGCGGCGCATATTCCGGTGCTACGTAACCTGGTGCAGCTTTACCTGCATGACTTCAGCATTTACCTGTGCGACGAGGCGAGTGGACAGCTCGACGAGGCCGGACGCTTCGATCCGGGATTCGACGAGGAACGGTACACGGCAGCGCACGAGACAGGCAGACCGCGCTTCTGGGGCTACCTGGCGCGCGTAGCGAACCGGTGGGCCGGGTTCGCTCTGGTCAGCGACCGGGTAGACAAGGCCCATCACGCCGGGCCCGGCTGCAACATGGACGAGTTCTTTGTGCTGCGCTGCTGGCGGCGGCAGGGCGTGGGCCGGGCGATGGCGCGGCAGGTGTTCGAGCGCCACCCCGGGTACTGGCAGATCACGACCATCGGGCCGAACGCGCCCGCGCAAGCCTTCTGGCAGGCGGTCGTGCGCGAGCACACTGGCGGGCGCATGCGCGAGTTCACCACCGAGGAGGAGGGCGAAACCGTCGCCTGGGTGGTGTTCAGGAGCGGGTAGCAGGCAGCGACTGGGGGTTAAAGGTCGGCAGGAAAGACGACTTCTTCGCGCCCGGCGAGCTTCTGCTGGATGCGGTCGATGATGATGGCGATATGCTTCTCGTTGGTGACGAAGTTCAGGTTGTCGGCGGGGACGGTGAGCACCGGGCACAGGTCGAAGCTCGCCAGCCACTCGCGGTAGTAGCTCTCCAGCAGGCTGAGATACTCGGCGGTGATGCTCGTCTCGATATCGCGGGCGCGAGCCTGGATGCGATCGAGCAGGACGGGGACGCGCGCGTCGAGGAACAGCAGCAGATCAGGGACCGGCAGCGAATCGATGACGAGGTCGTACAGACGGCGGTAAGCGAGCACCTCGCGCTCGGTCATGTTGCCCATCGCATGCAGGGCACGGACGAAAATGTGCGCGTCTTCGTACACGCTGCGGTCAATGATGGCCGAGCGGGGCAGCGAGGCCAGCCGCCGGTGCTGCTCGGCGCGATCGCCCAGGAAGTATATCTGGAGGTGGAACGACCACTGGCGCATATCGGCGTAGAAGTCGGCCAGGAAGGGGTTGGTGGCGACGGTTTCGTAGCCGCCTTCCCAACCGAGGCGGGCGGCAATGCGCTCAGTGAGGGTGGTCTTGCCTGCGCCGATGTTCCCGGCAACGAGGAGGAAACGCTTGGTCATGCAGACCTCCGGTCAGAAAAGCAGTAACGAGTGATGAGTAAAGAGCAACGAGATACCAAGCCCTCAGCCGGGATGCGTGCGGGCGAACGCATCGAGCAGCACGCGATGAGCAGCCAGCAGCGGGCCGCTAACCGCCAAATGCCAACCGCTAACCGCTAATACCCGTACGCCCCCAGGAAGGCGCGGCGGGCAGCGTCCGTTGAGGCGGAGAGCACAAACACCCAGTCGCGGTTACCCCAGGCGGCGTGGGCCTCCTCGCCGAGGGAAAAGAAGACACCCGAACGCTGGCCCAGACCCGGATCGGGGCCAACCTCGGTGGCGAGAGGCGGCAGAACGCTCAGAGTAGCCTCGACGTTCTCCGCGCCGACGCGCCGCGCGCGCAGCGTAACCGCCCCCTCAGGCCCCTGGTAGACGGCCACGTCCACGCCGGTTTCGGCTTCGCGAGCCGGGCCGCTCGTCCGCAGGAAGCCGCCTACCTCAGGTGGAAACAACAGCCCCGGATCGATATCGGCGGCGATGCAGCCGACAAGCAGCGCGGCAAGCGCGACGGACATGGCGAGCAACGGACGCACAGCACCCTCCTGGGTGAGTGACGAGTAACAAGTAACGAGTGATGAGCAGGCGGCTGATGCCGGATGCGACGACGCCTTTGTTTTAGCACATCCTGCCGGATCGTGAAACGCGGATCAGAGATGCCGCCACCAGATGCCAGTACATTCCGGCAGCACAGCCAGCCGCTCACGGGCAACGCGCCCCGCCAGATCGTCTCCGAAGAAGAAACGGGTCAACGCTTCGGCCTCGGCGGGCGACTCGAAGCGGTAGTCGGTGCGCACCCAGGTGCAGGCGAAGCCGTGTTCACCCACCAGCCAGGCATGGAACGCGGCCAGCGCAGCGGTGGGCGGCTGCGGCGACTCGACCCCCGTGCCAAGCGTTTCGATCACTATCATCAGCCCGTCGGGGTGCAGCACGCGACGCATCTCGGCCAGCATCGCGCCGATGCGCTCGCGCCAGGTATCCGGGAACCAGCTGGTGGCATGGCCGAAGCTCCAACCCTCGACGGCCAGATCGGCGCAGGCGGCGGGGAGAGGCAGCGCGGCGTTGTCGGCAACGGCCAGGGCTGCCCGCAGGCCACACGCGCGGAGCTGCGTTTGCGCCTCGCCAAGCATGTGATGTGAGGCATCGAAAGCAAAGATTCCCCGCACGTACGGCCCCAGCAGGCGCGTTACCCGCCCGGTTCCCGCGCCGAGCTCGGCCACGGTCAGACCGTCAAGAGGGCGAATGGCCTGGAGCGCGCGCAGCAGGTTGCCCTGGTAATCCTCGCGCGTCACCAGTTGGTCATACTGCGCGGCGTGCTGGCAATATATCTCGCGGAAGGTCAGCATGGCGTGTTTCCCCGGTGGCTGCTCGGCAGCGACTCCGTCTCCCCTGCATCCCGATGCAACGAGCAGACCCCCGCCGCCCGCATGAGGCGGCGCGCGCGATCAGCGGAAGCTCAACGGGTCGCGCTGCAAGGGCAGGTACGTGAAGGTATACCAGGCCGGGATAAAGACCAGCACGACCAGCAGAACGGTCATGAAACCGACCACGACAAACGTGACGCGCCAGCTCAGCTTCTCGGCGCGAAGCGCCAGGACAAGCAGGAACGGGGCAACCAGCGTCATCAGCAGGAGCACCTGCCCGGTCAGTGAGGCAAACAGCCAGGGCCGGTATCCGGAGAAGAAGGATACGGCCCCAAACGTGAGCACATAGAAGAGCGCGGTCACACCGCTGGCGGGCCTACCCATGCTATCCCCCTGCGACACACAACCCGATCGATGCTGACAGCCATTATACCGGCAAGGCCAGACGGCAAAAAGAGGCGCGCGGGCGCATCACTGCGGGGGGCTGCTGAGCAGCCAGGTGATGCCGAAAACCAATGCGAATGCCGTCGCCCCGGCAAGCAGGGCATAGGTGAGGGCCAGCCCGATGCTCTGGTCACCACCTTTCGCGTCCACGACGACGAGCGCGACGGAGCCTGCGGCGGCGACCCCCAGCCCGGCAAGCAGCAGCAGCGGATAGGTGGCGTCAGCGCGCAGCATGCGGGCGGCGAGGTAGGCAAGCAGCGCGGCGCTGATGACGAAGAAGCGCGTCACCGAACCCATGATCTGGGCGAGCAGGCGTTTGAACACAGCGGTCTGGCCTCCTTGCGGGGTGGGATTGCAGTCTGATTATAGCAGATGGCCGGGGATCGGTCGTGGCGCACGATGCGCCGATCAGGGCTTTATCGTTCTCCAGGCAACTTGATGTCTTGCCGTAGCAGCCTCACCCCCAGACCTCGCTTACGCTCGATCTTACCCCCTCTCCATTCGATGGAGAGGGGGCGGCGAGACGCTCAGATGAGCGGCGAGCGGGGGTGAGGCTCGCGATTGGCAAGAGAACGATAACGCCCTATGCGCCGACCAGGCGGCTGCCCAGGCCGCCCCAAGCCGTGTGTTTTTCTGTTACAATCATTGTCAGGTCGTTTCCTGCTAACGTGCTGGCTCGTGTTTGCCAACAATTCGAGGCATAGGGGGAGGGTCGGCGACCTCCGGTCGCAAAGACTCTCCCCTACGGGCCATCATCTGTTCCCTCACATGCGGGAGACCACCCATTTTCGCAGCAACTGGCCTTGCCAGCCCTGACTTACGGTGGTCACAAGCTATGCACACCGACGCGCTGCCTAACGAAGTCCAGAAGATCGTCCGCCAGGCGCTCGACGAGGATATCGGCGACGGCGATGTGACGACCCTGTGTATCGTGCCCGATGCAGCGGTCTTTGAGGGCACGCTGGTATGCAAGCAGGCGGGCGTTATCGCCGGGCTTGAAGTGGCCGAGCTGGCCTTTGCGCTGCTCGACGAGCGTGCCAAGCTCATGCGCCAGGTGGCAGACGGCAGTTGGGTGGAAGCCGGGGAGATCATCGCGACATTGTCCGGCCCTGGCCGGGCCCTGCTGAGCGGAGAGCGGGTTGCGTTGAACCTCCTCCAGCGCATGTCCGGCGTTGCGACGCTCACCCGGCGCTTCGTGGACGCTGTGGAGGGAACGCGAGCCATCATCCTCGATACGCGCAAGACAGCGCCCGGACTGCGCCTGCTGGACAAGTGGGCAGTGCGCTTGGGCGGCGGCCAGAACCATCGTTCCGGCCTGTATGACATGGTGCTGATCAAAGAGAACCACATCGCGGCGGCTGGAGGGAGCATCACCGAGGCAGTGGCGCGCGTGCGGGCGGGCGACGAGCAGCAGCGGGCGATTGAGGTCGAGGTCAGGAACCGGGCCGAATTGGCGGAGGCCCTTGGTCTGAACGTTGACCGCATCCTGCTGGACAACATGGATGAGGCCGAGATGCGCGAGGCCGTGCGCTTGACAAATGGCCGCGTGCCCCTGGAGGCCTCAGGCAACATCACGCTGGCAAATGTCGCCAGAGTGGCCGCGACAGGGGTAGACTACATCTCGGTGGGAGCGCTGACACACTCGCCGCAGGCGCTGGACATCAGCCTGCTGCTGGATGGCACGGAGAGATAGACATGTCAACCGTAGATGAAATGTACCAGGCCCTGAGCGCCAAACTGCACAACGTCGTGCCCGACTTTGAACTGCGCTACAAGGCTGAACTGGCGGTCAAGGTCAACGAGCTGAAGCAGGCGAGGAACGCCGTCATTCTGGGCCACAACTACATGGAACCGGCGCTGTTTTACTCCGTGCCTGACTTCACGGGAGACTCGCTTGAGCTCAGCCGCCGGGCAGCCGAGACGGACAAGGACGTAATCGTCTTCTGCGGCGTGCGCTTCATGGCGGAGACTGCCAAGATACTCAACCCGACCAAGACGGTGCTGCTGCCTTCGGAGAAGGCGGGCTGCTCGCTGGCGGCCAGCATCACGGCGGAGGACGTGCGCGCGCTCAAGGCGCGCTTCCCTGGCGTGCCGGTGGTGACCTACGTCAACACCTACGCAGATGTGAAGGCTGAGAGCGACATCTGCTGCACGTCGTCCAACGCCAGCGCGGTGGTCGAGTCGCTGAATGCAGACACCGTGATCTTCCTGCCGGATGAGTATCTGGCCCGCAACGTGGCGAAGGAAACGGGGAAGCACATCATCTTCCCCAGCCTGGACCCGCAGGCCAGCACCGAACTGGACGTGCAGCTTATCGGCTGGCATGGTCGCTGTGAGGTTCACGAGAAGTTCACGGTAGAGGACATCACGGCCATCCGCGAGCAGTTCCCGGAGGTGGTCGTGCTGGCTCATCCGGAGTGCAGCCCCGAAGTGGTGGCCGCCTCCGACTTCTCCGGCAGCACGACGGCCCTGATCCGCTATGTTGAGCAGATCGAAGCGCCGCACTACCTGCTGCTGACCGAGTGCGCGATGGGCGACAACATCGCGGCAGCCAACCCTGACCGGGAGATGCTACGGCTGTGTAGCGTGCGCTGCCCCCACATGAACCAGATCACGCTCGAAAACACGCTCGACTCGCTTACGCACAACCGCGTCATCATCGAGGTTCCCGAAGCGATCCGGGTGCGAGCGGCGCGCGCCGTCGAGCGCATGATCGGGATTGACGCCCCCAGCCCCCGCAACTGAAAGCCGGACATCCGACAATGCAAGAATGCATAGAAACCGACGTCCTGATCGTGGGCTGCGGCCTCGCCGGGTGCTCGGCGGCGCTGCGGCTCGCCGACGCTGGCATGGCCGTGACCGTGATTACACGGGCAACCGAACCTAGAGAGTCGAATACATACTACGCGCAGGGCGGCGTGGTCTACCGGGGCCATGATGATTCGCCCGCCCTGCTCGCGGAGGACATCCAGCGCGCCGGTGCCGGGCTGAGCAACCCGCGCGCGGTGGCGCTGCTGGCCGAGGAAGGCCCATCCGTGCTGCGCCGCATCCTGATGGAGGAGGTCGGGGTAGAGTTCGACCGGACGCCCGACGGCGAGCTGTCGCTTGCCCTCGAAGGCGGCCACTCGGTGCCCCGCATCGTGCATGCCGCAGACGCCACAGGCCGCGCGATAGAGGTGGCGCTGCTCGAAAAGCTGAATGCCCATCCGAACATCACACTGCTGAGCGGGCATACGGCGGTAGACCTGCTCACCCCGGCGCACCACGCCCGCAACCGGCTGGCGGTCTACGAGCCGCTGTCATGCGTGGGAGCTTACCTGCTCGATCAGGCCGCGGGGCAGGTCATTCGCTGCCTGGCCCGCTTCACGATCCTGGCGACAGGCGGCCTGGGGCAGATCTTCCTGCGGACGAGCAACCCGCCCGGCGCGAGGGGTGACGGTGTGGCGATGGCCGACCGGGCCGGGGCGCGCGTGATCAACATGGAGTTCATCCAGTTCCACCCGACGACCTTCTACCACCCGCAGGCCCCGCCCTTCCTGATCTCCGAGGCCGTGCGGGGCGAGGGCGCGCGGCTGGTGAACGCCGACGGTAAGCCGTTCATGGAGAAGTATGACACGGAGCGCAAAGACCTCGCCCCGCGCGATGTCGTCGCGCGCGGCATCCACCAGGAGACGCTCTCGCGTGATGTCGCCCATGTCTTCCTCGACCTGCGCTCATACATCACGCCGGACAAAATCCGGTCGCATTTCCCCAACATCTACGAAGCGTGCCGCCAGTACGGCGTCGACATCACCAGCGATCTGGTGCCGGTAGTCCCCGCCGCGCACTACGCATGCGGCGGCGTGTGGGTAGACGAATGGGGACTGACGACCATCCGCCAGTTGTACGCGGTTGGCGAAGTGGCATGCACAGGTCTGCACGGCGCAAACCGGCTGGCCAGCACTTCGCTGTTGGAGTGCCTGGTATGGGGGTATCGCGCCGCGCTGCATATCCAGGCGCACCTGGCGGAACAGCCAGCCCCGCAGCCCGACGAGATTCCCCCCTGGCGCGAGGTCGGGAACGCCCTGCCCGACCCGGCGCTGATCAGCCAGGATATGAGCTCGATCAAACATATGATGTGGAACTACGTGGGGTTGGCACGCACCACCCACCGGCTGGAGCGCGCCTTGCGTGAGCTGCGCAGCCTGGAAACGGCCATCGAGCAGTTCTACCGGGTATCTCGACTGACGGACGGGCTGCTCGGTCTGCGCAACGCAGTGCGGACAGCGGTCATCGTGGCTGCCGCCGCCTGGGCAAACAAGATAAGCGTGGGTAGCCACTACCGGGAGTAACGCAGCCGGTGCGCCCCTGGTCCCCCAGCGGGCATTGTTTACCCGTCGCCTGGGGCACTTTCCAAACACCTCGCTCTTGACGGCAAGCCGCCTTTGTGATAGAGTGCACAACATAAATGGCCGCCATTTGATGGCTAATTGAAGGCCATCTGGCGGCAGACCCTCTGAAGCACGGCACACCAGCCGTCACCCGGGAGCATGGATGGGTTATCGCCCGCCTGACCCCAAAGACACGCTGACGGGTCATGTTCTGCAAAGGCTTGCAGACCGGATCGAGCATGGCGTCTACCCCCCCGGTGGCCAGTTGCCACCTGAGAACCAGCTAGCCGCCGAGTTTGACGTCAGCCGGGCCACGATCCGTCGCGCACTCGACAGGCTCTCTGAGCGCGACCTGATCATCCGCAAGCAAGGGGACGGCACTTACGTCAGCAACTTGCCCTGCCTGACCAACCCGCTCAACCAGTTTATCGACATCCGGCGGCGGATCGCCGCGCACGGATTTGAGGCGGATTTCACGCTGCTGAGCGTGGAGAGCGAGCCCGCCAGCAACCAGGTTGCCAAGCTATTGCACATCATGCCGGGCAGTGACATCCTACGCGTGCGGAAGGTCTTCACCGCCGACGGCACCCCGATCATCTACGTCATCAACCACATCCCGCTGTGGGTTTACCAGGATCACCTGACGCCAGACGACATGGCCCAGCCTGACTTTGCTGAACCGTTCTTTGACTTCTTCAAGATCAAGTGCAAGCAGCCAGTCAAGTACTACGTCTCTTCTATCCGGCCTGAACTGGCCGGGCACGTCGACCTGCCTGACAGCATGGCGCTTGACGACCCATGCACACCGATCCTGATTCTCGACGACGTTGGATACGACTACATGGAGAAGCCGGTTTTCTACTCTATCGAGCACATCTCAACAATCTCCATCGATATACAAATCGTGCGACGGGTGGATATCACCTAGCGTCTGCTGCGCGATGGGTTTCGCCAGACGTATCCTCACAATACGTCTAGTGAAACGCGTGAGCCCGGAGCAGCGCTGGATTGGCGGGGCCACGAGACACGCCGTTGTGTTTGCTGGCGCAACCGCACGGCCTGACCTTAGAACACTTGCGAAAGGAGGCGCGATCCCACAGAGATTCGCCGGGCGGACAGGTACCGAGGGCGAGGGCCGTCAGGGCAGCCAGACGGCTGCCGGAAGCTTCGCAGCCAGGCCAGACCTGAACGCACCAACCTGCTATCCCTTAACGCCGTTGACATTCACACTGAGGAGGCTATACGTCCATGACTAAGAGGCTGGGAGCATCACTATTTGCGCTGGTGTTCGTGCTGGTCTTTGCGCTGGCCGGGTGCCAACCCGCCGCGCCGACCCCCGCACCGGCCACCGAGCCGCCTGCGGCAGAAGAACCGGCAGCTGAAGAGCCTGCCGCTGAAGAACCAGCAGCGGAGGAACCGGCGGCTGAAGAGCCCGTCGCCGAAGAACCGCTCAAGGTCGCGCTGCTACTGTATGGCCCGCTGGCTGACACTGGCTGGAACGCCACGGCCTACCAGGGCCTGCTCGACGCTGAAGAGGAGTTCGGGGTTGAAGTCGCCCTCTCCGAGGATGTGCCGGTGCCTGATATCGAGCGGGCGCTGCGCGATTTCGCCAGCCAGGGATATGACCTGGTGATCGGGCATAGCTTCCCGTTCCTCGATCCAACAATGGTGGTCGCGCCAGACTTCCCGGACACGCACTTCTCGGTAACCAACGGGTACCTGACCGCTCCGAATGTGACGTCCTTCTACATCTATGAAGTGGAGAGCCACTACCTGGCAGGCGTCATGTCCGGGCTGATGACCGAGTCGAACGTTATCGGCATCGTGGGCGGGGTGGAGCTGCCCAACCTGATCGCCAACTTCAACGCGTTTGAAGATGGCGTTGCCTCAGTTAATCCGGACGCTACCGTGCTGATCTCCTACGTCGGAGATTGGGGCGACCCGGCAGGGGGCAAGGAGGCCGCGCTGGCACAGATCGCCAACGGGGCGGACATCATCCTCGACGAGGGGGCTGGTTCCGGTCTGGGCGTGCTGGAAGCGTGCAGTGAGAACGACGTGCCTGTGATCAGCTACGTCGGGTTGGGCACCGACGCAGCGCCGCCGGTGATGGTAGCCTCGATCCTGCCCAACTACCGCGATCTGATCCGCCAGGAGGTTGAGATGCTGGTCAACGGGCAGCTGGTGGGCGAGGTCGCGCTCGTCACGCTGGCCACCGGCATCCTTGACGTCTACATGAGCGATGATGTGCCTGCCGATGTTCAGGCCGCGGTAGAGGAGGCCAAGCAGGCTATCCTGAACGGCGAAATCGTGGTTGAGGAAGTGTTCGAGTAGCCAGACACCGTCACGCCATGGGGAGCGAGCGGTTGCGCTCGCTCCCTCACTTTGCGCCCCAGGTATGCGCGGGGCGCAGATGGACAGGTAAGCTGCCAAATGCCGCTGCAAATGCTTGGGATCACCAAACACTTTCCTGGCGTGCTGGCCAACGAGGGGATTGACTTTGACATCGAGGCCGGGGAGGTGCACGCCCTGCTTGGCGAGAACGGGGCCGGTAAGTCAACGCTGATGAACATCCTGTACGGTATCTACCAGCCGGACGCGGGCAAGATCGTGTGGAAAGGCGAGGAGCAGACCTTCCACGGCCCGTGGGATGCCATCCAACAGGGCATCGGCATGGTGCACCAGCATTTCACGCTGATCCCGGTGCTCACCGTCGCCGAGAACGTCATGCTGGGCCGCCGATCCCGCATCGAGCCGTTCTTCGATGCCCGCGCCGCCGAGCTGGTGGTCGCCGAGTATGCGGATGAGCTGGGCTTGTCGATCAACCCGCGCGCCAGGGTCGCCGAGCTTGACGCCGGAACCCAGCAGTGGGTGGAGATCATCCGTGCCCTCTCACGCGGAGCGGAGCTGTTGATCCTCGATGAGCCAACCTCGGTGCTCACCCCGCAGGAGGCCGACCGCCTGCTGGAGACGATCGACACGCTGACGGCGCGCGGCATGGGGATCTGCTTTGTGACGCACAAACTGCGTGAGACGATGGCCATCGCCGGACGGGTGACGGTGCTGCGCTGCGGGAGCGTCGTCGGCACCCTGCCCTGCTGCGACACAAACGAGCGCGAGCTGGCACGCATGATGGTGGGCCGCGACATCCTTTTCCACATGGAAAAGAAACCGGCGCAGGCCACTGCGCCTGTGCTAACGCTGCAAGACGTAGGTATGGTGCAGGGCCATCGCGAGCTGCTCAAGCAGGTTACGCTGGAGGTCAAGGCGGGCGAGATTGTGGGGATCGCAGGGGTGGCAGGCAACGGGCAGACGGAACTGGCCGAGGCCATCACCGGGCTGCGGTCAGTGTCATCAGGCCACATCACGCTGGATGGGAAGGATATCACCCACTGCACACCCCGGCAGATCATTGAGGCGGGCGTGGCCTACATCCCCGACCGCCCGTGGCAGACGGCGACCATCCGGGAATTCAACCTGGAGCAGAACGCTATCCTGCGCTCGCATTGGGACGAGCCGATGGCACAGCGGGGTGTGCTACGCCGCGGGGCAATCGCCCGGCACGCCAAGCAGCTGATCGGCCAGTACGACGTGCGCGCTGCCAGCAGCCAGATGCTGGCCGGGCAGCTTTCCGGCGGCAACCTACAGAAGCTGGTGCTCGCCCGCGAACTGGCGCGCGAACCCCGGCTGGTCATCGCCGTCAACCCGACTGCCGGGCTGGACGTCGGGGCCAAGGAGTATATCCACCAGCAACTGATCCGCGAGCGAGAGAACGGCAAAGGCGTACTGCTGATCTCGGCAGACCTGGACGAGGTCTTGGAATTGAGCGACCGCCTGGCCGTGATGTACGCGGGTGAGATTGTCGGCGTGGTGCGCACCGAGGAGGCGGACATTGAAGAGATCGGCCTCATGATGGCCGGAGCGCACCAGACGACGACACCCCCACCAGCGCAGAGAGAAGCCGCCCATGGATAGCATCCCTGAGCAGCGGGCTGAGATGCCCGAAGACTGCCCGGAACCGCAGGCGGGCCGTCAGAACTGGCTGACCATCACGGCAGAGGCGGTCACCGCGTCAGCCTCCGACCTGGGCGAGCTGGCAATGGGGCTGGCGGCGATCGTGGCGGCGCTGGCCGTGGTCGCCGTGCTGATCGGGCTGGCTGGCATCAATCCGATTGACGCCTACGCGGCGCTGGTCAACGGTTCGCTGGGCAGCCTGAACGGCATCAGCGAGACGCTGGTGCGCGCAACCCCCCTGATGCTGATCGGGCTGGGCATAGCGATTGCTTTCCGGGCAGGGATGTGGAACATCGGCGCGGAAGGCCAGCTCCTGCTAGGCGCGATTGGGGCAACGGTGGTGGGCCTCTACCTGCCGCCCCTGCCGGGGCTGATCCACATCCCGCTGGTCATGCTGGGCGGCTTTGCGCTGGGGCTGGTGTGGGCGGCTATTCCCGGCTATTTGAAGGCCAAGCGAGGCGTCAACGAGATCGTCGTCACGATCATGATGAACTACCTGGCCGTGTTCCTGCTCAGCTACCTGGTCACCGGGCCGCTGCGCGATAACAGTCGGGTTCCCCCCATGCCGCAGTCGCCGCTGCTAGCCACGTCGGCGCTGCTGCCCAAGCTGATCCCCGCCACGCGCGCGCACGCCGGTTTCCTGATCGCCATCCTGGCCGCCATCGCCGTCTGGTTTGTGCTGGAGCGCACCACGCTCGGCTACGAGATCAAGGCAGTGGGGGCCAACCCAACAGCAGCGCGCTACGGCGGGATCAACGCCATCCTGACGGCCACAGTGGCGATGATGTTGAGCGGCGGGCTGGCCGGGCTGGCGGGCATGGGCGAGATCAGCGGGGTGCACCGCTACCTGCTGGAGGGCATCTCACCGGGGTACGGCTATCTGGCGATCGCCGTTGCGCTGTTTGGTGGGCTGAACCCGGTAGGCATTGTATTCTCGGCGCTCTTCTTCGGCGCGCTGATGGTCGGCGCCGAGTCGATGCAGCGCGCGGTTGGCGTGCCTATAGCTACCATCTACATGTTGCAGGGTCTGGTCGTGATCTTCGTGCTGGCGCGCCGTGTGCTGCGGCGCAGACGGGTGCGGGCCTAGTGCAGTTGGGCCGAAATTTGCCCAGGGATGGGAAAGCGCTCCGGCCCAACTGCCTGAGTGTTTCGCGAACAAAGCCCTTCCTATGGGTTCATTTAGGCCGCGAAACACTAGCGGCCTGGAAAGGCGTTCTGCCATATGCCGTGGGAACGTATTCTGACCATTGCCTTCTTCAGCGGGCTGCTGGGAGCAGGCGTCCGGCTCGCCGTGCCGGTGCTGATCGCCGCGCTGGGCGAGACGTTTGCCGAGCGAGCAGGCGTGCTCAACATCGGCATCGAGGGCATGATGCTCATCGGGGCGCTGAGCGGTTTCGTCGGCTCGTACTACACGGGCAGCGCGTGGCTCGGCCTGCTGACAGGGATGCTGGGGGCGGGGTTGTTCAGCCTGATCCACGCTTACCTGGCGATCACGCTGGGGGCCGATCAGGTGGTGAGCGGGATTGCGATCAACCTGCTGGCGCTTGGCCTGGCGACCTTCCTGAACCGCGCCATTTTCGGCCTGCCGATGCTGCCCCCTAGCGCAACTCCCTTCAGAGCGGTTACAATCCCCGTCCTGAGCGACATGCCGCTGCTTGGCCCGCTGCTGTTCAACCATCACATGCTGGTCTATGTCGGGCTGCTGCTCGTGCCGCTAACGGCGGTCGTGTTGTTCAAGACGACCTTTGGGCTGCGCATCTCGGCGGCAGGCGAGGACCCGCGCGGGGCCGAGGCAGCAGGCATCAACGTGGCACGCATTCGTTACCTGAGCGTGTTCATCGGCGGGCTGCTGGCGGGGATGGGCGGGGTTTGCCTCTCGCTGGCCAACCTCAATATGTTCAAGGAGTCGATCATCGCCGGGCGGGGTTACATCGCGATCGCGGTCGTCATGTTCGCTCGCTGGAACCCATGGCGGGCGCTGGTTGCCGCTCTGCTGTTCGGCATGACCGACGCTTTTCAACTGTACCTACAATCGCTGGGGGTCAGAGCCGTTCCACCCCAGCTGCTGGTGAGCCTGCCCTACCTGGCGACGATCCTTGTCCTGCTTGGCCGGTTTGGGCGGGGCAGCATGCCCAAAGCACTCGCCGTCCCGTACTTGAAGGAATCCTGACACTTCACATCGCATGAAAGGAAGAGCACCCATGCAGACAATCCTGCGCAGTGAAACGAAAGAAGTTGTCATCGACATCGCCAAACCCTTCGTGATCATCGGTGAGAAGATCAACCCGACGGGACGCAAGAAGCTGGCTGCCGCCCTCTCCGAAGGCAACTACGATTACGTGCGCGAACTGGCCCGCGCGCAGGTTCAGGCGGGCGCGGACGTGCTCGACGTAAACGTCGGCGTGCCGGGGCTGGACGAGGTGAAGGTGCTGCCGGAGGTCGTCAAGATCGTGGCCGAAACCGTGGACGTGCCGATCTGCATCGACTCGGCCAACCGTGACGCATTGGCGGCGGCGCTGGCCGTTGCGCCCGGCAAGCTGCTCGTCAACTCGGTCAACGGGGAAGAAGCCTCGCTTGAGCGCGTGCTGCCCGTCGTCAAGGAGTACGGCGCGGCGGTGATCGGCCTGACGATGGACGACGACGGCATCCCCAACGACCCGGAGCAGCGGCTGGACATCGCCGAGAAGATTCTGGAGCGGGCGGCCAAGCTCGGTATTGGCGCTGAAGACGTGGTGATCGACCCGCTGGTGCTGACCGTCGGCGCGGACAGCGACGCGGGGATGGTCACGCTGCGTACCATCGAGATGGTGCGCGAGCAGTTCGGGGTCAACATCAACCTGGGGGCGAGCAACGTGTCCTTCGGCCTGCCGGAGCGGCACACGATCAACCAGGCCTTCCTGGCGCTGGCGATGGGCGCGGGCGCAACCTGCGCCATCACCGACCCGCTGAAGCTGGCCCAGACCATCCGCGCCGCGGACCTGCTGATGGGCCGCGACAGCTACGGGATGCGCTACATCAGCTACTGGCGGGAAAACCAGCCGAAGGAGTAACTGGCCGATGCCCGTCCTGGACGGCTGGGACCTGGAGCTCGACGTTGACGCGGTGCTGCGCGGCCAGGGAGCCGAGCCAGCGGCTATCCGGGCGCGCAGCCCGCTCCTGGTGGAGACGGCAGCGCGCGCCCTCGAAGAGGGCCTGCCACTGGTCGAGCCGGTGGTCGTCTACCACCGGCTGCCCGTCGAGTCGGTGCGCCACGAGCGCCTGACGCTGGCGGGCGGCGGCGTCCTCTCCGGTTCGCTGATCGGCCAGCATCTGGCCCCGGCAGAAGAGGTCATTGCGCTGCTGTGCACCGTCGGCGAGGCGCTCGAACAGCACGCCGCCGAGATGATGTCCACTCAGATGGTCTACGGCCTGGCGCTCGACGGCGTGGGGTCGGCGGCAGTCGAGGCGCTGGCGAACGCCGCCTGCCGCCGCTTCGAGCTGGAGGCGGCGGAACACGGCATGCAGACCACCATCCCACTCAGCCCCGGCATGCTCGGTTGGCCTGTCGAGCAGGGCCAGCCGGAGATTTTCTCGCTGCTCGACGGCCAGGCGGCGGGGGTGCGGCTGACCGAGAGCCAGATCATGATCCCGCGCAAATCACTCACGATGGTGCTGGGCATCGGCTCTGATGTGAGCGCGGGCGGGCGCACCTGCGACTATTGCAGCCTGCGCGAAACGTGCCGCTACCAGGAGCACTATGCCTGACGAAAGTCTCACCGTAGACCTGGAGCCTGTCGGGCGACGGGCGGAAGCTCGCCCCGGCATGACGCTGCTCCAGGCCGCCCAGTCGGCGGGGGTGGAGGTTGTCTCGCTGTGCGGCGGTGACGGCTGGTGCGAAAGCTGCGTGGTGCGGCTCGAACAGGGCACGCTCTCCCCGCCGACGCACGCCGAGAAAGAGGCGCTTGGCGACGACCGCCTGGCAGAAGGCTACCGCCTTGCCTGCCAGGCGGTTCCGTTGGGCGACGTCAAGATCGACATCCCGCCGGAATCGCTCACCACACCCCAACGCCTCCAGATCGAAGGGCAGGAGATCGCCGTCGCCCTCGATCAAGTCGTGACTCCCTTTGACCTTGAACTGGAAGCCCCGCACCTGCACGATCTGCGCGCCGATACCACCCGCCTGGGCGCGGCGCTCAACGCGCGAGGGCTGGCAAGCCACACGGTCGCCTACCCGGTGCTGGCCGATCTCTCCGAGCGGCTGCGCGCGTACGATTGGTCGGTGCGGCTTGCCCTGCGCGGCGACGAAGTGATAGCCGCGCTGCCCGCCACAACCGCGCTGCTCGGCCTGGCGGTGGACATCGGCACGACGAAACTGGCCGCCTACCTGATCGACCTTGCCAGCGGGGAAACACTCGCCCGCACGGGCGCGATGAACCCCCAGATCGGATATGGCGAGGATGTGATCAGCCGCATCGCCTACGCAGCTGCGCAGGAGGACGGACGCAGCGTGCTCCAGGCGCGGCTGGCCGAGGCGCTGAACGGCCTGGTGGCCGAGATGTGCAGCGAGACGGGAACCACACCCGACCAGGTAGTTGACGCGGTCGTGGTGGGCAACACGGCGATGCACCACCTGTTTGCCGGGCTGCCCGTTCACCAGCTTGGGCTTGCCCCCTACGTGCCCGCCGTCGGCGACGCGCTGGACGTGCGCGCCCGCGACCTGGGCCTGGCGCTCGCACCGGGCGCGGCCGTGCACCTGCTGCCCAACATCGCCGGGTATGTAGGCGGTGACCACGTGGCGATGCTGCTCGCCACCGACGCATGGCAGGCGCAGCGCCCGACGATCGCGCTCGACATCGGCACCAACACCGAGATCAGCCTGGCCGCCGGGGGCCGCCTGCTGACCTGTTCGTGCGCATCCGGCCCGGCCTTCGAGGGCGCGCACATCCAGGACGGGATGCGCGCCGCGCCGGGGGCAATCGAGCGGGTGCAGATCGTGGATGGCGAGGTGCATACCTTCGTGATCGGCAACCAGCCGCCGGTCGGCATCTGCGGGTCGGGCATCCTGGACGTCATCGCCGAGCTGCTCAAGGTTGGCGTGATCAACGCGCGCGGCGCGCTGGACGGCGACGATCCCCGCATGCGCCTGCGCGACGGCAAGCCTGAGTTTGTGCTCGTCCCGGCGGCCAACACCGGCCACGGCCGGGATATTGTCGTCACGCGCAAGGACGTGAACGAAATACAACTGGCCAAGGCGGCGATCCGCACGGGCGTCGAAATCCTGCTGGCCGAAGCCGGGCTGGAGGCCGGGGAGATCGAGGACTTCATCGTGGCCGGGGCGTTCGGCACGTACATCGACATCGCCAGCGCGATCCGCACAGGGATGCTCCCCGATCTGCCGCTTGACCGATTCCATCAGGTGGGCAACGCGGCAGGGATCGGCGCCAAGCAGTGCCTGGTATCGGCGGCGCGGCGGCGCGCGGCAGTCGAGATCGCGCAGCGCGCCGAGTACGTCGAGCTTTCGACACACCCGGCCTTCCGGAGCCAGTTCATGAAGGCAATTGTTTTCTGATTCTCCACCCCCCACCAAGTGAGGAACACGCATGGCTACGCTCCTGATCAAGAACGGCTATCTGATCACGATGGACGACGCAGACCGCCGCCTGCGGGGTGACGTGCTGGTGCGCGACGACCGCATCGAGGAGATCGCGCCGCGCATCGAAGAGAGCGCCGACAAAGTGATCGACGCTGACGGCGGGCTGGTGCTGCCGGGCTTCGTGCAGGCGCACCTGCACTTGTGCCAGAGTCTGCTGCGAGGCCAGGCGGACGACGTAGCCCTGCTGGAGTGGCTCGACCGCATCACCGAGTTGGAATCGCACCACGACGAGGAGACACTCTACGCCTCAGCCCGCCTGGGCCTGGCGGAGATGATCAAGTCGGGCACGACCGCGCTGATCGACATGGGAACGCTCCACCACCAGGACAGCGTCTTCCGTGCCATCGAGGAGTCGGGGATGCGCGCGCAGGCAGGCAAGGCGATGATGGACCTGACCGAGAACCTGCCCCCTGCCCTCCAGGAAACGACCGAAGAATCTCTGAGCGAGAGCATGGATTTGCTGCACCGCTGGCACGGCAAAGCCAACGGACGCATCCGCTACGGATTTGCGCCGCGCTGGCAGCTGTGGAACACCGAGGGGCTGCTGATCGAGATCAAGCAGGAGGCCGACCGGCACGGAGCGGGCGTCCACGGGCACGCGGGCGAAATCCGCGACGAGGTGGCGATTATGCTGCGCCAGCGGGGCCGCCGCAACCTGAAGTACCTGGAGCACATCGGCGTGGTCGGCCCCAACGTGCAGATGGCGCACTGCATCTGGCTGGACGACGAAGAGCTAGCCGTGCTGGAGGAAACGGGGACGCATGTGCTGCACTGCCCGTGCTGCAACGCCAAGCTGGGCTCAGGCATCTCCCACGTGCCTGAGATGCTGGCGCGCGGCATCTCAGTTGCGCTCGGCTCGGATGGCT
>JAANMU010001427.1_pt1 | contig 21642 bp, 16 predicted proteins | sample 7279701 | NCBI WGS metagenome assembly JAANMU01 (sample SAMN14094539, study PRJNA606508) | bioreactor metagenome | isolation source: A lab-scale SPAN reactor treating ammonium-rich wastewater day 57 | place: Ireland: Galway | collected 2017-03-13 | reverse complement strand
TCATGCCTTCGAGCTGGGCGTGAGGCGCGGCCTGGCGCTGGTACGCTCACCGAATGCAACAAGACCCCGGAGCGGCAGAGATCGACACCGGTGGCCCGCTTCAGCAAGCTCAACCAACAGGAGAGTGCAATGGTGGCTAGTCGCTCGCGCACGATCAGGCGCGCGAGCCTTGTGCTGTTACTCGCGCTGTTTGTGCTTGCCGCCTGCCGACCCGAAAGGGGGAGTGAAGAAGGCGAGGGCAGCAGGCGAGCGATCCAGAACAAAGGCTCCGATACGCTGGTGAACCTGGCGCTGGCCTGGGCCGAAGGTTACCAGAAGACCCACCCGGACGTATCCATCGCGATCACCGGCGGGGGCACGGGCACGGGGATCGCCGCCCTCATCAACGGCACAGTTGACATCGCAAACGCATCCCGCCACATGACGGAGGGGGAGATTGAAGCGGCGCGGGCCAACGGTGTCGATCCAATCGAGTTCGTGGTTGCCGTGGACGCCCTGGCCGTGATCGTGCACCCCGACAACCCGGTTAGCGAGCTGACCCTTGACCAGCTATCCGACATCTACACCGGGCGCATCACCAACTGGCAGGAGGTGGGCGGGATCGATGCCCCCATCGTGCTCCTCTCGCGGGAGACAAACTCAGGCACGCACGTCTATTTCCTCGAAGAGGCCGTGCGCAAAGGGGAGGCGGACAACAAGGATATCTTTGCCCCGGAAACCCTGCTCATGCCTTCCTCGGTGGGCATCACGAGCGAGATCCAGCGGAACCCCAATGCGATTGGCTACGATGGTCTGGGCTACGTGACGGAGCATGAGAAGGTTATCGCGGTGGCGCGGGACAGCAACTCTCCCTATGTGCTTCCCACGATAGCAACCGGGACAGACAGCAGCTATCCGCTTGCCCGCGATCTGTATATGTACACCGTTGGCGAGCCAACCGGCGCTATCGCCGACTATATCAACTGGGTGCAGGGGCCTGAAGGCCAGGTGATTGTGGCCCGCCTGGGGTTCGTCCCATTGCCGCAGGAGCAGGGCCGTTGAGCGTCTTACACGCACGACCATCACCGCCAACCGAGGTTCATTCTCAGAGCGTTCAGACGGACAAGCCCGCCCGGCAGCGGTGGGTGGAGTTCGTCGTGGAGCACCTGATCCGGGTTGCGGGGCTATCCACGATTGCCATCGTGGGGTTAATCTTCTTCTTCCTGGTGCGTGAAGGCGTCCCCGCCTTCCGCGACATCCCGCTATCCGAGCTGTTTGGCCGTCGCTGGTATCCCATTGAGAGCCTCTTCGGCTTCTGGCCGCTGATCGTCGGCTCGATGCTGGTGACGCTGGGGGCAACGGTGATTGCGGTGCCGCTCGGCGTGGCCGCCGCCATCTACCTGGGCGAGATCGCGCCGCTATGGCAGCGCGATGTGTTGAAGCCGCTCATCGAAGTGCTGGCAGGCATCCCGTCGATCGTGCTGGGCTTCCTGGGGTGGGTGGCGCTGGCCCCGATTGTCCAGCAGCTCGGCGCACCGACCGGCCTGACGGCCTTCACCGGGGCGCTGATCCTGGCCTACATGGCGCTGCCCACGATCATCAGCATCTCCGAGGACGCGCTTTACGCAGTGCCCAAGGAGTACCGCGATGGGGCGCTTGCCATCGGCGCGACGCAGTGGCAGACGATCCGGCGGGTTGTGCTTCCGGCGGCCAGCTCCGGCCTGGTCACCGCCGTGATGCTGGGCATTGGCCGGGCTATCGGCGAGACGATGGCGGTGATGATGGTCACGGGCAACGCGGCCAACATACCTGAGTTTGGCCCGAACATGATGTTCGAGCCGGTACGCACCATGACGGCCACAATCGCCGCCGAGATGGGCGAAGTAGCGCGGGGAAGCCTGCATTACCACACTCTGTTCGGGATCGGGATTGTGCTGTTCGTCATCACATTTGCCATTAACTCGCTGGCCGGGCGGCTGGTGGGCAACCAGACGAACCGGCGCGGAAAGGGGCAGCTGTGAAACGACAGCGGGCACACAAGATCGCGGTGGGCGCTATCACCACGACGGCAGTGCTGGTGGTCGTGCCAATCATAATGGTCATCGTGTTCATCGTGGTGAGGGGGGTAGGGGCGCTCAACTGGACGTTCCTGACCGCGCCGCCAAGCGAAGGGATGCGCGAAGGGGGCATCATGCCCGCCATTCTGGGGACGGTGTTCCTCACCTTTGGCACGGCCATCGCCTGCATCCCGCTCGGCATCTGCGCGGCGATCTACCTGGCGGAGTATGCCCGCGAAAACCGCCTGACCCGCTGGGTGCGGCTCGCCATCGTCAACCTGGCCGGCATCCCGTCAATCGTCTACGGGCTTTTTGGCCTGGGCGCATTCGTGCTCTTTCTGAAGTTCGGCACCTCGATCCTCGCCGGGTCGCTTACGCTGGGCATCATGACCCTGCCGGTGGTCATCAGCACGGCGGAGGAGGCTATCCTGGCCGTGCCACAGCGTTTCCGGGTGGTGAGCCTCAGCCTGGGGGCAACACGCCTGCAAACGATACTGCACCAGGTGCTGCCCCAGGCACTGCCCGGCATCATCACCGGCGTCATTCTGGGCTTGAGCCGCGCCGCCGGGGAGACAGCCCCGCTGCTGTTCACGGTAGCGGCCTTTTACCTGCCGGAGCTGCCCCGCTCGATGTTCGACCAGTCGATGGCGCTGCCTTATCACCTCTACGTCATCTCAACCCAGATTCCGGACATGCCCCTCTCGATACAGTACGGCACGGCGCTGGTGCTCCTGCTGCTGGTGCTCTCGCTGACGCTGGTGGCAACTCTTTTCCGCACCAACATGCGGCGGAGGCGAGAGTGGTAGGCCAGACCGAGGACGGCACACCGCAGGCTGACACCCTGGTTGCGGCTGGGTTTTCCAGGTTACCCACACCAGCACAGGCAAGAGAATCGATGCAGGCCAAGATATCCACGCGGAACCTGTCTTTCACCTACAGCGATGGGACGCAGGCACTCAAGGATGTGTCGCTCGACATTGGCGAGAACGAGCTGTTCGTGCTGTTCGGCCCGGCTCGCAGCGGCAAGACCACCCTGCTGAGGCTGCTCAACCGGCTGTCAGACCTGATCGACGGCGCGACGCACGAGGGGCAGGTTCTGGTCGACCAGCAGGATATCTTCGCGCCGGGCAATGACGTCATCGAGCTGCGCCGCCGCATCAGCATGGTATTCGCCATCCCCACGCCGCTGCCCGGCAGCATCTGGGACAACCTGACCTACGGGCTGAAGATGGCGGGTATCCGCAACCCTGCCGTCCTGTCAGAACGGGTTGAGCGCTCGCTGCGGCAGGCAGCCCTGTGGGAGGAAGTATCCGACCGCCTCAGCCACTCGGCGCTGGCCCTCTCAGGAGGCCAGCAGCAGCGGCTGTGCATCGCCCGCAGCCTGGCCCTCGAACCGGAGGTGATCGTGCTCGACAACCCCACCTCCGGGCTCGACCCGCTGTCAACCGGCAGCGTCGAGGAGTCGCTGCAAGAGCTGAAGCAGCAATATACGATCATTATGGTCCCCCACAGCGTGCAGCAGGCGGCACGCGTGGCTGACCGCGCAGCGTTCATGCTGGACGGCGAACTGGTTGAGGTCGGGCCAGGCGGGGTGCTTTTCACCAACCCGCAGGATGAGCGCACAGAAGGCTACATCACAGGACGCTTTGGCTAATGGAAAACGCGATCGAGGTGCGGGACTTCAGCTTTTATTACGGGGATTTCCAGGCTCTGATAGACCTGAATCTCCCCATCAAGAAGAACCAGATCACGGCGCTGATTGGCCCCTCCGGGTGCGGGAAGTCCACATTCCTGCGCGCGCTCAACCGCATGAACGACACTATCCCGAACACACGGGCCGAAGGCGAGGCGCTGCTCGACGGCAAGAACATCTATGACCCGGACATCGATGTGACGGAGCTGCGGCAGCGGGTAGGAATGGTCTTCCAACGCCCCAACCCGTTCCCACAGAGCATCTATGACAACGTGGCCTTTGGGCCGCGCGTTCTGGGTCTGGTCAAAGACGGCAACCTGGACCAGTACGTGCGGCAGAGCTTGCAGGACGCGGCGCTGTGGAGCGAGGTCAAGGACCGGCTGCGCGACCCTGCTCTCAACCTGAACCCAGGGCAGCAGCAGCGGCTGTGCATCGCGCGCGCCATCGCGGTGAAACCTGAGGTCATTCTGATGGACGAGCCATGCTCGGCGCTCGACCCGATTGCCACGCTGCGCGTCGAGGAGCTGATGCGGGAGCTGGCGACCGAGTACACTATCGTCATTGTGACGCACAACATGCAGCAGGCCGCCCGCGCATCGGACTGGACGGGCCTGTTCTGGCTTGGACGGCTGATCGAGTTCGGGCCTACAGCCGAGCTTTTCAGCGCGCCCAAAGAGGCGCTGACCGAGGCGTACATCACGGGGCGACGCGGCTAGCGACGCCGGGCGGCCATCCGTCTGGCTGCCACCAGCGGATTTGACGAAAGGCGAGACGGCCCGTTATAGTTCTGGCATGTCGCGGTGGACACTCTCCGGTATAGCCCTCCTGTGCACATGGCTGTTGGCCGCCTGCGGCGCTCGCATAGCCTGGCCGACAGGCGGGGGCAGCCAGCACGCGGTCGCCCTCCCGGCAGCCACCACCACTCCGCTCCCGACCATCCAGGCTCCACCGCCCACCGGGCCAGCCCCCGGCGCCACACCAGAGCCAGCACGCTCGGCGCTGGAGCCGCCCCCCAGCACACCCTACCCGGATACACGGCGCTTCTCGCTCGGCCAGTCGGCGGAGGGCCGCGAACTGTGGGCCTGGCGCTTTGGCGACGGCCCACACCGGATCGTGCTGGTGGGCGGCATCCACGGCGGCTACGAGGCAAACACTGCCCATCTGGCTGAGCTGATCGTCCGGCATTTTCGCCTGCACCCGCCGGACGTGCTGCCGGGCATCCAGCTTGTGGTTATCCCGGCAGCCAACCCGGACGGGCTGGCACGGGGGGAAGAACTGGAAGGACGCTTCAACGCAAATGGCGTTGACCTGAACCGCAACTGGGGCTGCGGGTGGTCAACCGAGGCCATCCTGCACGACATCCCGGTTGACCCTGGCCCACGCCCCTTCTCGGAGCCGGAGACACAGGCGCTGCGAGCGTACTTCATCGCGGAGGAGCCGGAGGCCGTGATCTTCTACCACAGCGCAATGGGCAAGGTCTTCATGGGAGCCTGCGGGCCGGAGCATCCCCCGGCGGCCTGGATGGGCGATCTGCTGGCCGCAGCGACCGGCTACCCGTACACAGACTTCACTCACTACGACGTGACCGGCGACGCGACCAACTGGCTGGCCGAGCGCGGCATCCCGGCGGCAGTTGTTGAGCTCTACACGCGCACCGAACCGGAGCTTTCGCGCAACCTGGCCGGGGTGAACGCCCTGCAATGCGCCATCGCGCTGAGAGACAGGCTGCCTGAGCAGTTGGACGAGCCGCTCCGGCAGGCTGCCGAGCGACTGTGCCAGTGACCGTCTCCGGCAGCAAACCAGGGAACACGCCCATGAACAAGACGTCACGCAGCCTGGAAGCAATCCTGTTCATCCTGATCCTGGCGACCGGCGCGGCGCTGAGGCTGGCAGCGCTGCCTGGCGCGCCCCCCGGCCCCAGCGCCGAAGAGGCAACCCACACCCGCGACGCAGTGCTGGTATTGGAAGGGGAGAGGCCGATCTATTTCGTGGGGGAGGGGGATAGCGCACGCGAACCGCTCTACAGCTACGCCACCGCGCTGATGATGCTGGTGGCAGGCAAGAGCTATCTCGCCGCGCGCCTGACCTCGGCGCTGTTCGGGCTGGCACTGCTGGTGATCGTCTACGCCTGGGTGCGGATTGCCACGCAGAATCGCTGGCTGGCACTGGCGACGATGGCCGGGCTGGCAGCCAGCTTCTGGGGGGTGATGGTGAGCCGCCTGGCAATGCGGGCCATCGCCTTCCCGGTGCTTTACATGGCCGCCGCCGTGATGCTGCGACGGGGCATCTACGTCGAAGAAGACGTGGAGGATGACTTTCTGCCCCTGCGCTACCGTCCCAAGGCCGAGAGGGGACGCTGGTACTGGTTCGCGCTGGCGGGGACGCTGCTCGGCGCGTCGTTCTACACCTATCCAACCGCGCACGTCATGTGGCTGGTCTTCCCGGCCTTCTTCATATTCCTCTCGCTGACGCAGCCAGGGGTGATCCGGCAAGCCTGGCCGGGGCTGGGGTTGATGCTCGGCATTGCGGCGGCGCTGGGGACCCCGCTGGCAATATACCTGGCCCGCAACCCGGCAGCCACCTACTTGAGCGCAGTCCCCGACCTGCTGGAACCGCTGCTGGCGGGCAACTGGACTCCACTCCAGCTTGCGCTGCGACGGAGCCTGGGGATCATCACCGTGCGGGGTGACTGGATGTGGCTGTACAACATCCCTGGCCGCCCGCTGCTCGGCCCGGTGTTGAGCCTGCTGTTCTACCTGGGGGTCAGCGTGGCCGTGCTGAGCCTGATCTTCCCGTACCGTCCGGCGCGGCGCGGGCGAAGCACCTACAATGACACGTTCCGCATCACGAGCGCCAATGCCTTCATGCTGCTGACGCTGGCGATGGGGCTGGTTCCCGTCATCCTGCAGGGCGTCAACCGGAGCATGATCCACGCGCTGGGCATCCAGCCGACACTGTATTACTTCCCGGCGCTGGCCGTGCTGTGGCTGGCGGAATGGGCGCGCCGCCAGGTGGGCGAAAGTGGGGTAACCGCCTGGTGGGTAGCCTACGCGGGAGTGCTCATCGTCGTGCTGGCAACCACGATCAACGGCTACTTCACGCGGTGGGTGAATGCCCCGCCAGTGCAGGAAATCTACCCGGCAGACGTTTCCGAAGCCCTGCCTATCGCGCCAGGAGCAGCTGGTTTTGCGTTTTACCCGTTGGGCCTTACAATATGCCAGCAGCCCACCAGCCGGGCGGAGGGGCAGGCAAAATGGCACAACGGCAACCAGGCATCGTAACCGGCGGATTAGTGCTGATCGGCGGCGGGGCGTGGCTGGCCTTGAGCGGGCTGGGCGTCCCGCTGCTGACGCTTGACCGGCTCTGGCCGCTGATTCCTGCCGCGGGAGGGCTGGCACTGCTCGTACAGAACGCCCGGCAGCCACGCAGCAGCCAGGGCCTGATGCTGGCAGGGGTAACTGCCCTGCTCGGCGGTCTGTTCCTGCTGCTGTTCTCATCCGGCGTCGGCAACCTGACCTGGGCCGTCCTGTCCGGATACTGGCCGGTTTTGCTGTTGATCGCCAGCTTCGCCTTTCTGCTGATCTACCTGAGCGGGGGAATGCAGGAAGCGGGGCTGCTGGTCATTGTGCATCTCTTTGGCGGCCTGGGGATTCTCGCGCTGCCCTTCACGCTGGGGGTGATCCGGGGGGCCGTTTTCAGCCAGGCGCTGCGGCTGTGGCCGCTGCTGCTGATCCTGGCTACGCTGGCCATCTTCCTGAGACTGCGCTCACGCAGGGGCAGCCCCAGCGGGCACGACGAAGCGCCAGCGCCACACACCCAGAGCCTCGGCGGCGAAAACTGAAAGACAAACGGAAACCCAGAGCATGCTGATCGCCATCGACGCCAGCCGCGCCACTGTCTTGCAGCGCACCGGTACTGAAGGATACAGTCTGCACATCATCCGGGGGTTGATCAAGCAGGGCCAGGAGCACCGTTTCCGGCTCTACTTCCGCGACCCGCCAGAGGCAGGGCTGATCGCCCCGGCAGACAACGTCGAGGTGCAGGTGATCGCCCGGCGATGGTTATGGACGCACGCCGGGCTGGGACCAGCCGTGCGCCGCCCCCGACCTCAGCGCCCGGACGTGCTGTTCGTCCCGGCACACGTCATTCCCTGGCCGGGCACGGGGCCGGTGCCAGCCGTGTTTACAGCACACGACCTGGGCTATCTGCACTACCCGGACAAACACCCGTTCCTCTCCGGGCAGTACCTTGACTGGTCGACGCGGCACAGCGCGCACGTGGCGCGCCGGGTGATCGCCGACTCAAAGGCAACGAAGCATGACCTGGTGGCACTGAACGGCGTGCCGGAGAGCAAGATACGGGTAGTCTACTGCGGGGTTGACGCACAACTCAGCCCGGTAGAGGAGCCAGCGCGGATCGACGATCTGCGCCAGCGGCTGGGGATTAGCGGGCCCTTCGTGCTGCACGTCGGCAGCCTCCAGCCGCGTAAGAACCTGGTGCGGCTGGTTGAAGGCTTCGCGCAGGTGATGGACGAGGTGGACGGGCTTCAACTGGTGCTGGCCGGGCGGTTGGGCTGGGATTACCAGCCGATCTTCGACCAGATTGAGCAGCTTGGGCTGGGCGAACGGGTGCTGCTGCCCGGCTACGTGTCTGACCAGGACCTGGCGACGCTCTACAGCGCGGCGGCGGTTTACGCCTTTCCCTCGCTATACGAGGGGTTCGGCTTTCCGGCGCTGGAGGCGATGGCCTGCGGGACGCCCGTGATTTGCGCCAACACCTCGTCGCTGCCGGAGATCGTGGGGGACGCGGCCCTGGTCTTCGCCCCAACGGACGTGGAGGGGCTGGCGCTGGCGCTGCGCCGCACGCTGACCGACGCCGATCTGCGCGAGCAGCTCATCGCGCGCGGATTTGAGCGGGTGAAGCAGTTCACATGGGAGAAGGCCGCCTCGGCTACCCTGGACGTGCTGCTGGAAGCGGCTAAACTCTGAGTACTGGCGTGTCTCTTGCTGAGCAAGGAAGGAGCGAGCTATGGCCGGATTCCTGTATCTTCCATTCTGGCGGTCGGGTGGCTGGGAAGACATCAGCTACCGCACACAGATCTATCTTGCGCCGTTGAGCCAGGGCCCGGTGCACCTGGGGGTATTCTTCTTCGAGAACGGCGGCAGAGCCTGGGCAGGCAAGCGGCTGTCCATTGAGATCGACCAGCGCAGCGCGGAGGCAGTGACCGACCAGAACGGGATGATCGAGATCGACGTGGGGCCGAACCAGATGGTGCGGATCGAGATCAACGTGCTGGAGCACGAGTACGGCACGGGGGAGGTTCACCTGCTCTCCGGGAATGAGCCGATACCGATACTGGCGAGGGGCGACCTTGAGATCTTCGCCAAAGAGGGCAGCGGCTTCGAGATGAGTGTCTCTGAGATATCGATCACGGGGGCACGCCCGGTGATCATCGATCCGGAGCAGCTCTAGCAGCCTGCCAGGGCCAGTGTTGGCCGGGGCCCGCCCACGGCTTATAATAACGGTTGAATGTTGGCGGCACGCATCCGCGCGCGTGATAGCAGCGTGTGCTATTTGTTGGAGCCTGCATGATGTCTGATTCAACGGGCGAACAGCCTTCCGACCTGGTGGCAGAGCTGAGCTACATCCGCCAGCTAACAAGTGACCTGCGCAACGTGCTCATCCAGCAACGGGAGGCGCTGCAATCGCAGGGTTTCCGGCTGCCACCGGGCACGACCACCACCCTGAGTGACATCACCAAGCGGCTGGAAGTAGGCGAGACCCGCATCAGCCACCTGGAAGACGAGCGCGACCAGTACCGCGCTCTGGCCGACGTGGCGGCTCTGATCAACTCGTCGCTTGACCTGACGCAGGTGCTTAACCAGGTAATGGATACGATCATCGAGTTGAGCGGCGCAGAGCGCGGCTACCTGATGCTGCGCGACGAAGAGAGCGACGAGCTAACCTTCCGCATCGCCCGCAACGTTGACCGGCAGACGCTGGACAGCTCGGAGTTTGAGGTCAGCCGGAGCATCGTGCAGCGGGTAGCGGAGAGCGGCGAGCCGATCCTGACGACGAACGCCCAGGAAGACCAGCGCTTCCAGGACGCGCAGAGCATCGTCAGCTACAGCCTGCGCTCGATCCTGTGCGTGCCGCTGGTGGTGAAGGGCGAGCTGACCGGCGCGATCTACACCGACAACAAGATTCACGCCGGGCTGTTCACCGAGCAAACGCGCGACCTGCTGATGGCTTTCGCCAACCAGGCGGCAGTCGCCATCGAGAACGCCCGGTTGTTCGAGCACCTGCGGGCCACGCTCGAAGCCATCTCGGAGATGAAGAACCTGCAGGACAACATCTTCGCCTCGATTGCGTCGGGGGTGATCACGACCGACCTGCTGGAGCATGTCACCTACATCAACCGGCGGGCGCAGCAAATCCTGGGGCTGGAAGAGCAGGAGCTGATCAGCGCGCTGCTCAAGGACATCCTGCCTGCGCTGGACGCGCGCCTCGACTCGATGGTCGACGAGGTACGCACCTCAGACGAGCGCATCATGAGCCTTGAATTTGACGCGGAGTTAGAGCAGCGGGGCCGCGTGAACCTGAGCATGAACCTCAGCCCGCTGAAAGACGCGCATGACCAGACCCAGGGCGTTGCCATCGTGCTCGATGACCTGACCGAGGCGAAGCGGCGTGAAGCGCAGATCGCCGGGGTGCGGCGCTACCTGCCCGTCGAGGTGGTGGACGGCATCCGCACGGCTGACGAGCTGAAGCTGGGTGGCACGCGGCAAGTGATCTCGATCCTGTTCGGTGACATCCGGGGCTTCTCAACCTTCAGCGAGCACCTGGACCCGGAGAAGCTGGTCGAGGTCATCAACGCTTACATGAGCATCGCCTCGGACGCGATCCACAAGCAGCAGGGGGTCATCGACAAATTCCTGGGGGACGCGGTGATGGCGCTGTACAATACGCCGCTGCGCCCGCAGGAGGACCATGCGCTGCGCGCGGTGCGCTCGGCGGCGCTGATGATGGGCGAGATGCAGACCTACCACCAGAGCGCGCCACCCGACGAGCAGCTCCAGTTCGGGATCGGGGTGCACACCGGCGAGGCCATCGTCGGCAACGTGGGCAGCCCGGAGCGGCTGGACTACACGGCGATGGGCGACAGCGTGAATCTGGCCAAGCGGCTGCAGGAAGTCGCCAAGCCGATGCAGGTTCTGCTCAGCGAGGAGACCTACCAGCTCGTCAAGGACGAGGTTGACGTGACCGAACTGGAGCCGATCCAGGTGAAGGGGCGCACCCAGATGACCAAAGTGTACGAGCTAATCGGGGTGCAGTAGAACAGCAACGAACCACCAGACAACAGCAAAAGCGGGCCGCCCTCGAATGAGGGCGGTTGTTCTTTTGCGCGGGAGGCGAAGGCTTGCCGGGAAAGGCATCAGCCGCCGGTCGTCGTTCGGTTGTCCTGCGCGTCGATGTACTGGCGGGGGTCCTTGGCCTGGTCATTCTCGCGGATCTCGAAGTGCAGGTGGATGCCGGTGGCGTTGCCCGTCATGCCCATCTCACCGACATATTGGCCGCGCGAAACCTGGTCACCGCAGCCGACGAAGCGATTGGCAAGGTGGGCGTAGTACGTCGTCCAGCCCTCGCCGTGGTCGATGATCACCAACTCGCCATAGCCGTGGCGGTGCCAGCCCGCGAACACGACAACGCCTGTCTCTGAGGCGTAGATCGGGGTATTGCGGTCGGCAGCCAGATCGAGGCCGGGATGCCAGGCGGCAAAGAAGTTGGTCAGGCGGTAGGGAGTTGCCCCGAGCGGGTTCATGTAGTTGCCCGCGCCGCCTGTGCCGACGTAAATCTGGCGGCAAGAGCCGGGATGGATCGTGCCTTCGGGGTTGGCACTGCCGCTCTGCGTGCCGGTGCGGATTGGCGAGCGCCAGGAGATATAGTCACGCCGTCCGCCGGGCACGACGATGTGCATCCCGGCAGGCGGGGCATAATCGCCGTCGAAGGTGGAGAGCACGTTGTACTCAGAGAGCAGGATGTCGCCGGGCGTGACGCCGTACTGGGCGGCGATCTCGGCAACGGTCAGCTCGCCGTCAGACAGATGGTAGACGCCATTGAGAGGCAGGATGTAGAGCTGCGCCCCGACCAGGATCAGGTGGACGTTGTCCTGAAGCGTCTCGGTGTTCGCCCAGAAGATGGTGTTGGGGTGGATGCTGAACTGTTCGGCGATGGTGAACAGCGCGTCGCCGGGCTGGACGGTGTAGCGCAGAACGTGGCGGCGCGGCTGCACCGGGAAGCCATCGGCGGCGACGGCGTTCCGGTCGGCGGCAGGCAACTCCCCCTGCTCACCGGAGCCAGACGAGGCCGCACCGGGCCCGACAGCGGGAGTCGGGGTGGGGCGCGTCCAGGCCGCCATGTCGGCAGCCAAGTCATCCAGAATATCCTGCCCGGTCGCAAAGTGGAGAAGGTCACCGCCCCACTGGTAGGCAACACCCACCAGGACACCGAGCACAATCACCCAGGTCAGCACACGGCGCACAGCGCGCGGGTTCTGGTATCCCATAAGCACGTCTCAACAAGGCCAGAAGAACAGGCCGCAGGGTCGTCCCGAACGTCGCGGGGGATCATAACCCCTGGCCTGAGGAGCGTCAAACGCCGGGCAGGCGGAGCGAGAATACGTCGCGCAGGGCAGCAACCCCGGTGGGAGGGGATCGCTTTTCCCTTCCCGGTCGATCCGCTACACTTAGGCGCAGAGCCTGACCTGCCAGACGGACGGCTGAGGCCATTCGCAAGCGGCGAGTACCCACCCTATGAGTGATAGCCAACTTCGCCGGGCGGCAGCCCTGATCAAGCAGAACCGCGCAGCCGAAGCCCGCCGGATCGCGCGGGCGCTGCTCGACGAGGACCCAGGCAACGCTGCTGCCTGGGCGATCCTCTCCCAGGCAGCACGCAACCCGGCAGAGGCGCTCGCCCACCTCCGGCGCGCGCAGGCGTTGGCGCGAGACGCTCAGGTGCGGGCCTGGGCAGACCGGGAGATCGCGCGGCTGGAGGGCTCCAGGCGAAGCGGGCGGCGCAACCTGGCATTGGCAGGCGCGGCGCTGGCCGGAGCTGTCATTCTGTTGCTGGGCGGCTCGCTGGTGGTGGGCAATTCCCCCCGTACAGCGGCGCTGCCAGAGACAGCCGAACCAGCCCCGCCAACTCCCTACATTCACCCGGCGGCGATGACGCTGACCGCCTGGGCGCTGACGCCCAGCCCCACCGCCACCAGCACCCCAACGCCCGCCCCGACCTCTACCCCAAGGCCGACCATCACCTGGGCCCCCACGCGCACGCCCCGCCCCGCCGTTACACGTGCCGCACCGGCGGCGATCGCCCCACCACCCACCGGAATACCGGCCAGCATCCCCCAGGCAACCAAGGAGCCGACCCTCCCGCGCCCACAGGCTGAGATGAGCGGGTTCGCGTTGGGTGGGCAGGTGCCCAACTCGTTTGCAAACGCCGACCGGATGCACGCCAGCGGCATGACGTGGGTCAAACTCCAGATAACCTGGCCGGGGGTGCCCGCCTCGACCGCGGGCCAATTTGTGCAGAGCGGGCACGCGCTGGGCTTCAAGGTGCTGCTGAGCATCACCGGGCCGCGCTACCCGGAGAGCATTGACTTTGCCGCTTATCCGGCGTACCTCCGCGAAGTAGCCGCCTACGGGCCGGATGCGATTGAGGTGTGGAACGAGATGAACCTCAACACCGAGTGGCCCGCCGGGCAGATCGACCCGGCCAGCTACGTCCGCAACATGCTCGCCCCCGCCTACCGGGCGATCAAGCAGGCCAACCCGCAGACGGCGGTCATCACCGGGGCGCTGGCCTCAACAGGCGTGCATGACGGGGTAAGCGTATGGAATGACGAAGCCTACCTGCGCGGCATGATGCGGGCCGGGGCAGCGCGCTACGCGGACTGTCTCGGCTTCCACTACAACGCCGGGGCGACCTCGCCGCACGCGGCCTCAGGCCACCCCGCCGACCCCGGCGAGGGGCACTACAGTTGGTACTTTGGCCCGACCATCGAGGTGTACCGCCGGGGGGCAGGGAGCGCGCTGCCGCTGTGCCTGACCGAGATCGGATACCTGAGCGGGGAGGGCTACCCGCCGCTGCCGGAAGACTGGTTCTGGGCGGGGGGCACGTCGGCGCAGACGCAGGCTGATTGGCTGGCCGAAGCCGTGCAGATGGCGCGCGAGACGGGGATTATCCGGCTGGTGATCGTGTGGAACGTGGACTTCACAACCTGGAGCGAGGATGGCGATCCGCAGGCAGGGTTCGCCATTGTGCGACCCGACGGCTCCTGCCCGGCCTGCGAGACGCTGCGGGTGGTGATGCAATAGCCGGGCGGGTGGGCGAATCAAAGCGGGCCAGGGTTGACCCCCGGCCCGCCGTCGCATTCGTTTACAGGGTAATTATCCGGTGGGCGGCGCGGAAACTTCGAGTTCGTTCTCCTTCTCACTGAAGACGAGCTGCCCATCGCGGTAGTCAACCAGAACGGTGCTGCCCGGCGCGAAGTCGCCGCCCAACAGGCCGTCGGAGAGCGCATCCTCGATCTGGTTCTGGATGACGCGGCGCAGCGGGCGCGCGCCGTACTCCGGGTCGAAGCCCTCCTCGGCCAGGTACTCCTTGGCCGCCTGGGTAACCTCGATGCTGATGTTCTGCTCGGCCACCCGCTCGCTCACGCGCACCAGCAGCAGCTCAACAATCTCGGTGATCTCCTCTTTGGAGAGCGCGCGGAAGACGATGACAGCGTCCACGCGGTTGAGGAACTCCGGGCGGAAGGTGCGGCGCAGGCTGTCCATCAGCTTCTTACGCATCTCCTCGTAGGCCTCGTTCTCCGCCTGCTCGCTGCCGTGCGGCAGCTCAAAGCCAAGCTGCGAGCCACGCTTGATGACTTCCGCGCCAACGTTGCTGGTCATGATGATGATGGCATTGCGGAAGTCGACCATGCGCCCGCGCGCATCGGACAGGTGGCCCTCCTCCATGATCTGGAGCAGCATGTTGAAGGCCTCCGGGTGCGCCTTCTCGATCTCGTCGAAGACGACAATCGAGTAGGGGCGGCGGCGGATGCCCTCGGTGAGCTGGCCGGCATCCTCGTAGCCGACGTAGCCAGGCGGCGCACCGACCAGGCGGGCGACCGAGTGGCGTTCCATGAACTCGCTCATGTCAAGCTGGATGAGCGAGTCCTCGCTGCCGAACAGGAACTCGGCAAGCACCTTGGTCAGCTCGGTCTTGCCGACGCCCGTCGGGCCGAGGAAGATAAACGAGCCGACCGGGCGGCGCGGGTCCTTGAGGCCCGCACGCGCGCGGCGCACGGCTTTGCTGATCGACTCGATGGCCTCATCCTGGCCGACGATGCGCTTGTGAAGCTCCTTCTCCATTTCGAGCAGACGCTCGCTCTCCTCCCCGGCGATACGCATGACCGGGATGCCCGTCCACATGGCGACCATCTCGGCGATGTCCTCCGCCGTGACCTGCGCCTGTCCCTGCTCGTCCCAGTGGGAGCGCACATTCTCCAGGAAGGATTCCAGCTCGGTCACGCGCCCGCGCAGGCTCTCCTCGCTCTCCTCCTCGGAGAACGCTTCCTCCTCAAGCTTGTCGCGGGCCTCGTCCAGTTCCTCCTGGCCCTGGCGCACGCGGATCGACTCAGGTGACTTGTACATCCGCACGCGGGCGGCGGACTCGTCGATCAGGTCGATGGCCTTGTCAGGCAGGAAGCGGTCAGGCACGTAGCGCGCCGAGAGATGGGCAGCGGCGTCAATCGCGTCATCCGTGATCTTGAGGTCGTGGTGCTCCTCGTAGGGGACGCGGATGCCGCGCAGAATCTCGATAGTCTCCTCGATGGTCGGCTCATCGACCATGATCGGCTGGAAGCGGCGCTCAAGCGCAGCGTCCGACTCGATATGCTTGCGGTACTCGTCGAGCGTCGTCGCGCCGATACACTGCAACTCGCCCCTGGCGAGAGCTGGCTTGAGGATGTTGGCTGCGTCAACCGAACTGCCAGCCGAACCCGCGCCGACGAGCATGTGCACCTCATCGATAAAGAGGATGCTCTCGGAGGACTTCAGCTCATCGATGACGCGCTTGAGGCGTTCCTCGAACTGGCCGCGATACATCGTGCCCGCCACCAGCGAGCCGACATCGAGCTGGAGCAGGCGCTTGTCAAGCAGGGGGCCGGGGGTCTGCCCGGCGACGATGCGCTGGGCCAGCCCCTCGATGATGGCCGTCTTGCCAACGCCCGGCTCACCGATCAGGGCCGGGTTGTTCTTGGTGCGGCGGCTGAGCACCTGGATGACGCGCTCAATCTCCTTGTCACGCCCGACGATCGGGTCGAGTTTGCCTTCTTCAGCAAGCTGAGTCAGGTCGGTGGCAAGCTGGTCAACCAGCGGGGTTTTCTGGCCCGTGCGGGCGCTCTCGCGGCGGGTCCCAGCACTGCTGCGTGGCTGGGGGGCCGCTGGCCGCGAGACGCTGGGGCTGTCCTGAAGGACACGACGCGTGTGCTTGCGAATCTGCTCCGGCGAAATGTCCAGCTCGTTCAGGATGTCAATCGCCACGCCCTCGTTGTGGCGCACCAGGGCAAGCAGCAGGTGCTCGGTGCCGATGTAGTGGTGGCCCATCCGGCGGGCCTCTTCGACAGCCAGCTCAAGCACGCGCTTGGTGCCAGGCGAGAGATCAAGCTTGGCAAAGGGAGTGCGCTGGCCTGAACGTGTCTTGCGCTCAACCAGGGCCTCGATATTCTCGGCTTCCAGACCCAGATCGGAAAGAACACGCCCGGCTACGCCCCCCTCCTCGCGCATCAGGCCCAGGAGCAGGTGCTCGGTGCCAATGTAGCTGTGCTGCATGCGCTCGGCCTCTTCTTGCGCCAAGCTCAGGACGCGGCGGGCACGCTGTGTAAAGCGTTGCATCTTGTCGGGCATGGCCTAGCCCTCCATCCTCTCCAGTGCCGAAGCCTTCTTAAACTTCCGACTCAGTAAACCAGGTAGACTCACGATGCGAGACAGGTTGATCGTACCTTATTCAAGATGAATCTGCTAGCATTTTCTTGATCGGCGAGAGCGCAAGCCCACCGGCGCGAGTCACGGCTCTTTCTGCCCGGAGCATCCCCTTGTTCTATAATACTAACGCACAAGGCGAGCAGGAGTTCCGGCGCGCCTCCTCGCATCCGCCCGGCGCAGCCGGGCGAGCAGAAAGGAGCGACCCATGCGCGATGACGATCTGGCCGCCCTGAACGGCACAACACTGCACAATCTGGAGGTCACACTCGACCTGCACACACGCGAGCGAGTGCCGGTCACCAAGTACACGGCTTTTAGCTGGTCGGTGAGCCGCCACAGCCTGTTTGAACGCTGCAAGCGGGCGTACTATCTGAACTACTACGCGGCGCGGCGGGTGATCGAGGCCAGGGACCGGTCGATCAGCGCCGTGTGGTGGCTCAAGCAGGTGACGACGCTGCGCGCCTGGGTAGGGCAGGTGGTGCACCGCATCGCCGCCGAGGCAGTGCGCGCCCTGCGTGATGGACAGGAACTCCGGCGAGATGACCTGATCCAGATGGCTGACCGCATTTATCGCGAGGGACTTGAGGCGTCGCGGCGCGGGATCAAACATGAGGGAGAATGGCGCGTGCTGTTCGAGCACATCTACCCGAACGACCCGTTCTCCATCGACCGGGATGAGGCCCATACGGCGGTGCGCGACCTGACAAACGCGCTGCTCGACAGCGAGGCGTACGACTTCCTGCGCAGCCTGCCGCCTTCGGAGGCTGGCGCCCCCGGCGCAATCCGTGAGGTTGACGAGCCTTTCCAGTCCTTCGAGCTGCTGGACGTGCCGGAACTGGGCCAGGTGCGCGTGTTCGCCATCCCGGATGTGCTGGCCGTCGAGGGGGAGTCGGTGCACATCATCGACTGGAAGACGGGCAGCACCGAGCACGCGCAAATCCGCCACCAGGCGGGCATCTACCAGTTGTACGCGCACCAGGCATACGACGTCCCGGAGGAGGCGATCACCTTCCGGCTGGCCGACCTGGGCGGCGCGGGGGAGAGCGTCGAAGTGCTGGAGGGCGTGCCGTCCATCGCTGAGGCGGAGGCCTTCGCCCGGCAAAGCATCTATAATATGGTTGCCCGGCTGGAAGACGCCGGGCACAACACCGCAACGATCAAGAACTACCCGATGACGGACGATCTATCACACTGCCAATGGTGCGGCTTCAAGCGCGCCTGCTGGCGGCACGAGGCAATCCATGATTGACCCCGGCATCTACACCGGCGTAGCCAACCCGCACTCGATGTTCGTCGAGGGGCCGTTTGGGGCGGGCAAGACGACCTTCGCCGTCGAGACGCTGCTGACCTGGCTGGAGGCAGGCGTAGCGCCAGAGCGCATCCTGGTGATGACGCCACAACGGACGCTCTCCGGGCCTTACCTGGAGGCGCTGCACAGCGCCCGGCGCGGGCCGATGGGCACCGTCGCGGTGCGGACAGTCAACGGCCTGGCGAAGAACACCGTTGAGATAAACTGGCCGCTGGTCGCCAGCGAGGCGGGTTTCAGCGAGCCGGAGCGCCCGCCCGTCTTTCTGACCATCGAGACGGCGCAGTACGCGATGGCCGAGTTTGTGGAACGGGCGGTGCAACAGGGCGAGTTCGACGCGGTGAGCGTCTCGCCGCAACAGATCGCGCGGCAGATCATCGACAACCTGGGCAAAGCCGCGCTGATGGGCATCGACTACCGCGAAGTGCCCGATCTGCTGTCCGCCGCGTGGGGGCCGGATCGCCCGCGCAAGCGGGCGCTGGCCTACCAGGCTGCCGGGCGGGTCGCGCACGCCTTCCGGCAGCACTGCCTGGAGAACCGCCTGCTCGATTACTCGCTCCAGATCGAGCTGTTCACGCGCCTGCTGAGCGTGCCGGAGTTCCGCGAGGATTTCTTCCGCAGCCACACACACCTGATCGCCGAACACATGGAAGAAGAGACGCCTCTCACGCATGCCCTGATCCGGAGCTGGCTGCCTTACCTGGAAGGCGCGCTGCTGACCGGCGAGTGGGACGGAGGCTACCGGGTGTTCCTGGGCGCAGACCCGCAGGGCGGTGCTGAGCTGCGCGGTCTGTGCGACGGGGTGCTGACACTGGCCCACTCGGCCATCATGCAGCCCGGCATGGAGGCGCTGCTGGACGAGGTGGCCTACAGCCTGCGGCGCGAGGGCGCACAGCCCGCGCCGGAAGGCTCCGACCTGGCCTTTGATTACGCCTTCCACAACTACTACCCGCAGATGATCGGGTGGGTGGCGCAGGAGATCAACCGGCTGGTGGTCGAGGAAGGCGTCCCGCCGGGGGAGATCGTGGTGGTCGCCCCCTTCCTGAGCGACGCGCTCCGCTTCTCGCTGGGGCAGCAGCTCGACGCCTATGGCATCCCGCACGTCTCACACCGCCCCTCGCGCGCGCTGCGCGACGAGCCAGCCGCGCGCTGCATCCTGACGCTGGCTGCGCTCGCCAACCCCCGCTGGGGCTACGCGCCGCCCCGCGCCGACGTGGCGCACGCGCTCCAGACGGCCATCGCCGGGCTGGACCCGGTGCGGGCTGGGCTGCTGGCTAAGGTAGTGTACCGGCCAGGCGGCGAGGAACCGCTGTCCTCTTTCACGCGCATCAAGCCGGACATGCAGGCGCGGATCACGTACGTGGCCGGGGAACGTTACGAGGCGCTGCGCGGCTGGCTGCTCGAGGCGACAGCATGGCAGGACGCGCCGCTCGACCACCTGTTCAGCCGGATGTTTGGGGAGGCACTCTCGCAGCCGGGCTACGGCTTCCACGACGATCCGGAGGCGGGCCGCGTAGCCGCCGAGCTGGTCGAATCGGCGCAGAAGTTCAGGCAGTCGCTGTTCGCGGAAGAAGGCCTCGATGCGGCAGAAACGGGGCGGCGCTACTTCACCATTGTCAACCAGGGATTACTGGCGGCGCTGTACGTCGCCTCGTGGCGGGACGAGCTGGCCGACGCCGTGTTCATGGCCCCGGCCTACACCTTCCTGCTGCGGAACCGGGCTGCGCGCATCCAGTTCTGGCTGGACGTCGGCTCGACGGGCTGGTGGGAGCGGCTCGACCAGCCGCTGACGCACCCTTACGTTCTCTCGCCCCACTGGCCGCCGGGCAGGCTGTGGACGGACGCCGACGAATTCGGGCAGCAACAGGACATGCTCTACCGCCTGATGGCGGGGCTGATCCGGCGCTGCCGGGAGCGCATCTACCTGGGGATCAGTGACCTGGGCGAACAGGGCTATGACGAACGAGGGCCAATGCTGCGTATCTTCCAGCAAATCCTGCGCCGCCACCCCAAGCCAGCCGGAGGCGCACAATGAGCGACGACACACAACTGCGGCTCTCCCAGCAGGCAGTGGTCGCCTACGAAGGCGGCAAGATGGGCGTGGCGGCTGTGCCGGGCAGCGGCAAGACATTCACGCTCTCTCACCTGGCCGCGGCGCTTGTTGATAAGCTGGCTGCGGATAACCGCATCGACGATCAGGAGGTGCTGATCGTCACGTTCACCAACCCGGCGGTCAACTCGTTCCGCAACCGGATCGGGCGGCTGGTGCAGGTGGAGCGAGGGCTGCTGCCCAGCATTGGCTACCGCGTGCGGACGCTGCACGGGCTGGCGCACGACATCGTGCGGATGCGGCCTGGGCTGGTGGGGCTTTCGGAACGCTTCGAGATCCTGGACGACCGGGTTACATCCGGCATCATCCGCGAGCTGGCCGAGCACTGGGTGCGTACCAGCGGAGAGCGGCTGCTGCCATACGTCGAGCTGGATTTTGCCGAGGACGAAGAACAGCTCACGCAGGTGGTGCGGCGCAACGGCGTCGGGCTGGTCGAGGAGCTGGCGCAGGCGGCGATCCGGCTGGGCAAGGATAACCGCTGGGAGCCGGGGGAAAACCTGGAGCGGCTGGAGGGGTCGCCGGTCGATCTGCCGCTCGCGCGCATCGGCATTGAGCTTTACGAGGCTTACCAGCGCAGCCTGAGCTACCGGGGGGCGGTTGACTTTGACGACCTGGTGCGGCTGGCGATGCTCGCGCTGGAAACCGACCCCGACTTCCTGGCACGGCTGCAGGAGCGCTGGCCGTACATCCTGGAGGATGAGGCGCAGGACAGCAGCAAGCTCCAGAACGACATGCTGCGCCTGCTCTCCGGCGGGCGCAACTGGGTGCGCGTCGGCGACCCGAACCAGGCGATCTACACGACCTTCACCACTGCCGACGCGAACCTGCTGCGACGCTTCCTGACCGGGCCGGATGTTGAGGAGCGCCCGCTTGATGTATCGGGCCGTTCGTCGCCAGGCGTGATCCGGCTGGCGAACGAACTGGTGCGCTGGTCAGGCACAAGCCCCCTGCTGGATGAGCAACTGCGACGAGCCTTCTACCCGCAGGAGATCAAGCCCACCCCGCCCGGCGACCCGCAGCCGAATCCGGCGGAAAGCTTCATCTACCTGGACTGGAAAGAGGGCGAGAACATGACGCCGGAGAAGGAGGTCGAGCGGGTGGTCGGCTCGCTGGAGCGGTGGCACCCGGATCACACCGACTGGACGGCAGCTGTGCTCGTGCCGGAGAACAGCCGGGGCTTCAAAGTAGCCGAGGCACTCAAGGAGCGCGGCATCCCCTACGAGGAGCTACTGCGCAGCACGTCAGCCACGCGCGACGCGGCGGCGCGGCTCCAGATCGCCTTCGACTTTCTGGCCGAGCCGACCGACAACCGCCGCCTGGCGCGGCTGTACAGCCAGGTGTGGTGGCCGATGGCCGTACCCGATCCCCTGGACGAGGAAGCACTGGCCGGGCAGACGGCGACCCGCGCGCTGCACGAGCTCAAAACGACCGAGGATTTCCTGTGGCCCGGCCCGCAGGGTGAC
>JAANMU010001419.1_pt1 | contig 21732 bp, 16 predicted proteins | sample 7279701 | NCBI WGS metagenome assembly JAANMU01 (sample SAMN14094539, study PRJNA606508) | bioreactor metagenome | isolation source: A lab-scale SPAN reactor treating ammonium-rich wastewater day 57 | place: Ireland: Galway | collected 2017-03-13 | reverse complement strand
GTGGGGTTGGGAATGACGGCAGTGGGGTTGGGAATGACGGCAGTGGGGTTGGGGGTGACGGCAGTGGGGTTGGGGGTGACGGCAGTGGGGTTGGGGGTGACGGTCTGTGTGTTTGATTTCCGGTCGGAGCCATCGCCCTGTGGGAAGCGGGACGAAATAAGCGACAAATCGGGATCAACTGGCGCTTCACAACCGCTGATGCACGCACCAAACTCAGAAAACCCTACCCGACGATTTAGCCGGACAGGGTACGTGTCGTGTGCTCATTGATTTTCATCTCATATTTTTCCCGGGCCTCATGCCGGGTGCAGGAGTGTTTGGAATCTCTGTTTTGAAATGTTGTAAGTGAGGTGATGTGATATAAAGAAGGTCAAAACTGGTCGGGGTGAAAGGATTCGAACCTTCGACATCCTGCTCCCAAAGCAGGCGCGCTACCAGGCTGCGCTACACCCCGATCCTCTGCTCATTAAGCCATTAAAACCTACCAGAAAATCACTGGCCTGGGGAGAGGTGTTGCGTGGCTCCCGCTTTTTTTGCACCATTTCTCCATGCCGACACCCTTCGAACTGCTCAATTCCTCCGGGGATCGCATCTCCGGAAATATCCACCTTCCCCAAAGCCCTGCCCACTCTCCCAGCCCGGTGGTGGTTATCTGCCATGGATTTAAAGGGTTCAAGGAGTGGGGGTTTTTCCCTCATATTGCCGAGACCTTCGCTCAGCATGGCTTTTCCGCTATCCGGTTCAATTTCTCACATAATGGTGTTGAGGATGACTCCGATTTCTTCACACGCCTCGATCTCTTCACACGCAATACTTTCGGCAAGGAGCTCGAGGATCTCGGGGCGGTTCTTGACTCCATCGAAAAGGGCGCACTTCCTCATTCCGCACAGCTCAATCCGGAACAGATTGCGATTCTCGGGCACAGCCGCGGGGCAGTCGCCACTCTCCTGGAAGGCCCCCGCCATTCCGGGGTGCGTGCCCTGGCGACCTGGGGCGGCATTTCCGACTGCCAGCGCTGGGATGAAGAAACCCGGCGGCATTGGCGGGAGCAGGGCCAGCTGCTGGTTTCCAATGTCCGCACCAGCCAGCAGATGCCGATCGATGTAAGTGTGCTCGATGATCTCGAAGCCCATCCTGAAGAGTATGACATCCTCTCCCATGTTCAAAACCTGGCCATTCCTTTCCTGGTGGTCCATGGCGATGAGGATGAAACTGTCCCGTTTTCTGAGGCCCTTCTGCTTCATGATGCGACACCGCGCGGCCTGCGGAAACTTCAGCTCATTCCCGGGGCCGGCCATACCTTCGGTGCGGTTCATCCCTTCAAGGGGTCTTCCGAATCCCTGGAGGATGCCCTGCGGGTCACCATCGAATGGTTCCAGCTGCGCCTCCATTGAGATCAGCCCTGTCTTGTGGCACTCTGGATGGATGGTAACCTTCTGGAAAAGCCTTTTAATGTCATTGACTCCGAGGAGAAAACCCAGTGTCCAGTCACAACCTCGCCGCGGATCTGCGACCCCTTGTCGATGGAGATTTGTTCACAGCCGAAAATGACCTGGCTGTTTACTCTGAAGATTTCGGACGCCTGGTTCACCGCAAGCCAGCCATTGTCGTGCAGCCCTCCACATCCCGGAGTGTCTCGAAGATCATGGAATACGCCAACCGGCATTCCATCCCTGTCTCCACACGCGGTGAGGCGCATTCCCAGACCGGCCAGAGCCTGGTTGAGGAGGGAATTGTCATCTCTACCCGCGGCCTGAACCAGATTGGCCAGCTGGATCATCCGCGCAGCATGGTGCCCTGCCAGTCCGGGGTGGTCTGGGGCGACCTGGTGCGCCACCTCGACACACAGGGCCTGGTGCCTCGTGTCCTGACTAACAATCTCGGGGTCACTGTCGGCGGGACTCTCTCGGTGGCCGGAATCGGCATCTGCTCCTTCCGCCATGGGGTCCAGGGGGACAATGTCCTCAGCCTGGAGGTGGTGACTCCCACTGGTGAGATCATGCGATGCTCGGAAAGTGAAAATGCCTCCCTTTTCAACCTCGTTCGTTCCGGGCTGGGCCAGTTTGGCATCATCACCGAGGCCGAGGTTCTGTTTAGAGAGAGGCTCCCGCGCAACCGGACCTATATGCTGCTGTATGATAACCTCGAGGCGGTCCTGAATGATTCCAAAAAAATCATGCAGGAAGGCCGCCTGGATTATATCGAATCCTGGTGTGTTCCCCTTCCTGTCGGCTTCAAGGAGGAGGATGGCCGCAAACGGGCTTTTGGTGAGTGGTTTTTCCCACTTCATATCACCCGTGAATTTTCTCCCGATCAACCGCCTAAAGAGGCAGAAGATCTCGCGGGCCTGAGCCCTTACCGCACTTCTCATGTGGAAGATCGTTCCGCACTGGATTTCGCTTTCCGCCTCGAACCCCTTTTCGAACTCTGGAAACGAAGCCCTTACTGGGGAAACACCCACCCCTGGATGGAGGTGATCCTCCCCTGGGAGGCAAGCTCCTTCTATGTCAAAACTGTCCTCGAAAAAATTCCCCCGCCGATGCTGGGTGGAGGGCATATCCTCCTGTGGCCGAGCTCCGGCAGGACCTCGAAGGTTCCTCTGTTCAAACGGCCGCCCGGTGAATTTGTGCTCGGCTTCGGAATACTTCCGGGGATTCCAAAAGATTATGTCCAGCCTGTTCTCGAGGCGCTCGACAAAGCCAGCGCTGCTTCGATGATGTTTGGCGGCAAACGTTACCTCTCCGGCTGGGTCCGTTTCTCCCGCGACCAATGGAAGCAGCATTGGGGTGAGGACTGGAATCGTCTTTGTGATGCCAAGAAACAGCTCGATCCGAACCGCATACTGAATCCTTCTTTCATCGATTTTGAATGAGGGCCGGCAGGTTCTTTTATGGCTGAGCGTCATGTGAATCTGCTGCACAAAAAGGTCGGTTACCAGTTCGGTTTAACCACAGCAGGCTGGTTTTTCTTCCTCCTGATGATATTCATCATCGCGGCCGCTGTTTCCAGCGGCCATAACCTGCTGTATCTGACAGTCTGCCTGTTCTTCGGCAGCTTCATCACGATGGGCAATGCCGCGGTGATGAACCTGCGCGGGCTTCAGGTCGAGAGGAAGGAGCCTGAATATCTCTTCGCCGGGACCCCGCATCCAGTCGAAATTCGCCTGAAAAACAAGCGCCGGCTGATGGACTCCTTTTCCCTCGAGGTGCGTGAGATCAGCCCACGCAATGAAAAACCATTCGGCAAAGTTTTTTTCCCATTGGTGGGCAAGGGAAAAGAGGTGAAACGGGAATATTCGCTGGTCCTGCCCGGCCGTGGCTGGCATGATCTGACCGGGCTGGTGGTCATGACTCGTTTCCCATTTGGTTTCTGGGAACGATCCCGAGAGATCCTGGCCCCCAGGCGCCTGCTGGCGTTTCCCCGCCTTTTTGATGCCTGGCCGGGGCATCCTTCCCAGCTGGCGGTTGATGGAGAATACCTTGGAAGACGAATCGGGAGCGGGGATGACCTGTTGAACTTCCGGGATTTCCAGCCTGGAGATCCGATCCGCTGGATCCACTGGAAAAATTCGGCTAAAACAGACCGCCTGACAGTCGCCCTCTTTCATCACCCCCAGAACCGGCAGGTGATTGTCTGCCTGAAAACCTGCTACGATTCCCAGCCCTCCCGGACTTTTTCAAATCATTTCGAAGAGGCTGTGAGCTGGGCTGCGACAGCGGTTGTCGAGCTTCTCTCTCGAGGGATATCGGTGGGATATATGGACGAAACCTGCCGCATTACACCGGCCCTCGGGGAAGGCCACAAAATCCAGATCCTGACCCACCTGGCCCTGGTCAAACATTCCCTCAAAGGCAATTCGGGGTCTCTGTCCGGCGATGCAGCCTCGCCCTCCATGAGCCAGGAGGTGGTCTATATCCAGGCCACTGTCACCGGGGTTCATATTCAGGCGGGCCAGCAGGATCACCTGCTCCAGGAGGCGCCCCATGGCTGAAGGGGTGCAACCTCTCTCTGCCCTCCTGCCTCCCTCTCTGACCGCGCCTTTCAGATGGATGGTTTATTTTGGCATTCTCGCAACGACAGTGGGGAGCATCTTCCACCCCATCGCCGGAGCCGGGCTGCTGGTTACTTTTCTGATTTGTGACCAGACCCGCCTGAAGAAATTTCTCGGCGAACCTTCCGGCGGGATCCTTTTCCTTTTCATGGCGCTCTATCTGTGGGAACCATCGGTCCTGATGCTGATATTGTTCACAATTTACTTCCAGGCCACATATCTGTGGGGGGGCAAGAAGCCGGCCCATTACCTCTGGATTGCTTCAGTCGGTTTCATTCATCTGGCGGTGGTCTCGACCATCATGTCTTCGGTGGTCTTCCCCCTGATCTTTGCAGGCTTCGTGATCCTGCTCACACGGGTCCTGCTGCTGTGCGACTTTCTCACTGGAATCACCCTGGAAGATGGCGCCCTCGACCGCCGTGAACTGGCGCGTTGCGAAAGATCGGTTGTTCAACGCATGAAGGTGGTCAGCTACTGGATCGCGGGCATCTCCATCCTCATCGCAATCATCATCTTTCCGCTGCTGCCCCGTGTCGAAGGGATTTCCTATCAGCCCTCCCAGTTCACTCAGGAAAGTGTCAGCGGTTTTTCCGATGAGGTCACACTCGGCCAGATGGGCGCAATCCAGACCGATAACCGGATCGCCCTGCGCATCTTCATGCCGAAAATCCTGAACCAGAGGATCTGGCGCTGGCGTGGAGCGGCTCTCGAAAAGTTCGATTACAATGCCCAGAAGTGGTCCAGCGACAGCAACCCCATGGAAGTGGTTGGAAGTTCAGGCCAGATCAGCCTCTACCATGACAAAGTGCCCCTTGAAAAGGAAAAAATCTCGGTCAATGTCAGTTCCATGGCCGATCCGCGAATCTTTCTTCCGGAGGTCGATGGCCGGATGCCCTGGATGGTGGCCAGGATTCAGGGAGATTTCGAAAGGGTGGGTTTCGATCCCGATTCCTGGACATTGCAGCCCCGCAGCGATCTGCGTTACCGGGGTTTTGATTATACCCTCAGGCTCATCCAGTCCGATGTGGCCTATGACTACCGCCCGCAGCCCGGTGAAATCGATCCAGCGCCGCTTCGTGACTGCTTGAGTCTGGCGACAGTTCCCGGCGGCTTTATCCAGCGGCTCGAAGAACGGGGCGAAGAACTGGCCCCCGGGTTCAAAACCAGGGCCATCGATCCGCTCGAGCTGACCCAGACCCTCTCAGTTGGCCTGCAGACCTCCCAGGCCTATACCCTGGATTTCACCGAGCCGAACAGTGCCACGAGCCTGGAGGATTTTATTTTTGAAAAGAAAGCGGGCAACTGCGAATACTTTGCCACTGCCCTGGCGCTGCTTCTCCGAAACTATGGCATCCCGGCCAGGCTGGTCACCGGCTTTCAATCCGGCAGAGAAAACCTGTTCCGCAATTACCTCATGATCCGCCAGAGCGATGCCCACTCCTGGGTGGAAGCCTATCTCGATGATCGCGGGTGGATCACCTTTGATCCAACTCCCTCGAGCAACACACCCGTCAGTTACCTGATGGCCCACCTGGGTGTTGTCGCCGATGTCTATGATTTCCTGCAGCTGCAGTGGAACAACTATGTCCTTGACTACAGCCAGTCTGACCAGAAGGAATTCTTCACGAAGATCTTTGAAACAGGTTTTTTCGAACCCAGAAACATCTTCAACATCGGCTGGTGGATTTATATGGCGCGCCCGATGATTGCGCTCATTCTGTTCCTCGTGTTCCTGGCGTGGCTGATTCGTGAGGTGTCACCCGACTTCTCTTCATTCTTCCAGGCCTTGTCGCTCGATCTGCCCTCGTTTTCCTGGTTCCGCCGACGGCGTTCCAGCGGTTATCTGGCCACACGCCTCTTTCTCAAACTCGAACGGTCTTTTTCGCGGCGGGGCATCCCTCGGGCCTCTTCCGAAACGCCTCTCGCCTATATGAGCCGGATTGCGGCAGCCTACCCGCACAGTGCTCCGCTTTGCACCAGGTTTGCGGCTCTTTATAACATGTCCCGGTTTGGCGGAGTGTCAGAGCTTCCCGAGTGGTCACACGAGTTTCGCAATCTGGCAACCGACCTGATTCAACAGACACGGAATAACCATAAATGAAAATTGTTGTTTTTGACCTCGATGGCACTCTCGTGGATTCTTTTGAGGACATTGCCTGTGCGGCTAACCATGCCCTGAAGACCTTCGGTTTTTCCACTCACTCCACTGCGGCGGTCAAAGCCCAGGTGGGATGCGGGCTGAAAAATCTGATCCGCAACCTCCTCCCCATCCCGGATCACCCGCTTCTGCCGCAGGTTGTTGATGAAGTCAAACACTATTACAGCCGCCATCCCACCGATTTCTCCTGTCTTTACCCGGGTGCCCTCGAGGTCCTTGAAGACCTCGGGCGTAAAGATATCATCCGGGCTGTCTTGAGCAACAAAGCCGATCCCCTGGTTCAGCAGATAGCGGCCAACCTCAATTTTGCCAGCCACCTCGAAGCCATTGTCGGCCATCGTGAGGGCCATCCGCTCAAGCCGGATCCTGCATCGTTGCTGGAAATCCTCGAATCGTTCTCCCTTCGGCCTTCGGATTGCCTGCTGGTGGGGGATGGCAGGCCGGATTTCGAACTCGCTGAAAAAAGTGGAGTTGATTTCTGTGCGGCCACTTATGGTATTGTACTGCAGTCGGTCTGGGCGGAACTCGGGGTCACCCGAACCATCGATCGATTGCCTGATCTTTTGACTTTCCTTCCTGAGAGGAGATGAACCCGATGAACACCCCATTCTCACAGATGCGATTCTGCCCGATTCGAACTGTCTGCCTGTTGATGCTGCTGATTCTCCAGAGTTCCCAGATTCCTGTTCAGGCGGAAAATCCAAAGGTCATCTGCTCCGGCGAGGCCGCGGGTGGGTATGCTGCCTTTCCCGATGTCTGCCGCCTCAAAGATGGAAGCCTGCTGTGTGTTTTCTATGCGGGCTATTCACACGTGTCCCTGCCCGCTCCCCAGTGCCCTCTGGGAGGGAGGATCACCGGGATTCGATCCACTGATGAAGGAAAAACATGGAGCGACCCGGTCGTCATGATCGACACGGCGGAGGATGATCGCGATCCATCGATTGTCCAGTTGAACAATGGGGATCTTCTTTGTAACTGGTTCACCTACCGCCCTTCTGAGCAGGGTCAGCAGATTAAAACTTACCTCTCCAGATCGAAGGATCTGGGGAAGACCTGGAGTGAACCCAGGGAACTGGCTCTCCCGGTGGATTTCTGGCTGGCGACTTCGTCCCCGGTCAGGCAGCTGGCGGATGGGTCGCTGATCCTGGGCCTGTATCATGAAACCGACAAAGGAGACCGGGTCTTTGGAGCCACAGCCAAATCCAGGGATGATGGGCTCACCTGGGGGGACTATGCCCCCATCGGAGATGGAGCCGGGGTGCATCTCGATGCGGAAACCGATGTGATCCCTCTTAAAAATGGAAATCTTTTTGCTGCCTTGCGCAGCAGCCGTGTCAATATGCACTGTGCCCAGTCCTCAGATATGGGGAAAACCTGGGGTCCTGTCCAGGACATCGGGTTCAAAGGACACTGCCCTTACCTTTACCGCCATTCCTCGGGCCTGATCCTGCTGGGTGTCCGGATTCCCGCCACCTCAATTTATTGGTCAACCGATGAAACAGCCACCTGGAAAGGCCCGCTTCAGGTCGATGCTCACACAGGTGCGTACCCAAGCATGACCGAGCTTCCCGATGGGCAGGTGCTCTTTATCTATTACGAAGAGGGTGAAGGCTCCGGCATTCGTGCGGCCTTTCTGAAAGTCCAGGGTGATCAGGTGGAAATGATTCCCTCCGAGTGACAACCAGTGGTGCAGAATAATAGTATAGATATGCTTAAATTACTGTTGACATGCGGATCCTCGAGTGAGATGATTGGATAAGTTTCAGGTGTGTGTGTCTGTTTTTTTCTTGAAAAGGTGCTCGCAATGACACCTCAGTCACGATCTCATTTCAAAACAAAAGGAGAGGCATAATGAAACACGCTACTGTTATTGCTCTGGTTGTTCTTTTGTTGATTCCCATCATGGCGATGGCCCAGCCCGACCCCAGGGGGCAAATCCTGGTTTCGACTCGAAATAAGAGTATTTATGCCGCCCCGCCCACAGAGAGTGTTTCTCCCGGGGATATGGGTGCTCTGATCCTGCTGCAGAATGCCGGTTATCGTGGAAAACTCTATGCTGATGCTTACATGCCGGATGAGTATACGGCAGCGGAAGTGACAGGGGACACAATTGAGCTGGTTTATCTTTCGGGAAGCAGCTCCTCATCGGATGTCCAGGCGGTCCCGGAAGGTGTGCCGGTGTTGATGGGTGAGCATGTGACTCTGGCCAACCCTGCGCGAGCCGGAACTATTCCCTTCTATGCCGAAGGCACCTCCACCGGGGACACCAACCGTTGGGGCCAGGATTCGACCGGCTTGACCCAGTATATGAAACTGGTGAACACCAGCCACCCGATAACACAGGGAATCCAGACCGATGCCAATGGACTGGTGCGCATCTTGAGGGATCCTTATCCCAATGAGGATGCCTACAGCCGCCCGGATCCACTGGTCTCTGGCTCCTGGAAAAAGAACTACGAGTATGCCTGGCCTGGAGCGGATATCGCCGGGAAGGCCTCCGGGCTGACAGTGCTGGGTGTCAGCCCTCTCGATGAAACCCGTGTTGTTTTCGCAGTCCTCGAGCAAGGCGCCACCATGGCCAATGGACAGCCGGCCAGCGCAAGGTATGTCCATATTCATGTCAATGAAAATGGGTCAGGTGGAACCATGCGGCGATTCCTGGGCATGAATGAGACCGGCCGGCTCCTGTTTCTGCGTGCGGCTCAATGGGCGATGGGTGATCCACTGAGCCAGCCGGGAGCCTCTGAGGTCGAAAACTGGAACCTCTATTAAGCCGTTAAAGCGACGAAAGCCTTCAGTGAGATATTCATGGGGGGATCCTGGATTCAGGGGATCCCCCCTTCCCTTTGTCACCGCATGTTCTGAAGAGGACCAGAGAGACTGTTCATTTCTGCGAAAGCAGGAAATGGCAGGTAGGTATTTTGGCTGGATGGAGTGGTATTCCATTTAAAAATCGAGATCCGAAGCTGTATCTTCCGGCAAACCTTGTTAGTATCCTGTTGAAACTTTTGGGATGAGATCAGCAATATTCATGTGCCTGTCAATGGCCTTCCGCCATAAGAAGGAATGGCATGCCTTCGGGTTTGTCCTGAGTCTGTTTTTTCAGCTCGGGCAGCCTGTTCAGGCGGGCAGCCTTTCGCTCGATGGAGACTGGCTTTTTTATCCGGTTCACGGTGGAATCAACGATATTTCGGAAACAGTCAATGTCGATAAATTCACCGGCATCCAGCAGGCCTCGGTCCAATGGGAGCCGATCAAGGTTCCGGGCTACTGGGATCAGCCTCCAGGCGGATTTCCATGGACCGAATCCACCATTCCAGGTGGCCCTTATCCAAAACATGATGGTGAAGCCTGGTATCGTCTCAATTTCCGGGTCCCACCGGAGGTTTTCCCCCCGGGGCGTGTCACCAGTGGAGACCGGGATCATGTCGGGGTTCTCCGTTTCGAGGGTGTTTCTGCCCAGGCATCGGTCTGGTTGAATGGCGCTCTGGTCGGCAAACGAGTCCGGGGGGCTTATACCCCATTCGAAGTCACCTTTCCTTCCTCAGCCCTGGCTTCGGCGACCAATGTCCTGACTGTTCGTGTTTTTGACAAAGCCGCTTTCATCGAGCCGGGGCACTCTTCTCCCAACAGCACCAGCTCGATTCCCCTCGGGTTCGATCCGAAAGTCGGCGGCATCTATCGGCCGGTTAACCTGCGTATTGTTCCCCGCGAACGAATCCTTGAGGTTTCTGTGCTTCCGAATATACAGGCGCTGGTAGTCAGTGTGGCGGTTTCTGATGAAGCTATCGGCACCAGCACCCTTGAGCTGACCATCACCGAAAAGGAAACAGGCACCCGCATTTATGGCCCGATTCTTCAATCCGTCAATTTTGACCGGTCAAAATTCCGCGGGTTGAACATCTCGATTTCCAACCTCTCGCTTGCAAAAACATGGACACCGGAATTCCCATCCCTGTATCGTCTTTCGGTCCGATTGCTCGGGCCTGCCGGAGGGGAAGATTCCCGTGAGCTCGAGTTTGGCTTTCGCAGCTTCACCGCCCGGGATGGAAAATTCTTCCTCAATGGCAAGCCTTACTTCCTGTTTGGGGCCGGCTCGCCGCCACATTATGAAAACCCGCCCGAGGCTGTCGCACGCGCACAGCTTCAGGCGCTCAAGCAGGCCGGTGTGCGCATGGTCCGCTTTGCTCATGAGCCGCCGGCGGAATTCTGGCTTAAAATCTGTGATGAACTCGGACTGCTGGCATGGATCGAAGGCCCCCTGTATGCCGATGATGGCCCTTATGATCTCGCCAATCCGGCTTTTATCGACCAGGCCTCGCAGGAAATGACTGCTATCATTCGCTCCCTGCGCAGCCACCCCTCGGCGGTCATCTGGTCGATGGGGGCAGGGAACTGCATGAGTGCCGCCAGGGTCGATGAAGGTTTTCGTAATGCCACCACTTTGGCGCTTGAGAACTTGGTCAAATCCTGTTCCAGGTTTCTGCCTTCACCGGCTTATGTGGTCATGCCAGATTCCGATAATCGAGGCCTGTTGCCTTCTGCGGTTGAAGATTGGCATGTCGACAGCGGCTGGTATGAGGGCCGCCTGGCGGACTGGCTGCCGTTTCTCCGCCAGTGGACCCTGCTGAGAAAAGGGGCCGATGCCGCCAATCCGCCCTGGGTTTCTTCGGAAATTCAGAGCGGATATTCCTCCGCCGGGCAGGGAGTTCCTGTTGGCTCCACCCCTGAAATCACCGCCACCAGGATGCGCATCGGAACCCCTCCCGATGACAGTGCAGCCCTGCTGGAATTTCAATCTCAGCGAATCCGAACCCTGCTCGAGCAGGCTCGCGCTTTCAGGGATCCGCGCAAGAACCGTCTGGCCGGCCTCTTTCCATTCACCTGCGCCAACTGGTTCTACAATCCGATGACCCCCCAGGCCCTTTCTCCAAAACCCATCCTGGAGGCGGTCGGCAAGGCTTACTCACCTGTCATCGTCACCATGAATGGCATGCGCAGGCATTTTTACAGCGGGGAGATCCTCGATGCCTCATTCACCATCGCCCATGATGATATTAAAGCAGGAACCATCACCACCAGCCGGCTGGTCTGCGAGGTATCTGGGCTTGGCGGGCAGGATCCCATTTCGGCCCAGAGTGAAATATCATCGATCGGCTATTACAAAAGCAAATCCCACAGCCTGGCCCTCAAACTTCCTGAAACCCCCACCATCGAAACCGCAAAGGTCAGAGTCCGCCTGATTTCCAGTGAAACAGAGATCGCTGGCAATGAGCTCACTGTGCGCATCGGGAACCGTGCTGTTTGTGATCCCAATCCCAAGGATCTTGCCGAAGGGGTGGGGGTCTATGACCCACAGGGAGACCTGGTTCGTTTCCTCGAAGCACATAAATTCCAGGTTAATCCACTCGACAACCTGACCCAGCTCAACCAGCTTCAAGGGCTGATAATCGGGCCGGATGCCTATGATCATTACATTGCCCGTGCCTGGCCCAGCTTCGAAAAATGGATTCAGGCTGGGGGCAGGCTGCTGGTCCTGGCTCAGGAAAAGCATGAGAGCCGTTGGCGTTTTTCCGGCCCTTATCCAGGAGATTATTTCGCTTCCTCCCCGGAAGGCTGGCCATCCGGGATCGATTTTGTCAACCTGCGGATTCCTGACCACCTCCTCTTCGAGGGGATCAATCGGAAAGACATGAGCAACTGGGGAAATACCGGTGTCCTGGCGACCTCTGTCCTGGTCCGGAATGATTCGCCGCCAACTTCGGCCCCCGGTGTTCGCAGGACTCTCGCCGATGTCATCACCAGCAGCAACAAGGCCGGCTGGGGCGACATTGTTTATGAATATGCCCTCGATGAAGGGCAGGCTCTGTTCTGCCAGCTGCACCTGGTCGACCAGGCGGGTGTCGATCCCATCGCGGGAATCATTCTGCGCAATGCCCTGCGTTGGGTGGGCGCTGCGCACCGTCCGGTCCTCGCCAGGATTCCTCCTCCCATGGTCCCATTCAAAGCGCCACTGGTCGGAAGCAACAGGAATGAAGTGGTCGCCAAAGAAGCAGGATCCGGACCGAACGAACCGATTCGGGCGGTGCCTCTTCCCAATGCCCAGTTTGAAACCGGAACCTTTACCGATCAGGCGGGCACCCGCCTGCATGGGATCAAACCGAAATCCCCTAATGGCGAGGTCTATTATGATCTCGATGACCGTTTCTGGTTCGACCAGGGGGGAGCGGCAGAAATACAGGTTCAGGTTATCTGCCAGAAGCCTTCACGCATCCGTCTGGATTATGACTCCTCCGACAACCTCCTCGGGATTATGAGCGTGGCCAAACGCGCCTCGCCACGCAAAGTCCTCGAGGTAGGAGTCTGGAAAATCCTGGTTTTCTCTGTTCCGGATGCACGCTTCGCCAATCGCCAGTATGAAAGATGTGATTTCCGGCTCGTGGTCGAGGAGGGCGATGCAGTCTTCGGGCCGATTACAGTCCGCAGGTCAAAATCCTGACTTGCGGCCCGAGGGTGCCGGGCTGAAACCCCCTGTGAAGAATGCGAATCCTGTTCCTCAATCATAATGTCATTGGCAGAGGAAGTTTTCTGCGCTGCCTTCCTCTGGCGGATGAGCTGCATCAGCGCGGGCATGAGGTGGTGCTGGTCACTACCGCCGATTCGATCCAGTCGGGATGGAAAGAAGAAAACCGCTCCGGTGTCAAAGTCTGGGTCACTCCGCGCTGGGGAAAAACCGGATCGCATGATGGGGGATACGCACTGGTCGACATACTCAGCCGTCTCGGCCTGCTTCGCCACTCCTGGGATCTGGTGCATGCCTTCGAACATCGCCCCAATGTCACGATCCCTGGACACCTGCTGCATCTCTCCGGCATCCCGCTGGTTTCCGACTGGTCCGACTGGTGGACAAAAGGTGGAATCACCACCTCACGCCGCCGATTTAAGTGGGTTGACCGGCTCGAAGGCAGCTGGATTGAAGAAGGAACCAGGAAACATTCCGATGCAGTGACTGTCGTCTCTCAAACCCTGTATGAACGGGCCATCGGTGTGGGGGTTCCTCCAGACCGCCTGTTCCAGATTCCCTCCGGCTGTGACCACCGCCGTATTACTCCGCTCGATCAGCAGGAATGCCGCAGGCGCCTGGGGCTTCCATCCGGATGCCCGATCGTGTGCTTCTCCGGATTTGCTTTCTGGGATTTTGCCTTCCTTCTCGATGCCTATCGATGGGTGCTGGATTCCTTCCCGGAAACCCGTTTCATTGTTATCGGCTCGGATAAAGAGGGCCAGATCGAATCCTTGTGCCAGGCCAGGCTGGGGGAAAGGGCCGGGCAGGTTCACCAGCTGGGTGTCTTTCACCCTGATGAGATTTCCTTGCCTTTGTCAGCTGCGGATATCCACCTGCTGCCGCTTCCCGATAACCTGGTGAACCGTGCACGCTGGCCGATCAAGTTCGGCGACTACCTCTGCTCCGGGCGGCCGATGGTGGCCTGCTGTGTGGGCGATGCGGTGGAGTGGCTTCCGCGCTTCAATGCAGGACTGGTCTCAAGCCCGGATCCGGAGGATATGGCAGCGCGCATCTGTGAGTTGCTCTCCGATGAAACTCTCCGAAGAGAGTGTGGTGCCCGTGCCCGTGAACTGGCCTGTGGGCCTCTCTCCTGGGGCAGCCTGGCCGAACGATTCCTCGAGGTTTATGAAAAGTGTCTCGGGAACCGCACCCGATGAAGCCTCCAGAGCATAAAATTTCCCTGGCTGAATGGATCCGGCTGGCGCAGCTTCGCCTCCACCATGCGGAAGTCGAATCCCCACGCGAATCCGCTCTGCTGCTGGCTGAACATGCTCTGGCCCTGACCCGATCCAGGATACTGGCTGATCCCGAACACCCTCTCTCCTCCCATGATCTGGCGATTCTGGAAGAACTGCTGGAGCGAAGGCTTTGCCATGAGCCGGTGGCTTACATCCTGGGCCGGAAAGGATTCCGGGATCATATCTTCACTGTCTCTTCAAAAGTTCTAATTCCTCGCCCGGAAACCGAGGAGCTGATCGATCTTATCAGTTCGTATCAGCTTGGACCGAAGTCCATTCTCGATGCAGGCACCGGCACAGGCTGCCTTGCCATCTGCCTTTCCGGGATGTTTCCTACAGCCCAGGTCTGCGGCTGTGATTTCTCGAGTGAGGCTCTGCAATGTGCCCGAAACAATGATCCGGACAGGCGTGTCCACTGGGTGGAAAGCGACTGGCTGGCATGTTTTCGGCCATCCGTTTTCGACCTGATAGTGAGCAACCCGCCCTATCTGACCCGTCAGGAAATTCTGCAAACCGATCCACAGGTCAGGAATTATGAACCGGTGCTGGCGCTCGATGGCGGCGCAGATGGCTGTGAGGCCTTCCGCCGCCTGATTCCACAAGCCAGCAAGGCTCTTGCGCCGGGTGGAATCCTGTTTCTGGAAGGAAGCCCCACAGTTGCACTGTCTGTGCTGAAACTCTTATCCGATTGGGATTTCCATTCCATTGAAATGCACCGTGATCTCTCGGGAAAAGAAAGGTTCTTCACCGGGAGGAAATGAACCGATCCTGTCGGCTGCTCAATCCACCGGATCTGCGCCCCTGTCTCCTGAATGAATCCAGCGTGTTCCATCGCCCACATCCGGGTGGGGGAGATGCCCCATTCTCTGCAGGCTGTCGATGGCCGCTTTTTCTGAACCTGCCTTCAGGATCAGAATATGCGGGGCAAGGTACCCAAGGCAGTGCTGCGAAATTTCTTTTGAGTGGTAAATGTCATCAGCCAGCATGGGGGTCTCACACACCAGCAGCAATGGGGTTTCCAGCCCGATTCGCCCATATCCGATCCCCCAGGACTCGATGCTGTGATGAACATTCTGCGGGATTGTGCGTTTGTCACCGAGCTGCCTCGTGTACCACCGGATCTGCTCGTCGGCGCTCCACCCGGAGCAGAAGCCCCGGTACACCGAATCGCGGGTAATGCGATAATTCAGGAGTGTATCGATGGAAATCAGCTCGGCAATCTGCTCCAGCACCACACGGGATTCCCATGCCAGGTTGGCAGGGGCGACTATCTCGAAATTGGGCTGAAGATGGATGAAGCCGAATGAATCCTCGGGAATCATTTCCGGCTCGGGGTGAGGCCTCCACAGCAGATCTTCCCCATCATGCCCCAGGTCGCATAGTCCGAGTGAAAAAAAACCATACAGGATAGCAGAAATCCTTTGCTGGTTCTGAGCCGGCTGCCCACCCGGCAATGGTGGGTACATGTGATTCTGAAGGGATTCGACACTGAGCCAGGCGGATCCTTTTCGGCAGCATTTCCGATGCAGGTTCAGAATGCATTTAAGATCGGTCTCGAAGCCAGGATAAGATCCCTCCATGGAGAGGATCCTGTCCAGAGCCTTTTTCGGTGAGCCAAACAGATTGATCGCGGCCTGAAAAGCCTTCTTTCCCGGGACAAGTCTCCCTTCCTGCTCGCAAAGCAGCCCGGCTCCGTGTGCCAGCCTGAACAGCCTGGCAAACCAGGAGGAGACTCCAGATACAGGTTCCTGTGCCAGCTCTTCGGTTCGCGTGCCCCTGAGCAGCGGAAGAATCTTGCGGATTTCCCTTTGGGAAAGCTCACCATTCTTCATCAACGGTATTCTGTCCCGATGCAGGTACCCCAGCAGTGTAATCGTGTCTTCGAGCCAGGTGTTGGTCCCGGCCGAAAAATTTTTCGGGGCCGGTTGCTCGGCAAGTGGGTCTGGAAGGTTGGGAAGCATGAGTGCTCTCAATGGCCCTTTGACTTCCTCGAACAGCGCATACGAGTGATACATCCGGTTTTCATCGGTTCCTATGCCGACCAGGCCGCACTGCATCAATTCTGAGAGAATGAAACCCCGGTCGGAGCCAGCTGCCCGCCATGCCGGGTTCTGCAGATCCTGCGAAACAATGGCCACTTCACTGCGCACGACGAAAAACTGAAGCAGCTCGCAGGCCTCTTCTTCCAGGTCGGCCAGAAGCCTTTCGAGAGTGGTTCGCTGCACGATCTTCTGTGCAATTCCAGAGACCAGGCGCTGCTTGGAGTTCTGCAGGCCATACAGGCCGATCCGGCTGGCGATGGACTGCAGCTCATCGATGCTTTTCTGCATGAAATAGGGAAGGAGATGCAACGGTGTTTTTTCCATTGGCTTGCTCTGTTTGCTTCGAACCCCCTCCCATCGTCAGCCGGGTGCCGGGCACCGGTTCTGATTCATTCCGTCTGGCTCGCGTTAGCCCCGCTGTCTATCTCCCCGGGACCGAGTGGATCGGCGGGAAACTGGCCGGGAAAGAATCTTTGCGATCGACAATTTCGTAGCTGTAACCCTGCTCGGTCAAAAATAACTGGCGTTTGGTTGAAAACTCCTGCTCGACAGACTCTTTGGTGACCAGAGTATAAAAGTGGGCGCTCCGGCCATGGGATTTGGGCCTCAGGATTCGCCCCAGGCGCTGCGCTTCCTCCTGGCGGGATCCAAAGGTTCCTGAGACCTGGATTGCCACATTGGCATCCGGCAGATCGATGGCAAAGTTGGCCACCTTTGAAACAATCAGGCAGTGGATCTGCCCCTCGCGGAACTGCTCGAACAGCTCCTCACGCCGTGAATTAACTGTCTGGCCGGTGATCAATGGAAATCCGAATTTCCTGGCGATCTCATGCAGCTGTTTCAGGTACTGGCCAATGATCAGGATCTGATCATCGCAGTGTTTTTCGAGCAGCTCTTCGACCAGGGTCATCTTCAGGCTGTTTTCGGAGGCGATCCTGAATTTGGCCCGGCTGCCCGAAATTGCATAATCCAGCCGGGATGAGTTTTCCAGCGGCAGGCGGATTTCATGGCACTGCGCCGCGGCGATCCACCCTTTTTGTTCGAGCTCTTTCCATGGCACATCGAAGCGTTTCGGGCCGATCAGGCTGAATACATCATCCTCATGCCCATCTTCACGCACCAGGGTGGCTGTCAGCCCGAGGCGCCGTTTCCCCTGGATTTCGGCGGTCGCACGAAATACCGGAGCCGGCAGCAGGTGGACCTCATCATAGATGATCAAGCCCCAGTTCCGCGCATCGAACAGATGAAAATGGGGAAATGGGCCTTCTTTTTCCTTCCGGTAGACCACGATCTGGTAGGTCGCAATGGTCACCGGGGCGAATTCTTTCCTCTCTCCGCTGTATTCCGCAATCTGGTCGGATGTCAATGTGGTTTTTTCGAGGATTTCTTCCCGCCACTGGCGCAGCGCCACAATGTTGGTCGCCAGGATCAGTGTGCTGGTCTGAAGCAGGTTCATCACTGCCAGTCCGACCACTGTTTTCCCGGCTCCACAGGGGAGCACGATCACCCCGGAGCCTCCCTCGACCCGGCCCCCCAGATGAAAGGCCGCGGCTGACTGTTCCTGGTAATTCCTCAATCGAAATGGGTGCCCATCCGGCAGATTTTCAGCCAGACTGAGGGATAAGGGATCTCCTTCGGTGTATCCGGCCAGATCTTTGACCGGATAGCCGATCTTGATCAGAACCTGTTTCAGGTCCCCTCGATGGCGCCGATCCACATGAAAACTGTTCTTGACCCCACGATCCACAAGGAAGGGAGAGACCCGGCGGTGATGGCGCAGCTCCTCCATCAGAAATGGGTCGCTGCAATGCAGTGTGATCCCGTCTCCCTCGGCTTCGAACCACAATTTGCCATAACGCGAGAGAAAATCCTCGATATCCGCAATCAGATTGGAGGGGATGTCAAATTTGCTGAAATCACGAAGGGTCGATAGAATGGCTTCCAGAGAAACCCCGCTGGCAGCGGCGTTCCAGATCGAAAGAGGTGTAATTCGGTAGGTGTGAATATGCTCAGGACTCTTGATCAGTTCAGCAAACAGCGCCAGACGGTCGCGAGCTTCTTCATAGGAGGGGTTGTCGACCTCCAGCAGGACCGATCGGTCACTCTGTGCAATCAGTGGTTTATGGGGATCGAAAACCATTCCGTGGCCTGCCCTTTTCTTTCCGGAATTCGGGTAAACGGTTTATGATAGCAGAAATCTCGCCCGGTGAGCCAGAGCAGGGGCCATTTTGCCGCCCTTTCTCATGTTTTCCGGATTAAATGACGAACCGGTAATAAAAAATTGGCCAGTTCGAAAAGAAGGCTTGACAAGTTCTGATTTGCATGATGATAATATGCTCACATCTATGAATTTGCGGCTTCTATATTAATAAGGAGAATGAGATGGCCGAAGAAGCCCCGGTATCAACCCAGCCAGCCAAAGGCGGCGCTTTGAGGTTGATCATCATCATTGTCATCCTGATTCTTTTATCAGGAGTGGGGGTCGCCTGGTTTCTGATGAGGCCAACTCCACCTCCGGTATTGAAGGCGATTGTCTGGCCGGGCGAAGAGGAAAAGGCGTTGCAGCTGACAGCGACTCTGTCGGATGGTTCGTATCACCTCCTGACTGAGTTGCGAATGGAAACCGCCCCTCTCGATGTGGCCACACATGGCCATGAAGTTGAGGAGGAGTTCAAAGGAAAACGGAGTGTCATCCTCGGCATCATGACAGAAGTGGCTAACAGCCTGGATCAGACCACTGTTCATAAAATCAAAGAGTTTAAATCCCGCCTGCTGCGGCGTTTGAATGATGTGATCCAGACTGCGGATATTGAGGATGTGGCAGTCGAAAACTGGCTGGTTCAACCAGCGGAATAAGAACCATGGCAGAGATTCTTTCACAGAATGAAATCGATGCGCTTTTGAGTGCCCTTTCTTCGGGAGAAGTGGCTGATACCCAGGCCCCTCACGAATCCGGAAAGGGCATCAAACTCTATGATTTCAAGCATCCGGACCGGTTCTCCAAGGATCAGACCCGTTCGCTGCACATGCTGCATGAACATTTTTCCCGTCTGTTTTCGACCTCACTGTCCACATACTTGAGAACTATCATCGAGGTGAAGCTGGTTTCGGTGGATCAGCTTTCCTACGATGAATTTATCCGTTCGATTCCTAATCCGACCTGTATCAGCCTCTTCCAGATGCGCCCGCTCGAGGGGAATGCCCTCCTGGAGTTTTCGCCGACCCTGTCGTTTGCGATCATCGACCGCCTGATGGGTGGAAGAGGCCAGGCTCTTTATAAAAACCGTGAACTGACCGAAATCGAAAGAAGCATCCTGGTCAAAATCATCGAGCGGATTTTTGATTCCATGGAGGAAGCCTGGGCCAGTGTTGTCTCGCTCAAAATGGACCTCAAAGCCACTGAAGCCAACCCGCAGCTCTTCCTCCAGCTCTATCTGCCGACTGAAATGGTGATCCTGATGACGCATGAGGCCAATGTCGGGAATACGGTTGGAACCTTCTGCATCTGCATTCCCTATGTGGTTCTGGAGCCTGTTGCGGCACGCCTCAGCTCCCGCAGCTGGTTTTCAGGCAAAACAGGAACCGAAGAACCTGGGCAGTCTCCGATGGAGGGGCACCTGCGCAAATTCAATCTCCCCCTGACTGCAACCCTGGGGCAGACTCATTTGAAAATCCGTGACCTGCTTGGCCTTGAAAAAGGTGATGTCGTTTCACTGGATCAGAGAAAAGATGAAGAGATTTCGGTCAGTCTGTCGGGCAAACCGATGTTTCTTGGCAGGCCTGGAACCCACCGCAGACACCGGGCCTTCAAAGTGACCCGTGTTCTTGGCGGAGAAACGGAGTGGCTGGCATGAGCGCAGATGCACTTTCCCAGGAAGAAATCGATGCCCTGCTGAAGGGAGCGGGCGGCGGCGGAGGGGGAGCCATCGAACCCGCAGCCGCCAAATCTTTGGCAATCAATCCCCGCCAGGCGCAGGGCCTGAGTGTTTATGCCGGCCTGGCAGCCCATACCATGTCCGAAATGGTGGGGACCTTCCTGGCCACCACTGGAAAATTTGTTCCTCAACGGCCGGTTGCGAAAACCAGCCGGAGTGCCGCCGAAACGATCCAGGAAAAAGTGGTTGTCACCCGCTTTTCCTATCATGGCAAGCTTTTCGGCGAAACGGCTTTCATCTTCCCTCATGCGACTGCCTGTTCGATCGGTGGAACCATGGTGGGGGATCCCTCAGCAACTGAATTCACAGGCATGGTGGCGGATGCTTTCCAGGAGGTGATGAATACAGTCCTCGGGAACCTCAACGCCAGCCTGGGCCATGCGATCAGCGCGACTGTCTCCAATACACCCATGCAGGTTGAGGCAGTCAACGCCGATCCGGAGAGCCTCAGCGCCAGCCTGGGCGGGCAGGAGCAGATGGTTCTTCAGCCGTATGAAATGTCTGTGGGAGAGGTGATTCAGGATCGCTGCTGGCAGCTCTTTTCCGCGGATTTGATCGATTCGCTCGAAAGCCTGTCCGCACCGGCTTCTGAACAGGCTGCTCCCAGGCCAGCAGCTGCCAGAGAAACCCAGCCCGCAGTCAAAGCCGCACCGGTTCAGTTCGATGCCCTGTCCGATGAAGGCCCGGCTCTGATTGCATCGCCAGCCAATCTCGACCTGCTGATGGATATCGAGCTGGAGATACGGGTGGAGCTCGGACGTTCGAACATGAAGATCAGGGATGTTCTCAAACTGGGAACCGGTTCGGTCGTCGAGCTGGATAAACTGGCTGGCGAGCCGGTGGACCTGCTGGTCAATGATGTCATCTTCGCCAAAGGTGAAGTGGTTGTTATCGATGAGAACTTCGGTGTCCGCATCACCGATATTTTAAGCCTGGCCGATCGTGTGAAAACTTTCGGCGAACGGAAAAGTTGATGTCTCTGCCGGAGAGGGCCATCGGTTCTTAGGGGGTCCGATGGCCCCCTCCGGATAGAGCAGCACGGGAGCCTGTGGGGCTCCCCAAGGGGAAAAAGGGGGAATTGGGGGATGAGCCAGAAATTCTGGTTCTGTGCTCTTGTGCTTGTTTTGTTTGTGTTGCCTGCCCGCGCAGGTGAAAACACGGCAACTGCGCCTTCTCTTCCGGCTGCAACAGCCACGCTCTCCTCGCAAGGCCTCTCAAAGGTTCAGATGGACCGTCTTTCCCAGGCTTATGATCGCGCCATGAAGCGCAACCTCGCCGAGCCGGAAAAGACTCCAGTGGCAGGGCTTGGACCTTCAACCGGTTTTGGTTCGCTGATCGCGAAGATGGTAATGTCTCTGCTTTTGGTGGTCGGTTCGATTTATGCGTTTTCTTATGCCGCACGCCGATGGACAGGGGGTGCCCTGCTGTCCACAACAGGACCTCTGAAGGTTTTGGCTCGGCAGCAGATATCGCAGAAATCATCAGTCTATGTTGTCGCAGCAATGGACCGCTTCCTCATTATCGGCGAATCGCCGCAGGGATTGACCTGTTTATCGCAGTTTGATGATTCCGAAGAGAACCGCCATATCCGCGAAACCTGGGGGTGGGATGGAATCGGTGTAAAATCCACCAACCGCCTGTACTCACCCTCGACTTCTCCCTTTGGCCCCTCACTGCGGTCTCATGTGGATGAGCTGGAACGGGAAATGTCACGTTTCCAGGAGGTGTCATCATGACCTTCAA
>JAANMU010001416.1_pt1 | contig 21789 bp, 16 predicted proteins | sample 7279701 | NCBI WGS metagenome assembly JAANMU01 (sample SAMN14094539, study PRJNA606508) | bioreactor metagenome | isolation source: A lab-scale SPAN reactor treating ammonium-rich wastewater day 57 | place: Ireland: Galway | collected 2017-03-13 | reverse complement strand
GCCCTTGACGTGCATCGGATTTCTGGCGGTCGTCGTGGGGCTTGTCCTGCCGTCAACGTCGGTGATCTTTGGACCGCTTCTGGAATTGGGAACGCGCGGCGTCCTTGGACTCGTTCAATTGCTCGAGAAACTCCCCGGCACGATGCTGCCCGGCCGAAGCCCGTCGGCGGCGTGGGTCATTTGTGCCTACGGCCTTCTTGTATGGTGGACTTATCGTCCGAGACGATTCCTTCGCGCGCGATGGATACCCGTTGCGGCGACGCTGCTTGCGATCTGGTGGTGGATTCCGCCTCGCTGGGTGCATCGCCAGCCCGGCGCGCTCACGGCGTGGTTTCTCGCGGTCGGCGACGGCAGCGCGACGATTCTCGAATTGCCGGACGGCCGGGTCATCGCGTTCGACGTCGGGACGCGCTCGCCCTTTGACGCCGGGCCGATCGTGCGGGCGTTTCTGGAGAGCCGGGGGATTGATTCGCTCGATGCCATTTTTGTGTCGCATACGGATTTCGACCATTACAGCGGGATTGAAACGCTGATTCGTCGGTTCCCCGTTGGGCGCGTTGTCATCACCGATCATTTCGAACCCTTCTCGCCGCCGGGCAGCTCGCCGAATCAGTTTCTGTCTGCCGTTCGCCTTGCGGGTGTGCCGATCGAAACGGTGACCGGTCAGGAGACCTTCGAACTGGGACCGGGCCTGGATGCGCGGCTCTTGTGGCCGCCGCCGCGAAGCGACCGGCAATTCGCACGGCCCAACGATTCGTCCATGGTAATAAAGCTTACCTGGCAGGGGCGGTCGATCCTGTTGACCGGCGACATCGAACACGACGCCATGGCGGGCTTGCTGTCTGCGTCGAAATCCAAAGCCGGCGAAACTCCGTCACGCATCGACCTGGCCGCCGATGTCCTGGCTCTGCCGCATCATGGGAGTGTTGTGGGGAACACCGCCGCCTTTGTCGCAGCCATCAATCCCAGCGTGTGCATTCGCTCCACAGGGCAGCGACGGGCCATGACGACGAACGGTATCGAGGGGATGTGCGCAGGGCGAACCTATTTCAGCACGGCCGACACGGGATGCGTTCGCGTGGTGATTCGCGACGGCGCCGTGCAGGCCACAAGCTACTTGGCGGGTGCGTCCAGGGCCGGGATGTCGCGGCCGTGACGGGAGCGTCATCGTGCGGAGAGCGGCAGGGGCAACTCGTAGGCGATCATCGTGAGATCGTTGGGCGCGGCGCGCGCTTGGCCCTACGATTCCGCGAGTGAACGCACCGCTTCCCATCTCGCGGCTGACGATTCATCAGCTGGCAATCCCGATGAAACAGTCGTTTCGTCATGCGGCGGCGCAGCGCGCGGTGGCCGAGCCGCTGATCGTCGGGCTGGAATTGGCCAACCGAATTGTGGGCTACGGCGAGACGCACCCGCGCGAATACGTCACCGGCGAATCGATGGAGAGCGCGGTCGCCGCGATTCGTGCGACGTTCGTGCCGCGCCTCGTGGAGCTGCGCCCCGCGAACTTCGGCGAAGCCATCGAGCTCGCCGATAGCCTGCCATTTTGTGACAAAGACGGGCGCGTGTTGAACGCGGCGCGGGCGGCGGTGGAACTGGCCTTGTTGGATGCCTACGCGCGGGCATTTGAGCGCTCGTGGGACAGCATCCCCGGCTACCTCGCGGAACAATCGCTCGGTCCGCCGGGCAGCCGTGCGACGGCTCGGTTCAGCGGCGTCGTCTCGGGGGACCGCGTTGATCGATTGGCAGGATCGATCCGAAAGATGCGGCTGATTCGGCTGCAACACTTCAAGCTCAAGGTCGGTGACGACGGCGACGACGCCCGTGTGGAAATCGCGGCGCGACTGCTGAAGCGCCCCCTTGCTGCGGGTCGCGCCACCTTGCGTGTGGACGCCAACAGCGCGTGGACCTTGGAAATCGCCCGCCAGAAGCTCGCCGCGTGGGAGGCATACCCGATCGTTTGTGTGGAGCAGCCCCTGCCGCGCGGCAGGCTGGAAGATTGGGCCATGCTTGCGCGCGAGTCGAACCTGCCGCTGATGGCGGATGAGTCGCTGGTCACGCTGGAAGACGGGGAACAGTTGATCGCCCATCGCGCCGCGACGTGGTTCAATATTCGCATCAGCAAGAACGGCGGCCTGCTGCCGTCGCTGCGCTTGGCGATGTTGGCGCGGCGACACGGCTTGCAATGTCAGCTTGGTTGCATGGTCGGCGAGACGAGTCTGCTATCCGCCGCGGGGCGATGGTTTCTGCAATGGACGCCGGGCATCGAGATTGCCGAAGGCAGCTTCGGGCGCTTCCTGCTGCGTAACGATGTCACCGACCAGCCGCTGCGCTTCGGATGCGGCGGCGCGTGGACGCCCATGACCGGCCCGGGAATGGGTGTGACCGTGAACCCGGCAAAGCTGGCGGAGCTGGCTGCGCTTCCGAAGGACGTGATTGTCTTCTAATCGCAGCGAACTGGAGCGCTCACCGTAGGGCGCGTCCTCGACGCACCGAATGAGACGACAAACGTCATCATGTGATCGGATTCGGAGCATCGCGCAGCGCTCCCTGACGGTCGCGGCTCGGTTTGGTCGCGCGCGCGGCATGGATCATCGCGACCCCACCCATTGCTTCGCAAAGGATGGGGCACCGGGTGAGTAACCAAAGGTGGGGTGGTATTAGAGATTGTAAATGATCGGCACGAGAATGGCGGTACCAATCAGCCAGATGAGATTGAGCGGGAGGCCGGCCTTGAGAAAATCGCCGAAGCGATAACCGCCGGGGCCGAAGACCATCATGTGCGTTTGGTAGCCGATGGGCGACGCAAACGCGCATGACGCAGCGATGGCGACGGTCACGGCGAAGGGGTGCGGATCGACGCCGAACTGCCGTGCGGTTTGCAGCGCAATCGGAAAGACGAGCGCCGCCGCGGCGTTGTTGGTGAGAATCTCCGTCAGCACGGCCGCCATGAGGTAGATCACCACGATTGCGCCCGTCGGCCCCCATTTCGAAAGCAACGGCATCATGGCGTCGACGAGACCCTTGGCCGCGCCGGTCTTCTCCATGGCAATGGCGAGACCGAACGACGCGGCGATGACAAGCAGCACGTCCCACTGCATGGAGCGCCGGGCCGCGGCGACCGGGATGCATCGAAGAAAAACCAGCAGTGCCGCCGCGCCGAGCGCGATCAGGACGCGTCCGCGATCCAGCCTTGCGGCGAGGGAATTCGGGTCCGCGCCGCCGCCCAGCAGGTCCGGCAGCGCCATCGCGATGATCATGGCGATGAGAATGACCAGGGCGAAAACAGCTTTTTCGTGGCGGACCGGCAGATCGGGGCCTACTTCGCTGATGAGGTAGAAATCGGGATTGTTTCGATGAGCGCGGACAAAGCCGGATCGCGTCTGGAGCAGGAGCGTGTCTCCCGCACGGAGCACGATGTCGCCGATCTTCCCTGTGAGTCGGGCGCCGTTGCGATGCACGGCGATGATGGCGGCGTCGTAGATCGTGCGAAAGTTTGCCTCGCGAATGCCGCGGCCGACCATGGGCGACGAGGCGCTGACGACGGCCTCGCAGAGGTGTCGCAGCGGTCGCTGGGCGCCCTCGATGGGAGTGGTCGGTGCGGGAGCGAGTCCCTTGATTTTCTGCAAATCGACAATTGTACCAACTACGCCCACGAAAACGAGCCGGTCGCCGGCGCGGAGAATCTCCTGCGGGCCGACCGGGGAGATGATGTCTCCGCCGCGGGTGATGTCCACAAGGAACAATCCCGGCAGATGGCGCAATCCAGCGTGCTCGATCGACTGGCCGACAAGCGGGCAGCCGGTCTCAACGAGCATATCGACCGTGTACTCGCGGCGCTCTTCACCGAGTTGTTCGAGTAACTCACGGCGGCGCGGGAGAAGCCAGTTTGCCCCGCCCACAAGGTAAACCAAAGTGAGGATCGTGATGGGCACGCCCACGGCGGATAACTCGAAGAACCCCAGGCCCTTCATGCCGGCGTCAAGCATCAGTCCGTGGACGACGAGATTGGTGCTGGTGCCGATGAGTGTGCAGACTCCGCCGGCGACCGTGGCATAGGAAAGCGGGATGAGGACGCGAGACGGAGGGATACGAAACTTGCGGCACCAATCCATGGTAAGAGGGAGGGCCATGGCGACAATCGTAGTATTATTGAGCCAGGCCGACATGAAGGCGATGGGCGCGGTGAGCCGCAGGAGCGAGGACCGCTCGGACCGGGGCGGCTTGAAGATCAACCGTGCGACGTTGTCGAGTGCTCCCGTGTCGCGCATGGCCGACGCCACGACGAAGAGGGCGGCGACGGTGAGCATGCCGGGGTTGGCGAAGCCGCTGACGGCTTCCTGGGGCGTGATGATGCCGGCGAGGGCGAGCACCACGATGCCCGAAAGGAAGAAGACATCGGCGAGGTGCGGCTTGCGCGCGAGGGCGATCAGCAGGAATGCGATGACGCCGAGGGTGAACCAGGCTTGGGTTGACATCGCGCGGGCGGCTCCGCGATCGGCCTCGGCCCGGTGCGTTACAGCGATGGGAACAACGGCGGACCGACGCCCGGGGATCGCGTAAGGAATAGTAATCCCATAAGGAACACGAGGGCAGTAAGCATCGGAACGAGCCAAATGTTTCGCTCGACCCGCGTCCAGTGAATGAAATCCTGCAGCAGCGTGGGCCTGCTGTTCATGGTGAGCTGCTCCTGCGGCGATGTGCTGATCGATTCCGGCGTACCTGCCGGCCAGAAGGTATCGGCGGCATGCGGGGGGTGGGCTTGAGCGATTCAGGCCGACAATCCGTGTGGACGGCGGCGGCGGGCCAAGGCATAATTCGAGCATTGTTATCTGACCGAAAGGACGATTCCAATGGCTGCACAGGTTGCAATTGTGATGGGGTCCAAGTCGGACTGGGATACGATGTCCCACGCCGCGGAGACGCTTAAGTCCTTTGGCGTCGGCTGTGAGTGCCGGGTGCTCTCGGCGCATCGCACGCCCGACGCGCTGTTTGAGTTTGTCGCGGGTGCGCCGGCGCGCGGCGTCGAAGTGTTCATCGCGGCGGCCGGGGGGGCGGCGCATCTAGCGGGCGTGGTGGCCGCCAAGACGTTGTTACCCGTGCTGGGTGTTCCGATCGAGTCCAAGTCGCTCCAGGGGCTGGACTCTCTGCTGTCGATGGTGCAGATGCCGGCGGGGATTCCCGTCGCCACGCTGGCTATCGGCAAAGCCGGTGCGATCAACGCGGCCCTTTTCGCCGTGGCGATCCTCGCGCTAAAGCAGCCGGCCTTGCGCGACGCACTGGAGCGCTATCGCAAGGAGCAGGCGCAGAAGATATTGGCCAATCCCGACCCGTCGAGGGATTGACCACACGCCGCTTAAGCTGGTGGGAGCGGGTGGGCGACTCGTGGAAACTAGACTCCTGTCTGTAAATCCCGATTCGCCCGATCCGAACGTCCTTCGCGAGGCGGCGGGCATTCTTCGCGGCGGGGGAGTGGTCGCATTTCCGACCGAGACAGTCTATGGACTCGGCGCCGATGCGCTCAATGCAGCCGCCGTGGGCCGGATCTTCGCGGCGAAGGGGCGGCCTGCGCGAAATCCCATCATTGTTCATGTGCGATCGATCGAGCGTGCTCGGGAACTGGTCAGCCAATGGCCACCTGCGGCCCAGTCGCTCGCCGAGCAGTTCTGGCCAGGCCCGCTCACCCTGGTGCTGAAGAAGCGCGCCTGCGTTCCGGATGTCGTCACCGCTGGCCGGGACACGGTCGCGCTGCGCTGCCCGAATCATGCCGTCGCGTTGGCACTTCTCGATGCCGCCGGTTGTCCCATTGCCGCGCCGAGCGCCAACCTCTCCGAGCAGCTTTCGCCGACACGCGCGTCGCACGTCGTTCGCTCGCTCGGCGGTCGCATCGAGATGATTCTGGACGGCGGCCCGGCAGCGGTGGGGCTGGAATCTACGGTCGTTGATATGACAACGCAGTCGCCAAGATTGCTGCGGCCTGGCGCGATCACGCTCGATGCCTTGCGCGACGCCTGCGGACCTGTAGAGATTGTGACGGAGTCGTCTACGGAGAAGGAGGCGTTTGCCTCGCCCGGCCAAATGGCCCGCCACTATGCCCCCCGGACTCGATTGATCTGTTGCGACGCAACAACGGCCGAGATGACGGTCGTCGCGGAAGTGCGGTCCGGCAAGCGCGTTGGTTGGATGCGCTGGGCCGGGGGATCGTCCATTGCTAACTTAGATAGGGGGCGGCGCGCGTCTGTTGTGATCAAGATGCCGACCGGTGCGGAGGCTTACGCCGCGCGGCTCTACGCCGCATTGCACGACCTGGACGCAGCCGGACTGGATGTGATTGTTGTATCGCTGCCGCCGGACACCGAAAGATGGCGGGCCGTGCGTGATCGGCTCCGACGCGCCACCAGTTCTGGCACGCCGGCGTCGCCTGCCCGCGGCAATATGACTGACCCGTCGGGTGATGGAAATGGATAGGGAGAGGAGTCGATTGCCGCAGGTTGCAAACGACTGCAAAGTGCATAGAATGGAAGACCGCATGGGCGACACGCAAACGGGTCGCCCCGGGCAGATTCGCCCCCACCGGAGAGGTGGCTGAGTGGCTTAAAGCAACGGTTTGCTAAATCGTCGTACGGGTAACACTGTACCGGGGGTTCGAATCCCCCCCTCTCCGTTTCATTTTGCAGGCAGTTCACAAACTCCTGTAACTCGCGTACTTGCGAAAGTTTCTCGATTTTTGGCAGGCCGACTGCCAAAGACTGCCGTCAAACTCGTTACAATGAAGACATCATCAGCTCTCAGGTCTTGGGAGCTGCGCGCAACGCCAGCCTGGGGAGGTGAACGATGTCGTTACCCATGGCGCTTCGAGGTTCAGCAATTCGACGTTGGCGAGGCGCGGCCGCAATGGCGGCAGCGGGGTGGTTTATGGTGGCGTCGCAGTCCCAGGGCGCGGATCTCGTGCCCGATGGACTATCGACTTCAGACTGGTCGAGCATCCGCGCGGCCTACGAGGCGAAGCGACACGAGGCGTTTACCGTTGAGGACGGCTACCTGGCGACAAATCCGGGTCAGCAGTGGCGGACTCGATTCGACGGGCGCGGCTTTCTCACGACGCCCAAAGCGGGCGGCTGGTCGTGGGGGTTGGAGTTGGTCAGCTACGGTCGCGCCGGCGCCGAGTGCGCCGTCACCTTGCCAACTTGCAGCGACGCTGACGTCAACCGAATTTCTTACCAATGGGGCGATGCGTTGACCGAATGGTACATCAACGACGCGCGCGGGCTGGAGCACGGCTACACGATGCATCGGCGTCCTCACGGAGTGACAGGCGGAACGCCGCGCTTTGAACAGATCACCGCCCGTAAGGGAAGGGCTCCCTCACGAGCGCAACGGCCATCCCATTCGAACGGTGACCGCTCCATCACGGTCGCGGCTCTGACCATCACGTTGGCGGTGCGCGGCGGCCTGCGTCCAATCGTGAGCGGCGACGGGCGCCATGTGAGCTTCGTTGACAACAGCGGCGCGGCGGTCGTGAACTACAGCAATCTGACGGTTTTTGATGCCACTGGAAGGACACTCTCTTCATGGTTCGTCGAATCGAGCGGGCAGCCAGCCGCGGTCGTCGATGACCCTGAACTTCCGCTATTCGCTATTCGCCATTTGCAATTCATCAGCATCGTCATCGACGATGCTGATGCCGTCTATCCCCTGACCATTGACCCCATCGCCCAGCAGGCCTACCTTAAGGCGTCGAACACAGAGGCAACCGACAACTTTGGCATCTCCGTGGCCGTGTCGGGCGAAACGGTGGTGGTTGGGGCGGTTGCCGAAGACAGCAACGCCACTGGGGTAAACGGCAATCAGTCCGACAACAGCGCGTCTGCTTTCGGCGCGGCCTATGTCTTCGTCCGCAGCGGCGGCGTCTGGAGCCAGCAGGCGTACCTCAAGGCGTCCAACACGGACGCGGCAGACAACTTTGGCGTCTCCGTGGCCGTGTCGGGCGACACGATCGTGGTCGGGGCGACTCGGGAGGACAGCAGCGCCACGGGAGTGAATGGTAACCAGGCCGACAACAGTGCCCTGGAAGCCGGCGCGGCTTACGTTTTCGTCCGCAGCGCCGGCGTCTGGGGCCAGCAGGCCTACCTCAAAGCTTCGAACACCGGAGCAGGCGACCAATTCGGAAACTCTGTCGCCGTGAGCGGCGACACGATATTGGTGGGGGCGTCGCAAGAGGACAGCAGCGCCACGGGCGTAGATGGCAACCCGGCCGACAACAGTGCCGCCGATTCTGGCGCGGCCTACGTCTTCGTCCGCAGCGGCGGCGTCTGGAGCCAGCAGGCGTACCTTAAGGCCTCGAACACCGGAGCTGCAGATAACTTTGGCAACTCCGCGGCCGTGTCGGGCGACACGGTGGTGGTCGGGGCGTCTGGCGAGGACAGCAACGCCACGGGGGTAAACGGCAACCAGGCCGACAACAGCGCCGGCAATTCCGGCGCGGCGTACGTTTTCGCCCGCAATGTCGGCGTCTGGAGCCAGCAGGCCTACCTGAAGGCGTCCAACACCGACGCTGCAGACAACTTTAGCAATTCCGTAGCCGTGTCGGGCGACACGGTGGTGGTCGGGGCGAATGGCGAGGACAGCAACGCCACGGGGGTAAACGGCAACCAGTCCGACAACAGCGCGGCTGTGTCTGGCGCGGCCTACGTCTTCGTCCGCAACGGCGGCGTCTGGAGTCAGCAGGCATACCTCAAGGCGTCGAATACGGGCTCTTTCGACACTTTCGGCTACTCGGTGGCCGTGTCGGGCGACACGGTGGTGGTCGGGGCGCGTGGGGAGGCCAGCAGCGCAACGGGGGTGAATGGGAATCAAGCCAACAACAGCGCCGCCAGCGCCGGCGCGGCGTACGTATTCATCCGCGATGACGACGAGTGGAGCCAGCAGGCTTACCTCAAGGCCTCGAACACCGGGGGGGGCGATTTCTTCGGCAGCTCGGTTGCCATCGACGGCGATACGGTGATTGTCGGTGCGAATCAGGAGGATGGAAGTGCCACAGGTGTGAATGGCTGCAACGATGACAACGCAATGACTTCCGGTGCGGCTTATGTCTTCGCCGGATTCGGACCGGACCATGACGGCGATGGCATTGCCAGCCCAGTTGACGCCTGCCCCAATAACGCGCCCGGCCTGCCGGTCGACTCCAACGGCCGGCCGCTGCGCGACTGCAACGGCGACTGCCTCGTGGACGGCCTCGACGTGCAGTGCATCGTCGACGAAATACTCGGTCAGTGACTCAGGTATCAAGTGGCGAAGTTGCGATCCACCCGACTGCGTCGGCGCGTCTTAACGCGGCGATTGATGATACGCCGCGCTGATCCATGGCGCGTCAACCTGCCTTCAATCTGCCCTCAAGACATATCGCGAGACGGTAAGACAACGTGAAGGAACAGGATGTCGGCGAGATGCGCGAAGTCGTGGTCGCTCTTGATTTTGGACGAAAAGCTGACGTTCCGACAGCGGTTGAGGAATTGGGCGAGATCGAATCTCCCTCTGCGTTTCAGCGCATGGCGGGTTGCAAGAAATCGGCATCGAGTACATCGACTTTTGAGTAACCAAGCAGCGTTCCGGTGGCGAAGGCGAGGTCCACCAACGAAGCCTGATACGCAACGATCGCGCCTGCTTCGCGCGCCTGGGCGTCGCCCAGCTGGGAGAGCGCCTCGAATACTTCGCGCATGGTTCGTGTGCCCTGATCAAACTGCTTTCGCTCGGCCTCGTAGTTCAGACCCGATGCGATCGCTGCCTGGCGAGCGGCGAGAATGCGCTGCCAGTTCTGGTTGAGCAGGTCGAGGGAATCCAGCACTTCCTGACGGATGGCTAACTCGCGTGCGGCGCGAGTCGCCAGACGCTGTGTGCGATTCAACAGGGCGCGACGAAGCAGCGATTTTCGTGCCTCGTTCGTAACGGGAATCTCCCCCTTGATCCCAATTCCGAAATTCGTGTTGTCGAAGTCACATGCGCTTTTCCAGGCGGTTCCCGGCGTGCCGCCCGTATCGACGAGGCCATATTCGAAATCCAGCGTCACCAGCGGCAGCGTCTGGTTGCGCGCGAAGTCAATTCGAATCGCGTCGGCTGCCAGTTCCAGCTCGATTTCGAGCATTTCCATTCGATTGGCCAGTGCGCGGCTCACCAGCTGCTCCGATTCGAGATCGAAACCCTCCAGCGTCGGCGGGGTCGAGATGTCCAGCCGAGTCGGAGAGTTCAGGTCGACGCTATCCAGATTGATAATTCGCTTCAGCTCGCGCTCCTGAATGCGTTCGTTTGTCCGTGCGACAATCAGAGCCTCAAGCTGCAACGCCACGCCCGCATCCGCACGAATCACCTCGATCGGCGCGACCAGACCCTCGTCGGCTCGCTTCTGAACCAGCTCGAGATTCCGGTTGGCCAGTTCGTTGAGCTGCTCTCGAATCTCGCGGAGTTTCCGCGCGCCGTATAGCTTCCAATAGGCCTTCTCGGCGGCAGCCAGCAATCGAATCGCGACAAGTTTCGTTCTCGCGCTTGTGGCTTTGGCATCCAGGCGGGCGATACGAATTGACGCGAGGTTTGTGTCCAGCCCGGCATTGCGGAGGAGAGGCTGGCTGATGGAAAAAACCAGCGGCGAGGTCGATTGATCCGAATAAAACGGCGAAAGTTTGTTCTGGCGGTCAAGGAATTGAGTCAAGCCCACTTTGCCTCCGGTCGGCAACGGCACATTCAGGCCCAGTTCGGCATTGATGGACTCCTTGGTCTGCTCAATGGTCGTGAGCTTGGCGATGCCGCCGTCAAACCCGCCGACCTTGTCTTCCTTTGGCGTTTTGCCCTCGGCCAGCTGCTGCATCGTGTCAACAAAGGATGCTCCGGATTCGTAGCCCTTGATGAGTTGGTCCAGCGCCGTTTTCTTTTCTGTGAACTGGACCAAATCGCCGTCCAGTGCGGGGGGATTCTGCTTCTTGTAGGATGCCCCGACCCGAATCGTCGCGTCGAACTTCGCCTCTTCTTCACTCACGCGGGTCTGCGCCTTGTCCGGCTCGATGGTGATCACGGCCAGGTCCAGGTTGTTTTCCAAGACCGATTTGCGTGCCAGATCGATCGGCAGATCGACTGACGCGGGTGGCGTGGAAGGCGCTTCGGCCCGGGCCTGCTTCTGGAGGTCCGCCAAGCCATCATCAATCGATCTGGGAGCACGCGCCGACTCCTCGTTCATCCTGGTCTGCTCGATACCGCGCAATCGGCGGTCGACCTTCTCTTCGAATTGAGGGTCTAAACGGCCTTCCCAGAGCGAACATCCAGCCAGCCCGACTGCCGCAGCCGCCACCAATATAGACAGTCGTAGGAAGCCGAGAAACACGGTAGTCGGCCCTGGTACGCGGCGATCGATAATTGGAGCATCTTGTGGCGACGATGCGTTGGCGTTCATTGCTTTGACGCTTCCAGTGGCTGCTTGCCCTCCGGCGCCGGTGCGGCGGGCGCGATGACAGGAGGGAAGCCGTTCATTTGTCGCCAGACTTCGTAACCCACCGTGACTTGATTGAGCAGCACCCAACCCTTGGCGCGCACCCCCTGGCGCAGGTATCTGGCATCCGGCCACGGCTCGTCCGACTCGTCGGGAACCACGAGTACGCGAAACTGTCCTTTGCCATTGTCGGTTGAATCAATCAGGGCCACGCGACCCCCAAAAGTTCCGACCGCAACGGACGGCCACCCGACAAACTGCACGGCCGGCCATCCCTCAAATTGAAGGCGGACGGGACTTCCCAATTGAACGAGCGGCGCATCGTTGCCGTCAATCCAAAGTTCGACCGACGGGTTGTCGGTGCGGGGGACAAGGACCATCAGCGAATCACCCGCCTTGACGATTTCTCCGTCCTGGCTGGCGTGAAGTCGAAACACGTATCCATCGCGCGGCGCCGTAACAAGCTGCGACTGCTGGCGGGAAATGGCAACGTCGAGCTTGGCGAGGCTTGCCAGCGACTCCTGGACTTGTCCCTGCGATTCGTTCATCGTGGCGCGCGCCGAGTCAATTCGTGAATCGGCCTCCGTTCGGATGCGCTCGAGTTCGGCATCCATGGCCTGTTGTTCATTCTGCGTGGCCTTGAGTGATGCTTCGGCACTGTCGACGCTCGTCCGCGCCAGCTCAAAGTCGCGCTCTGCCACTTCGTAATCGCGGCGCGACACCAACCCGTCGGCCAGGAGCGCGCCGTACCGATTGAACTGGGCCTCCGCGGCCTTCAGCGCGGCCCGTGCCGCATCCAGCGCAGCCGAGGATGAACGGACCTTCTCGCGCGTCATCTCGAGCCGGTGGGTGGCTGCCGTGACGGCCAGATCCCGCGTCGCAATGAGATTGGCGACCTGTTGCTCGTACGAGCGCGCCTTGTCCACGGCGGCGGTGTACTTGCCCTGCAACGCACTGCGCTCCTGTTGCAGGCGATTGATCAAGTCGGGATCAATATCGGAAATTTCCACCAGCGGGTCGCCCGCCGCGACGCGCGATCCCTCCTGTACGCGCCATCGCACGACGCGGCCACCCAGCGGCGCTTTGATCGCCTGTTCACGCTCCAGGGGCGCAAAGGCCAGCACGCGGCCGGAGCCTTTGATGTTCTGCTGCCACGGAACGAACAACATCGCGAAGGGTATGACTCCGAAGCCTATTGCTACGCACCAGGTAAAGCGACCCAGCCAGCGCGGGCGCTCAACGAGCGCCAGGACGGCAAAGGGCGGTGCAGCTGCGCCAACCTTACTTGATGGACTGATTGCCTTCATCGTGAGGAGTCCTCCCTACGCGACCACCGACGGCCGGGAATACGCTTCATCCTGATTCAACGACTCCGAGTCACGATCCAGTCGTACCATGCGCACGCCGCGCGCCCGACCGATCTCATGACTGCCCAATATGATGACGGACCAGGGCGCGTCCGGTGTCATCACGGCGTTCAACACCTGCTCTCGTGCCTCTTCATCGAGGTCATCCAACAGGTCATCGAGAACAAGGAATCGAGGGCGGCCGATCATCGCACGTGCCACCATCAGGCGCCCAGCCTGACCGGGTGAAAGCGGTGCGCCGGTGGAAGCCAGGTGCGTGCCCAATCCGTCGGGCAATTCGCGAATGCGGTCGAGTATGCCGACGCGTCCAAGGACTTCGCGCACGTCGGCCGAGGGAATCTCGCTGCGGCTCATTCGCACGTTTTCCTCCACGGTTCCGTCGACAATCTCGATTCCGCGGATAAGTGCCACGTGCTCGCGAAGACTCGTCAGTTCGATTTCTCGCAAGTCCGCGCCGCCCAGCGTGACCGTGCCGGCGGTCGGCCGGCGAAGCCCGATGAGCATGTCCGCGAGGAGGCTCTTGCCCGAGCCGTGGCGTCCCACGATGCAAACATGCTCACGCGGCGCGACGCTCAACGAATAGTTCGTGATAACGGGCGGTTGACCGGGAAACGCATACGTCACGTCGCGAAGTTCAAGGGCCAGCTCACCTTCACCCGGGTGCAGCGCGGCGCCGTCATCACGCTCAAGCGGGAGGTCAAAGAGATGGCCGAGCTTGTCAACGGCTGCGAGCAGATCGTAGACGCTTTCGAGCTGCTTCCCGAACTTCGCGAGAGAAACCAGGATGCCCGAGACGATCAGTTCCGCAGCGACCAGTTGCCCCAGCGTCAGCTGGCCGTCCATCACCAGGAATCCGCCAAGCGTGAGCAAGGTCGTCGCGGCAAAGACCTGCAGCGTAAGAAAGCCAACGGTCTGCCGCAGCACCACTGAAAAGTGCGACCGGCGTGATTGCACGTAGTCGATGGCGAGCGCGTCGGCCCGCTGGCGTGCAAAGTCGGAGGCGCCTGCCAGCTTGAACACGATTGGATAGCGAGCCATTTCTTCCAACGCCGCCACGACCGCGTACTTCGCACGGGATTCAGCAATAGCCGTCCGGACTGCGCCGCGGCCCAACGCGAACATGATAAAGACAATCGACAGAATCAGGAGGACATCAAAGGCAAGCAGAAAGGGATGGTAAAACGCAAGGATGACCAGCCCGACGAGAATTTGAAGCATCACGGAAGCGCCGTCGAGCAGGAGCATGGCTGCGACCTTCTGAACCGTGACGATGTCGAAGAAGCGATTGACCAATTCAGGCCCATTGCCCCGATCGAAGCAATCTGCGGTCACGCGAGGCAGGCGCAGGGATAAATCCGCGAGGACGCGGGCGAACAATCGGCGCTGAAGAACCTCGATCACATACGCCTGCACGACTCGGATCGCTCCCGCCAGCGCAAGAAAGCCAAACAGGAGAATCCCTAACACGACGAGCGGCTGAACCAGTCCGCCGAAGGACACAAAGTTCACGAGCGCCTGAACGGTGATCGGCGTAGCGAGCGTCAGGAAACCGACGATGACCGAAAAGAGAAGGACCAGACCGATGTCGCGGCGATCGTCTGCAAAGAGGCGGATCAGTCGGCGAAACGGCGGATGTCCGTTGTGCGGTGTCGCTCCCGCGTGAGCACCATGAGAGGTGGCGGTCCCGTTTGCCGAAGTTTCCTCGTGCGTCGGAAAAGCGAATTCGGGTTGATGTCGATCAGTAGGCATTTGGGCGATCCTCCAGCAGCGCACGAACGAACCACGCAGCACGATCGACGGCGCGGCGCACGGCGGATTCGGTATCGATGTCCTGAACATCTATGAAAATCTCGCGGGCAGTGCGCGGCAAGACACGGATTCGACAGCGACACTGGCACCGCCCGCCCGGCTCCGCTACCTGATCCAGCTGGACCTGGGTCTGCCGGATGACCCCCTCAAACCGGCCCAGGGCGAGTCGAATCCGCCTCTCAAGCGACGAGGTCAGGTCTGCGGAGCTGATCGGCTGCATAATTCTGAGTTGAACGCGCATCCTGTAATTTCCTGCCGGGCCTGCCGTGCGGCCCATCGTGGGGAGTATTGGGATGATGCGTCAAAAAGAGAATTAGAAAGTGGCGCACTTGCATATACTTTTTATCTATATATCATTACGGCATGATTGAGCCCAACTACCACCACCTGCACTACTTCTGGATGGTTGCCCGCGAAGGGAGCATTCTTGCCGCCGGACGGAAGCTGCATGTATCGCAGCCGACCATCTCTGCGCAGATTCGCCTCCTCGAACGATCCCTGGGGCAGAAACTCTTCCATCGGCGCGGGCGCCGGTTGGAGCTGACCGAAACCGGTCACGTCGTCATGCGCTACGCGGACGAGATCTTCACGCTGGGCCGCGAACTGCGCGAAACGCTTCGCGGGCGCCCAAGCGATCGCCCAACACGCTTCGTCATTGGTGTGGTTGACGCGGTGCCCAAGCTGATCGCGTACCATTTGCTCGAACCGGCTTTGCGACTGCCGGAGGGAGTCGAGCTTAATTGCCGGGAAGGCAAGCCCGACAAGCTGCTTGCTGACCTCGCGATTCACGAGCTGGACCTGGTCATCAGCGATTCGCCAATCGGGCCGAACGTCAGTGTAAGGGCGTTCAGCCATCTTCTTGGCGAAAGCCCGCTCGCCGTTTTTGGCTCTTACGAGCTTGCCAGGAAGTATCGTCCCGGTTTTCCCCGAAGCCTTTCTGGCGCTCCCATCCTGATGCCGGCCGAATCGTGTACGATCCGGCGAATGCTGAACCAGTGGATGCAGTCAACCGGCGTCTCGCCCAGAATCGTAGGACAATTCGAGGATAGCGCTCTCATGAAGGCTTTCGGTCATGCAGGCGCCGGGTTGTTCTTTGGGCCGACGGCCATCGCCGCAGAAATCGAAAAGCAGTATGCCGTCGAGCGACTCGGCGTTATTCCAACACTGCGTGAACGCTTCTATGCCATTTCGGTTGAGCGGCGAATCCGGCATCCTGCGGTCTTGGCCGTGTCAGGTTCCGCGCGGCGCGACCTCCTGAAGGGTCCGCGCCGCCCTTCGCGTTAGGCGCGATGGTAGGCGTGAGGCGGTCTTCGACGACAGTAATTCCGAACTAGCGGCCGCTGTTCGTTATTCAAGGGGGCGCTGCGGTGCCGTCCCCGCTTCTGAAGTTTCCCCCACCCGTGCGTAATTTCGCGCTGACCGTTGCTGTGTCAGCCTGTGAGTTAACCTGCTCACAGACGGTGATTCCGGATGGCATCGGAATTGCAGCATTCGCGGGTAAGCGTCCCAGGACGTAATTCGCGGCGAAGGTGCTCCGAGGGGCTGCGACGGAGGCGCCACAATGTCGGTTCAGTCATCGATTTGCAAGACGACGACTTCGCTCGGCGCGGGGACTCTCGAAACCCCAACCACCTCCGAATTCGTCATGACCCTTGGTGTGACGAATCCGATTATCGCTCTGGGTGCCGAGGGAAAGGGCAGTGTCTGTTTTTACGAGGGTTCGCGCGCGGAACTGATCGGAGGATTGGGGAATCTCACGGAGCCGAGAAACTATCGGAGGTTTCGCGGTTTTATTGAAGGCTTCTTTCAGAGGGCCGAGGCTGAACAGATCATCGTCGCCCACGATCTGCATCCGTCCTACCTCTCATCTCGCCTTGCCGGCAGCTTGGTGCGCACGTGCCTTCCCGTTCAGCACCATCATGCCCATTCCATGGCCGTCATGGCGGAACATGACGTTCGCGGCCCGGCGCTGGCGCTGGTCTGTGACGGCGCCGGGTACGGCAATGACGGAACCATCTGGGGGTGTGAACTGCTTGCGTGCCGAGGCGACTCATTTCAACGGGTTGGGCATCATCTTCCGTTTCCGCTGTTCGGCGGCGATGCGGCAGCGATTCAGACCTGGCGGCCGGCGTTGGCCCTGCTGCACGCAGCATTCGGGGGTAATTGGCGTCGACATTCAGTCGGCGGCGTTGCGGCCGGCGCAGGGGCTGACGCGGATTGGCTGATCGCGCGACACGCGGTAACGCGACCGGCGTGGCAGACATCGAGCCTCGGGCGCATCTTTGACGGCGTCGCGTCACTGCTCGGGTTGTGCGATCGCAACGATTTCGAGGGGCAGGCTGCTATCGCATTGCAGAATGCGGCGGAGGGGCGCAGCGGCCCACCCTATGCCTACGAGACAACCGTGTGTGCGCAGGGAGTGCGCATGAGCCTGCTCCCGTGTATTCGTGCACTGGTTGCCGATGTGCAACAGTATCGAGCCACAGCCGAAATTGCGGGCCGCTTCCATGAAACCGTCGCGCGCATGCTGGCGTCGGCCGCTCGGATCGCGGCGGATCAATGCGGGATTCAACTGGTTGTCTTGGGCGGAGGGTGCTTCTGCAACGACCTGTTGCGCGAGCGCGTCATCGAGCGGCTGGCAGGGTCGGGCATGGAGGTACTGGCCCCGCGGCGCACATCGTATGGGGACGATTGTCTTGCGTTGGGTCAGGCGGCCATTGCAGCCGCGTGGCAGGCGGCAAGAGGTCGCGCCGAAACGCGTCACGGCTGGGGAGGTTAGTGCCGATGTGTCTCGCCGTTCCAGGAAAAGTGATTGAATGCGAAGGCTCCAGTGCGGTCGTGGATATGCAAGGCAATCGCGTGCGCATCGTTCGAGTTCTGACGCCCGATGCGCGGCCGGGCGATTGGGTGCTGGTCCATGCGGGCTTTTCGATCTCGATGATGGACGAGTCTACGGCGCGTGAAACCTGGGACTATCTGGACAAGGCGTATGTCGCTGCTGAATTGAAGGAAGAAGTGGGCGGTGCCAGCGAGGGAGAATCGTGAAAACGGACATACCATCTCTGCTCGGCGAAATCGCGGCATCAGTCAGTCGAATCGGCCGTCGCGTGCAGATCATGGAGGTCTGCGGCACGCACACCGTGTCGTTTTTCCGCAGCGGGATTCGCTCAATACTTCCGTCGGACCTGCGCCTGATCAGCGGCCCCGGTTGCCCGGTTTGTGTGACGGCGCAGCGGCACATCGACGCCGCGATGGAGTTGGGGTCACGCCCAGGTGTGACGATCGCATCCTACGGTGACATGCTGCGCGTGCCGGGCCGGCGGGGAAGCCTGGAGTCGCTGCGGGCGGCCGGCGCGGACATCTGTGTCGTCCAGTCAGCGATGAAGGCGGTGGAATGGGCAGCGGCTCATCCCGCGCGCCAAGTCGTCTTTCTCGCGGTCGGATTCGAGACGACGGCGCCGGCAACGGCAGCGGCGGTCTTGGCGGCGAACCGGGATGCGATTGGAAACTTCAGCGTGCTGATGTGCCACAAGCTGGTGGTTCCAGCGATGGCGGCGCTGCTGCGCGGGCAACGCGTGGCTTTGGACGGGTTTCTCTGTCCCGGTCATGTCAGCGTCATCATCGGTGCGAAGGCATATCGACCGCTGGTGCAACGATTCGGGAGGCCGTGCGTCGTGGCCGGGTTTGAACCTTCGCAGTTGGCGCTGGGTCTGCTTCATCTGGTGCGTCAGATCGAGACCGGGGTCGCCCGATTGGAAAACGTATACGCCGGCGTCGTCCACGAGACGGGCAATCGCACCGCGCGAGGGTTGATGCGGCGCGTGTTCGTCGTCGCCGATGCACCGTGGCGCGCGATGGGCGTGATCCCTCGGAGTGGCTTGGAATTAGCGCATGCCTACCGACACTTCGACGCGCTGCAGCGTTTCGGCGTCACGCCGGGCGAGGACCACGATCCGCCATCATGCCGATGCGGCGAGGTGATTCAAGGCGTAGCCATGCCGGATGAATGCCCTCTGTTCAGGAACGGCTGCACGCCGCGCACGCCGATCGGCCCGTGCATGGTCAGTGGCGAAGGCACCTGCGGCGCGTGGTATCGCTTCGCATCCGTTCTGCGGCGCCGTGGCGATGCATGGATCGCGCGACGCACTGTGAAAGGGGCATCAGGCGGCGACCTACGCCTCCAATCCGAAACGAGTAATCCTACCCAGCGGGAGGGCCGGAAATGAGTTCGAACCTGCCTGATATCACCCTGAAGGATGTTGATCGTCATGAATCGAACTCGGCGTCCTCCGCGCTCGCTCCCAGTGGAGAGCGCATCGTTATCGCGCATGGCGGTGGGGGGGAACTGACGGCGGCGCTCGTGCGCGAGCACTTCCTGCCGCGCCTGACCAATCAGCACCTAACGCCGCTCGCCGACAGTGCCGTGTTGCCGTGGTCGGAGAGCCGCCTCGTTTTTACGACTGATTCGTATGTCGTGACTCCGCTGGAGTTTCCCGGCGGCGACATTGGGCGTTTGGCCGTCTGCGGCACGGTGAATGACTTGGCCGTGATGGGCGCTCAACCCGTGGCGCTTTCGCTCGGAGTGATCCTCGAAGAGGGTCTGCCGCTGGAAGTGCTGGATCGCATTGTTGCGTCGATCTCATCGGCATGCCGCGAGGCGGGGGTGAGCGTTGTTACGGGTGATACAAAAGTCATTGAATCACGCCGATCGGCCGTTCAAGATTTCATCGAACCGGTGGTCGCGCCCGGGATGTTCATCAACACGGCCGGGATCGGCACGTTGCTGCCTGGCGTGAAACTGGATGTGTCGCGCGTCACACCCGGCGATGTGGTACTCGTCAGCGGGCCCTTGGCGGAACATGGTTTGACCATCCTGGCGGCGCGCGAGGGGATCGAGTTCGAAAGCAACCTGACGAGTGACGCCGCGCCGCTCAACCACATGATTCAATCATTACTCACCCTTGGGTCCGACATCCGATTTATTCGCGATGCAACGCGTGGTGGGGTCGCAGGCGTCCTGGCGGATATCAGCGAGCTGCGCGAGGTGAGCATCGTCCTGGAGGAGCGTGATCTTCCGATCACACCGACCGCTCGACACGCCGCCGAAATGTTCGGCTTGGACCCCCTGACGGTCGCGAACGAGGGCAAGATCGTCATCGTCACAGCGCCAAGTGCCGCAGAGAAGGCATTGAGCGAGCTACGTCGCCATCCGCTAGGCGAACGAAGCGCAATCATTGGCCGAGTCACCGCGGAACAACCACCCCTTGTGGAGGTTCACACGGTCTCGGGCGGCGCCCGAATCGTGCAACGTCCCTACGGCGAAGAGCTTCCGCGGATTTGTTAGCGCGTGGAGACATGTCGTGGTCCCGAGCGCAAGGGGGCCATGCCAAGCCTCGTTATACGTGATGTCTGCGGAAATTCTCTTCAGCATTCCAAACGGGACCGAGCGGGCTGGGAACCTGCGGATAATAAGCCACGGTGTGCGCACATTCTCGCGTTCCTGGCAATTTGTGTTTCGAATCTCGGGAAGGTCACTCCCATGCTGCGCGGCATCGGACTTGCAGCATGAATGATCGGAAAGCCAACCGGCTATGGAGGTCCTGCCATGCTGGACCGAATGCTGAATCATGCGGATTTGATCGACATGCTGGGAGAATTGGCCCGCAAGCGGCGACTCGTGGGACCGGTTCGGCGCGAAAATCGGTTTCTTTACGAAGAAGTGACAGATCCCCGGCAGCTTGATCTTGCGTTCAACTACTGCGTTTATGGACCGCGAGCCTTTCTCTTCCCGGCGGTCGAAACCCTGTTCACATTTGAGCGCGAGAACGGGACGTTTCGCGCGAAGGCAATGCTGGACGACCGCCCGCTGGCGCTCGTTGGCGTTCATCCGTGCGACTTGCATGCCATCGCGCTGCTCGATCACGTCTTTGGGCAGGAACATCCCGACGAACACTACTTAACGCGCCGGCGTCACACTTTCATTATTGGGATCGACTGTACCCAGCCATGCACCGAGGGTGTGTTCTGCGCTGACATGGAGTGCCATCACGCCGAAAGCGGATTCGATCTGATGCTCTGCCCATTGAAGGGCGAGAACGGCGACCTGCCACGCTACGGCGTGATCTTCGGCACGGCGGAGGGGCGACAGTGGGTGCTGTACGGACGATGCAGCGAAGTCCCGACGCTTGAGGATGAGCGCGCGTTCGATCGCGCGCAGCGCGAGAAAGAGGCGGCATTTCCAACGCGGATCAAGACGCCCGCCGCCGAACTGTCCGCGTTGCTGGATCGCTCATACGACTCGTTGCTCTGGGAGGCGACGGCTCGGCGGTGCTACTCCTGCGGAAGTTGCAATCTCTCGTGCCCCACATGCTACTGCTTCAACATTCTGGATGAGCTGAACCTCGGTGGTACGAGCGGAGCGCGCCGCCGGGAATGGGACGGCTGTCAGATCAAAAACTTCGCCACCGTGGCCGGACCGCACAACTTCCGCCCCAAGGCGGCCTCGCGCCTGCGCCATCGAATCTATCGAAAGGCCAAGTGGATTCGCGAGAAAACCGGTCTGCCCGGCTGCGTCGGGTGTGCGCGCTGCGATCGCGCCTGCACCGCGAAGATTAACTCCGTAGAAATCTACAACCAGCTCGCGGAGGAGGTGTGAGATGACTCCTGCCCCCGTGCTGCATGCGAACCCGGCCGGCAGCATTTACGTGCCATCGCCTGCGCGGATCCTTCGCGTGACGCGGCTTGCCGAGATGGAGAAGCTCTTCGAACTAGCCTTTCTTGACGAACATCCGCTGGGACACGACCCCGGGCAGTTTGTGCAGGTCTCGGTGCTTGGGTACGGCGAGTGCCCGATCTCGATATGCTCGTCGCCGACCCAGCGCGATCGATTCGAGTTATGTATCCGCCGCGTTGGCCGCGTCACGAATCAGCTTCATCAGCTGGATTCCGGCGCGGTGATCGGCGTTCGAGGGCCGCTCGGTCACGGCTTTGACATGCACGAGTTTCACGGGCGCGACGTGCTGGTGGTGGCCGGTGGGCTGGGCCTGGCGCCGCTGCGCTCGCTCATTCAATACATCCTCGATGAGCGCGCCCGGTTCGGACAGTTCCATTTATTGTACGGGGCGCGCTGTCCGGCGGAGA
>JAANMU010001411.1_pt1 | contig 21898 bp, 20 predicted proteins | sample 7279701 | NCBI WGS metagenome assembly JAANMU01 (sample SAMN14094539, study PRJNA606508) | bioreactor metagenome | isolation source: A lab-scale SPAN reactor treating ammonium-rich wastewater day 57 | place: Ireland: Galway | collected 2017-03-13 | reverse complement strand
GAAGACTTGTCCACAAAAGCGTAGCTATACTACGCGCATAAACCGTGGGTCAGTTTTAGATGAAAACCCCGGGTCAAGTTTGGGTGGAAATCAACAAACCTGGTCATGTGCGTGCTCGGCGGCCTCAAACAGATCACGTATGTCTTTGAAGGATTTGTTCAGCTCAACCGCCTGACCGAGCTGGATTGTCCATTTGCTGGCCTTAAGCGACAGCAGGATTTCCTTCCCATCTTTGTACACGACATGGTCGATGTTATCGAAGCAGGAACGCTCGAACAGACCACCTTTGCGAGTGGCCTTGTCCAGCTTGGTCGTACCAAAAACCTTGGGGAGAATCTTCTCGTCGATCAGCTTTCCGAACCCGGTCGCGTGACCAATAGCGAAGTGGCCGCCAAGCAGGAAGTCAGCGAGCTCTAGGAAGTCGGAATGACCGTGCAGCGCTGAGACCAGCGGAGCCATGAAGGGATTAACCTCCATAGTGTCGTGTTTCTCCTGCCTGATTTTCTTCAGCCTCTCGTCAAGCCACCATCCCGCCTGGGTCTTGACCCCTTCAACCACTGCCGCGCGATCCATATGCAACTCCCAATGCAATAAACGTGGAAGTATCCACGATGCGTAGGATGTGGGCAACGCCAGCAAAGCTACCCGCCGACCGATGAGGGCTGAACATTGCCCGGACGTGTCATGAAAAAGGGCCACCTCCACGGTGGCCCTTTCGTTTCATCGCCTTGGGCGCGATAGCACCCTGATAGAGGATTAGGCGGCCAGTTCAGCGAGTTCCTCTTCCTCCTCCTGTTCCTTGCGCAGTTGCAAGTCGCGCATGGTTTCGTAGGCCTCCATCGCCTGGCGCCAGATCGTTCCAGCCGTAGCCTCTGCGTGCTCGCGAACCGTTCCCTTTACGAGTTCCAGGTAGTCGGTCAATGCGGGGATGGGCCACTCAGGACCGTAGACGCTGAACAGGTCCATATAGTCGAGGTAGCGGGGAACGTCGCCCTGCGGGTCGAGTCCTTCCCTAGCAGCCTCCCAGCCGATGTTGGTTCCGACTGCGCTCCTCAGCTCGTAGGGAGCCTCCTCGTCCTCAATGTCGTACGAGGTCTCCTCGGGCTCACACAGGGCGACCCAGGCCGACACGGCGCGTACGCCGCTGGAGGTCATCATCTCGTCCCCGAAGGCGATCAGGCTGCTGCGGGCGTTTTCAAGGTTGTTGGTGTTCATGCTCACATCTCCAAAAGTAGGTTGGTGAGACGCTCTGCCGAGGTGGCCTACCTCGATGAGCGCCTCGGTCAAGTAGCGCGCTGGAGAGAAGTATGAAGACGCCTTTGCGTGCCGAGGGCCCTCATTTGAATCCGTCGAGGGCTGCCGCAGAAGGTAGGAGGTTGCCGTTTTTCGGCAGGTCGCAGCGGGGAGGCACAAAGCAAAAGGGCCGCCCACAGTGGGCGGCCCTTCTACTTCAAGTGGTGCCGGCAAGAGGAGTCGAACCCCCGACCTTCGCATTACGAATGCGCTGCTCTACCAACTGAGCTATGCCGGCAAAAACCGAAACTTGTTCAAACCGTGTTCGTTCGTCACTGCGGCTACGCCGCTGGCACTCCCGAAGCCTTGTACTGCTTGCCTTGTAGTCCAGACTGTCTAGAGCAACGCTCCGATTACGAATCAGTTGCTCTACCGACTGAGCTACGGCAGCTTTTAATTTTTCATTATAAACGAGGGTCTGGACACGGGCAATCTCAACGGCATGAACAACGTCTTGAACGTGGCCGGCTTCAGCAGGCCCGCGCCTCCCGTTATCATCGGGTTCAGGGCCGGGAGCGACCACCGGCACCGCGAATCGTGCCGCTTATCGGGACAGGCTGGCCATTGCAACCCGTCGTGACTAGGATGCATCAAGCGGAGGAGGATGGTATGAGGAACTGGCGTGCAACAGGATTTACACTGATCGAGCTGATGATCGTTGTCGCCGTCGTCGGCCTGCTTGCGATAATTGCCTATCCGTCTTATGAGCGCTACCTGCTTCGCGGACATCGCAGCAGCGCGCAAGCATTCCTGCTCGATCTGGCGCAGAGGCAAGAACAATTTCTGCTCGACCGCAGACAATACGCCAGCGCAATGACCGGGCTCAACAGCCTCAATCTGCCCCCCCCCCCGGAAGTGGCGCTGTACTACACCGTCACGCTGTGCGAAAGCAACACTTGTCCCTTGGCATGGGCTGGCGGCCGACCGGCGTTTCAGGCCATGCTCGCCCCGATACCCGGCGGCAGGCAGGCAAACGACACGATCAACAACGTCCCGGGCAGCGGCCGCCTGCTCATCAACAGCCGCGGCGAGCGCTGGCGCGAAGCCGACCCGGGCTGTGCCGTCGAATCCTGCACCTTCCAGGCCGGGACCGATCTTCGCTTTGACGAGAAGTAAGCCGGACGGCCCATGATCGGCAACCCGCATCCCCGACGCTCCATGCCGTCCTTTGTTTACGGCTTCACGCTCGTCGAACTGCTGATCACCATCGCCATCGTGGCGATCCTGCTCGGCTACGGCGTTCCATCGCTCAGCGGCTTCATCGCCGACCAGCGCGTGCGCACGGCGGTCGCCGACATCTACCACGACCTCATTTTTGCGCGCGCCGACGCCCTAGGCAACACGCGACAGGTCATTATCGAGCAAAGGATCGCCAACGACTGGAAGGAGGGCTGGACCATCTGCGTCGACAACACCCCGAGGAATGGCCAATGCGATTTGCCCGCCGAGGAAATCCTGAAGATCACCCAGCCGCTTCCCGGAGAAAGGCTGCGTGTCTGCACGAATGTCGCGGATTTCGCCCAGCGCATCGTGTTTCGCCCCGACGGCAGGATTGTGCGCAACACGCCGGTAACCGACCTCGACCAGATCACCGTGAGCGACGACTTGGGCGACGGCGACACCAGCAACGACAAGATCCGCAGCATTTTCTTCGGCGCCTCCGGCCGCATGACCACGATGGATCAGAACGGCGGCGCAAACGGGGGAGCGGCCTGTCCATGACACACAAATCCCGGGTGCAGCGCGGCGTCAGCCTGGTCGAGGTGCTCGTCACCTTGGTCATCCTAGCCTTCGGCATGCTCGGCCTCGCCGGCATCATCATCAATGGCAATCGCGCCGCCTACGAGGCCTATCAGCGGCAACAGGCCCTGGCCATCGCCAACGACATGGCCGAACGCCTGAAAGCCAACCAGGCGATGCTGCTCACCGGCGGCAGCAATGTGACCATGTCCGACACCTACGTGGGTCTAGCCCCGATCGCCACCCCTGTCGGCGATCCGACCAATCCGTTGCACTGGAACGCCCTGCAGTCGGCGTCCATCGTGGACTGCAATGCGGCTACCTGCGACCGCACGCAGCTTGCCAGCTTCGATGTCGCCCTGTGGGAGGGCGAACTGATCGGTGTCGGCGAAACCGCTACGGCCGGCGGACAGCGGCTGGGCGGCCTCATCAATCCACGCGGCTGCATCGAGGGGCCGCTGGCTGCACCCAGCCCGCCCAATACCTACCGCGTCAGCGTCGCCTGGCAGGGAGACGTGCCGACCGTCGCGCCGGGCGCCTCCGCCTGCGCACGCGATCTCAACATATATGTCGATGCGGCGGGCAACCTTAACGACGCCACCCGCAGGCTGGTCTCCCTCGACGTCACCGTTTTCGAGCCGATATGATGCCGCGACCGTTTAACCGCTCCGCCCCGGCACGCCTTCGCCGCAACGCCATCGGCCTGTCCCTGGTCGAACTGATGGTCAGCCTGGCGATCGGGCTGGTCATCAGCCTCGGCCTGGTCGTCATGCTCTCTGGGACGTCGCGCAACTTCAAGGTGCAGGACGATTTCGCCCGGCTGCAGGAAAACGGGGCGCTGGCTATGCGCTACCTGCTCGACGACGTGCGCGTTGCCGGCTTCTACGGCTGGGCCTCCAGCGTCGGCTCGATCGACACCGCCTTGCGCAGCACGATCGCCATCAGCAACGATTGCGGCGCCGCCGTCACCGCACCCGGCGCGGCGCTCAACATGGAACTGCCCATTTCGGTCGACAACACGCGCACGCCGGCCAATGTCGCCGCGGCCTACCCATGCATCACCGGAAACAACTTCATGAACGGCAGTCCAGTGATTGCCCTGCGGGGCGCGCCGGGGTATCGCGTCTGGGACCGAAACGGCAACGACAACCTGCTCGACGATCTCACCGCCGAGCCGAATTATGCCAGCACGATCTACGTGCAGTCCTCCCCGGCGCAGGAACCGAACACCATCATTTTCCGCGGCAGCAACTATGCCGCCCTGCGCGCCGCCGGACAGCACCGCGCCTACACACCCGGCAGTGGCGTCGTCTGCGCCCTCTGCGAAGGGCCAATGTTCGAATATCAGGCCCATGTTTATTACCTCCGCCCCTGCAGCCGGCCGACGCCTCCGGCCACCGACTGCTCCCCCGCCGGCACGGACGACGGCGGACGCTCCATCCCCACGCTGGTGCGGCACGAGCTGGCCGGCACTTCCATGCAGCTGACGCCGCTGGTGGAGGGAATCGAGCGCCTGACCCTGCTGTACGGCGTCGACGACAACCAGGACGGCATCCCGGACCGCTACACCGACAACCCGGCCGGCCTGGGCGAATCCATCACCGCTGTACGCATCGACGTCCTCGTGCGCACGACGACGAGAACAGCCGGATACGACGACTCCGGCAAGACCTACAACCTGGGCGGCGGCGCCACCTTCAACTGCACGCCGGGCGTCGACTGCGATTTCAAGCGGCACGTCTTCTCGCAGACCGTCCAGGTGCGCAACTGCGCCCAGCGGCGCGGACTGGTGGGAACATGCTGAACCCCGGCTTCCTCGTGCCTCGCGCCCAGCGCGGCGTCGTCCTCATCGTCTCCCTGGTGGTCCTCGCCGTCATGACCCTGCTCGTCATCGGCATGTTGCGCACGTCCGTAATCGAGCTGAAACTCGGCGGCGTTACCCACCAGGCGGAACTGAACTTCTCCAACGCCGAGGCCATGATCTCCACCTACATCAACGAGAACAACGGCCGTTTCTCGAGGGACTGCCTGATGACGGCGGATGCGGCCCTCTCCTGCTTCACCACCGCGGACGGCACGACCACCGTTGCCGGCACGGCACCCAACCGCACCATGACCAAGAGCCTCGAGGGCAGCACCGTCACCCTCTCCGTACAGCAGATCGCCTGCGCCGACGACTCGGGCGTCGGCAGCGGGAACCAGCTCGGCGGGGGCCTGCAGGCACTGTTTCTGGACGTCCAGGCGGTGTCGACCGGCGCGTTTTCCGGACGCAGCACGGTGCACCAGGGCATCAAGACCCCGTTGCCGCCCGGTAGCTGCCAATGATCTTCCCGATAGCCGAATCGACGTAGAGGTGCAACCATGAAACCGAAATCATCGCTCAAGCGCGGCCTGGCCTGGACTCTGATCGCCGCCCTCGCCAACCCGGCGGCCTCGCTGCCCGTGTGGGCGCAGGTGCCGCCCAACAGCAGCACGGGCGATTTCGTCATCTACACTTCCACCGCTTCCGGCGGCGCCTCGGAGCCGAACATCCTGATGATCATCGACACCTCCGACTCGATGAACATCGCGGAACCCTGGCGCGAATATCCCGGCGCCTATGACTCCCATGTCGAGTATCTCTGGAACGACATCAGCGTCATTTCGAATTCGGAGCAAACGACCGAACACGCGAGCAAGATTTCCACCGCCGCCCAGTCCGTCACGCCCTTCAGCAAATACGGCTTCTGGGCCGGCGCCACCCTGGCCGACCGGCAGGCGCTGTGGACCGCCGCCAGGAATTATGCCAACGCAACCGAACCCGGCGACCCCGGCGCACGCAACGCCTACCGCAACTACAACAATGCCAACTGGATCTACTGGCTGCCGGCCGGCACGGCCGAGAACGACGCGCGCCTGCGCTCGCCCTCCTTCAACCGCTGGGCGGGCGGGGTGGCGGAAATCGGCGGCCTGCGCGGCGGCATCAGTTTTTCCGGCAATGACTATCGGAGCTACAACAAATGCACTGCTTCGGCGCCCGAGTTGTACCCTTCCACGGTCTTCGCACCCACTGACTACGCCAAGAACACGGGCAAATACCTGAACCAGGAATGGCAGCGCTGGGAGCGCTTCCTCGGCCTGCGCAACGGGCGAGCCGCGGATGGCGACACCAGTTATCCAACGACGGTCGGCGCTGGCGAGACTCCCACCAGCGGAACAAACACCATTGCGGCCGGTTCCGCCGTAGGCACCATCGGCAACCGCATTCGCGCCCGCAACGAATTCCTCGGCCCCCCGGCGACCGGCGTCAACCCGGTGCGTGATTCCTGGCCGCGACAGGCGCCTTTTGGCGATAACTGGACCAATATCGGCTCGACCGGGCAACCGATTCGCACCCGCCAGGCGGGCGACCGCTCTGGCTGGGTCGATCTCAAGGCCGACCTGGGCGGCTTCAATTTCGCGAACAGCGTCGGCAGCTATAACGCCACGGTTCTCATGAACACGTTGACGTCATACCAAGCTACTTTTTATGGCTCCGCCCCGAGCGCCGCCAATGCCTTCAGCCTCGCCTGGAAGGGCAACCGCGACCAGACCGGACCGGCTCCGGCTTTCGGCAGCATGCTCGGCACGCCGGCCTACTACGACAACGATGCGCAACTGCTCAGGCTGAACACCGGCGGCGGTGCGACTCTGTGCACGCGCACCTGCGCCATCGATGCCGATCCGGGGACGGGCGGCAACCAGGCGGCCTATCCGGCCACCGGCAACAACGACGGCAACAATACGGCACGCTACTGGGTGCGGCCCGGCGCCACCTGCCAGTCCACCGGCACGTCAGGCAGCGACTGCTCGACCCTTCCCGCCGCTTGCGGCACCCCCAATACGGGAAGCAATTTCGTCAATGCCAATTACACAGGATGCGCCTGGTCAGGTCGCCAGTCCAACTATGTCGAGGGCGAGGGCACCTGGTATTACGGCGGCACCTGCTCAGGCTCGTGCCGCGGCCAGGGCTACGGCCTCGGAACGGCCGACTGCAGCTCCGGCGCGACCAGCACCAATTACTGCACTGCCGGCGGCTCGACCGTGACGCGCAACGGCGTCACCATGAACAACGCCGTCCTCAACAACTCCACCAGCAACTGCAGCGACAAGGCCGACCTGTCGCAGACCTGTCCCACCCGCGAGGGCGTCGCCGGCTGCTACTGGGTCAGCGGCACCGACCCCTGCGCGGATCGCACCGTCACCAGCGGCACCTCCACGACGGATTACTCTGTGCATACCCTCAACAGCTATGACAATTATCTTTACCACGACTGCAAGGCGGACAACGGCACTTCGGGCAACCCTGGCGGCAGCTATCTCAGCAACCACGCCGGCATCCCCTTCAACACTGCCTGGGCGCCGAGCGTCCACCCCACCAACCAGCCGTATGTCGCCGCCAATCCTGGCGCCAGCTACCCGGCCGTTGACATGTATTCGGTCAACTACCTGAACTGGAAGTTCGGCCCGAAGGGGCCGAACGGCCACCCCATCGGCCGAAAGACCCGCCTGCAGATCGCCAAGGATGCCCTCTCCGACCTGGTAGCGACCACCAATGGCGTGCGCTTCGGCCTGGAGGTCTTCAACAAGCGCGACACGAGTTCCTTCGCCGAGGGCGGCAATATCGCCTACAAGATCACCACCATGGGTCCGAAGAACTGCTCGCTGGCCAGCCCGACGACCACCGCCAGCATGACGGCCGGCAGCAGCGTGCTGACCCTGGCCTCCAACCCCGGCTTCGGCGTCGGCAATGCGATCACCGTTCCCGGCGCCGGCGTGGCAGGGAGCAACCTCAGCGCCACCGTGATGAGCGTGATGGGCACGGTCCTGGTGCTCAGCACAGCCGCCGTCACCACCGTGAGCGGGGTCACCGTCGCCGTGCCGCCCTGCTCGGCAGGAGAGCTGACCGCCTACGCCAACCGGGCTGTCCTGATCGCCAAGATCAATTCCCTGGTAGCCGCATCGCGCACGCCGCTTGCCGAGTCACTCTACGAAGCCTACCGCTATTTCCGCGGCGAGGCACCGGTGTTCGGCCGCTTGGCCACCGCCGCGGCGGCCGGCGGTACGGTAGCCGCCGGCTGCGACAAGACCGCCTTCGCCACTCCCGGCGGCGGGGCGGACTGCACCGGATCGAGCGGCAACTACGTCTCGTCCATGGCCAGCAGCCTGGATCCGACTACCGGGCTGCCGGCGGCTTGCCAGAAGAACTTCGTCGTGCTGATGACCGACGGCGGCCCCGAGGACGATTTCTCCGCCAACCCGGCCATCAAGGCTCTCAGCGATTCCGTGGTCGCGGGCACGGTCTCGCCGGACACGCGGGTCGACGTCAATCAGACCGACACGACGACAGGCCAGTTCGAGGACGCCGGCCTGCCCTACGGCCCGACCGATCTGGCCGGCACCGCCAACGACGGCGGCTACATCTGGCTCGACGAGCTGGCCTACTACATGTCCGTCTCGGACATGAACACCGCCATCACCGGCCGTCAGCCCGTGGTCACCTACACCATCGGCTTCGCCGGCGCCAACACACCGGTGCTGCAGCAGGCGGCGACCCGCTCCGGCGGCAATAACTATGTCGCCAACGACAGCGACGAGCTGGCGGCGGCGCTCACAGCGGCGGTCGCGGCCATCCGCGAGTGGAATCCGACCGTCTCGGCGCCGACCGTGCCGCTCTCGGCCCTGAACCGCAGCGAGAGCGGCGAGCAGGTCTACCTCGCCTTCTTCGGCCCCTCCAACAGCCAGGCCTGGGCCGGAACGGTCAAGCAGTTCCGCTTCGGCGAAGGCGAGACGGTGTGCGGGCGCACCGCCGTGCCGGATGCGCCGATCGAGCTTTGCCTGGTCGGCAAGACGGTGCTGTCGGGTGGCAGCGTCAAGAACATCGAGAAGGTAGAGATCGACCCCATCACGAGCGAGCAGACGGTGGTCGTCAACCCTGCTGCGGTGAGCTTTTGGAATCCGTCCAACACCCAGGACGGCTCGAAGCCCAATCTCGGCGGTTCGGGTCAGCGCCTCAAGGACGACGGCACCTGGAACCCCTCCACGCGCAGGGTGTTCACCATCATCACCGATCCCGGCGCGCTGTCCGAAGGGGTATCGGGCAGCGCCAACCTCCTCGACGGCGGCAACGCCGTGACGGAGTCCAACACCACCCTGCTGACCAAGGCTCGCCTCGGCAACGCCGGAATGAGCGATGCAACCCGCGCCATGCTGATCAACTTCGTCCGCGGTGGCAACCCGGCGGATGCGAACTGCGCCGATGCCAGCGCCGGCACGGCCTGCACGGCCTGGCAGGGCTGGCCGCACTTCGACGTCCTGCACTCGCGCCCGGCGCTGATCACCTACAACCCCACCCCGGTGGCAGATCCGGAGGTCGGCGGAGGCCAGCTCGCCACCGCGCAGTACCTGTTCTTCCTCACCAACGAGGGCCTGCTGCGCGCCGTCGATGCCAAGACCGGAGCAGAAAAATGGAGCTTCCTGATCGAGGAGGCGATTTCGCGCCTCGTCGACGTCAGGAACAACCTGGCGGGCCAGCATCTGACCCTGGCGGACGGCGCGCCGGCGGTATGGACCCACGATGTCAATGGCGACGGCATCATCGGCAACGCCGCCGGCGAAAAGGCCTTTCTCTTCTTCGGCCTGCGCCGCGGCGGCCGTGCCTATTACGGCCTCGATGTCACGGACATCGAAAACCCCCGGCTGATGTGGAAGATCTCCAACACCACACGCTGCACGGGAGTAAGCTGCTCCGCGAGCGCCGACTTCGCCGAAATGGGCTATGCGTGGTCCTCGCCGGCCGTCGGCCGCCTGCGCGCCATCGGCGACCCCTCCGTGCCGGCCCTCATTTTCGGCGGCGGCTACGATCCCAATGAAGACAATGCCTCGATCGCGGCGGCGGACAGCATGGGACGCGCGGTATATTTCATCCGCGGCGACGATTCGGCGCTGCTGAAAGCCTTCAAGCACGACAACACCGGCAACATGGATTTCAGCATCCCTTCGGACGTGGCGGCGCTCAATACCGACATGGACAGCCAGAATTACCTCGACCGCGCCTATGTCGGCGACATGGCGGCGAACGTCTGGCGCTTCGATTTCAACAACGCCGACCCGGCGGCCTGGACGGCAAAGCATTTCGCGGCGCTGTCGGATCCCTTCGCCCTGCCCGGCACGGCGCCGAACCGCAAGATCCTCTTTCCGCCGGCGGTGGTAAAGCAGAACTTCAAGGGCCAGCGTTACGATGCCGTGTATGTCGGCACCGGGGACCGCGAGCATCCGCTCAATACGGCCAGCGTGGACAAGATGTTCATGCTCAAGGACACCGGCGTCGGACTGGCGGCTTCCGCCGACCCGACGATCGTCTATCCGGGCAATCTCCTCGACATCACCAGTTCCTTCGACGAGACGGACTTCAACACGCTGCTCGGCGGCACGCCGTGGAGCATGAAGACTGGCTGGTACATGAATTTCGCTTCCGGCGAGAAGATGACTTCGTCGCCGACGGTGTACCGAAACATCCTCAGCTTCTCGACCTACAGCCCAAACCTGTCAATCAACGCCTGCGTGCCGCCCGGCAAGGGCGTGCTGTACGGCATGAACGCCCTCGACGGCAGCGTCATCTCGGGTACCTATGCTGCAGGCATGGGCGTGACGGCACAACAGCGGCGCCAGTACGTCGGCCTCGCCGTGCGCGGCTACATACCGACCGGCTCGCTGATTGTGCGCGGCAAGAAGGTTTTCGTGGTGAACGTCGCCGAGGGCAGGCTGCTCTACCGGCAGATCGGCACCATCGGCGGCGCCAGCAAGGTGTATTGGTACCGCGAGTCGGAACGCTAGGAGCCGCCCGCACAGGGTAAATGCCCGCGCCCGGCGGCATCACTTCCCGGGCCGGCCGCCCGCTTTACGCGAGTTCGCGCGGGAGAGGAAACACCACGCCTTCCTCGATTCCGTCAAGCACGCGCAAATTGCCCGCACCAAGCGCTTGCAGGCGATTCACCACCCGGCCGACCAGCACCTCAGGGGCCGAAGCGCCCGCGGTAATGCCCACGCAGCGCTTGCCGGCAAGCCATTCCTCCCTGATTGCGTCGTCATCGTTAACGAGATAGGCATCGCGACCCAGGATTTTCGCCACCTCGCACAGGCGGCTGGAATTGGAACTGTTGGGCGAGCCGACGACGATGACCAGGTCGCATTGTTCCGCCAGCCGCTTCACGGCATCCTGCCGGTTCTGGGTGGCGTAGCAGATGTCGTCCTTTTTCGGCCCGACGATGGCCGGAAAGCGGCGTTTCAGCGCAGCCACGATGGCCGCAGCGTCATCGACCGACAGGGTCGTCTGGGTGACGTAGGCCAGGCGGCTTTCATCCTTGACCTGCAGGCGCGCCACGTCGTCGACGTTCTCGACGAGGTAGATGTCGCCCTCCGTCTGGCCCATCGTGCCTTCGACCTCGGGGTGGCCACGGTGTCCGATCATGACGATCTCGCGGCCGACCGCGTGCATGCGCGTCACCTCGCTATGCACCTTGGTCACCAGTGGGCAGGTGGCGTCGAAGACGCGCAGGCCGCGCCGCGCCGCCTCGTCGCGCACGGCCTTCGACACGCCATGGGCGCTGAAGATCACCGTGGCGCCGTCGGGTACATCGTCGAGCTCCTCGACGAAAACCGCGCCCTTGGCGCGCAGGTCGTCCACGACGAACTTGTTGTGCACGACCTCGTGGCGCACGTAGATCGGCGCGCCGTAGCGTTCGAGCGCCCGCTCGACGATCTCGATGGCGCGCTCGACGCCGGCGCAGAAGCCGCGGGGGTTGGCGAGTAGGATGTCCATGTGGCTGCTCCGTCATGCCCGCGGAAGCGGGCATCCATGTGATTGCGACGGGCTGGATTCCCGCATTCGCGGGAATGACAACCCTACAGTATTCCGATCACGTCCACCTCGAAGCGGATGGCCTTGCCGGCGAGCGGGTGGTTGAAGTCGATCAGGGCGTCAGTCTCCGTCAGCTCCCGCACCAGGCCGGTGTAGGCGGCGCCGTCCGGCGTCTTGAATTCGATGAGTATCATCTCGCGGAGTTCCCCGGCAGCGGGCAGTTCGCTGCGCGGGAAGCACTGCATCAGCTGCGGATTGTGCGGCCCGAAGGCCTGCTCCGGCTCGAGCAGGAACACCGTGCGCTGGCCGACGGGCAGGCCGACGAGATGGCGCTCGAGCACCGGCGCCAGCTCGCCGCTGCCCAGCTGCAGGGTGGCCGGCCGGGCGCCGAACGTGCTGACGAATTCCGTATCGTCCGCCGCGGCCAGGCGGTAATGCAGGGTGAGCAGGCTGTTTTCAGTGACGGTGTCGCTCATCTGGTTTCCTTCGGCGCAAGGAAGAGTTGCTGCCAGAGGAGCAGCGCCACGCCCACCGAGATCGCCGAGTCGGCGACGTTGAAGGCCGGCCAGTGCCAGCCGGCGGCATGCACATCCACGAAATCCACCACGGCACCGAAGCGGATGCGGTCGATGACGTTGCCCAGCGCGCCGCCGAGGATCAGCGTGGCAGCCAGCGGCAGCAGGCGCTCGGCGGCATGCTGGCGGATCAGAAAAGTCAGCCACCCCGACACGGCGATCGCCAGGACGACGAAGAACCAGCGCTGCCAGCCGCCCGCGTCGGAGAGGAAGCTGAAGGCGGCGCCCGGATTGTAGACGAACACCAGGTTGAGGAAGCCGGTCAGCTCGATGCTCTGGCCGAGGCTCAACGCCGAGACGACCCAGAACTTCGTCAGCTGGTCGAGGACGATGATGAGGCCCGACAGCCCCAGCCAAGAGGCGAACCTAGGCATGGGTGCGCGGCTCGCCGGCGCCGTGCAGGTTGGCGTCGCAGCGCCCGCACAGCTCGGGATGCTCGGCATTCACGCCGACATCCTCGCGCCAGTGCCAGCAGCGGGGGCACTTGGCGTGCGGACTCGGCACCGCAGTCACCCCTTCGCTGGCGGCATCGTCCGCCTTTACAACCGTGGCCTTCGAGCATATCAACACCAGGCGCAGGTCGTTGCCGAGCGCGGCCAGCAGGTCGTGCTTGGCCCCGCTGGCGCGGATCTCCACCTCGGCCTGCAGGCTCGATCCGATCTTGCCGGCCACGCGCAGTTCCTCCAGCACCTTCGACACTTCGGCGCGTACCTCGCGGATCTGCTGCCACCGTGTCGCCAGGACTGACTCTTCAGCCTGTTCCGGCAGCGCGTGCCAGGTGGCCAGCATCACGCTGTCCTCCGGGTTCTTCGTCAGCACCTGCCAGATCTCCTCGGCGGTGAAGGTCAGCACCGGCGCCATCAGGCGGATCAGCGCCTGCAGGACGTGCCACAGCGCGCTCTGCGCGGCGCGGCGCGGCTTCGAGTTCGCCCCGGTCGTGTACAGGCGGTCCTTGAGGATGTCGAGGTAGAAGGCGCCCAGTTCCTCGGAGCAGAAGCCCTGCAGCGCCTGCACGACGCGGTGGAACTCATAGCGCCCATAGTCGGCCGTCACCTGCTCCTGCAGGCGCCTTGTGAGCGCCAGGGCATAGCGGTCGATCTCCAGCCAGTCGCCCACCGGCAGCATGTCCTTCGCCGGATCGAAGTCGGCGGTGTTGGCGAGCAGGAAGCGCAGAGTGTTGCGGATGCGGCGGTAGCTTTCCACCACGCGCTTGAGGATCTCGTCGGAGATGGACAGTTCGCCCGAGTAGTCGGTGGCGGCCACCCACAAGCGCAGGACCTCCGCGCCCAGCGTGTCGGAGACCTTCTGCGGGGCGATGACGTTGCCCTTGGACTTCGACATCTTGTGGCCCTGGCCGTCGACGACGAAACCGTGCGTGAGCAGGCCGTCGTAGGGTGCGCGGCCGTCCAGCGTGCAGGCGGTGAGCAGCGAGGAGTGGAACCAGCCGCGGTGCTGGTCGGAGCCTTCCAGGTAGAGATCGGCCGGCCACTTGCTCTCGCCGGTGTGGCTGCCGCGCAGCACCGTCCAGTGCGTCGTGCCGGAATCGAACCAGACGTCAAGCGTGTCGCGCATCTTGTCGTAGTGCGCGGCTCCATGTTCACCTTGGCCGAGCAGCTCGGCCGCATCCAGCTTGAACCAGGCGTCGATGCCCTCTTTTTCAACCCTCTGCGCCACCTGCTCCAGCAGTTCCGCCGTACGCGGATGCAGCTCGCCGGTCTCCTTGTGCAGGAAGAAAGGAATCGGCACGCCCCAGTTGCGCTGGCGCGAGACGCACCAGTCGGGGCGGTTGGCGATCATGGCATGCAGGCGTGCCTGGCCCCAGTCGGGGAAGAACCGCGTCGCCTCGACGGCGGCCAGCGCCGTCTCGCGCAGCGTGCGGCCCTCGTGCGGCTTCCTGTCCATGCCCACGAACCACTGCGAGGTCGCGCGGTAGATGATCGGCGTCTTGTGGCGCCAGCAGTGCATGTAGCTGTGGGTGATCTTGTTCGAGGCGAACAGGCTGCCCACCTCGCGCAGCTTCTCGATGATCGCGGCGTTGGCCTTCCAGACGTTCAGGCCGCCGAAGAAGGGCAGGCTCTCGGCGAAGCGGCCGTCGCCCTGCACCGGGGTGAGGATCTCCTCGTTCCTCATGCCGTGGCGCTTGCAGGACTCGAAGTCCTCCAGGCCGTAGGCCGGCGCGCTGTGCACCACGCCGGTGCCGGTGTCCAGCGTGACGTAGTCGCCGAGGTACACCGGCGATTCGCGGTCGTAGAAGGGATGGCGGAACTTCACCAGCGCCAGCGCGGCGCCCTGGCAGGCGCCGAGCACCGCGCCCTCCAGCCCGTAGCGAGCCAGCGCCTGGCCGCGCAGCTCGGCCGCCAGCACCAGCAGGCCGCGCGGCGTCTGCACCAGCTCGTAGGTGAACTCCGGGTGCAGGTTGAGCGCCTGGTTGCCGGGGATCGTCCAGGGCGTCGTCGTCCAGATCACCGCGTAGCAGGGACCGTCGGGCAGCGCCGGCAGGCCGAAGGCATGCGCCACGCGGCCGCGCTCGGACTCGTCCAGCGGAAAGGCGACATCGATGGCGGGCGACTCCTTGTCCTGGTACTCGACCTCGGCCTCGGCCAGCGCCGAGCCACAATCGAAGCACCAGTTCACCGGCTTCAGGCCCTTGAAGAGGAAGCCGCGCTGGTGGATCTCGCCGAGGGCGCGGATCTCGTCGGCCTCGTTGCGGAAGGCCATGGTGAGGTAGGGATCGTCCCATTCGCCGAGCACGCCCAGGCGGATGAAGTCCTTCTTCTGCCGCTCGACCTGCTCGGCGGCGAAGGCGCGGCACAGCTCGCGCGCCTTGTCGGCGGGCAGGTGCTTGCCGTGCAGCTTCTCGATCTGGTGCTCGATGGGCAGGCCGTGGCAGTCCCAGCCCGGCACATAGGGTGCATCGAAGCCGGCCAACGTCTTCGAGCGGACGATGATGTCCTTGAGGATCTTGTTGACGGCATGGCCGATGTGGATGTCGCCGTTGGCGTAGGGCGGGCCGTCATGCAACACGAAGCGCGGTCGACCGGCCGAGGCCTTGCGGATCTTCTGGTAGAGCTTGCGGCTCTGCCAGTCGGCCACCCATTGCGGCTCGCGTTTGGCGAGGTCGCCCTTCATCGGGAAGGGCGTGTCGGGAAGGTTGAGGGTTTTTCTATAGTCAGCCATTTTTTCCGCCATTAAGCGTGCAGCGCCGCGTGATGCGCCTTCGCATCCGCCACGTCGCGCGCGATCTGCGCCGTCAGTGCTTCGAGCGAATCGAATTTCGCCTCGTCGCGCAGCTTGTGCAGGAAGTTCACCCGCAGGTGCGCGCGATAGAGGTCGCCTTCGAAATCGAAAATGTACACCTCCAGCGTCGGCTTGCCGCTGGCGCTCACCGTCGGCCTCACGCCGAGGCTGGCCACGCCCTCGTACTGGCGCGCGTCGATGCCGTCCACCGTCACGACAAAGATGCCGGAGAGCGGCGCCTTCAGGCGCTTCAGCTGGATGTTGGCGGTGGCGTAGCCGAGCTTGCGGCCGAGCTTCTGGCCGTGGATGACGCGGCCGGAGATGCAGTAGGGCCGGCCGAGCAGGCGCTCGGCGTGCTCGAGGTCGCCGGCGTCGAGCGCCTCGCGCACCGCCGAGCTGGAGACGCGCTCGCCCTCGTGCACCAGGGTCTCCATCGCCTCGACGCCGAAGCCGTGCTCCTTGCCCGCCTGCTGCAGCAGGGCGAAGTCGCCGCTGCGGCCCTTGCCGAAGCGGAAGTCGTCGCCGATCATCAGGTGGCGCACGCCGAGGCCGCGCACGATGCGCTCGACGAACGCGTCGGCGGTCAGCGCCGCGAAGCGCTGGTTGAAGGCGCAGACATAAGCTTGGTCGACGCCGCATTCGGCCAGCAGCTGCAGCTTCTCGCGCAGGCTGGCCAGGCGCGCCGGCGCCGACTGCGGCGCGAAGAACTCGCGCGGGTTCGGCTCGAAGGTCATCACCGCCGCCGGCAGGCCGGCCTGCTGCGCCAGGCCGGTCAGCCGGGCCAGCAGGGCGCGATGGCCGCGATGCACGCCATCGAAGTTGCCGATGGTGAGCACGGTCGAATGGGTGGCGCGGGCGGGGATGCCCCTGAAGACTCGCACTGTGAACTGACTCTTTGCCGGGAAGCGGCGAATTATATCAGTCCAGGCGCACCAGCCTGGACTTGGCGAGCGGCGGGTTCTTGGCGAAATAGCCCTTGATGCCCTTCAGGATGGCTTCGGCCATCTTCTCCTGGTAGGCCTCGTCGTTGAGGCGGCGCTCCTCGTCGGGATTGCTGATGAAGGCCGTCTCGATGAGGATGGAGGGAATGTCCGGCGCCTTCAGCACGGCGAAGCCGGCCTGCTCGACCTGGCCCTTGTGCAGGGTGTTCACGCCACCCAGTTCGCCCAGCACCGACTTGCCGAGCTTGAGGCTGTCGTTGAGGGTGGCGGTCTGCGAGAGGTCCAGCAGCGTGCGCGCCAGGTGCGGGTCCTTGACGTCGAGGTTGACGCCGCCGATCAGGTCGGCGGCGTTCTCGCGCTGCGCCAGCCAGCGCGCCGCGGAGCTGGAGGCGCCGTTCTCCGAGAGCACGAACACCGAGGAGCCGCGCGCCGTCGGCTTGATGAAGGCGTCGGCATGCACCGAGACGAAAAGGTCGGCCTGCACGCGGCGCGCCTTCTGCACGCGCTGGTGCAGCGGGATGAAGAAATCGCCGTCGCGCGTCAGCATCGAGCGCATGTTCGGCTCGGCGTCGATCTTCGCCTTCAGCCGGCGCGCCACCTCCAGCGTGACGTGCTTCTCGTAGCTGCCGCCGCGGCCGATGGCGCCCGGGTCCTCGCCGCCGTGGCCGGGATCGAGCACGATGGTCACCATGCGGGTGATTTCCGGCTGCGGGCCCGTCTCCTTCGCCGGCGCCTTGGCCGGCCCCTTCTCCGGCTGCGCCTCGAGCTTCTCCAGCAGGGCCAGCAGGGGATCCTCGGCCACCGTCGGATAGAGATCGAGCACCAGGCGGTGGCCGTACTCGCCGACCGGCTTCAGCATGAACACCTGCGGCTGGATCTCGGCCTTCAGTTCGATCACCAGCCGCACCACGCCGGGCCGGTTGCGCCCGGCGCGGATCAGCCGGATGTAGGGATCGGTTTCGGAAATCTTGTTCGGCAGGCTTTGCAGGACGCTGTTGAACTCGACGCCTTCCAGGTCGACCACCAGTCGCTCGGGGTTCTTCACGATCTGGTGCGTGAAGGCGATCGGCTCGCGGTATTCCAGCGTCACCCGCGTGTAGTCGCGCGCCGGCCAGATGCGCACGGCGAGGATGTTCGTCGCCGCCTGTCCCGCCGGACTCACCAGCAGGGCCAGCGTCGCCCCCGCGACCTTCAGGAACTCGCGGCGGCCGACTCCTGCAGGCAGTGGCGGAGCCTGCTCAGGCATGCCTGCCCCGCTTCAGTGAGGGCGGTGATGTGCGTGCGCCGCCCGTGATCGACGATGGATAGCGCAAGGCGCAGGTCGGCCGGGGCAAGATAGTCCCCGGCCTTGTCGGGCCATTCGACGAGGCAGACCGCCCCGCCCTGAAAGTATTCGTCCAAGCCTGCATCCAGGTATTCTTCCGGCTGGCTGAATCTATAAAAATCAAAGTGATGCAAGTTTAAACTAGAAATAGCATAAAGTTCAACCAGTGTAAAGGTCGGGCTCTTCACGTTGCCCGCATAACCGAGGCCGCGCAGCACGCCGCGCACGAGCGTCGTCTTGCCGCTGCCGAGGTCGCCTTCGAGCCAGATCACCAGACCCGGGGCCAGTGCCTGCGACAGCGCGGTACCCAGGGCGAGCGTAGCCGCCTCGTCTGGCAAGCGCATGGACAGGCTATGATCTTCGGAATGCAAAACACACGCTCCATCGATGGGGTTGCACTCGCCGCGCGCATCCGGCAGTGGGGACGGGCGCTGGGCTTCGATGCCGTCGGCATCGCCGGCACGGCGCTCGACGCGGCAGAAGCCGAACTGCAGGCCTGGCTGGCCGCCGGCTTCCACGGCGAGATGGATTATATGGCAAGCCACGGCACGAAACGTTCGCGCCCGGCGGAGCTGGTGCCGGGCACGGTGAGCGTCGTCACGGCGCGCATGAACTACCTGCCGCAGGCCGTGCCGATGGAGACGGTGCTGGCCGACGGCACGCGCGCCGCCATCTCCCGCTACGCACTTGGCCGCGACTACCACAAGCTGCTGCGTGCGCGCCTGCAGAAGCTGGCGGAGCGCATCGCGGCCGAGATCGGCCCCTTCGGCCATCGCGTGTTCACGGATTCCGCGCCGGTGCAGGAAGTGGCGCTGGCTTCAATGAGCGGGCTGGGCTGGCGCGGCAAGCACACGCTGCTGCTGACGCGCGAGGCCGGCTCGTATTTTTTCCTCGGCGAGCTCTACACCGACCTGCCGCTGCCGGCCGACCCGCGTCAGGCGGAACACTGCGGCAACTGTCGCGCCTGCCTCGACGTCTGCCCGACGCAGGCCATCGTCGCGCCCTACACGGTCGATGCGCGGCGCTGCATCTCCTATCTCACCATCGAGCTGAAAGGGGCGATTCCCGAGGAACTGCGGCCGCTGATCGGCAACCGCGTCTACGGCTGCGACGACTGCCAGCTCGCCTGCCCGTGGAACCGTTTCGCGCGCCGTACCGCGGAGACTGACTTTTCCGTGCGCCACGGCCTCGACAACGCCAGCCTCGTCGAGCTGTTCGCCTGGTCAGCGGAAGAGTTCAAGTCGCGCCTGGCCGGCAGCGCGATCTACCGCATCGGCTTCGAGCGCTGGCTGCGCAACCTGGCCGTCGGCCTGGGCAATGCGCCAAGCTCGCCCGAGGTGATTGCCGCACTTGCCTCACGCCGCGACCACCCGTCCGAGCTCGTGCGCGAGCACGTCGCCTGGGCCTTGGCGCGTCACGGCGCCTGAGGCGGAATCCTTCGCCAGAGCCAGGCCGCCAGCAGCGCCAGCGCGACATACAGCAGGGTGAATAACGCTGGCGGGAAATCCCAGTAGAGCAGCCGGCCGAGCCAATGGCCGATGAAGCCGGCTTCGCCGGAGGTGCCGCCGCGCAGCATGTTTTCCCACACCGTCAGCGGGCAGGCGATGCCGGCCAGGGATTCGAGCGCGACGAAGGCGATGGCGCCGGCATGCAGCAGGCGCAGGCGGCGGTGCCGCACCCAGCGCCAGCCGGCAGCGGCGCCCAAGGGAATCAGCGCGAAGCCGGCCGTGATGAAGCCGGCGATGCAGACGTGAACGACGAGGATGAGATCGGCCAGCACGCGCACGCCGATCGGCAAGGCCTCAGGGGCCGGTCGCCACCGGCCGCGCCGGGTCGGCGCACCATTCGCTCCAGGAGCCGGGATACAGCCGCGAGCCGACGAGACCCGCCACTTCCATGGCGAGCTGGTTGTGGCAGGCCGTCACGCCGGAGCCGCAGGAATGCACGACCTCCTCCGCGCGCCACCCGGCGAGCAGCGCCTGGTATTCGGCGCGCAATGCCTCGGCCGGCTTGAAGCGCCCGTCGGGCAGCAGGTTGTCCTTGAAGAAACGGTTCACCGCGCCGGGCATGTGGCCGCCGACCGGGTCGAGCGTTTCGTTCTCGCCGCGGAAGCGCTGCGGATTGCGCGCATCCAGCAATCTCACGCCGTCCTGCGCCGACTGACTTTCCACGAAGCCCACATCGACGGCCATGTCCGGCCGCAGCCGCGGCACGAACACGGCATGCGGATGCTTCGACTCGGCGTCGGTCGTCTCGTAACCGGCCGCCTCCCAGGCGTTGATGCCGCCGTCGAGCAGCGCCACGGCGTCGTGGCCGAGCCAGCGCAGCATCCACCACATGCGCACGGCGTAGGTGCCGCCGGCGTCGTCGTAGACCACCACCTGGCTGTCGTTGCCGACGCCCCACTCGCCCAGTTTGGCGGCGAAGCGCGCCGGATCGGGCAGCGGATGGCGGCCGGTCTTGCCGGTGATCGGCCCGGAGAGGTCGCGTTCGAGGTGGGCGTAGATCGCCCCCGGGATGTGCACCTCGCGGTAGGCCAGCTCGCCGGCGTGGGTATGCACCAGGTCGAAGGAGCAGTCGAAGACGCGCCAGCGCGCGTCGTTCAGGTGCTGCGCCAGGTCGGCCGCGCCGACCAGGGTGGTGAACGTCTTCATTCCTGTCCGGATTCCAGCCAGCCGCGCGCTTCCTGCTCGTCGTCGAAGACTTCGATGTCGGCATCGACGAAAGCCTGCGACAGCCAGGCGCTCCAGGTCACCCACTGCGAATCGGTCAGCACGGCGACCTTGCCGAAGTCGTGGCTGTGGGCGCGCGAGAACTTGATCTCCTCCCAGGCCATGTCCAGCGTGAAATCGGCCATCTGGCGCAAGTCGAACAACAGGTTCACCGGGCCCTCGAACTTCACCTTGAAATTCACCAGCTCCTCGAATTCCTTGTAGTCGGCGAGGGTGAATTCGCCATACACGGCGACGCTGACCAGCTTGTCCTTGTGATCGGTGACGATCATGTTGCGCTCCCTTGTTTAACCGTTTCCCACTATATCAATCCTGCCCGGCCGGCGCACGGGATTGCATCGTGGCGAGCAGGCCGCTGGCGACGATGAGCGCGATGGCGAGCCACGACGACCAGGGCAGCACCTCGTGCCAGAGGAGGACGCCGAACAGGCTGGAGAACACCACCGTGCTGTAGGCCAGGCTCGCCGAGACGAGCGTCTTGCCGTGCTTGTAGGCGCGCGTCAGCGCCAGTTGCGCCAAAGTGCCGAAGCCGCCGACGCCGAGCACGAGGAGCAGGCCCGTGCCGCCGATGGCATGGAAGGGATCGCTCGCCAGCGCCCAGGGCAACCCGCCCAGCGTCGACATCAGCGAGAAATGGAACACCACCCGCCACTCCGGCTCGCCCAGTTGCCCCAGCTGGCGGACGTTGTAGAAGGCGATGCCGGCGCCGGCGCCGGAGGCCAGGGCCGCCAGCGCGCCCGACCACTGCTCGGAGGCGAAGTTCGGGCGCAGCAGCAGTGCCACGCCGGCCAGGCCGAACGCCAGGGCCAGGAACAGCAGCGGACGCACCCGCTCGCCCGACCAGAGCACCAGGATCACCGCCAGGAACAGGGGCGAGGTGTAGTTGAGCGTCACCGCCGTCGCCAGCGGCAGTTCGCTGATTGCGTAGAAATACATCACCAGCGAAACGAAGCCGGCCAGGCCGCGCCACAGGTGGGCGCGCCAATGCGGCGTGGACAGCGGCAGGCGCCTGGCCAGTACATAGCCTCCCAGAAGGACCAGCGCCACGAAGCCGCGGTAAAACACCAGTTCGGCCGCGGACCTGATTAGTGACAAACCTCAGCAGGCTCACGTAGCGAGCCTGGCGGGGAGGAAACTGGGCTCATTTTCACCGGCGAGGAGAATGGGCCATGGCGATG
>JAANMU010001406.1_pt1 | contig 21929 bp, 19 predicted proteins | sample 7279701 | NCBI WGS metagenome assembly JAANMU01 (sample SAMN14094539, study PRJNA606508) | bioreactor metagenome | isolation source: A lab-scale SPAN reactor treating ammonium-rich wastewater day 57 | place: Ireland: Galway | collected 2017-03-13 | reverse complement strand
CACGCTCCCCTCGGCGCCGACCGCGACGACCTTGCCCTTGTGGACGACGACGACCCCCTTCGGGATCTCGGGCCCGGCGACCGGGATCACCCGAGCGCCCACGAACGCGATCGGCTTCTCCTGCGCGGCGAGCGCGGGGGCGAGCAGGCCGAGGGCAACCCCGGCCGCGGCAAAGGCGCGGCTTCTCATCATTCGGCGACAACCTCCGGAAAAAGGCGGCCGGCCAGTCTATCGCGGCCCGCCACGCCGGGGGGAGCCTGCAGTGTCGCGGGCGGGCCGCCGGATCAGTCGACGGGCTGCAACGTCGCGGGTCCCGCAACGGCGGGCGCGGCGGGGCTGCGGTGAGGCCGGGGCGCCGGGTTCGGGTCGCCATCGGAGAAGTCGAACTGCAGTTCGAGGTAGGTCCCCGGGGGCGGCGGCACCGCGAGGCGAACGCGCAGGTCGAGGGCCGCGAGGTGGGCGCTCGAAAGCTCCAGGCCTGAACCGCCAGAGGCTGACGAGGCTCCCGCGAGGCTCGCCTGCCACGCCAGGGGCTCGCCTGAAGAGCCGCGGACCTGCAGGTGGACGTTGCTCACGAAAGAGAAGACAGGGACTCGCACCGCGAAGTCGCGGTCGACGACGATGTTGCCGGGGGCCAGGCCGTGAACGGCGTGCGACGCGACCGCAGGCCGGCCGGTTGCTCGGCGCCAGGCGCGGCGCGCGGGCTCGAAAGCGGAGCCCAGCAGCGGTCGCAGTGCGCGCCCCGCCAGGTGGGCGCCCCACAACAGCGGCACCAGCGGTACGCCGTGGCGGGCGTTGACGGCGGTGATCTCGCGCAGACGCGCGACGCTCATCCGGGCGGTCTTGGCCTCCGGCAGCAGCCGCGCGGCCGCCAGCACCTCGGGCAGGAAATGGAAGCGGGCGCCGCCCGCGTGCATCCGGCACCAGAGGTCCCAGTCCATGGTGAAGTGCAGGCTCGCGTCGATCCCGCCGGTGCTTTCGTAGGCCCCGCGCCGCATCAGCACGCCCGGCTGCGCGATGAACGGCGTGTGGTTGCGCAGGGCGACGGCATCGAATGCGCCGACGCCCGGGACGTAGCCGCCGAACTGGCCCGCGGCGTCGATCAGCGCACAGTGGCCGTAGACGACGTCCGCGCGCTCGCGCGTCAGAGCGGCGACGGCCACATCGACGGCCTCGGGCATCAGCAGGTCGTCTGCGTTGAGCCAGCCCAGGATGTCGCCCCGGGCCGCGCGGAAGCCCCGGCCGAGCGCATCGGACTGGCCCGCGTCCCGCTCGACGACGATCCGCACCCGCGGCGCGTCCCGCCACCGCGCCAGCACCTCGCGCGTCTCGTCGTCGGAGGCGTTGTCCTGGACGAGGACCTCGAGGTGGGCATAGGACTGCCGCGCGAGACTCTCGAGCGTGCGCGAGAGATACCGCCCGTGGCGCCACGACGGAACCACCAAGGAGACGAGCGGGGCACCACTCGAGTTCATGGCTTCGGGCGACATGCTAGGGTAGCCGTCCTGCCGATGCCAACGCGCCGAGCGAGCAGCCGCGCCGACATCTTGCGCTCGACGCGGCGCTTCCTGGACGGCACGCTCGCGCGGCTGCCGGGCCTGAGCGCCGAGGCCCGCACCCTGCTCGCCCGGCCCGGTCGCCTGCTGCGCCCGCGGCTCGTCGGCCTCTCGGCCCGCGTCGCGGGTGGCGCCACCCGCCGGAGCCGGCGCCTCGCCGCGCTGGTGGAGACCCTTCACCTCGCGAGCCTCCTGCACGACGACGTGATCGACGACGACGACGTCCGCCGCGGCGCACCGTCGCTGCGCCGGCTCGCCGGCAACCGCACGGCGGTACTCACCGGGGACGCGCTGCTCGCGGCGGCGGTGCGGATCGCCGCCGGCGAGCCGGAGTTGGGCCGCGCGCTGGCCGGAATCGTCGAGGCGATGGCGTCGGGCGCCGCCCTCGAGGACCAGGCCGCCCGCGAGGGCGACCTGCGCGAGGAGACCTACCTCGCGATCGCGAGGCTGAAGACGGCATCGCTGTTCGCGACCAGTTGCGGTGAGGGTGCGGCAAGCGCGGGGGCGACCTCCGAGGTGCGGCGGCACCTGTGGCGCTTCGGGGAGCGATTCGGCCTCGCCTACCAGGTCCGTGACGACCTGTGCGACGAGTTCGAGGGGCGAGGCAACGACGTCGCCCAGGGCCGGGCGACGTTGCCGCTGATCCTGGCGCTGGCACGCACCGCGCCAGGGCCGCGGCGCACGATGCTCAGGCTGTTGTCGCGCGGTCGGAACGACCCCGCCGCCCGACGACGACTCCGCAACGCGGTCGCCGAACAGGGGGGCATCGCGGCGGCGCAGGCGCGGCTCGCCCGGTTCGCCTCGTCTGCGGCGCGGGCGCTCGCGCCCCTGCCCGCGAGCAGCGCGCGCGACGAGTTGCTGGCGCTCGTCGCGGAACTGCTCGTCGAAGGGGCTGGCCCGTCCACGGCCAGCCGCTGACGGGCCCTATCATTCGCGCCATGTTCAAGGACCCACGACGGCAGCAGCACTTCGCCGAACAGGGCTTCGTGCGCCTGCCGTTCCTCGACCCCGCCGCGGTCTCGCGACTGCAGGACTGGCTGCAGGCCTCGCCGCCCGCCGTCTCGAGTCCGATCGGATTCGACGTCTCGCTCGACAGCCCGCAGCCGGGCTACGCCGGGCGCGCGATGGAGGCCCTGATCGCCGCCACGGCCGAAGCCGCGGCGCTGCACTTCGGCGACGTCCAGGTGTTCACGGCCAGCTTCGTGATCAAGGCTCCAGGGCCGAGGGGGCTGGTGCCTCCGCACCAGGACTGGACCTTCGTCGACGAGAGCGCCGCGGCCTCGGCAACGGTCTGGGTGCCGCTCGTCGACACCGACTTCGCGAATGGCACGATGGGCGTGATCCCCGGCAGCCACCGGCTGCCCGGCCGGCGCGCCTCGCCTTCGCCTTTCTTCCCGGCCCCGATCGCCCGTCACTCCCTGCGCCTGTTGCCGTGGGCGCAGTTCATCCCCCTCCGCGCAGGCGAGGCGCTGGTCTTCGACAACCGGCTGGTCCACTGCTCGCCGCCGAACTTGTCGGCGGCGCCACGGCTGGCCGGCGGCATCGGGATCGCCCCGGCCGAGGCGCCGCTGCTCCACTACTACGCCTTGCCGGGCCGCACGGACGGGGCGCTCGCCGAGTACGCCATCGACCGCGGCTTCTTCACCCGCTACAACAACGAGCGCCTCGCGCGCCTGCACGCGGCGGGCCGCCGGCCCGAGGATCTGGACTCGTGCCGCGAAGTTCCGGCCGACCTCCCGCTCGAGTGGGACGCGCTGGCCGCGCGGCTCGAGGCCGCCGGCAACCGCCCCGACCCGCTGCTGGCCCGCCGCTTCGCCGACCTGGGCTTCGGGAACCCCGGGTGACTGCGATCTTCAGCGACCCGTGCCACCAGGTGGTGTTCGAGCGGCAGGGGTTCGTCCGCGGAGAGCTTCTCGAAGGAGAACCGGAGCGCGGTCCGGGCAGGGCCCGCCAACTCGGCGAGCTGCACTGGCCCCTGCCGGCGCCCCGTCGCTGAGCCCGGGGACCGCGACGAAGGCCTTTTGGTAGTCTGCCGCGCCATGCAACCGCCCACCTCCGACCCGGCCGACGACGTCGGGAGCTTCTACGATCGCAACGCCGGCGCCTTCGAGCGGGTCTACGGGTCCGTGATCCAGGCCTACCGCACCCGGGACGTCACCCGGCTGCTCGACCGCCAGATCGCCTCGATCGGCCTGCGCGCTGGGATGAGGGTGCTGGATGCCGGCTGCGGCGTGTGCGGCCCCGCGATCCACTTCGCGCGCCGCGTCGACCTCCGCGTCGAGGCGCTGACGATCTCCGGCGTGCAGGCGGCGCGGGCGCGCGAGGCCGTGGCCGCGGCGGGACTGGCGGAGCGCATTCGGGTCCACCACGCCGACTATCAGCGACTGGACACGCTGTTCGCGCCCGCTTCCTTCGACGCCGTCTACTTCCTCGAGTCCTTCGGGCATTCTCGCGATCAGCCCGCGCTGCTGCGGCAGGTCGCGCAGGTCCTGAAGCCGGGAGGAGTGCTGTTCGTGAAGGACATCTTCCTTCGCCTGAGCGACGACCCGGCCCGGGCGGAAGCGATGGCGCGCGAAGTGCGCCGCATCAACGAGGCCTACCGTTACCGGATCCCGTCGCTCGAGGCCACGATCGCTGCGCTGCGTGGCCTCGGGTTCCACCTCACGCGGCTGGGCCCGGTCGACATCCCGCTCGAGGACTTCGAGAACCTCACGATCTCGAACGAGTTCCAGGAGCTGACCGGGATCGCCCGCATCCACGACTGGGGCAGCTACGTGTTCCCCGTGGAGTTCTTCGACCTGCAATGCCGCAAGCCCTGGTTCGGCGACGAGCAGGACGCGCACATGTCCTACGTGCAGCGCCTCGTGAAGGCGGGACGCGCGGACGAACTCGCTTGAGGCCAGGACGGGAGATCGTCCGCCAGCTGCTCCGCGTCGACGCGCGCCGGCGGGGCACCCGCACCTGGTCGCACCTCGCGCGGCCTCTCGCCCAGCCGGCCCTGATGTGGGCCGTGGGCGCGCCTCTCTTCGGGCCCGGCCTCGCGGCCGCGGGCGTCTCGCAGGTCGGGATGTTCGTCGCCGCCGGCCTGTTCCCGTGGTTCGCGCTGTCGCAGGCGCTCGGCCGCTCGAGCGGGATCCTCACGGAGTACGCGACCTTCGCTCGCCGTGGCGCGGCGCCGCTGCCCCTGCTGGCGGCGATCCCCGCGCTGGAGGCCACCCTGACGCTGGCGGCGGCCCTGGTCGCCCTGGCCGCGCTCTCGATGGCGAGCGGCACGGCCAGCCCGCGCCTGCTGGTGCTCGTGCCGCTGCTCGCGGTGCAGGGCCTTCTGGCGCTCGGCCTCGGCTGGGCCGTGTCGGCCCTCGGGGCGCTGCACCGCGCCGCCACGGACTTCGTGCCGCTCGCGCTCTACCTGCTGCTGCTGACCGCGCCGGTGCTGCACACGGGCTCCGGCGTGCCGAGCCCCTGGCGCGACCTGGTCGCCCTCAACCCGCTGACGCCGCTGATCCACGGCTATCGCTTCGCGCTGGGATGCGGCGGCGAGCTCTCGGGCGCCGGCGTGCTGGGACTGGCCACTGCGACCACCGCGGCGCTGACGGTCGGAGCCGCCTGTCTCCGGCGATTCAAGCCGTGGGCGAGCGAACTGCTTTGAGCGGCGTGCCGCCCGGGGCCATCCGGATCGAGGGCCTCGGCAAGGCGTTCAGCTCGCGACCTCGTGGCTGGGCCAGCCTCGTGCGCGTGATGACGGGGCGTCCGCTGGCGGGGCCCCTCGTGTGGGCCTTGCGTGACATCACCCTGGACCTGGCTCCCGGGGCGTCTCTGGGGCTGGTCGGTGCCAATGGCGCCGGCAAGTCGACGCTGCTCGCGCTGATGGCCGGCCTGCTGCGGCCGACGAGCGGACGGCTGGCAGCTGGCGGCTCGGTGCGGGCGCTGCTGGACCCGGGAGCGACGCTGGTGCCGGAACTGACCGGCCGCGAGAACCTCGAGCTCGCGGCCGTCGAACAGGGACTCTCGGCGCGCGAGATCCCCGAGTTCGTTGCCGAGGCCGCGAGCTTCGCGGACCTCGGCGACGCCCTCGAGCGGGAGGTGTGGGGCTACTCGGCGGGCATGAGGCTGCGCCTGACCTTCGCCGCGGCCACCAGCCGCCCGTGTGACGTCCTGCTCGTCGACGAGGTGATCTCCGTCGGCGACGCGACGTTCTCGGGGCGGTGCCTGCCGAGGTTCCGGGCCCTGCAGCGAGCCGGGACCACGCTGGTCGTCGCCAGCCACGTGCGCTACTGGATCAACGAGTTGTGCGAACAGGCGCTGTGGCTGCACGAGGGCCAGGTCCGCTCCCTGGGGGCTGCCTGCGACGTCACCGCCCAGTGGGAGCACTTCGCCCAGCGGGCCGAGGCCGACCGCGCCCGCGGCCCGATCGCCAGCGCCTCCGCGCGGCTCGAATCGGTGAGCGTGGGTTCCGACGGCACGCGCGCCCAACTCGCCATCGGTGACGACCTCGTGATCCACGTCAGGTTCCAACTCGCGGACGTGCGGCCGCCGCTGTCGATGATCGTGCTCGTCTTCCGCGAGGACGGCGTCCCCGTGTTCCTGACTTCGAGCCACTTCCGCGGGTTCTTCCCCCGGGTCCAGGACGATCGAGCGTCGGCCTGCCTGACCTTCCGGCGTCTTCCGCTGCTGCCGGGGCGCTACCTGGTGACGGTCGGGCTGATGGACGGCGAGTTCCTCCATCCGCTCGCCCTGGTGCCCGACTGCGCCGAGTTCCGGGTGGCCGCCGGCAGCCATCGCGAGCTGGGCCTCGTCCTGCCCGACCACGAGTGGAGCGACGGCCCGCCCTGAGCTTCTCCGGCGCAGCCGACGTTGCTCACCGGGGCGCAGGCCCGGTGAGCCGGCAGGACAGGTGCTCGGACGTCGCCAGCTTCGCGGACTCCAGGCGCAGGCGCATCTCCCCCGGCACAGGAGGGCCCGGGCTGCCTTGCGCGCGGCAGGTCCCTTCGATCCGTGCCTCCTCCCCGGAATCCGTCCAGACGCCGCTGCAGCCCAGCGTCGCGGGCGTTCCATCGTCTACCGACCGGGTGCCCGATGCCTTTCCGTCGGGCAGCAGGACGAGGTGTACCAGCGGCCGGTCTGGCTGCGCTGCCGCGGTGCATTCCCAGCGGCCGACGAATGGCGACACCTTGGGCTTCGCGAGTGGTTCGCCTTGGGCGGGACGGAGCAGGTAGAAGAGCCCCTCACCTTCGCCCGCCGTCTGGTACCGGAGCGCGTGCGACTTCCGCCCGCGACACGGCACCAGCAGGACGTCGCCGGGCATGGGGATCCCGTCGAACACCGGAATGCCCGCCCCGGCCTCGCCCTCGTTCGGTTCGATTCGGACCCGCCGCCCGTCCCCAAGCGGGGAGTGGAACAGGTAGACCTCGTCGCAGGGCAACTCGAGCGTTCTCCACGCCGGCGCGGGCGACAGCCTGAGAAGTCGATCCGAGTCCGCAGGCCCGGGGGGCTCGGGAGTTGTCCCGCTCCGCAGGGCGGGCGGCCTCGACCGGCCGACTGTGATGCGCACTTCCCTCCCGAGCGGCTCGACCCGAAGCGGGACCGGCGCAACCAGTCGCAGCGCAACCCGGAGCCCGGCTCGGCCGTCTTCCCAATCGCGCGGGCCGAGGACCAGGGAGAGGACTTCGGGCGCCCCCGACTCGTGGGACCCGGTCCAGCGGTCCACGTCGACAGCGACGTCGACGAACAGCGTCCGGGAGTCAGGGCGCCGAATCGCAAAAGGCGGGATCGGGGCGCTGGCGGAGAGGACGATGCGGGTCGACGACGAGTCGGAATGGAACTGGAGGTCGGTGACCGTCCCGGTCCCGGCCGAGAGGGCCACGACGAGGCCGATCCACATCGCGTGGCGAGAGGATACCATCCGCCCTCGGCTCGGCCGTCGAGGACGGGCCCTCGAGCCCGTTCGGGGGAGGCTTTGGACGAGGTCGCGACTCTGGAGAGGCTGCAGGCCGACGAGCCGGCTCCGTGTTCGTTTCGCCGGAACCGCGCGAGCGTCCTCGTTCCGCGGCGGATGAGTCCGGCTTGAGTCGGCCGGTCGTCGTCGCCGGGGCAGGCGGCTTCATCGGCGGCCACCTGGTGCGCGCGCTGCTCGACGCGGGCCGCGAGGTGCGCGCCGTGGACGTCAAGCCCGCGGAGGAATGGCACCAGCGCCTGCCCGGCGCCCTCAACCTGCGCCTCGACCTTCGCGAGCGCGACGCCTGCGCGCGAGCCCTGCGGGGCGCCGGCGAGGTCTACAACCTGGCGGCGGACATGGGCGGCATCGGCTACATCACGGAGAACCGGGCTGCCTGCATGTTGTCCGTACTGATCCACGCCCAGCTGCTGGAGGCCGCCCGGCGCGAGTCGCTTGACCGCTACTTCTTCGCGTCGTCCGCCTGCGTCTACCCGACCACGCTGCAGGAGCGTCCGGAGGTCGAGGGCCTCGCCGAGGACGACGCCTACCCGGCACTGCCGGAGGACGGATACGGCTGGGAGAAGCTGTACGGCGAACGCCTGTGCCGCGCCTTCCTCGATGACTACGGGCTGCAGACCCGGGTCGCGCGCTACCACAACGTCTACGGGCCGTTCGGCACCTGGGAGGGCGGACGCGAGAAGGCTCCCGCGGCGATCTGCCGCAAGGTCGCCGAGGCGGTGGTCAGCGGCCGCCACGAGATCGAGATCTGGGGCGACGGGCAGCAGACCCGCAGCTTCCTGTGGGTCGGCGACGCCGTCGACGGGACGCTGCGGCTGACGACGAGCGACGAGCCCGGGCCGCTGAACATCGGCAGCGAGGAACGGGTCACGATCGACGAGCTGGTGAGCCTCGTCGAGGACATCGCGGGCGTGCGCCTGCAACGCCGCTACCGGCTCGACGCGGCCGTCGGGGTCCGCGGGCGCAACAGCGACAACACGCGCGCCCGCGAACGGCTGGGGTGGAGCCCGGCCACCTCCCTCCGCGAGGGCCTGGAGCGCACCTGGGCCTGGATCTTCGACGAGGTGCGCGCCCGCGCCGGGCGCGCCGCGGCGCCGATGGTGTCGGTGGCGGCGCCCGCGCCGGACCTCTCCGTCGTCGTGGCCTCGCGCAACGACGCGCACGGTGGCGACATCGCGAAGCGGATGCGGATCTTCGTGCGCGGGCTGCTGCACCAGGCGCGGCGCACCGGGCTGCGCGCGGAGCTGATCTTCGTCGAGTGGAACCCGCCGCCCGACGCGCCACGGCTGCACGAGCTCCTGCCCCGCCCGGAGCCGGGCGATCCGCTGCGACTCCGGACGGTGACCGTGCCCGCCCGGGTCCACGACCGCTATCGCCACGGGGACGCGATCCCGCTCTTCCAGATGATCGCGAAGAACGTGGGCATCCGCAGGGCCCGCGCCGAGCGCGTCCTGTGCACCAACGTGGATCTGCTGTTCTCGGACCCGCTGGCCGACTTCCTGGCGGCCGGGCCGTTCGACCCGGGCTGCGTCTACCGCGCCAACCGCTGCGACGTCCCGGACCAGTTCGACCCCGACGCGGACGTCGCGGCCCTGCTCGCGTCCTGCGAGGCCTCGGTGCTGCGTCGGCTGGGCCACGCCGGTCACCGCGACCCTCGCTTCGAGCGGATCCTCTTCCCCCGCCCGCCCTCCCCGAACTGGCGCTACGCCCTCTTCCTCCGCGGGGTCGACCTGCTCCTGCGCGGCGGCGCGGCGGTCAACGCCGCCGCCGAGTTCGTCGCCCAGGAGGCGCTCGGGACCGCGCCGGAGCACCGGGGCCACGCCCCGCAGGGCCCGCCGACGGCCTGGCACACGCCCACCTCGCCGGGGGAGATCGCCTTCGGGGCGCTCGACACAGACGCCTGCGGGGACTTCATGCTGATGTCGAAGGCGGCGTGGCTGGACATCCAGGGCCATGCGGAGCTCGACCTGTACTCCATCCACCTCGACTCGCTGGCGCTCGGCTCAGCCGTGGCGCGCGGCTTCCGACAGGTCGTGCTGGCGCCGGAGCAGTGCACGTACCACCTCGACCACCCCTCGGGCTGGATGACGCTGGCGGGGGTCGAGAAGCTGCGCTTTCTCGAGCGGCGACCCGCCCTCGACTACTCGACGATGCGCGAGATCGTCCTCGACCTGCTGCAGAGCGGTCGCCGGCTGGACCTGAACGCGCCGGACTGGGGCCTCGCCGGCGAAGCCCTCGAGGAACACCAGTGGTGACGGCACCGCAGGCAGCCGCGTCGCCGCTCGGCGTCGTCGGCCTCGGCCGCCTGGGCCTCGCCATCGCGCTCACGCTCGAGCGCGCGGGCCACGCGGTCGTGGGCGTCGAGCGCGACGCCGCGAGGGCGGGGGCGATCGCGCGGCGCACGCTGGAGTCGGTGGAGCCCGGGGTCGACCGGGCGCTGCGCGAAGCCCGCCGGCTGGAGTTGCGATCGGACGCCGCGGAACTCCCCGAGACGGGCTGCGAGGTCGTGCTGGTCGCGGTGGCCACGCCGTCGACCGACGAGGGCGGCTACGACCACTCGGCTCTCGTGTCCGTGGCGGACCGGCTCGCCGCGGCCGGGCCGCAGCAACGGCCCCGCGACCTGGCGATCGTCTCGACCGTGATGCCGGGGACCACGGACGCCCTCGCGCGGCGGCTGGCGCCGCTGGGTTGGCGCGTCAGCTACAACCCCTCCTTCATCGCGCTCGGTTCCGTCATCGCCAACCTCGAGTCTCCCGACGTCTGCCTGCTCGGCGTCGCCGACCCGGCGGCCGCCGAGCGGATCGTCGACTGCTGGCGACCGGTCTGGAAGCGCGAGCCCGCGTTGCGGGTCCTGGCCCCGCGCGAGGCCGAGCTCGCCAAGATCGCGACCAACAGCTTCCTGACCCTGAAGATCGCCTTCGCGAACGCCGTCGGCGACCTGGCGCTGCGGCTGGGCGGCCGCCCGGAGGCCGTGCTAGGAGCCCTGGCCGCCGACGCGCGGATCGGCGAGCGCTGCCTGGGCCACGGGTTCGGTTATGGGGGCCCGTGCCTCCCGCGCGACAACCGGGCGCTCGATCGCGCGGCGCGGGAGTTGGGGCCGGAAGGCTTCCCGCTCGGCCGCGCCGCCGACGCGGCCAACGCGAGCCACCTGGACTTCCAGGTCCGGCGCGCGCTGGAGGCGTCGGAGAGCGACGTGGTGACGCTCGATCACGCCACCTACAAGCCGGGCCCGTCGAGCCTCGAGGAATCGCAGCCGCTGGCCTTCGCGCTGGCCCTGGCCCGGGCCGGGCGGCGGGTCCGGATCCGGGAGCGGCCCGCGGTGATCGAGGCCCTCCGCGCCGAGTGGGGCGACCTCTTCGAGTACGAGGTGGAGCCGCGCGCTTGAGCCCGGGCAGTCCCGCGATCGTCGTGGTCGGCTACGACCGGCCCCACAGCCTCGAGCGGCTGCTGCGCTCGCTGGCGTCCGCCGTCTACCCGCCCGGGCCGGTGCCGCTCGTGATCAGCATCGACGGCGCCCACCCGGGCAGCCTCGAGGTCGCCCACGGCTTCACGTTCCCGCACGGCCCCAAGGCGGTGCTCGCGCGCGAGCGGCTCGGGCTGGTGGACCACGTCCTGGCCTGCGGCGACCTGGTCGAGGAGCACGGCCGCCTGGTGATGCTCGAGGACGACCTGGTGGCCTCGCCCCACTTCTTCCGCTGGGCCACCGCAGCGCTCGACTTCTACGCGGACGACGACCGCGTGGGCGGGATCTCGCTCTACCGCTACGCCGTCACGGAGAGCTGCCCCGCGCCGTTCGAGCCGCTCGACGACGGCTCGGACGTCCACTTCGTCCAGATCGCGGCGTCCTGGGGCCAGGCCTGGACCCGCGAGCAGTGGCGGCGCTTCCGCACGTGGGACGCGGCGCACGGGCCCGAGCAGGTGCGCGCGCTGCTGCCGGGCTACATGCGGCGCTGGCACGGTCCGAGCTGGAAGCGGCGATTCGTCGCCCACCTCGTGGCCACGGGCCGCAGCTTCGTGTTCCCGCCCGTCGCGCTGACCACGAACTACCACGAGGCCGGCACCAGCGCGACCACGTTCGGGCTGTACCAGGTGACCCTGGAGGCGCGCGCCCGCGACTACCGGTTCGTGCGGGCGGCGGAGTCGCGCGCGGTCTACGACGCGTGGTTCGAGATGACGCCCGAGTGCCTCGACACCTGGACCGACGCGTTCCGCGGCCACCGCTACGACGTGGACCTCTACGGCGTCAAGGACCCGGGGGAGCTCGCCGCGGATCACGTGCTGACCACGCGGGCGTGCCGCGAGCCGCTGCGCGAGTACGGGCTGAAGCGGGTCCCGAACCTCGCGAACGTGATCGAGGGCGTCGAGGGCCGCGGCATCGCGTTCGCGCCGCGCGAGCGGGTCGAGGACGAGCCGGCGCCGCCGGCGAGGCATCACTACCGCTTCGCGTCCGTGGCCGAGGAGGTGTGGGGAGGCGCGAAGGCGCCGGGGGCCGCCGGGCTCGACCTGTCGATCGTCACGGTCGAGCGCGCCGCCGGAGAGGCGGCCGCCCTGGCGCAAGCGCTTCGCGCGGGGGCCACTGCGCTGCCAGGGCGACTTCGCCACCGGATCGTCGCCGCGACCCACGGCGAGGACGCCGACGTAGCCGCGCTCGACGCGCTGGCCCGGGCCCCGGGCGCAATCCACGGCGTGCTCCCCCCCGGCACGACGCTGGTGCCGGGAGCGCTGAGCGAGATTGTCGGCATCTTCTCGGCATTGCCGGCGGTCGGCTGGCTCGCCACGCTTCCGGGCCGGGCGGACCCCGCCGGCAACGTGAGTCCCGTCGAGCGGCCTGCGGAGTGGATCAGGCGGGCGCGTCATTCGCCCCCTGACCTGCCGTGGGCAGGGGTGTTCTGGCGCCAACAGCTCTGGGACCACTCGATCGGTGACGGACGGCCCCCGGTGAGCGCGCGCGAACTCTGGTCCCGGCTGGCGGAAGTCGCCCCGTTGCACGTCGCGCTCGACGCCGTCACCTGCGCTGCTGCCGCATCTGCGGTGGTGTCACCCGCGCCGCGGCGCGTGCGCCGAGGGCGCGCTCGCGGCTGGCTGGCGGCGGCAACCTGGCCGCTGTTCGAACTCGGCCCCGAGAGCCTGCGCGTGCTGCACTGGGCGCCGCTGCTCGCGCCCCACGTCGTCGTCTGGAACAGCCGGACGGGGGGCTGCCTGCTGTGGCATTACCCGCCGGAGGCGACGCCCCGCGGCTGAAGCCTCCCGCAGGCGGGGTCGAGGACGCCGCGCAGCGTGAAGCGCCCGTCGCCCCATCCGACGGCCTGGACCAGGAGCAGCGCCACGAACGCGGGCTCGCGAGGCACGGCGGCGGCGATCAGCAGCAGGGGCAGCCAGCGCACGTAGAAGGGGTCGAGGTACGCGTAGAGCGTCGCGCGCAGGTCGGAGCGGTCGACCGGCTTCGACCGCGCGATCCAGAGCGAGCGGAGCGCGAAGGACGGGAGCAGCAGCGGTGCGGCGGGCGCCAGCGCGGCGAGGAACGCGGCGAAGCTGGCCAGCTCGAGCGGGACCACGACGCGGCGCAAGCCGCGCCAGGCGGCCTCGGTTCCGTGCTGCGTCACCCAGGTGCGGAGGCCGCTGCGGCGATCGTGCTCGAGGTCCGCGAGCTGGTGCAACAAGATGTTGCGGACGCCCAGCGCGAACTGCCAGGCGACCAGCGGGACGGCGAAACGCGGCAGCGTCGGCAGCGGGCCGTCGGCCATCGCCCGGTAGGTCAGGGTCGCGAGCAACGCGGGGACGGCGTGGGCGTAGAGGGCGTCCGCGAAGACGCCGGCGAGCCCGCGCTCCTTGAGCCGCAACGGCGGCAGCGAGTAGGCGGCGACGAGTGCCAGTTGCAGCGCGAGGAGGAACCGGCCCGGCGCCTCCAGCGGCAGCACGGCGAACCAGGGGCCGAACGCCGCGAGCGCGAAGCCCGCGGCGAGCGCGGCGGTCCGGCCCGGCCCCGCGCTCGACAGCAGGTTGGGCTTGCCGGCGCGGCGATCGGCCTCGCGATCGGCCAGGTCGTTCGCGACATACGCGAGCCCGGCCAGGCCGGCGATGGTGCACACGGAGGCCACGAACGCCGGCCCCGCCGCGTTCCACCCGAGCGCGCCGAGCGCCACGTGGGCGTGGAGCACCCCGAGCAGGTGCGGCGCCTTGTAGAGCCAGGGCTGGGCGATGCGGGCGTCGACCCAGCACAGGCAGGCGAGGCGGCGCAGCGCAGACTGCGTTTCGACCATCGGAAGCGGGGCCCACGATACAGGACGGCGAGCGCGCGGTGCGCATCGGGCCGGGCGATGCATAATCCTCGGCCGATGACCGAGCCAGGTGCCGCCGTGGCGGGTGTCGCTTCCGGCCGCGGAGTCACGAGCCCCAAGCGGATCGCGCACGCCTTCCGGACCCTGGGCTGGGTCGGCGAGGTCCTCGACGAGGAGCGCACGGTCTGGTCGATGTTCGACCAGGACGACGTGCGCGCCTTCGTCGAGTTGGGCTACCTGCTCGTGCCGGGCGTGCTCGACCCGGGCGTCGTGGAGGACATGCGCGCGGGCCTCGAGGAGTTGCGCCAGGCGGACTTCGGCGACTCGAGAGAGGCGACCAGCCCGGCCGACTCCCACTTCCAGGGCCAGTACGTGATCGATGCCCTCGTCCGACACCCTTCGCTGTCGCGCCTGCTGGAGCCGGAGCCGGTGATCGACACGGTGCGGTCGCTGCTTGGCCCGTGCGTCACCCTGTACTGCAGCTCCGGGCTCGTGGCCTTCCCGGGTGCACGGCGGTCGGGGACGGAGTGGCACTCGGACCACCAGGTCGTCACGCATCCGATGCCGCCCCTCGCGACCGAAGTCGCGCGCGTCGGCTGCATCGTCTACCTGGACGACATCGGCGAGAGGATGGGGCCGACCTGGGTCGTCCCCGGCTCCCATCGGTGGCGGCAGCTCCCGCCCTGGGACCGGAACCCGGACCTGCCCCAGGTACCTCTCACGCCCGGCGCGGGTTCGGTGCTGTTCTTCGACGCCGCGCTCTGGCATCGCGGCGGCGAGATGCGGGACCCGGAGCGGGCGCGGAGGGTCCTCATCTTCATGCTGGTCGCGGGGGGACGCCGCCTGCGCCGCGAGATGTGGACTCCCCCGGCCCCCGGCTCGCACCACCGGGCGCTGCTTGAGCGGGCCGAGACCGGCGGGGACCCCGGCCTGCGCGAGCTGCTCTCGCGCCGCTGGGAGGGCTGATGGACGTCGGGCGCGGCCGAGCCGTGCGTTGACGCCCCCCCCCAGACTGACGATCGTCGCGGCGTCGCGGAACGACGACCACGGTGGCGCTCTGCTGCGGCGGATGGGGCTCTTCGTCCGCGGGCTGATCGGGCAGTGCCGGCGCTTCGGACTGCCGGCCGAGCTGCTGATGGTCGAGTGGAACCCCCCTGCCGACGCGCCGCGGCTGCACGAGGTGCTGCCGCGACCGGCGGCCGGTGACCCGCTGACGCTGCGCGTCGTCACGGTCCCGCCGGCGATCCACGCCCGCTACCCGCTCTCGCCGGTGATCCCGCTGCACCAGATGATCGCCAAGAACGTGGGCATCCGGCGGGCCCGCGCGCCGTGGGTGCTGTGCACCAACGTCGACCTGCTGTTCTCCGACCGGCTGATGGAGCGGCTGGCCTCGGAGCCGCTCGATCCGCGAGCCTACTACCGCGCCAACCGGTGCGACGTGCCGGCGGACGTGGACCCCGAGTGGCGTCTCGATCGACAGCTGGCCTGGTGCGAGCAGCACGTGATCCGCCGCCTCGGAGTGGTCGACGGCCTGCACTACACGCAGCCGGGCCCGGCCCGTCTCACGCCGTGGCGGCGGCGGGCCCGCGTCGCCCTCCACCACGCGCGCGCCCTGGCCCGCGGCCGCCAGCCGGAGGAAGTGCGCCGCTTGGCCGCGCTCGACGCCTGGGCCTGCGGCGACTTCACGCTGATGCACCGCGACGCGTGGGAGGACATCGAGGGCTACCTCGAGGCCGGGCTCTACGCGCTGCACGTCGACAGCCTGGCGCTGGCCGTGGCGGCCGCGCTCGGCTATCGCCAGGTGACCTTTCCGCCCGAGGCCTGCGCCTATCACGTGGAGCACGACGACGGGTGGGCCGCGATGAAGCCCCTCGAGGCCCTGGCCTTCACCGCGCGCCGGCCCTGTCTCGACCACTGGACGGTCCGCGAGGCGTGCCTCGAGCTGTTCCGGCGCCCGCGGCAGCTCGGCCTCAACGCGCCGACCTGGGGCCACGCGGACGAGGACTTCGAGGAACGCGTTCTCTCGTGAACCCCGCGCCTCCGCTGGGACTGACCGAGCGCAAGCTCCTGGCGCTCTCGTCGGCCGTGGCCCTGCTCGCCGGGGAGGCCGCGCTGCGGGTCGCGGGCACCCGCCCCGGCCTGCTCGTCCCCCCCGGCGAGTACGCGGCCTTCGAACCCGTCGAGCGCCTGACCGTCGACCCCACGTTCTTCACCGACGACCGCGGCCTGTTCCGGGCCCGGCCCGGGCCGCTTCCCTGGGCCCCGGAGATCGTCATCCATCACGACGGTTTCCGCGGTCACGAGTTCGTCCCGGCCCCCGCGGGCCGCCCCTCCGTGTTCTTCCTCGGCGACTCGTTCGCGTGGGGCGCCAGCGCGCGGCCGTTGACCGAGGCGTTCCCCGACCTCGTGGAGCGGGCCGGGTGGCACACATGGAACGGGGGCATGCCCGGCGCCGAGCCCGACCAGTACCTGGCCGTTGCCCAGCGCTTCCTCCCGGTCACCCGCGCGGACGCCGTGGTCGTGACGTTCTACATGGGCAACGACGTGATGTACGAGCGCCGGGAGCTGCGCCCGTGGCAGAACAGGTACCACGTGACCAACGCGGGGTGGCTGAATCCGTTCCTGGATGGCGACTACCTGGGCGGCGCGCAGGCGACCTACGACTATTACGTGCGGCGTTACTCCGTGCCGCCCGGGCCGACGCGCCAGGTCTTCGGCTCCACAGCCCTCGGCACCCGCCTCTACGCGCTGCTCCGCCGGCCGGACCCGCAGGTCGCGGCCCGGATGCGCGCCGCGCGGGAGCGCTGGACCGGCCGCCCCGTGTCCCACGAGTACCTCGCCGGGATCGAAGCGCTCTGCCGCCGCCTCGGGAGCCGCTTCCTGCTGGTCGTGGTGCCGCGACACGACGAGATCGCAGGCCTCCGGGCCAGCGCAGCGCCGGTCCTTCAGGGTCTGCCGTGGACCACGCCACCGCTGGGCCGTGAGGACTTCAACGAGTGGCCGGACGGGCACCTGACGAACGCCGGCCACCGCAAGGTCGCCGACCACGTGCTCGCGCTGCTCGCGGAAGGGCCGTAGCGATGCGGATCGCCATCGCCTCGCCCGACCGGGACGCGTGGTCCCAGAGCTTCGTCCACGCCCACGTCGAAGGCCTGCCGGGCGTCGCCTGGCACCTGCACGGGGGGCCGCCGCCCATGCTGGCGCGCCGGCCCGGGGGCGAGCAGGACGAGCGCCTGGACCGCCGCGGCCCGCTCGCCCGCTGGCGTGGGCGCGATCCGCTGGCGGACTTCCTGCGCGGCGAGCAGATCGACGTGCTGCTCGCCGAGTTCGGGCCCACGGGCGTGGCCGTGGCCGAGTCCTGCGCCCGTGCAGCCGTGCCGCTCGTCGTGCACTTCTTCGGCTACGACGCGTATCGGTCCGACGCGCTCGTGAACGCGGGCCCCCGCTACCCGGCCCTCTTCGCCCAGGCGGCCGCGGTCGTGGCCGTGTCGCGCCCGATGCGGGAGCAGTTGGTGGCGCTGGGCGCGGCTCCCGAGCGCGTGCACGTGCTGCCCTGCGGGGTCGACCCCGAGGCCTTCGGAGCCGCGGCCGCTCCCCACCCCCGCCCCGAGTTCGTGGCCGTGGGCCGTTTCTGCGAGAAGAAGGCGCCGCACCTGACGCTGCTGGCCTTTCGCGAGGTACGACGCGAGGTCTCGGAGGCCCGCCTGCGCATGGTGGGCGACGGCCGACTGCGTGAGGCCTGCGAGATCCTCGCCCGCGCCCTGGGCATCGCGGAGGCCGTGGAGTTCCCGGGCGTCGCCGCGCACGCGGCGCTGCCGGCCCTGTACCGCGACGCGCGCGCCTTCGTCCAGCACTCGATCACCACGCCGAGCGGCGACCGCGAGGGCCTGCCCGTGGCGATCCTGGAGGCGCAGATGAGCGGCCGCCCCGTCGTGGCGACCCGCCACGCCGGCATCCCCGATGCCGTCGAGGACGGTGTGACGGGCCTTCTCGTCGACGAGGGCGACGTCGACGGCATGGCCGCCGCGATGGTGCGCCTCGCGCGCGACCCGGACGTGGCCGGGCGCCTGGGCAGGGAGGCGGCCGCGCGGGCGCGCCGGCACTTCACCGCGCGGCAGTCCCTCGATCGCCTGTCGGCGCTGCTCTCCCGCTGCGCCGCGCAGCGCCCGGGGCGCTGACCCTCTCAGCGGGTCAGCGCTTGCGCCGCAGGCCCCAGGCCTCGGCCAGCGACCGGGCCATGCGCGCGGCCATGAGCCGATAGCCCGGGCTTCGGCCGTCGGGCTCCCGGGCGAAGTGGATGAAGTCCTCGTAGATCGTGCCGGTCTCGTCCTGCAACAGGTCGCCCAGGTCGTGGACGGCAAGCCCGCGCTCGCGCAGGCTCATCATGCCGGCGACCATGCGGCGGTAGGTGTCGCGGTAACCCAGGTCGCCCGCGTTCCGCTTCTCCTCCTCGCTCAGCGTCTTGCCCCAGGCGGGCACCGGCTGGAGGAAGTACGCGGACTTCACGCCGTTGTCGCGGGCGATCGCCTCGATGCCGCGAACGTACTTCTGGTAGAGGCCGAGCTGGACCGCGAACAGCTTCTCCGGGTCGGCGCGGGCGTCGGCGGGCAGGGCGAAGAAGCTGCGGAGCGTGGTGCGCTTGTTCGGGTTCTGGGTTCCCTTGCCCCGGGCGACGGACTCGATCCTGCGCACGACCATGTAGGCGGCATGCGAGTGGCGGAGGACGGGATTGCTGGCGAGCGCCCCGGCCACGCGGCCGATCACCCAGCCGGTCGCGGCGTCGCCGAAGTCCTCGTCCGCGGCGAACGGGTTGACGTCGACGAAGCTGGAGGCCGGTGACTCGAGGCGCTGATCCACCTGCGGCCTGAAGTAGTAGTGCTCGTTGAACCCGTCCAGGGTGACCACGGCATCGACGGCCGTCGCGTGCAGCGCGAAGAGGATGAGTTGCTGGGGCTGCTTCCACGCCCCGTCTCCGCCGTTGAGCACGAGCCACGGCTGGCCACTGGGGCTGACGTAGTGCGCGTTCAGCTCCTCTTCCAGGTAGCGCGGCGCCGGCGGCGCCCAGTTCTGCCCGAGATTCGAGGCGACGGACCCGCCGGTCAGCAGCACGACGTAGCGGTGGGCGATCTTGACGGTCGGGAAGTCGTCGTTGAACAGGCCGACGTTGTTGATGTTGCGCAGGCCGCACGGCGGGTTCCCGTTGTGGACGAAGGCGAGGTAGGGATGCGGGTAGAGCGTGTCGACGTAACGACAGTCGCCGCGCGTCGTCAGGTCGCGAACGTAGATGTTCTGCGCGCGCCGAAACAACTCTGTCGCCGGCGTGTAGACGCCGTCGTCGAACCAGATCCAGACGGTCGCCGTGGCCTCGATCAACGCCAGCCCGAGGGCGGTGCCGAGCACGAGGGACGCCAGCCTGAACATGTGCCGCCGGGCTCTCGTTCCGTCCGTCAGCGCCGCACCTCCTGTGGTGGCGTGCACCGGGTCACGTCGCGCCGGACGCCCCCGGGTTCACGGCCGCAGCATGGCACGCGATGGCCCGGGACGCGCCCTATCTTGCGGCAGGGGCCGGGGTGCGGATCAGCAGGGCCGACGCGGCCAGCGCGAAGACGACCGCCGCCAGAGCGTGGAAGGCGGTCGCGTAGGAACCGGTCCACAGGACGGCGCGGGCCAGCAGCAGCGGGCCGATCGCGGAGGCGAGCACCGTGAGGATCTGGGCGGCGCCCTGGATGCGGCCGAGGTGGGTGCGGCCGTAGAACTGGCCCCAGGCGCTGAAGAAGCCGACGATCACGAAGCCGCCGGCGAGGCCCATGGCCGCCGCCCACGCCATCACGCCGGCCTGGCTCGAGATCTGCGGGAGCGCCAGCAGGCCCAGGCCCAGCAGCGCCATCGCCGTCACCAGCAGCGTGCGCTGCGAGATGCGGCGCAGCGCCCAGCCGCCGCCGAAGTTGCCGACGAGGGCGACGATCGCGGTCACCGCGAGCGTGCGGTGGTAGGTCGCGGGGTCGAAGCCGCGCTCGGCGAGGATCGACTCGTTGAAGAGGGCGATGCCGGAGGCGATCAGGCCGTAGGTCGCGGAGGACAGCGCGAAGACCCAGAAGGCGCCGGTGCGCAGCGCCTCGCCCAACGTGGCCCCCGACGCGGCCAGCGGCTCGGGCTCGTGCCCGGCCGCGGCGTCCGCGCCGTCGACCGCGACGCCGCACGACTCGGGCGTGTTGCGGGCGAACGCCAGCGCCAGCGGCGCCAGGCCCGCGACCAGCGCGAAGCCGATCGTCGCCCACGCCGCGCGCCAGCCCTGCGCCAGCACGATCGCGCCGACCAGCGGGAACGCCAGCATGAAGCCGACGCTCATCACCACCGAGTAGACGCCCATCGCGACCGGCAGCCGGCGGCTGAACCACTTGCCGACGAGGGCGAGGCTCGCCACGGAGAGCGCGCTCTGGCCGAGGCCGCGGGTCAGCGTCACGAGCAACAGCAGCGCGACGGCGCCCGTGACCGCGCTCATCGCCAGCACCACCGCGCCGAGGCCCAGCGCCAGCGCCGTCAGCACCGCCCGCGAGCCGGCGCGGTCGATCAGCCGCCCGATGCCGAGGCAGAACAGCGAGCCGGCCAGCGTCGCCCACAGGTTGATCTCGGCGAAGGCGACGCGGTCGAGGCCGAGGTCCTTCATCAGCGGCTCGGTGACGAGGCCCAGGCCCTGGGTGCGCCCGGGCAGGGTGCCGACCATCGCCGCCGCGGCGACGCCCAGGTTGACCCAGCCGTAGTAGAGCGGCCGTCGCGCGAGCCCGAGCGGCAGCGTCTCCGTCGCCGGCATCGAAAGCGGTGTCACGCCGTTCTCCTTCTCGAAGCCCACCAGGCGGCGCCCAGAGCGAAGAACGCCAGCACTCCCGCGACCCGCATCGGGCCGCGCGCGAACACCACCGCCCCGTTCAGGAACATGAACGCGACGAAGGCGCGCATCGCTCCGTCGAGCCGGTGCGGGCGCGCCGCGTAGCTCGCCGGCCGCAGCCGCCACCACGCGGCGTCCGCGCCCCAGATCAGCAGGAACGCGTAGTTGACCCACACGCCTTCGCCGACGGCCGCGCCCATCCGATCCAGCGTCTCGCGCGCGACCTCGGCGCGGGCCGAGTCGTGGCTCCAGTCGTGGACGAGGCCGAAGGCCAGCGCCACGTGGACGATCATCGCGACGGCGCCCGCCTGCCAGGCCCTCGCCACCTGCGCGTCGGCGGCGCCCGTGCGGAGCCGCCGCCACTCGCTCGCCACCCAGGCTCCGGTGGCGACCCAGGCGGCCGCGCGCACGATCAGCTCGGAGGGATCCCCGGGGGTCATTCGCGCGAGAGGATACGCGGGCGGTGGGGCACCGGCGCCGAAAAACGTTGTGACTACGGCTGCGCGGGCGATGCGGCCGGCGACGGCGCCGGGGCGGCCGGGGCGCAGTTGCAGGCCGGGCAGCCGGCGTCGAGCACGATCTTCCAGCTCCCGTCCTTCTCGCGCCGCCACGTGGAGTTGTACGTGCCGACGTTCTTCCCCGCGGGGTCCTTGACCGGGCCGGAGCTGTAGCCGAGGCCGCCCGTGGCGACCACCGCGACCCGCTCCGGGCCCCACGAGAAGGGCGCCTGCGGCCCCTCGTAGAAGCGCTTCCACGCGGCCGCCACCGCGTCCTTGCCGCGGATCGGCCCCTGGCCGCCGAAGAACACGGTGTCGTCGGCGAGGAACGAGACGAAGGCCGCGTGGTCGCGGTCGGCCATCGTCTTCGCGAAGGCGGTCTCGGCGGCGCGCACCTGCGCCTCCTGCTCGGCGATCGACTGGGCCCCGGCCGGGGCCGCCCACACGCACAGCGCGACGAACGCGGCGGCGCAACGCATCGGTTCTGCTCCCTTGTTCTGCTCCCTGGGGGTTTGGGGGCGGAGGAGGTCGAAGTCGTCCGACGGAGCCCCCATGGGACCGGCGGCGGATTCACTCCGCCGTCGGAACCCGTCGGTATTGTCACCCGCGCCGATCGCGCTAGGCTGCGCCATGCCCAAGCCCTTGAAGCGCCCTGGCGCGCAGCGCGCCGACCCGGTGGCCCGCCTGCGCGCGATCTGCCTCGCGCTGCCGGAGGCCAACGAGAAGATCTCGCACGGCGAACCGGTGTGGCGCGCGGGC
>JAANMU010001405.1_pt1 | contig 21929 bp, 15 predicted proteins | sample 7279701 | NCBI WGS metagenome assembly JAANMU01 (sample SAMN14094539, study PRJNA606508) | bioreactor metagenome | isolation source: A lab-scale SPAN reactor treating ammonium-rich wastewater day 57 | place: Ireland: Galway | collected 2017-03-13 | reverse complement strand
GCAACGGTTTAGATAAATAAAAATCAGTGTTGGCACCCCATAGAGCAATAATACGACCAAAGATTATCACGAATCGGAGAAACATGATGCCTCGCAACCATAAGCATACAGCACAAAGGCAAAGATACGAAAAAGCGTGTATTTGTCGGCAAATCAAAGCATAAGTCGGCATTATAAAAAACGCCATAAATTCTTACTGCATAAATAGATAATTATTATTTCCGTAAATCGGGGCAAAATATATTTTTTTGCTTTAATTTTGCATTTTTCAAAGACTGCCAAGAAAATAAATTAAATGTCCGAACATAAATTTGACGTAATAGTTATTGGCGGAGGCGCGGCCGGGCTTTTTTGTGCAGCGACTGCCGGCAAACGCGGGCGGCGAGTTCTCATTATCGAACACTCTGAAAAATTAGGCAAAAAAATTTTGATTTCCGGTGGCGGGCGTTGTAATTTCACCAATATCGGTGCATCGCCCAAAAATTACATTTCCGAGAATACTCATTTTTGCATTTCCGCGCTGGCACGATATACACCGGCCGATTTTATTCGTTTGGCAGAACGCCATAATATCGCTTATCATGAAAAAAAATCAGGGCAATTATTCTGCAATGGAAGTGCAAAACAAATCGTGAAGATGCTGACCGATGAATGTAAAATTGCCAATGTGGAAATTCGCACAAACAGCAATATTCAAAAAATAGAAAAAAAGGGCGAACGCTATATTTGTTCCGCCTTTAACAATGATTTTTCCTGTGAATCGCTGATAATCGCCACAGGCGGAATGTCCATTCCGGCAATGGGTGCTACCGATTTTGCCTATCGCATTGCACTGCAATTCGGGCTCAAAACAGTTGAACCGCGCCCTGCGCTTACGCCGTTGCTGTTTGGCGCAAGCGAACAAGATTTTGCAATGCTTTCCGGTGTTTCAGCCGAAGCCGTAGTTTCTAATGCTCGCGCTTCGTTCCGCGAAAGCGTATTATTTACTCATCGCGGACTAAGCGGCCCCGCGATTCTGCAAATTTCATCGTATTGGCACGACGGCGAAAGCATAAGGCTGAATTTATTGCCGGATATTGCGGAAAACGGATTTTTGAACGAGCGAGAAATCTCCAAATTCGATATAAAAAATGCACTTGCTGGATATATTCCCAAGCGTTTGTCCGAACTTTTCTGCGAACGTACCGAATTTAAAGGTAATGTTGCGTCGCTTTCGGCCGCCTCACGACTGAAGCTTTACAGCACTGTTACACAATGGAAAATTGCACCGGAAAGCCGCGCCGGATTCGATAAAGCAGAGGTAACGGCAGGCGGCGTGGACACTCGTGAATTATCATCAAAAACAATGGAATGTCGTGCGGTGAAAGGTTTGTATTTTATCGGCGAGGCAGTTGACGTAACAGGTTGGCTTGGCGGATATAATTTTCAATGGGCATGGTCGTCGGGATTTGCAGCCGGTACGGTGTGCTGAAACTTACGTATTTTTCAGGATGCGATAAATCAGCCGGCGGAAATAAACGGAGAATTATAAAATTCTTGCCAATAGCGGAATATGATAGGTTAAATGAAAAAACCATACGGCACCAAAATAAAGCGGCTGTCTACAATAAAGCAAACAGCCCTTAGATGACGGACGACCAATAAAAAATATCTTGCAAAAAGATGCTATTATTTTAGTGCTTCCGCACCGCCCACAATTTCAAGCATTTCTTTGGTAATAGCCGCTTGCCGTGCTTTATTATAGGAAAGCGTAAGATTATTGATTAGGTCTTTGGCATTTTTACTTGCGGTTTCCATTGCCATCATACGTGCGGCCTGCTCGGCAGCATTGGATTCAAGCAATGCGCGCCATACCTGAATTTTCAGATATTTTGGCAGTAACACATCCATAATATCGCCTTTTGTAGGCTCGAAAATATAGTCTATGGTGCGCTCGGGGTGCAACGAGGCTGCTTTTTGTGCCTGCGGCGTAAGAACGGGCTCTATCGGCAATAGATTTGTCAGTTTAACTTCTTGCCGTATAATAGACTTAAATTCGTTGAAGATAATTTCTACGCGGTCGAATTTTTCATCTGTGAAGCCGTCGGCTACAAGCGTGGCGATATCTTCGGCCGTAGAAAAATCAAGTTTGGCAAAAATATCCGGATATTGCCGTATTAAATTCACGTTTGCTTTTGCAAAGAACGCTACCGCACGTTTGCCTACGGCTATCGTCGAAACATTCATGTTTTTATGTTCGGACGGCAACTTCTGTGTAATATGATACATAGCGTTTTTCAGCAGGTTCGAGTTGAAACTGCCGCACAATCCGCGATCGGACGTTATGACAAGAACTGCAACATTCTTTATTTCTTTGGGCTTGCGAAGCAAAGGATGAAAGTATTCTTCTTCTTTGGCTGCCGAAAGATTACCCAGAATTTCCTGAATTTTCAAAGTATAAGGACGAGCGGCAAGAATAGCCTGCTGTGCGCGGCGTAATTTTGTGGAGGCCACCACACGCATTGCCGCTGTAATTTTTTCGGTATTTTTAATGGCGCCGATGCGTTGGCGCAAATCGCGTAACGTTGCCATGAGGCGTCGTTCTCCTGCTTAAAAGTAGATATTTTCTGTTGCGAGATAGCCCGTAATGTAGTCGTACACACCTTCTTCAAGCGATGTATAGCGTATTCCGGGTAATACAGAGGCCAGCGTAGTCATATCGGCGCAAGTATGATTTTGATATTGCCCGCGCAAGGAATCGGGCATATCCGCGTATTCTATATTCGGGTTGCGCCCCATAGCCGAAAATGTTGCCGCCGCAAGGTCATTCCAAGTTCGCGGCGCACCCGTTCCTAAATTATATATGCCGCGGATGTCCTTGTTCTCGAATATTTTCCACATTACGCGGCATACGTCTTTAACGTAAATAAAGTCGCGCATTTGGCCGCCGTCAGGATAATCCGACGTAGTTGAACGGAACAGCCGCAAAGCACCGCGCCCGCTAATTTGTCCAAACGCTTTATAAATCATGCTTGCCATATCGCCCTTATGATATTCGTTCGGGCCATACACGTTAAAATATCGCAAGCCTGTATATTCACCGTCCAATCCGTTTTTGCGCGTCCATACGTCGAACAGCAATTTCGAGTAGCCGTACATATTCAGCGGACGAAGCGTAACACCAAGCCAATCGGCATAGCCCTGCTCGCCGAGCCCATAAACGGCCGCACTGCTTGCATATATCATTCGTATAGAATTATGGCTTGCGGATGTTGCTATGTCTATGCTGTATCGCGTGTTATTGTCGTAAAGAAAATCTGCGTCGCGCTCTGTCGTGGTAGAACAAGCACCCAAATGCACAATAGTATCAACGGCGCGGTCGAGTTTATCGCCAAGACATTGCTCTCGGAAACGCTGCGGCGACATAATTTCGCGATAGCGTTTTCCCAAAAGATTTTTCCACTTCAAGTCCGAACCGAGTGTATCTACGATGATTACGTCGTAAAATCCTTCGTCGTTAAGCGTTTTCAAGAAACAGCTTCCGATAAATCCTGCACCGCCGGTTAAAACAATCATGATACGAAAAAAACAATGATTATTCGGGATTATTTCTTAGGCAAAATCGCTTTGAAGCGTGCCATAAAATTATTTATAGCATCGTCAAGTCCGGCAGAAACCTCTTTTGAAAGCTCTTTTTTGGCAGCAATCATATCGAGAACGTCCTTGCGGTGCGTTTCCATGTATTCGGTAAATTCCTGCTCGAATCTGCCGACATATTCCACGGGAACATCGTCCAAAGCACCCGTTGTTGCCGCATACATAAGCGCAACTTGACGCTCGACGGGAACGGGCGAATATTGCAATTGCTTCAATATCTCGGAAAGTCTTTGTCCGCGATTAAGTTTCTGCAATGTATCTTTGTCGAGGTCGGACCCGAATTTTGCGAATGCTTCGAGTGCGCGGAACATTGCGAGTTCGAGTTTAAGCGGCCCCGCTACTTTTTTCATAGCTTTGATTTGCGCATTTCCACCTACGCGCGACACCGAAATACCCACGTTCAAAGCCGGACGGATACCTGCGTTAAACAGATTAGGCTCAAGGTAAATCTGCCCGTCGGTAATCGAGATAACGTTCGTGGGAATATAAGCCGCAACGTCGCCTTGTTGCGTTTCGATAACGGGCAATGCAGTCATTGACCCACCGCCCAAATCGTCAGAAAGTTTGGCTGCGCGCTCAAGCAAGCGGCTGTGCAAATAGAAAATATCGCCTGGATAGGCTTCGCGTCCAGGCGGACGGCGCAACAACAATGAAACCTGACGATAGGCTGCCGCTTGTTTCGACAAATCGTCGTAGATTACAAGGGCGTGGCGGCCTGAATCGCGGAAAAATTCGCCCATAGATGCACCGCAATACGGAGCGATAAATTGCAAAGGGGCAGGGTCGGAAGCATTTGCGGCAACGATAATTGTATAGTCCATTGCGCCATGCTCTTCCAATGTGGAAACCACGTTGGCAACCGTCGAGCCTTTCTGGCCTATTGCAACATAGATGCAATATACGGGATTAACGCCTTGCCGACGCGCTTCTTCGGTATGAGTGAATTTTTGATTGATAATGGTATCGAGTGCAACAACCGTTTTTCCGGTTTGGCGGTCGCCGATAATAAGTTCGCGCTGGCCGCGCCCGATGGGAATAAGCGCGTCAATTGCTTTTATACCTGTTTGCAACGGCTCTTTCACAGGTTGGCGCTCTATAACGCCAAGAGCTTTGCGTTCGATAGGAAATGTCTGCGCTGTGCTTATAGCACCTTTTCCGTCAATCGGTATTCCCAGAGGGTTTACCACGCGCCCGAGCAATTCCTCGCCTACGGGAACGGAGGCTATGCGCCCCGTGCGACGCACCGTATAGCCTTCTTTCACAAGACGGTCGTCGCCAAACAGAATCACGCCCACGTTGTCTTCTTCCAGGTTCAGCACCATGCCCACAACGCCGTTGGGAAATTCCACAAGCTCGGAGGCCATAACTTTGCTAAGCCCGTAAACGCGGGCAACCCCGTCGCCTACTTGCAAAACGGTTCCGACCTCGTAAATATCAACATCTTTTTCGTAACCGGATAGCTGTCGCCGTAAAATAGTGGAAATTTCTTCCGGGCGCACGTCTGCCATTGTAGTTCCTCAGTATAGTCGTAAGAGATTTTCGTTATTTTGCTGTGTGAGCGTTAAAAACTATTGCACCGCTGTTTTTGCGGTATTATTTCTTTGCTGACCGGACAATTTGCTTTGCGTGAAATTATCTTTGCAACGCTTTGCGTATCATCGCTTCCGATTTCAAGATAAATTCTTTGTATCGCGTCAGTTCTATATAGCACTTCTTACATTTTCGGGCATATCTTTGCCTGTCATCTGCTTATAGAGAAGTTCGAGCTGTCGGCGCACGCTCCCGTCATAGGTTATATCGCCTATCGTAATGATTATTCCGCCCTTAAGATTAGGATTAACCGTAAAGACAGCATCAATTTTCTTGTTTATTTTCGCTTCAACTGCGGCTGCAATTTGATTTTGCAATGCATTGTCAAGCGGTGCGGCGGACGTGATATGCGTAGTTTGTATATTATGCCGCTCATTATATAATTGCTTGAATGCGGCAATTATTTCCTTGAACATAATCTCGCGTTTTTTTTCCAGCAAAAGCATTATGAAATCGAGCGTAGCCGCCGAAATAATCGGCTTGAATATTTCCTGAAATATCGCCTGCTTTTTGCGGTATTCGATGGCGGGGCTGCGAAGAAGAACTTTCAGGTCTTTCGACGCACCTATAATGCTCGAAACTTTTGCGAGGTCGCCGTAAATTTGCTCTACTGAAACGTCGTCGGCCGACTTCATCAGTGCGAGCGCGTAGCGTTTGATAATGCGAGAGTTGACCATGCGTAAATGCGTCTATTAAGAGGATAAAGGTGCGTTAATTCTTTGAAATTTGCGATATATAGGTTTCTATCAACGCACGGTTCTGCTCCGCGTCTATCTTTGCACCAAGGATTTTCGATGTAGCCTCGATTACAAGAGAAGCAACCTCGCCGCGCAACGAGGCCAGTGCCGCGTCTTTCTCCTGCGCAATTTGGCGCAAAGATTCTTCCACTTTGGCTTTTTTCAGGCGTTCGGCTTCTTCTTGTGCGGCGTGTATATGGCGCTCGGCGCGTTCCTTGCCTTCTTTGACCATGGCGGCTATTTCATTTTGAGCATCGGCGATTCTTCGGCGATTCTCTTCGAAAAGTCGTTTTGCTTCCGCGTTCTGCGCTTCGGCTTCTGCTATTGATGCGGCTATCGCATCCTCGCGAGATTTAAGCGCCGCAATCATAGGCTTAAAACCGAATTTGCCGAAAATAAAAAAGAAAACGCCGAAATTTATCAGCGTCCAAATCATTAGACCGGGCGATATCTGAAGTAGATTTTCCATATCGTCGTAGCACTTATATTATATTTTTTGAACGAGTTACGTAAAATTTTGCGTAAATGAGCCGGCGCGAAGCAAAAGAAGTCCGCGCCGGCGATTTTTAACGCTATTTAACGTCTGCGCTCCGGCTGATCATTTTTAATGCGTAGCCAAGAGTATGCAGATAACCATTGCAAACAGAGCCACGCCTTCTATCAGAGCAGCACCGATAATCATTGTAGTGCGTGCGTCTTTAGCGGTTTCCGGCTGGCGTGCGCCTGCCTCCAAAGCGGCAGCTACAAGCGGACCGATGCCCGTTCCTACGCCAAACACCGTAATGCCTACGCCCAAACCGGCGGCTAACCATGCAAGTCCTTGAGGTTCCATGCGACTAATCCTGAGAGATTGTGATAAATACAAAAATGAAACTTATTGTGTGATTTTTGCTTTCGTTTCCGAGAGATAAACTCTGCAATGCTAAAGTGTACGAACGCCGTCAATGCGCTGCGGCATGGTCGTCATGTCCGTGGTCACCTATGGCAAGCCCTGCAAATACGGCTGTAAGTATCGTAAAAATAAAGGCCTGCAACAATGCTACCAATGTTTCAAGAAAATAGATAAACACCACGAATCCTACCGATACGGGTGCAACCAACAGAGTTTCAAAGAAGAAAATCAGTCCGACCAGCGAAAAAATAACAATGTGTCCCGCGCTCATATTGGCGAACAAGCGCACCATAAGGGCGAAAGGCTTGCTAAACAACCCGACTATTTCTATTGGCACCATAATAGGTGCAAGCCACCAAGGCGCACCGCCCAATAAATGCGAAAACCATGCTTTTACGCCTGCTACGCGAAATGCAGTTATATTTATGACAAGAAAAGCGGTTATTGCGAGCGCGGCAGTAGTACCGACTGCACCGGCCGCCGGATGCCCGCCCGGAAGCAGTCCGAGTATATTCAGTATCAGAATAAACGAGAACAATGCCACAAAATAGCCTGTCAACCCGTCGGCTATTTTAACACTCGGCATATTCGGGCGTACAATATCGTCGCGCACGAATTGTATCAAAACTTCAAGTAAATTTTGCAAGCCGGAAGGCGGCTTCATCGGATTACGTTTATATTTCCGCGCCGCAAGGAAAAAGCCTAAGCTAAGAAGTAAAATTCCGAACCACTGATAAGCTACTAAATTAGTAACCGACAAATCAAGCGCAGGCTTTGCAACCTTAAGTGCTTCTTTCGATGTCTTTCCCGTGTGAAGTTGCGTTTCATATCGCGCTTTGACGATCGGATGCCCGTGATGAAGCTCATAGGCTCCGGCCGCTTCGAGCGAGTGTTCCGACGTATAAATCTGCAAGCCGGTTTCTTTATCGTAAAAGATATACGGCAAGTCGGCGACATGATAATCGAAAACGTATAAGCCATGATGGTCACCAAGATTTGTGTTAAAAATCTTGGTAAAAACACTTTCTTTTTGCTCAAGCTCCGCAAGATGCGGGTCTTGCGTATGCGTCGTAGCAACGGCGGTATGCGTAGTCGTACTGTCGTTATTCATTCGTTACTTAAAAAATCGAATTTTATAGCGTCTTAATTTTCTCACTTTTATGCGGAATTTTTCCTGCAAGATGATGGAAATATATGATTTCCACAAAGATAAGGATAAAACTGCCTATGCCGAGCGTCATAGTAAATCCAAGCGTATGGACACCGATTTTCGTCATAAAATACCAGACGGCCGCCCCCAACAATGCCACACGTCCGCCCATTCCGCCGATAATCAACCCTGCAAAAGTTTCCCAAGGCTTGGAAATCGCATGGCGCGCAATCGAATATCCTATAAGAACATTAACTAAGCAAAATGCGGCCGCAACCGCCGCCGAAAGCCAAGCCGAGGATTGTAAATCCATTGCGCTCCGATATTTATCTTTTTTTGTCGGACTGCATTACGGTACGAATTATAGTCGTTAGTCCGACTATGCAACCAAATCCCAAGCCAATCGCAAGCCATAATGGGCGCGTACCGTACTTGCCGTCAATCCACCAGCCTACCGCTCCCAAAAGCCCTGCGGGTGCTACAAGTTGATAACCTAACGAAAGATACGGAGCAAGCTCGCGATAAACCGAACTCTGCGTTTTCGTATCTTTCTCGCACGGTTCTGTCTTCACGGCAAGAAAAAGCGTAGTAATAGTTTGCAAAATTACGGATTTATCGAAAGACTGCCAAACTTTTTTGCGCCGAAGCCCCCAAAACATACGGCAAGCGCACCCAATTTTAATTTTACTTATTTATCTTATATCGCAAGTGCTTGCATCGCTCTTTCAGACTCTGCCGAAATCCGGCGGCGTAAAAGAATGCATAACTGCATCGTAACGTTTGCCCCCTGTCTTCAGCCGATTACGCAATATTCCTTCGCGCAATGCACCTGATTTTTCCGCAGTGCGACAGCTCGCCGTATTATGTACTGCCACAACAATTTCGATTCTGCTCATATCAAGATGATTAAATCCGAACTCGGCCGCAAGGTGTGCCGCCGCAATCGCAATTCCCCGCCCACGCACACTTTTTCTGACCCAATAACCGAGATTGGCAATATTGTATTCCGCATCAATGCGATTTAATCCGACTCCGCCCAAATATTCCCCGGTTGCAGCCGAAATTACGGCAAAATTATACTCGGTTCCGTTTGCCCATTTTTCAATACTCGTTGCAATCCACCCGCGCGATTCGTCAAGCGAATATTCCGTATGTACCCACGGCATCCACTCTACGCCGTCGGGCAAACATTCCCGCGCTGCCTCGTACAGCAAAATCGCGTCGGAATTTGTATATGGACGTATGCAAATATGCCCGTCGATAAATTCGATTTGCATCCCGTATGTTTAGTTTGTAATTTACAAATGAATTTTATGTCGCAAAAATACCGAATTTCCGCACCGCAACACATTACATTTAATATGCACACAGTCATAAAGCCGCAAACGGCGAGCTGCTATACCGTTACCTCTTTGTACGCCAAGGATTTTACATATAATTTACCGCCGGAGCGCATAGCAGTGCGCCCGGCCGAACAACGCGACCAAAGCCGACTTCTTGCAGCTTGCTCGACCTCTCGCTCTATTTCTCATCACAGTTTTTCAGATCTGCCCGCGCTGCTGCCGGCGCAAAGCATGATTATAACTAATGTTACAAAAGTAATAACCGCACGACTTGAAGCACGAAAGCCAACCGGCGGAGCGGTGGAAATTTTGTTGCTCGAGCCGGACAATAAACATTCTGCCGAAGATAACCTGGCACAATATGCCTTAAGCCGTTGGAAATGTATGCTCGGCGGACGCAATTTGACTGCCGATATGATACTTGCCGGAGATGCAAACGGTTGCTCGTTTACCGCGAAAATTTGTGAAAAGTTTTCTCAAGAGGCTATTATAGAGTTCAGTTGGCAACCATCAGACATTACTTTTGGCGAGTTAATCGAACGTGCGGGAAATATGCCGCTTCCTCCCTACATAAAGCGTCGCGCAGATGCTTCGGATGCAGTACGATATCAAACCGTCTATGCACGTTCGCCGGGCTCGGCGGCCGCGCCTACGGCCGGACTTCATTTTACACCTGAAATTCTTGCCCAAACAGAAGCTCGCGGAATTGCCCGCGCAGAATTGATATTAGCCGTAGGACTTGGCACATTCAAGCCGATTGAAACGGAGCTGATAGGCGATATCGTCATGCATTCCGAAAAAATCGGCATTTCGCTTGCCGAACTTCAAAGAATTACCGCACATTTTAATAATAATTTGCCGGTAATATGCGTAGGCACTACATCACTTCGCGCAATGGAATCGCTTTATTGGTTCGGCGTAGGAATACTCGAGAACAGAGTTGATACGGAAGGTACGGAGTTTTGCGTAGAGCAATGGACTCCGTATGAACACCGCGATAATTATCCGTCGGCAAGCGAAGCCTTAAATACAGTCATAAATTGGGCAATTTCCAATAATCTAAGCGAACTGCGCGGCTCTACTTCACTATTGATAGCACCGGGCTATCGTTTCGGAACGGCAGACGGTCTGATAACAAATTTCCATCAGCCGGGCAGTACATTGCTGTTGCTTGTTGCGGCATTTCTCGGCTGCAATTTCTGGCGCGAAGTGTACGGCGAAGCCTTGAAAGACAAAGATTATCGCTTTCTCAGCTACGGCGATGCCTGCCTATTTCGGCGATTTGCCGATAAATAAGCAAAGCCTGCGGAAATTATACGAAATTTTTACGTGCCGAATTTACTGTTTTTTTACAAAAACCGGATAAACCTCGCGCTCTATACCGGCCGGCTCCACGCTTAGATAATACGTGCCGTTCGCTACAATGCCAAACTCCGAAGTTCCGTCCCAATGGTCGCAATAGGCTATACCGGGTAACCGCGTTTCTCCCGAAATAATTTCGCGCACAAGCCGATTGGATTGGTCGTAAACGCGAATTGTTACAGCGGTCTGTTTCGGTACAGAATATATAACCTGTGCAATTTCGGTTGGCGGCGAAAAAGGGTTGGGTGCGATAATACTGATGTACGGCGTTTTAATATTGCGAATTAAAGTGTCGCTGCGAACGCATCCGCCGGCGCAAGTCAATCTAAGAATAGCCATAGAGTCGCGAAGATTGGCGGGCGGGTCCCATTCATAAGGAACAACGGCCGACGGAACTCTATCCACTATGCGAAACGAACGTCCCGTGTCAATGGAAACCGCCACAATAACCGTATCGCATAAAAGCGAAATCGGAACGGAAGCAATATCCCAAGCAATATCGCGTGCCGGACAAGCAACAAGCGGCGGCGGCGATATTGTGGCGGCAAGCGGTGCGGGCGTGTATTTTATCGAATATGCAATGCTTGTGTCGCGATAATTCAACGCCGTATCGCGCCCGATAATACGCAACGAAATAGCCGTATCCAAGTCTGTACTGTCGGTACGAAATATAGGAAGGCACGGTAAAACGGCAGGAAACGAAAAAGTGGCACCGCCGCCCGACATGGAATCAAGCCGCGTCCAGACTGCTCCGTTGTAATATTCCATCCAAAGCGAATCAAGGCATGATGCCGCGCCGCGCAATGCAACTGTATATCCCGGATGAACAGCCGAATCGCTTGGCGGACCTGTTATGACGATTTTCGGCCGTGGAAATCTGATATAAGCCGAAGAATCGCGAATGTCGCGGCTATTGGCACCCTGCACTATAATACGCCCTTCGCGCCCGAACAACGACGTATCCGCATAAAATCGGAATTCCATTGTATCGGCTGAATTCAGATAATTTCTCCGAAGTGTATCTGTCGTTGTAAGCGGCGTAGTATCATTTAGATAGCGACGGAATAAAATATGGACTTTATCCTGACCTTTTAGGGCATTCTGCCAGCGTACCGTAACCGAATCACCCGGACAATATTCCTGTGGCGGCGTTTGCTGAATTTTGGGTATTTCCACTGCGAGTGAACCAAGCGGAAGATTGCCGAAGCAATATGAACGCTCTTGTGTAGTTACGATTATATCGAGTCCGCCATCGCCCTCAAGATCTACAACTGCCGCACCCGTTATTATTTCATCGCCGAATGAAAATACGCGCAAAGTGTCGAACGGCCGCCCTAAGCGCAAACGCGGGTCCTGATAATCGCGCATTTGCAGTATTGAAAGTTTTGAGCGGTCAGCCACAAAAATTTCGTGTTTGCCGTCGGCCGCACCGTCAATATCGGCAACGGCCGCTATCCAGCCGTTCATTTGTTGCGTGCAAATTGTGTCGAAAGGAAAAAGATATGTACCGGGTTTGGTTATTTTTTCAACCCTTGCGCCGCTTTGCCAGCGTAATACGGAGATTTTACTGCCCGGATAGGCAAATTCTTTGGAGCTTTGCGAAACTATTATCTCGTTACCCGGATTATTGGGATAATAAGGCAATAGTTCATTTGCAGGTATTCCGTCCAAATTGCCCGCCGCAACCGACCAATAATGGTTCTTCTCGCCTATATAAGACGGAATATTTGCGTCGTCCGGAATTGAAATGGGCTGTCCGTCTGCTCGATAAAGGTGCAACCGTGCTACGCCGCGCGAACTGTCCGTACCGCGATAGCCTTCAGCCATAAGAATATACAAATTGTCCACTCCGCCTGCGCCGGCATCATTCAATCGCATATAATACGGACGTATCAGCGACCGATGATGGGAATCATCCATTAAACCCAATAAATCTACCGATGCAAAACCTTCGCTAATTGTAGGAGTATTAACATTGAACGACATTAAATAGGGTAAATCCGCAAAAGTGGAAGTCGTAACGGGATTTGATATATTCTCGGCAATACCTTCCGACGGAAATACCGACGGCATCATACGAAGCGTACCGCCCGCCGAAACTACCGACGGCGGAAAAAGCCCGACTTCGGGACCAAGGGTAATTCTGTCGTCTTGCCGGTCTTTTACGTCGGGCAGCGGAAATATGGTAAAAATGGTTCCCGTGTTAAATTGTGCTATTCCGCGAAAGAACGGGGTAATCGGGCCGCCTGCCGAAATAGTCGGTTTCGACATATTCACCGTAGCGTATACTATTGCCTGCCCGCCGTCGCTTCGCCCCAAAACGGGCGTTACTCCGCCGAACAAATTAGGCGCGTATGCTCCTACATTTACGCTTAGTCGCCGAATAATAACGGCACTGTCGCGATTTGGCAAGTAGCCTGCCATATATGCAAAAATCAGGGAGTCTTTTGAGTTTTCTGTTTCCGTAGTTTCCAATCCCAAAACTACAGGTGCAGTTGTAGCCGCCAAAGGCTCTACGGCATTTGTATCGAACATCATTGATACACCGCGAACAAGAGGTGCATTGGTCAGAGGCGTTTTGGTAAGCAGTTTGCCCGAGCCGTCAATAATAATCAAATGTTCTTTTACGACGGCGGCTATCTCGTTCGGCGCCCAAAGATATTGAGGGCGTAGCTTTGGATTATTTTTGATATTTCCAATAAGCGGCTGAATATCGCCGGAAATTTCTACGGTAGACCATTTTAATACCATTGAATCCACAGATTGAGGCAATGATGCCCAAGGCTGAAACCGCGTGGCCTCCATATTGCAATTGGGAAATAACCAATTTGCCGGACTTGCGGAATTTTGCGCCGCAGCCGCGTCAAAAAACGCTATGAAAACAAAGGCAAATACCGCCGCCGTGCGACCAAGCGAGCGGAAACATCTCGAGAATAGAAGCGATTTTGCAGTTGTCATATCACAGCGGCAATAAATATCACGGATTCACAGCGCAAAAATACGTTTTTCTATTGTACGGACGTTTGTCCGCCAAAAGATGAAACACGCAAAAATCAAGCAAATCTTATCGTTTGTGCACCGCAATCGCTAATTGCCTTAATTCCCAAGACAAAACGCGGACTTTAATCTCTAAATTCTTGTTTTGCTCCTATTTTCGAGATAAAAAACTTGCTTTGCCGACTGTAAAAAGGCGGTAAACGACAAGTTTTACGGAATTTTGCCGGAGATTTCTTTCATTTTTTCCGACTTCAGATGGAACGCTTATATTTGATTGATGCAATGGGGTTAGTTTTTCGAGCCTATCATGCCTTGAATCGTATGGGGCTTAAAACGGCTACGGGCGAGCCAACAAGTGCCGTATTTGGCTTTGCAAATATGATAACCTCGCTTTTAGAACGAGAAAAACCTAAATATATCGTTGCTGTTTTTGATTCGAAAGGGCCTACGTTTCGTCATGAAAAATACGTAGATTACAAGGCTAACCGACAAGCATTTCCCGAAGACCTTGCGCCGCAACTGCTTCGTATCAAAGAGTTTATTGATGCAATTGGAATACGCCGCATAGAAATGTCCGGCTACGAAGCAGACGATATTGTGGGAACTCTTGCCCGAAAAACCGCCGAACAAGGCGCGGAGGCATATTGCATTACGTCCGATAAAGATTATTTTCAATTGGTTAATGAGCGTGTTAAAATCCTGCGGCCAAGCAGAGATTCGGGCGAATATGACCTGTACGATACAAATTCAGTAAAAGAAAAATTCGGCGTACTACCCGAACAAGTTGTTGATGTACTTGCACTTACAGGCGACTCCTCCGACAATGTGCCGGGCGTTAAAGGTATAGGCGAAAAAACTGCAATTCCGTTGATTTTGCAATTCGGCTCTTTAGAAAAAATCTATGAACGAATAGAGGAAATACCAAATGGAACAACGCGGAAAAAACTCGAAGAAAATCGCCCGATGGCTTTCCTCTCGAAAGAGCTTGTTACAATTCACAGCGAAGTTCCGTACGATATTGAAATGGGCGATTGCCTTTGGAGTCCCGACGGTTCGGTGCCGATAGATGCTTTTTTTGTAAAAATGAATTTTAATACGCTGCGGAACAAATGGAACAAAAAAATAGCGGAGTTTTTCCCTGAAAAATCGCAGGCTACCGAAAAAAACACATCTGGAACAAGTGTTGTCGGCAACAAGGAAAATGCAACGCCGGCGCACAGCGGTGCACAGTTGCAATCATTGACGGTCAAGGAAGTTCCGCACGAATATATTCTCGTTAATTCGTTTGGCGGATTCCGAGATATGATACGCGAACTTACCGCGGCCGACGTTCTTTCCGTGGATTTGGAAACAACCTCGCTCGATGCCATGAATTGCGGTATCGTGGGCGTTGCTCTTTGCGCAAGGGAAGAACGCGCATTTTTTGTGGCGACAGAGCCTTATACAGACGAACCCGATAACGAGGAAGACAAAGAGCAAAACTCGCTTTTTGCCGAGCCGAAAACCGGATATTCGGCCGATCGGTTGCAATGGTTCGATATTGCGCCTGAATTGAAAGAATTGTTAGAACGACCAAATTTACCCAAAATCGGTCAGAATTTGAAATTTGACGCTTTGATTTTACTTCGCCATAATATTCGCGTTGCGCCCGTCGCTTTCGACACGATGCTGGCTGATTATGCGATAAATCCCGATATGCCGCATAATATGGACGCACTTGCGGAACGTTGGATGAATTACAAAACAATACCGATTACCGCGCTCATAGGCGAAAAAAAACAAGGCTCGATGCTCGATGTGCCTCTCGATAAAATCACGGAATATGCCGCCGAAGATGCAGACGTTACTCTGAAACTTTATCATATCCTCAACAAAAAAATAGATGAAGAAAACGTAGCCGAAATAGCGCGGCGCATTGAATTTCCGCTGGTAGAAGTTCTTGCTGAAATGGAATTTAACGGTGTTGCAATAGACGTTTCTGCACTTGAAACAATTTCATTGAAAATCCAAAATGAAACTCGGCTGCTTCGAAGCAATATATATCGTGAAACGGGAGTAGAATTTAATATAGATTCACCAAAGCAAGTCGGGGAAATTTTATTTGAAAAGATGATGCTCCCGATGCAAAAAAAGACAAAATCGGGCTATAGTACCGATGTTTCGGCACTTTCAAAACTTGCGCCCGATTTTCCTGTGGCAGGAATGATACTCGAATACCGTCAGTTTCAGAAATTACAGTCTACTTATGTTGATGCATTGCCGCGAATGGTCAATTTGCGGACGGGGCGAATTCATACAACGTTCAATCAGACGGCCGCAGGAACGGGACGGCTTTCTTCATCATCGCCAAATTTACAAAATATACCCGTCCGAACCGAAATAGGGCGCTCTATTCGGCGAGCATTTGCGGCGCACTTGCCTAATGCGGTTTTGATGTCGGCGGATTACTCCCAAATTGAACTTCGCATAATGGCGGCTATGGCCGGCGACGCGGCATTGACAGACGCTTTTCGGCATGGAAAAGATATACACGCGGCTACGGCGGCTACTTTGTTCGGAGTGGAACTCGACAAAGTGGATGCACAGCAAAGGCGTATAGCAAAAACCGTTAATTTCGGAATAATGTACGGACAAGGGGTTTTCGGGCTTGCCCAGCAACTGGGTATTCCGCGCGACGAAGCGAGGCTGATTATAGAGCAATACTTTACAAAATATGTTGGTATTCGCCGCTACATGGACGAAACTTTGGCGACGGCGCGAGAGAAGGGATATGCGCGAACTTTACTTGGCCGACGCAAGTATTTTCCTTTAATTACGAGCCGAAATCAAACATTACGACAAGCAGCAGAGCGCGCCGCCATAAATATGCCCATACAGGGTGCTGCCGCCGATATGATGAAAATTGCAATGATAAACGTAAGGGCGGCAATGAAAAAGGCGCGTATGAGGTCGCTTATGGTTTTGCAAATTCACGACGAATTGGTATTCGAAACCTACAGCGACGAACTTGACGATATGCGCACATTGGTCAAAGAACAGATGGAATCTGCGTATCCGCTTGGCGATATTCCTCTTGTTGTGGAAATCGGCGTTGGAGCAAATTGGGACGAGGCGCATTGAATCCGCTTTTTCCGTTGAAAAACAGAATCTGTTCCTGCATCGTTTTTTCGCCTGCTTTTTAACTTTGCCTGCTCTTTGCGTACTGCTTTATTTGCATTGTTTACAAATGAAATAAAACGCCGGTAATTTTGTCTATCTTTGCGGCAGTTTTTTCTTTCGTCAAAGCGATATGCCTTAATTTTTCGGACAAAACCATGAAATGCTTTCTTTCGCTTTTCACCGCTTTAACGTTCGGTTATATAATCGCTTTCGCACAACCGACCGTTTCCTATATTTTGCCCGATATAGGCACTCCGAATATGAATACGTATTTGGAGGTTTATGCACCGTATAATGCCGACGGAACTTTTGGCCCCGACGGTATTTCGCTGAACAATCCGGGCGATGCGGTCAGGTTGCGCTTGGTCAATCCCGCTGACTCGTCGAAAGTCATTATCGGGCCACTAATTATCAGTTGGAATGGTAAATTAATTTCAACGCATATTTTCGTGCGTCCTACATTGCCTTTTCCTCCGAATTCCGACGATTGGGAGCGCCTTTCTCCTGAATTTCGTATTCCAATCGAAGTTACGGTCAATGGAGTACGGTCGAATATAGATACTTTCTACATAGTCAGACCGTTTCGCTTCGGCGATAAAACCGGTAACCCCGAGCGAGTATTGGGCGCGAGCTCTCTGGGCAAGCGTTCGCGGCGCGGTGCTATGCTTGTTGACAGTATGGTGCTGGCTCCGGGAACTTACACCGTAAATACAGCCGATTGCGACCCGTCTACTCCCGGCAATCAGGGATATTTGCCGTTTATTCTGTTAGCACAAGGCGTAATACAAAGTCCGGGGGGGACAACCGTTCAAACTAACGGCAATGGCATGAATGGCGGACCTGGCGGTGGCGGCGGGGCCGGCCGTTCTTGCGATGCGACTTTAGTCGGCGGTGGCGCAGACGGCAGCAATGGCGGTGACGGTTATACAGGCGGCGCACGCGGCGGGCGCAACAATAAAGGGGTTCCACCGCTTTTTGACCGTGACAATGTATATAAATTTTCCGGCGCGGGAAGCGGCAGGAACCTTGCAAGTCAAGATATAGGAGGACTTTCTCTGAACGGTGTTCCGGGCGGCGAAGCGCAACCGAATACAGTGGAAAGTGCCGGCGGCGGAACGGGACACCCGTTCGGATTATCGGGAACGGGCTGGAACGGTTCCAATTCCAATACGATAACCGGCGGCTATGGCGGCGGGACGGGACAAAGCCAAAGCGAACAAGGCGGCGCAGGCGGCTACGGAACAGATGGCGACAGCCCTACACGCAGTAACGGCGGAAAAATGCACGGCAATAAATGCGTAGTTCCCATTGCAGGCGGTTCGGGCGGCGCAAGCGGTAATCCGCAAGAGGTCACCGGCGGTTGTGCCGGTGGCGGCGGTGGCGGCGGCGGTGCAATAAGAGTTGCCGCACGCGCTGTTTTAAACGTTAATTTCTCATCTGTCGGCGGTTTAGGCGAAGACCAAGGAACACGAGGCGGAAGCGGTGCGGGTGGGCATATAGGTTTGCAGGCAAAACTGAATATAGCGGCATGGAGTTCCGATGTACGCGGCGGAGGATATTCTACACCGGCAAACACCGCACCTCGCGGCGGGCACGGGCGCTTCCGTTACGACTGCCCGGTAATGCAACCCCCAACTTCGACAAATATTGACGGCTCTTTATTCCAAGGTCCGACCACAGATACACAATCTGTTGTAAAAAGAGTATTTACACTACGCGGCAGCGGCAACGGACTGCCCGTGATTATATTCATAAAACCAGAATTTGGACCTTGGACAATTGTAGATAGTACAATAGCTGGCTATCAAAATACCTGGTTTTTACCTATAGACTTGAATGACCCTCGAATTTTCAGAGATTCGCGTTACTATATTGTTGGAGCGCAAAGAATTACGAATCCCGATTCTCGGCCGTATTTAATGGAGCCGGATGTTGTTATGTCGCAATCGGCCGCAAATATTATTATTATTGCCGACCAGCCTATAATTGCCTCGCAGCGAAGCCGAATTTTATCGCGTGTTATTTGCCCGGGTGCATCTTCATTCGATACTCTGCAAGTGAAAAACGACGGTGCCGCAGATTTAATAATAGACCCTCCTATCTGGAAAAAAGGTAATCAAGGATTCTCAGTTATATCGCCGGCTTTCCCGATGAAAATTGCTCCGCAATCAGCCGGAAATATAATAGTGAAATTTCAACCGCCGTTAGGAACAAATCTGCTTACATTCTCCGATTCGCTAATTCTTAACAATAATGACCCCGAAAAAGGAAAAAGCCCTTGGTCAATAGAGTTTCTGTCTTCTCGCGATACCTTATTTACACAATTTCTTAATCGTACAAACTCCGTAGTTATTGATACCATTGACTTCGGTAAATTGTGTTTGGGGGAATCATCATATACATCAGCCACGCTTCAGAATCGCTCTTCAAAAAGAATCGCGGCAGCAATGCTGAATCTAACGGACAGAGCGCATTTCGACGCGGCTTTCAGCGGAGCAACAATAGCCGACGCAGGCGAGGATATTGACCTTGCAATAGGATTTACGGCACGTTCGCGCGGTAAAATGACAGCACGAATGATTGTTGTTCTCGACGAATGTGATTTTGCCGATACGCTTGTTCTTATTGGCGAAGGCATAGAAACACAATTGGAATTTACGGGAACGGGGCAATTTTCGAGAACTCGTGTAGGAACAACCAAAACGCTGGAAGTAGAATTAAAAAATACAGGAAATGCTCCTGCTGAACTTTCCAACTTTCCGCCCGCTTTGCCCGCACCGTTCCGCATAATATCGGTTCAGCCGGCTTCGCCGATTATTCCGCCCGGCGGAACTGTAAAAATTCAAGTGGAATATACGCCGACAAATGAAAATTTTGACACAGCATTTCTGGAGATACGCTCGCTTACATTAGCCAATACTTGCCCCGATACTGCACGACTACTTTTTGCGGGGCAAGGAATTAGTTCGGATTTACGTACATCTGCACCGTCATTTATTTTCGGCAATACTTCCCAATGTGATTTTAAAGATGATTCCGTTACATTAAAAAATTACGGCGCGGCCGATGCAACTTTGACCGAACAAGCGATTATTACCGGGCAGAATTATTCCGCTTTTTCAATAATCAAGCAACCTGCAACCCCTTATGTGCTTCATCAGGGCGATTCCGTGCAATATATAATACGATTTAATGCACCTCTCGGTACAGCAGGACTTAATACGGCCATTCTGACTATTCCGACCGACGATTTAACACAGCCGCGAATAGATTTGCCCATTTCCGGACGCAAAGAAACACCGCAAATTAAACTTCCGCAAAATATTATCAGTGGCGGCATTATTCCTGTTCCGCAATCTGTGGATATAAGTTTCCCCGTAGAAAACTTAGGCACAATACCCGTTTCAATTGTTTCGGTATTATCGTCGCGTTCCACTGTAACACCGCAAACAATTTTAATGAATCCTAATGATATTGTGAGTTTTAATGTAAAAATGACGGCAAATCAAGGAGGAATAATTCGTGATACGGCACGAATTATTTTTGCACAGCCTTGTCCAGATACGCAAAATGTAATTATAGAAATTACCGCTGTGGAGGCTACTCTGTCCTTCGGTAATATGCTTGATTTCGGTAAAATTGCTTCTTGTGAAACTGCCCTCGATTCAGTTGTATTTGCAAATTCAGGATTAGCACCACTGCAAATCCTCGATATGCAAATAACCGGCCCCGATGCGGCAGACTTTACTTTTACCGCACCCGTCAGTTTTCCCGTTATTCTTAATTCAACCGAGCGTTTTATACGCTACGTAATGTTTAATCCGGCCAATTCCACCGACGGCATAAAATCGGCCGAGATTACAACCAAAGCTTTGCTTAACGGCACCACACGCGATTTTCTGACGCGATTACGCGGCGAACGTGAAACGCCTCTGCTTGCCGCGCCCGGCAACGTTGTATTCGGCATAGTTGAAATGCTGACTTCAGCTCAACAACGATTGACCATTACCAATATAAGCAGCCGTCCGATTACTATTGACCGCGTTCAGTGGGCTAAAGGCGGAATATTTACGGCTACGCTTGACCCGCCGCGACCGCGCCCCACAACTATTGCACCCGGCGAAACGGTTACAATGACAATAGAATTTATTCCGCAGACTGCCGGCGATTTCATTGATACGCTGCAACTGTTGCAGTCGTCGCCATGCGACGATATTCGCAAAATTACCGTAACCGGAATAGGCAAACCTACTTTGCGCTCTACCGTAATTCTGCCGACAGATAAAAATGTGGATCCGTCGGCAATAGATTATCATATTCCTATTCGGCTACGCTTGACACCCGCCAATATTGCTATGACAAACGCTTCGTTTCTTGCCGAATTTACCGTTGACGAGCGATTATTTGTGCCTACTTCTGCAATAGGAGGCACTTTAACCACAAGTATAAATTCCGCGACGCGACAAAGAACCATTCGTATCGTCGGTGATAATTTTTCGACTTCCGAACCCGAAAGTATTATTGCGGAAGTACGCGGTGTGGCATTACTCGGCAGTATCGAACAAGATTCTTTGCGCTGGGTTCAATTTAATTGGACGGCAGGAACGCCTGCGCGAGTAGATTCGATGATAAACGGACACTTGCAATTTGTTCTTTGCGAAAAAGGCGGCAAACGACTTTTGAACGATGATGAGATTCGTGTTTTCGGTTTGGTTGCAGCACCTATTCCGGCCGACGAAAATTTAACGGTAAAAGCATATTCCGTCGAAATTGGCGACCACATTCTCGAATTGGTAAATTCTCAAGGACGCATCGTGTTTTCGGAGCGGTGGAATATAGGAATGTTAACACCGTCGGGCTATGCAAGAGAAATAAATCTCCCGACAGAACTACTGGCTTCGGGCATTTATTCGGCAATTTTACGAACACCAACAAAAACATCGGCTCTGCGTGTAGTAATCGTAAAATAAAAGTATATTAGAGTAGTTGTTACATTGTAAATCAATTAGTTAGACAATAATTCCATAAACCTGCACAAACTTCTAATACTTCATTGTAAAAAT